>Ga0181573_10000460_pt1 | contig 42288 bp, 18 predicted proteins | sample 101ome_25_FD_148643 | JGI IMG/M metagenome (GOLD analysis project Ga0181573, IMG submission 148643) | Coastal salt marsh microbial communities from the Groves Creek Marsh, Skidaway Island, Georgia - 101409BT metaG (spades assembly) | ecosystem: Environmental > Aquatic > Marine > Intertidal zone...
CATCCTCCTCCTCCTCCTCGTCGTCGTCGTCCGAGTCCGAGAAGCGTTCATCCGCGTCGCCGCTCCCGCCTCCGCCGTCGATCTGCATCGCGTCCGCGCTCGCGTCTCCCGCGGTTGTCGAGATCGACGCGCCGGGAGGGAGCGTTTCCAGCAATGCGGACGCCACCGCGGCGAAACGAACCGCCACTCTCCACCTTCCCTCCGGGTTCGATCGCGCGAATCGGGCGAGACCCGCGGGCGCCGCCTCCGCCAGGTTGCCCAGGTGAAACCCCGCGTCCGCGCGCTTGTGAAAGTGCCAATCCGACGTGTCACCCACGGTTTCGTCCGGCAGGGAATCGATCGATCGCTCGTGCAGGGTGTCGACCGCGTACGCCCACATGACGGGCGCCGACCTGTCCACCACCCCGCCGGCGGTGAAACGACGCCATAAGTTTTTAACCCCAAACACCCGCGCGGCGAGCGTCAAGTCGCGTCTCGCGTGCGCATCCGCGTGGCTCTGCGCCACGCGCTCGCACAGCGCGCACGCAAGCTCCTCCACCGCGGATCTGGTGGCGGGCGTGGTGGCCGTAAATCTGGTGGCACCACCTCCCTCCGTTTGAGGAAGGTGCATTTCGATCGCCTCCGCCAGAGTTTTCATCCCGCCGCGTTCGCACACCTCGCGAAGCGCCGCGTCGGCGGAGCTCGCGCCCCCCGCCCCCGCGCCCCACGCCCACGGGTCCGTCACCCTGAGCACCGTCTGGGCGAGCACCGGGCCCACCTCGACGCGTCGACCGTCCGCGGTGGCGATCGTCCCGCCCCAGAATCGCGTGAACTGGGGCTTGGCCAGCGCCGCGAGCGCGAACCGCGCCGCCTCGACGCATCGACGGCGCACGCGAAGGAGCGAAGCCGCGTCTAGTTGCGCCGATTGGACGCCCATCCGCGGGTTCATCACCGCGGGGTTCCTGTGCCCCGCGAACACCGCGTCGCACGCGGACGCGAGCAGCTCGGCGTCCTCGCGGTTCACGCCGCCGGCGTGGCGCGACCACGCCCTGGCGTTCGCGAAGAAGAGGAGCGCGGGGAGGAAGGCGCCGTGGGGGTTGACGACGTCGAACGCGACGCGCGGGTCGGTGGCCCAAACCTTGGGATCCACGCCGTAGCGCGAGCGCCATTCGTCGCGGACGCGGGCCCTCGCGCGTTGCAGGTCGCGGCTGGCGCGCCACGCCGCCTGGAATCGGTGGAGGGGACGCGTTCGTGGTCAGCGGCTTGTGGTCAGCGCCGGGAGGCGAAAAGGTGAGGCGGGGTGCCCAACGACGATTCGGGATCTCGGGGTGGGGCGCCCACCTGTATGCGCGATGCGGATCTGACCTCCGCGCGGTTCTGGGATCGTTTCTCTCGGTCTTTGCGCGCCTGCTCCAGCAGAGCCTTCTTGTCCTGCTGCTCCCGCCTGGACGCCCCGCCCAGCGCCACCCTCGTCTTGGAAACGGACCTGAAGTCACCATCGAAGAAGCCCGGTATGCCCGGCATCCTCCTCGACGGACCTTCCGAGGATCGGGACACGCGAACCCCCTTCGCTAGTCGCCGTCGCCCGAAGCGTTCGACGCCGAGGTCGCTCCCCGGGAACCGCAAAGTGGCCGCTCCCCCGCGTGCCTCGATCTGAGACGTGCTCAGCTAAGACGTGCCTGAACGAAGGCCAGCGACGAACATCGCGAAATCGAAAGAAATCGAAAGAAATTTATCGAGCTGCGCGCTAACTGAAAATTGGTGTTACAGGTTGAACGCTTCGCGAGGCCGCGGCAGGCGTTTTTCCCTCGTCTGTTCCGAGACGGAATCCCGCGGCCGCGTCCACAGCGTTCGGCGCGCCGCAGCTACATTCGATCGAATCGCGCTCGGTTGTCGCGATGAGCAAGAAGGAGGACCTCGAGGCCGAGGTCCAGCGGCTCTTGGCGATGAACGCCAAAACGGTGGACACCAAGACCGATGCCGTCAAGCCAGCCGCGCCGATGGACAACAAGTCCAACAAATCGGGCGATGAGTCCACCCCGCTGCTCGAGCCCGAGGACGGCGCTCCGAAAAAGCCGTGGTACGCGTGCTGCACGTTCAGCTGCGGCAACCCTTTCAACGCTTGCGGCAACCCTCTCAGCGCTTGCGGCAGCTGCCTCAGCTATGTGCAGAGCACGCTCGGCGTGATGGGGTCGTGGATCGCGGGCGCGCTCGTCGCGCTCCTCATCGTCTACCTCTCCCTCACGTTCCTCATCCCGCCCGGGGACCACGGCGACGACGCGCTCAAGTTCGATCCCGCACACGCCAAATCCATGGCCGCGATGGCCTCCGCGGCGTACAGGCCGATCGATAAGATCACCTCGTGGACGTGCGAGCCCTGCCATAAGGCGCATCCGCAGCCGGAGGAAGTCTCGGTCACCCAGGTCGACGAAGCCGACGGGCTCTTCTACACCGCTAAGATCAAGACGGACGCATATCCCGACGGTGCGCTCGTGCTGGTAATCCGCGGTACCATGCTTGAATCCGCCAGGACGTGGGAGTCCGACCTGGACTTCTTCTACATGAAGACCACGGGCATCGGTAAGCACACGAACGCTCATTTCGGCCGCAAGGACCAAGTGTCGTGGCTCCCGACCAAGGTCGACGTTCACCCCGGTTTTTTCAAGCTTTACCAGCTGTACCAGAAGAAGCTCATCCGCACCGCGGCGAAGGACACGTACCTGGTGCACAACCAGGGCTATCCCGTCATCGTCGTCGGTCACTCCCTCGGCGGCGCGCTCGCCACCTACGCCGCGTACGACCTCTACGCCTCCGGTTTTAACGTGAGGGAGGTGTGGACCTTCGGGTCCCCGCGCGTGGGCTCCGAGGCGTTCGCGTCCGCGTACGCGCAGGCTCTCAGTCACCGCACGTGGCGCGTGGTTAACAACAACGATAAGGTTCCCCACGTGCCCCACTACCCCATGTACCACCACGTCCCCGCCGAGCTCTGGTGCAAGAACGACGACGGCTCTTGCAAAAAGTATGAATCCGGCGACGGGACGGGCGAGGACTGGTCCCTCTCCGGCCACTACCACTTCGCGGGGATGCCCATCAAATCCCTCGTTGACCACAACCGCGGTATGGGCATCCCCTTCGACGGCGCTCCCACCTTCACGGAGGATGCGCTGCTGACGACGTTCAAGAATGGGCTGTTCACCAAGGATTTCGACCTCATCGTGGGGCCCTTCGACGACCCGTGCGAAATTCGTGAGGACAAGGACGTCTGCGAGGCGGAGAAGGCGGAGTTCTTCGAGACGAAGGAGCGCGCGAACGCATGGGCGAACGCGAACGAGCAGAACGCCCTAAAAAAACTGATGAAGAGGGAGGGCCACGCCCCGTCGCCGCCGCCGCCGAGCCCGCCTCCGGGTCAGCTTGAGTTCATGGGCGTGGACACGGGATACCTTCCCGAGGCGGAGAAGTACGGAGAGGCCCTATACGGCAAGTGAACGCGCATCGACGTGAGACGCGCGAGACGCGCGGCCCGCTCACCGCAGAGTGTACATATGATGGCACCTTCGTAAAGAGTTACTACTCCTAGTATTAGCAAGGCTGTGGCAATCAGAAGACATTTTATTTCCCTCGTCTGCGCTGCGACTGTCGCATCGCTTCGATGTCAGCTCGTATTTCGTGCCCGTTGCGAGTGCGTTTGCCCATACGTTGCCCTAAAATCACATCTCGCCACGTCCACAGCTCGCGGAGCGCACGCGGCGGCGCCGCCTGGAGTCAGCGCGCAAGTCCGCGCGCCATGGCGAGCTTCTCGAGCCTCTCTACGGGGCTTTCCACGGGTGGTATTCTCGGGATGCGCGGTCTGAACGTCTTCATCCAGGACATCCGCAACGCGCCGAGCAAAGAGCACGAGCAGAAGCGCGTGGACAAGGAGCTGGCGAACATCCGCAAGAAGTTCAGGAACACCGACCTGAGCTCTTACGACAAGAAGAAGTGAGTCATCGCACGCGTGAGAGTCCCACGCGGCGACGGATCCGGCGCTTCAACGTCCGAACCCGTCGCCCCGCCCTCCCGCCTGATGGAGACGCAAAAATCCGCTTCTCCAAGCGTCATTCGTGCTTTAGCAACGACCACTAACCCTCCCCGTCCCGCTCCCACCGCGCAGGTACGTGCTCAAGCTTCTGTACATCTACATGCTCGGATACGACATCGAGTTCGGTCACACGATGGTCGTGAGCCTGATCAACGCCACAAAGTTCGAGGAGAAGCAGGTCGGATACACCGCCACCGCGGTGCTCCTCAACGAATCTCACGAGTTTCTTCGCATGGTCATCAACTCCGTGAGGGAGGATATCATAGGGAAGTTCGAGCACAACCAGTGCCTGGCCCTGGCGCTCGTGGCGAACGTGGGCGGGCGTGAGTTCTCCGACAGCATCGCGCCCGACGTCCAGCGCATCCTGTGCTCCCCCACGTGCCTTCCCGTCGTGCGAAAGAAGGCTGCGCTGTGCCTCCTTCGACTGTACAGGAAAAACAAGGAGATCCTCGTAGCGGAGACGTGGGCTGCGAAGATGGTCAAGCTCCTGGACAACGAGGATGACCTCGGAATATTACTCGGGGTCATCTCACTGCTCATCGGCATCGTCAGCCACGACTACCGCGGGTACGAGGGGTGCATTCCCAGTGTCTGCGCGGTGATGCAGCGGCTGGCCCGCGCCAGGGCCGTCCCCCAGGATTACCTCTACTACGGCATCCCCTCCCCGTGGCTGCAGGTGAAGTGCATGCGCGTCCTGCAGTACTTCCCCACCCCGTCCGACCCCGACTACATCAGGGCAGAGACGGAGGTGATCCACCACGTCCTCACCAACACCGGCACGGTCAAGAACGTTAACAAGAACAACGCGCTTCACGCCGTCCTGTTTGAGGCGGTCAACCTGGTGACCAACCTGGATTTACCCGACCAGAAATCCCTGCTCGCCGAGTCCGTCGCGGCGCTCGGCAGGTTCTTGGACGTCAACGAGCCCAACATCGTGTACCTGGGCATGTCCGGGCTCACCAGGGTGTGCGCACCGGATACCATCAAGGCGGTTCAGTCGTTCAAGTCCAAGGTTGTGGACAAGTTGAACGACGCGGACATCTCCATCCGGAAGAGGGCTCTCGACCTGCTCTACGAGATGTGCGACGGGACGGTCGCGAAGGACATCGTCGACTCCCTCCTGCGGTACCTCATCACCGCGGACTTCGCCATCAGAGAGGAGTTGGCGCTGAAAACCGCGGTGCTGGCGGAGAAGTACAGCGCGGGTAACGCCAGCTGGTACCTCGACGTGGCTTTAAAACTCGTGGAGAAGGCTGGCGATTTCATCTCCGACGACGTGTGGCACAGGGTGGTTCACGTGGTGACGGACGCCCCCGAGCTGCACGTGCACGCCGCGAGGGTGGCGCTGGAGAAGCTGAGGCAGAACTCGTACGAGGAGAAGTTTGTCCGACTCGCCGCGTACTTTCTCGGCGAATTCGGCCACAAGCTCGGCGCGTCCGAGCCCCCGTTTGGATACGCCAAGCTGCTCTTCGAGCACTTCAAGACGTCCTCCCCGACCACGCAGCAGATCATCCTCACGGCACTGGCTAAGATATCCATGCACCCCGGCGCGGACGATGACCTCCGCGGCAGGCTGGGTATGCTTTTCAGGCAGCACGCGTCGAACAAGGAGGTTGAGCTGCAGCAGAGGGCGGTGGAGTATTACGTGATGACCAACGTCGGGAACAACTCTCAGAAGCTGAGGAGCGTGATGGAGCCCATGCCGGAGTGGAACACGGGCAGCAGGCAGAGCAAGCTGGAACGCCACCTCGCCACGCAAAACGCGGAGGCTGCGGACGCGGTGCGGGTGAACAAGGCACGGGGCGGCGGCGCCATCGCGCCCATCGCGCCCCCGCCCGCAGACGTCGAGCCCGGGACGCCCATACCCACGATGGGAATAGCGGACCTTCTGGGCGGGGCTCCGGTGCCGACGGTGAACGGGAACGATCGGAGAGATGGGGAGGCGAACGGCGCGGCGGCGTCGCCGGCGGCTGCGCGATGGGGCCAGGTCAGGGCGGCGGTGGTTGACCCCATGAGCGACCTCCTGAGCGGGCTCGGGGTGCACCCGGGGCAGCCCGCGGCGGCGGCGCCTTCGGCCGCCCCCGCGGCCGTCGTGGATCCGCTGGCCGCCTCCGTCGCGGGTATGGGTCTGTCCACGGCGCACGCGGCGCCCCAGTCCAACCCGGTCCCCACGATCAACGTCGCGGATTGCCTCAAGAAGCTGTACGCGGCGGACAACGGCTTGCTCTACGAGGATCCCAACGTGCAAATCGGGGTCAAGTCGCAGTGGCAGGGTAACCAAGGACGGGTCATGTTCTACGTCGGCAATAAGAGCCCGGGGACGCTGACCGACGTGGCGCTGGAGCTGACCGGCAACGTCCAGGGGCTGCACGCGAGGCTGGCGGCGCTCCCCGCGCAGCTGGAGCCCAAGAAGCAGCAGCAGGTGCTGCTCGAGCTCGCTGCCGCGGGCGGCTACCGCGCCGCGCCGGGCCTGAGCCTTCGGTACTCCGTCCCGGGCCAGGGCCCTGTTCAGGTCCCGCTCAAGCTCCCGTACGGCCCGCACAGGTTCATGCAACCCTGGAGGCCCGCGAACCCGCAGGAATTTTTCGCCAAGTGGCAGGAAGCGTCGGCGCGACACTCCGAGGCGAAGGTTGTCACGGTGGCGCCCGCAATGGCGCAAGGCGGGTTGGCCGCGATCCAGGCGGCGCTCTCGTCCGTTCGGATGACCCCGCTGCCCGGAATCGATCCGAACCAGAAGAATCTCACCGCCGGGAGCTTCGCGCGGTACGGCGGTGGCGGCGGCGAGACGTTCGCGCTCGCGAGGGTCGAGTCGGATGCGAACAATCCGGCGGTGTTTCGCGTGACGGCGGCGTCGGTGGACGAAGCCACCGCGGGCGGGGTGCTGGAGGCGATCCTGTCGCAGATCGCGCCGTGAGAAGGAACGGCCCGTCGGTTTTGGCGTAGGCGGTGGTTGTGAATTACACGAGACGCTGTACACACACGCGGCTGCCGCTATTCGTTCGTCTCTCCCGTTTAGATTGCTAGCCAGTACACCGTGGTGATGCACTGGATGGTGTTGTTCTCCCACTGCACGGTGTGCTTCCCGTCAACATTGGAGTCCCACAGCGCGGTGCTCGCCGTGTGCATCCCCGCCCCGGCTTTCTGCACGAAGTTGACGGTGCAGACGAACTTGAAAGGCTTGTTCAAGGCCGCTAGCCTCTTGAGGCATCCCTCCTGCGAAGCGCGGGATGGCGAGGAAAATCGGGTCAGAGAGTGCCGTTGGCGGGGGCGGTCGAGGGAGGAATTCGCTCGGCGCGATCTGGGGCTGGGACTCACCACCACGTTGGACGTCCACTGGTTCACCTTCGTGTGCATGAACGCGCTCTCGCCCACTACCTTCTTGATCTCCTGCTCGATGCGACGACGGTGGGGTCGGACGGTCAGTCGCTCGGTCGCACGGGGCACTCTGGGAACTTTGGGGCGACTTCATGTGGTGGCGGTGTTGGGGGATGGAGACGGGGGGTTGGTCGGCGCGACACGCACCTCCTTGATGAGCGTGTCGATCTCATCGACGGTCACCAGCTGGTCCTCGGAGAGGCCAGAGATGAGACCGTCCTCATCGGGAACGGCAGCAACCATCGTGGCTGGCGCGCTCGACTCGTGTGAGCCTTATTTGGGTCGGGCCCCTCATCACTTTGCTTGGGTCCAAGTCTAATTTTTTATGCGGGCCAACCCGTCCGAAGCAGCTTTTTTTCCTGGCTGGTGTTCTTCCCTCGTGCTCAACCCTTGTCTAGCTAACGAACGTGCCGGACCGATCACTCGCCTCCTCCTCCCAGGGCACGCGCGATCGCGGCGTTACCCTCGCCGTCCCCGTCCCCGCCGTCCCCGTTCCCGCCCCCCCTTTCGTTCCCGTTCCTTTCATCCCCGCCGCCCCCCCCGGCTCCGTTCCCGCCACCCGCCGCCCTCCCTCCGTAGAAGACGCCGCGGACCCCGCCCTCGAGGAGCCCGTTTCTCTCGCCGCCACCCGTGGGCCCGTCCACCGCGGCCTGTCCGAACGCGTACCTCACCAACGCGGGCGTCTTCAGCACGCGTCTGTTCGTCATCGTGGGGTAGACGTCCTCCAGGAAGTAATACACGTGACCCGCGGCCATGCCGAGGAGATCGACAACCGGAGACGATCCGAGCATGCACGAGAAGATCAACAGCACCCACGGCAGGTACGGCGCCGTGAACGAGAACAGCCCGAGGAAGGACATCTGCACGTGACGGTTCCGTCGGCCCCAGACGTACACCATCATGAACGTGAGCGACGCGCCCAGGAACTGGATGTTGATGAACGGCGCCACCGACGAGAGCAGGGCGCTGCCAAAGAGGAGCATGTAGAAGAAGTCCGCGGATCGTCCTCGGAAGGTGCCCTCCTCGAGGAGCCGACAGTACCTCGAGAGGAAGAACATGTGGAACACGAAGTCCATGCCGAGCGAACCGAAGAAGAAGAAGTTGGTGAACAGGCGCCACAGCTGGTACTTGCGGAAGATGAGGTGCGAATTATAGTAGACCGAGAAGGGCGAGATGAGCTCGAGGGCGCAGCCCGCGGTGGTCAGGAACGAGAGCGTGAGGTAGCTCCTCGTCACCACCGGCATCTGCCGGTACCACTGCTCCAACGTGACGGCCATTTCGCCCGAACCCGCGCGCGAACCCGCCTCGGCGCGTCTCGTTCTGAGGTCCCTCGACACGTCCGAGGAACGAAGTTTGTGACTCGCCCGAGCCAATCAGCAGACGAGAAATTTTCACACGGGTTTTCACAAGGTGCCCAGCAGCCGAGGTCTCATCAGCACACGTGACTGCGCAATGGGGGACAAGGTTAAGATTCTCGCCTTCGGCGACGTGAACGGCAACTTCGACAAGCTGTTCAACACCGTCGAGCGGCTGAACGAGCGCGCGGGGCCCTTCTCTGCTTGCCTCTGCTCAGGTCGGTTCTTCCATCCCGACGGTTCAGCGAACGATGAGCTCTTACCCTACCTCCAAGGTCGATTGAAGGTCGCCGTGCCCACCTACTTCATCGTCGGCGGCGAGGACGCCAACCCGGTGGACGGACTACCCGCCGACGGCGGCGACCTGTGTAAAAACCTCACGTTCCTCGGCCGAGCGGGCTGCCGACGCCTTCCGAACGGCTTGAAGGTTGCCTACCTGTCGGGAGCGTACGATTCGAGGAGATTCGACGAGAGCGGAGTGTTCCACCGGGGAGGAAGCTCGTTCAAGCCGTTCTACCTGCGCGAGGACGTCCAGCGCGTGGTGGACGCCGCGCGCACCGGCGAGGAGGAGGAACTCGCGGGCGTGGACGTCTTGATGACCGCGGAGTGGGGCGAGAAGTTCGACACCCTGCTCCCCGACGACCAACCGGCGCCGCTCGCCGCCCGCGCGGTCAACACCCTCTCACCCGCGGTCACCACGCTCGCCTCGTCGGTGCCCGCGAGGTACCACCTCGCGGGCACCGAGGGCGTGCACCTGCAGCTGCCGCCCTACAGGAACGGGCTGCACGCCACGAGGTTCTACGGCCTCGGCGCGGTGAATGACGGCGGCGGGCCCGGGCAGAAATTCGTCGCCGCGCTGGCGGTGACGCCGACGGTTCAGCTCGCGCTCGCCGCGGCGAGGGACGGAGTCGAGGAGGGCGCGGACGCGACGCCGTGCCCTTACACGTCCAAGCCGCGTCCGAAACCACCTCCGGCGCCGACGCCGGAGGTGGTCGGACCGGTCGCGAGGGACGACGTCGACGACGAGTGGGCGCGGGGCGATCATCGGGACTTGGAGGGTGGCGAGTGGCGGTGCGGCGAGTGCGGCAACGTAAACCGAGCGCATCAGCGGGACAGGTGCAACATGAAGCGATGCGGCGCCCCTCGCGAGGGGTTGGAGCTGTGGAGGCTCGAGTCGATGCACGGATTCAACGCGAGGGGCGCGAAGCGAACGGCGGATGGCGACATCATGTCAGGGTTCCAGGCTCCGAAGACGTACACCATGATGACTCGGGAGGAGGCGGAGGCGGAGGCGGCGAGGGCGGCGGAGGCGGCGCGAGAGGAGGCGGCGCGAGAGGAGGCGGGGAACAAGAAGCAGAAGAAAGGGGACGCCGAGAAAACCTCGCTGTACGCGTCCCAGAAGCCGATGTCGCAGAAGGCGAAATACAGGAAGGGGACTAGGAATCCTGCGGCGTGGCGCTAGGCTGCCAGAGCTCGGCGGCAACCTCCCTTTTCTTTTCCTCTCTTTAATAAAATACACCTTTCTCAGCCGAGCAACGGTCTGCGTTCGTCGTGAGGGTACGAGTCGTACCGCTCGTACGGGCGGGCGTCGAGCTTGCTCGCCCGGTGGCTCGCGACGCACGCGATGAAAACCGTCGCGCACACGCCGGAGACGACGACCCAGACGGTGGAATCGACCGACCTCATCGCTCGCATGACGTCGGATCCGCTCACGTCGGTCTTTTCCTCCATCATCAGCTCCTGCTCGGCGTCGAGGTAACCCTCGTGGCGACGACGCTCCGTCTTCTCCAGACGGTTGATCATCTCCTTCGCGGTCACCCTCTTATTCTTCTTGCGATGAAGCACCTCAACCTCCTCCGTCTCGGACTTTTCCGACTCCGCCAGCCACATCGCGGCTTTGGCCTTCGCCTCCTCGTCCTCGCGGATGTACTCGGGTTCGCCGAGGATCGGCGAGTTCTTGATGGCCTCCTTGTACTTCCAGTAGACGTTCTTCGCAACCTGTAAGGGGTCTCCCTGGGGTTCGGTGGTGAACGATTTGCCGGTTTCCTCGACCCACGCGCCGACAATGTCGGCGTCCTCGCGCTCCCAGGCGTCCTGGTCCCAGTCGGGGTGGACGGCGTGGGGAATCGGCGATGGGCGCTTCGCATCCTCCGCCTCGATCATCTCGATCATCTCCGCGGCTGTGGACTTGCCGTCCCGCGGGTTAGCCTCCTCGGAATCCCCGGGGGTCCCCTCGGAGCCGCTGCTAGAATGCTTGCGGTGCGAGTGGTGGGAGCTCGAGTGATCTTTGTGATGGGAGGACTGGTGCTTGGTCTCGGCGGAAAAGGCGCCTGGGGTGGTGCAGTGCATCTTGCCGGTGTCATCCGGAGCGCAGCTCAACTCCTTCACGAGCTCCTTCTTCTTAAGGAGCTCTTCCTCGCCGATCTTCGCGACCTTGGCGTTCTTCTTCTTCTCCTTCTCCTCAGCCTTCTCAATCGTCGTCACCACTCGGCGCAGGAAAGCGCTCCAGCGGCGATAGTACAGCCCCTGGTCGCCCTCACCGACCCTGCCCAGCATACCGGACCACTGCCTGTTGGAGTAGTCGTGCATCGGGTGGCCGAGGGGTGCGCCGAGCTTGGAACCCGAGGGGCCGAAACCGGAGATGAGAGAACGCGCGGATCGCTCCAAGTTTGCCTCATCCGACTCCTTATCGCGTTTACCCGCCCAGGACTTGGCGGACTCGATGTAGTTACCGAGGAGGAACCCTTTGTGCGACCTGAGAAGCGCATCCATGTCGTCGAGCAGCTCCAGCATCTGCGTGCCGTACATCTTAGCCTCGGAGGCGTTGTTGGAGTTGAGGGAATCCCTGATCTGCGTCGCGAGGACGTTAGACTGCCTGGCGAGCAGCTGCCTCCCCACGTCCACGATGTCGTAGTCCACGCGCGTCCCCGCGCCGTTAGCCCGCAGCGTGGGCGCCGCGTCGATGAGGGGCTTGAACGCGTAGTCCACAACCTTGGCGGCGTCGAAGTAATCCGGCGAGAGTTCATCCGCTCGGAGCGACGGCTGCCACGAGCACGCGTCGCGCACGTGGTCCTCGTCCTCGCCCTTCGCGCGGGCTCCGTACACCGTCTTACCCAAAATCTCCCAAGCTTCGCGCGCGCGGTCGTACGCCTCCTCCTTGCCCATCTCGCCGTGCTTGGCGGGGTCGTACCACTCCCCCGGGCCGAGGTATCCGGGCGAGCCCGCGATCGGGTTGTTGCCCACGATGAAACCCGCGAGGAAGGCGCCTTGTCCGGTGCCCACGGGTAAGGTCGTGGGCGCGGGCTGGCGGACGGAGTAGCCGCCGTAGCGACGTCGGGAGTAATCCGCGAGGAACCAGTCCACGTCGACGCCCTTCTCAGACTGCGACGTCAGCGCCGCGAGCTCGTACACGACGGGATTTTGCTCGACGCCCTCGGCGGTTATTCCAAACCCCACAAGCTGGGACTTACCGACTTTACCCGACTTGCCGTGAGTCGCCTCGCGGGAGACCCTCTTATTATCCGCGAGCATCCTGCGCGACGATCCGACTCGGGCGTCGCGTCCGTGAGTAGTTCCCCGCTCGCCGTCGCGGCGGGACGCGAGGGAGTCCATCGCGGCGGCGGGCCCAGTCGCAATCGCGCTCAGCCGCCCCCGCATTCCCAGGTTACCCCCGTGGTTGTGCTTCACGCACCACACGAACGGCTGCCCGGCGAAGTGCACGGGCTCGCGAAGGTAGTACGGGTCCGTCTCCGCCGCGCTGTCGAGCACGAGCATGTCTCCGATGTCGACCGACCGAAGCAGCGCCCCCCGGCGATCCTCGTTCCAGAACCGGGGGTTCCCGCGGAAGGCGTCCGACTGGAACACCCACGTCGCGCGGGGGTCCGCCGAGCGCATCGCCGCGAGCGTCGCCGCGCCCACTCGCGCCACGTGCGTTTCGGAGAAATCATCGTTCGGGTCGCGAATCTCCCGGAAAGTGTCCGCCAGGTAGAGGTGGTCGGTGCCAAAGTCCTCGACGAGCTGCTTGGTGAAGGCGGCGCCGAGAGACTGGAACAACGCGTCGCTCGGGTCGAGGAAGTGAACGGACCGGACGGAGTCGTCCTTCTTCGCGTCCTTTCCGAGCTCCGCGTCCTTCTCCTTCTTCTGCTTCTTCTTCGTAGCGCTCGACTCGCGGAGAGCCAGGTCGGCGTGATGCGACTCCTCCTCCTTCTCCTCTTCCTTCTTCTCATCGTGGTGATGACTAGCGTGATGCACCTCGGTCCTCTCCACCTTCTCCACCTTCTCCACCTTCTCCTTTTCCTTCTTCTCCTCGTGGTGATGACTGGCGTGATGCACCTCGTGCCGGCTCCACTTGCTGTCCTGATCGACGAGGAGCGCGAGACTGTCGTCCCCGTCCCGAGCCTTTCCCCCATCCTCCGTCGGCGCCGGACGCTCCTCTCGCTCGCGGTGGTCTCGCTCGCGGTCGGTCGTCTCGCCCGTGAGCCAGTTCTCCACGCGGCGGAGCTTCGCCTGCGGAAACCTGCGCGCGATCGCCGGCGGGACGTGCCCGTTGAACCCCGGGAGCACCGGTGTCATGCCGAAGTCGCGCATCAGCCGCACGGCGTCGCGCTGAAGATCCCATTGGCGCCGCAGCCACTTCTTCGGTCTACCCCCGGTCCACGACCCCTGCGCGGCGCCGTTCCGCGCCCACGCCTGGTGCGCGGGATCCCCGAACCACTCCTCCACCTCCGACTCCTTCAGCCCGAAGTCCTCAGACGTGAGCACGCGCATCCACACCTGCTCCACCCCGTTGAGCGCCATCGGAGTGTTCACGCCGTGGAGCGCCATCCACTCGATCTCCTTTTCCCATCGCTCGTAGTCCCAGAACGCGGTGCTGTAACTGAACGTCTCGGGGTTCATGTACACCGTGCGCTCGAACGGGAGGTTAACGACCACCCCCGCGTCGTCCACCGGCGGGAGCGACCCGCGAGGGACCGAGTGAAGCTGGTGGCCTCCAGTCGCCTCCCAACCCAGATGCGCGCCGCAGAATCGCCGGAGGTAGTGGTGCAAGCCCGCCGCCTGCTCGACACCGGTAGATCCCGCAATAGAGATCGTCCCCGGCTTATCCCCGTTCTGGATGGAGAAACACCGCGCGCCTTCGGCGCACCCGCCGTCGCGGTGTCTCCCTCGAAATTCGATCAGATTCGACCCGGCGTGGTTGGGCAGGAGCCGCTCCACGAGTCGCGTCACCGGGTCGATCGCGTCCTCCTTCGACGCGCCGACCGTCAGTAAGGTCGTGAGGACCAATAAGGTCGACACGAACCGCATGTTCGCCCCTTGTCTCTCCCTTGCGCGCGCCTCTTTCGCGCCGAGACGACTGCGTGGGGCTCGCGAAAAGGCTGGTGGTGTTACAATTTTAACTGATCCTACGTGGCTGGCAAATAGTCTAATCGAATGCGACTGAATTACGACGCATAACTGAATACGCTGTGCGGTATTTCCGAATTACGTAATTTGGGAAATCTACTGACACCTCTTGTGTCGGGATCCCCGAAATGTGCTTGAAAATGGACAGCTTCGCAGTCAGGTTTTTGTCACGAAACTGAATGTGTCCGATCGATCGCCGAAACGGTCCGAGGACTCGCGTGTACTACAGCGGTTACCTCTGCCGAAGGGTCGGTGTCAGCTCGTGAAGCTGCGTTGCCGCAGGCGCTTGGTCACTGTGCGCGGCGCCCGCCGACTCCGCTCGGCTCGGCAGTCGTGTCCCACGCACGTAATATGATGGACATCGAGGCTGCGCCCGTCCACCCCGAGAGCGCGCCGCTCCTCGGCGCGACGAGCGTCGAAACACCCGCCTGGCGCAGACGCATCGCGGTTGGGGCGTCGATCTTAGGAACCGTCGCGCTGTGCGGCGCCGCGGTGGTGGCCGGCGGTGAGTTTCGGTTCCACGAAACGCGCGCCGACTCGTCCCAAACTTTGTTCTCGATCTTTCTCGCGCGAGATGGTCCGCGATACTGTTAATTTCGCTCCCATCGTCGCGAACGTCGCTGCCCATCCGCTCGCCCCAAACATCTTCAAGATCTCACCAACACCTCCCGCCTTCTCCGCGCTGCAGGCAAAGGCGCTCGGGACTCGGCCCGCCTCGGCGAGGCGTGGAACCCCGCGACCTGGAACCCCGCGACCTGGAACACCTGGAACCCCAACACGTGGGCCAACGCGTGGACCCCCACGCCCCAGCCCACGCCCCAGCCCGAGGTCCAGCAGTGGACCCAGCCCCAGCCAGCCACCGCCGCGTGGGACACCTCCATCAACTACAACACCTGGCCGGGAGCGCCCGCGGACCCGCAGGCGTCGCTCGGGCAGTGCCAGTCCTCCCTCCGCGACTCCGCCGAGATGGTGCAGCTGGGTACGTACATACCGCCGGAACAGTGCCAGGCGCTCGTGGTGTGCGCGGGCTCTCCGAGGGCGTCGTCCACCGCCGAGTGCACCATCGCGCAGCACGTGCTCGAGTACATGCTCACCGCCGAGAAGCAGAAGGGGTACACCGAACAGGACAAGGCGACCTATCTCGGCTACTGGAACTATCACCTGCACACGCTGTGCGGCGACGGCGACGAATGCGAGCAGAAGTACCCGACCGACCTGAGGTACCTGCGCACCAGGATGGACTGGTCGGTGAAGCTGGATCAGACGTACGACCAGGAGACCAAGACGCGGCTCTCCGGCATCCTCAACGAGATGGACCGCTACTACGAGAAGCGCGACTCCATCTCGCCCGCGAGCGTCATCATCACCAAGTCGCACGAGTTCGACGGCACGTTGATGAACGTGTGCGATAGGCGGATCGTGCTGACGAGCTCGAGGGATTCGGAGCAGGTGTTCGACTCCGGGTTGAACCTCGGATGGTTCACGTATCCCAAGGAGGAGTCGCGGGAGACGTTTGACAAGTATTACGCCATGTGGAATGGCTGGAAGTCGTGCTGGGAGTCCGCCGCGCAGAACGACTACAACTCCTTTCTCTTCGACCTCGACTACAGCCAGCTCACCACCGAAGGCTCGTTCAGGGCGGTCGTCATGCAGATGACCTACGAGATTGCCCAGCTGCTCAACCTGCAGGACGTGGACATGGGCGACATTGTGGAGAAGGTGCTGCAGCGAGACTATCAGCGCGAGCTCAACCCGAGTTTGACCACGGGAGGCCTGCCCATGAAGCAGCCGGGAACCCTCGGGAAAGTCGGGTCGAAGCCCACGGGGCCGCAGTACATGTTCTGGTGAACAGCCGGACGAGTAGATCAGTGCTGAGCGTAGCACGCCTGCGAACGAGTAGCTTCATCAAACTGTAACCACCAGGTGAAGAATTTATTTTTCAAACAGTCGGCGTCGAAGCTTGCGCCTCCCCTAACCTGCACTACGCGACGACGTGATGAGAGCGATAAGGCAAAATGTGACATTTCAGCGTCTAATCTAGTTGAAGTAGGAGCACTCCCCGTCGGAGTTGTAGTTGAGCTGGCACAGGAGTCTGTACGTATCGGGCGTGAGCGGCTTTCCGATCCACTCGAGCGGCTTTTCCTGGAAGTACTTGCCCACCGGCAACCCTCGCTCCGCTCCGCTGTCGTCGCTCAGGCTCGACCGCCACGGGTCGATGTTCGAAACTTCAGGCACGAACGCCTTGACGGATTCGATGACGGCGTCCATGTTCCACGCCATGTCCTCGTAACGCACCTGGAGAGTGCTCATCGTCTGATCCGCCAGGAGGTTCCTCGCCATGACCATCTGCTCCATGTAGTACCCCTGGTTGAAGGGGTGCTTCTCGCTGGTCCAGGAGAAAGGGTGCCTGGTCAGCACCACAAACTTGACGTTAACGCCGAGTTTTGCGGCGGCGTCCCGGATCTTCGTCGGGCGGCAAAGGTTCTGCGGGGTCTTGTCCATGAGCACGGGCTTGGACATATCCCACCACTTGTTGGCGAAATCCTTGTATGCGTACGCAAACTCCGCCGCGGTGACGTCTTCGGGGTCGCAGTGAACGTTCTCGTTGATGAACCCCATTCTCTCGAGCAGCACCGTGTTTTCGCACTGCCAAGTGTCAGATTTACATAAGTCGGTGATGACGCCCGAGGTGCCCAACAGGCCCTCCAGCGCGGACGTCCCCGAAAAAGACATGCCCAGCACGATCAGCAGCGTCTTGCCGGAGAAGTTCACGTCGGGCAGGTTGGCGAGGTTGAGATCGGTCACCAGCCCGGTCTTGCTGAAGCGGCGTTTGAGCAGGTCATCGACGCCGAACTGTCCTCCGCGGGAGACGAACGCCACGCACGCGAAGACGAATACGGCGCCCGCCGCGATCGCCGCGAGCGCGCGCCTGGGGGTGGCCCCGAAGATGCTGCCGTACGTCTTGGCCGAGACGCCAGCCTCCTCCACCAGGAGCGGGGAGGCCTCGCCGCCCAGCCTACCCGCCGAGGAGCGGGTGCTGACCATCGTGTCTAAGCGTCCTTTCCCGCCGGTCAGACTCGCGAGCCGCGATCCTCCACGTCGCGCGCGTCGTCAGTGGCAGATCTCCCGCCAGGGTGTTTTTCAGGACGCAAGTCTCCACCAGAAGGTGTTACAGTTTTTTTTTTGAATTCCGAGCATCAGACCGTCATTCTTGAGTTAATTAGACACACTCCAAGCTTGTAAGCTACTGACGCGAAATACCGTGCGTCAGGACTGCCGAGGGGTGGCTGCCAGTCTGTGAACTGCTGGAAAAAATCGGAGGAGCTGCTCGATACAGGGTAGCACGAAATCCCACGCGCGATAACCCCCTTCGCCGCGTTGAAATCCCACGCGGTGCGATAACCCCCTTCGGCGCGTTCAACGCGGTCTACACAGCGGAAAGCGCGCGCGAGCCCCCGAGCGGCGAGCGTGCCCCGCGGATATCATGGTGAGTATCGCGATGGGCGAGGGCGACGAGAGGTCCGCTCTGCTTCCCGAGACGACCGGCGAGTCGGCTCGCGCGTCGGCTCATGAAGGGGGTGTGGGTGTTGGGAATGGGTTCAACCGCTGGGCGAGCGGCAAGCGCGTCGCGATGATCGCGGTCGGGGCGATCCTCGGCGTCTGCGGCCTCGTCGGCGGATACATGCACTCCACGATGCCCGGCGTCGCGCCCAAGGAGGGCGACCCGGATTTCCGCAGGCTGCCGCCGGTGGACTTCGACGACAAGACGCTGCTCATCGTGGTCGGGCTCCCATTCTCGGGGACGTCCGCGCTGGAGGGCCTGTTGGGCACGTCCGGGGTCATCGCGGACCTGTGCAAGGCGGACACGTGGCAGTGCGAGAACACGCAGCTGCTCCAAAAAATGGGATTCAAGAGCAAAGACGCCGACTGCGACTGCTGCGAGGACGAGAACACCAGCATGAGCGACGTCACCGCCGCCGAGTACGCGTACGCGTACAGAGATTTCGCCAACAAGTGGTGGGACATGTCCAAGCCCGTGCTCATGGACAAGACCCCGAACATGCTCTGCAGGCACCGGTTCGTGCGCGACGCCGCCGCCGCGCTCGGTGTCTCCGTCAAGTTCGTCGTCCTGACCCACCATCCGTTCAGCTGGAACAGCGAGTCGCACCCGTTCAACGAGGAGTACTACGCGGAGAATCTGGCGCACGCGGTTGACATCCTCGAGGACCCGTCGGTGGATGCTCTCCAGGTGCGTTACGAGGACATGGCGTGGAACATGGACGCCGTCATCGAATCCGTCAAGGCGTTCGTGCCCGCGGTGACAAACTTGGACCCGTGGCATTCCAGCCTGAGCGACGACAGCAAGGGCGACCGCGGCATGGGAGTGTCCGAGTACTTCCAGCAGGAGCCGCTGGAGTGGATCGAGAAGGACCTGGAGCCGGAGACGTACGCCATGCTGTGCCAGCTCGGGTACAACGAGGACGGGGAGTGCGCCGCGTCGGCGGGCGCGAGCGAGAGCCCCAGCGGGTACGTGGATGATATGGAGTACGATCGTTAGGGGAGGGGAGAGAGGAAGGGGACGGGTCCCTGGTCACCGGTGTCGCCGACGACTAACTCATCCATTTTGGAAACCACTTTGAAACTCCATTTATAGTCAGTTTATTTTCGTTCACAAAACTGTTTACTCGTACGCGCTATCGACGCTATTTGGCGTTACGCGTGTTATCGAACATCCGTTGTTGACTCTTCTGCTGCGCCGGAAGGAATTCTCGGGCTTTTCAAACGCCGGACAACCCGGCCGTGCGCAAGCGAGCGGGCGCAAGGGAGGAGCTTCCCTCGGGCTCGACGATTAGCCGCGCTAATTCGAGCCGCTCGGCACGCTCGAGGAGAAGCAGCCTGTGGCTCATGACTTCGCCGAGGAGCGCCGAGAGGATGGGAAACTGCTGAGTGCCCACCGGAAAGGTTGTGATGCGAACGAGGAGCGCGCGACGCGAGCGCGGGGGCGACATCGCGCCGGGTTTCCCGCGCCGCGACGACCGTCAGAATGGCCCCGCGTCCTCGGCGCGATCCCGCGGGATATCGACGCCGTCGCGCCTCCTGCGGCTCGCGTTGCTCGTGGGAATCCTCGTCACGGGCGCGGCGGCCCCGCACGACCCCTCCGTCGACGCCGCCGCGCACGTCGGCGGCGACGTGTACGCGCTGGACCTCCTCCCGAGCCGCGGCCCGGCGCTCGGCGGCACGCGCGTCACCTTCCACGGCCGCGGTTTCACCACCGACATGGCGTGCCAGTTCGGCCCGCACACGATCCACCCGACGAGCGTCTCCCCCGAGGGCGACAAACTCGTCTGCGTGACGCCGCCGTTTGGGCGCCCCGCCGGCGGGTTCATCGCCGTCGGGATCACCATCACGACCGCGAAGGCGTGGCCGGAGACGCCGCAGGTTTTAGGGGGTGCCGAGGGGGGTGCCGAGGGGAAAGGTCGGCCGACGGTCACCCCGAGGGGCGCCAGGTCGTTCGAGTACGCCGTCGCGTGGGTCCTTCGATCCGTCGCGCCGGCGCGAACGGATTCCGCGGGCGGCACCGTGGTGTGGGCCACGGGCGCGCACCTTCACGCGACGGGCTCGTGCCGATTCGAATCACCCGCGTCGAATCACGGCGGCGGTGGTTCGTCTTCCTCGTCGTTCGCGGCGGCTCGCGTCGTGTCATCCGCGTTGATCGCGTGCGAGGCGCCGGCGACGGAGATCGGCGTCGGAGCCCTATCGGTCGTGTCGGAGAACCCGTTAACAGCCGCGGAGGTGCTTCGACACGGGCACGATCCGGGCGACGCCGGCGTGCCCGGGCTCGCGCTGGTATCCCGCCGCCCGCCCAAAGTCCACCGAGTCGTCGTAAGATCCGGGTTTTCAAACCACCTCGCGGGGACACAGCTAACGATGTACGGCTCTGGGTTCGACGCGGGCGGGGGTTCCAACAGGGAGGACGACCGGTCCGGGAACGACGAGGGCGGGGGAGGTGTCGGGGTTGGCGACGACCGGCCCGGGAACGACCGGCCCGGGAACGACCGGCCCGGGAACGACCGGCCCGGGAACGGGGCGGGGTGCGCGGTTGGAACGGTGTGGGTGGCGGCGACGTATTCGTCCCCCGGCCGCGTCGATTGCGTCGCTCCGGACCTCGCTCCGGGCGCGACAAAATCGCTCCGGGTGGCGTACCGCGACGCGCGCGACCCGGCCGGTTTAACGGTCGAGTGGCTGGCCGTGGAGAGCCCGGGCGGCGGCGAGTTTGGCGCGAGTTTGTCGGGGGCTTTGAGTGGGGCGAATGGGGCGAATGGGGCGTTTTTCGTCTCGGTTCCGTCGACGGCGGCGACGCGGGGCGGCGGCGCGGCGGCGGACTTTTTCGGCGCGCCGCCGGACGAAGCCTTCGGGGTTTGCGTCGACGTTCACGCGGGTTCGGGCGGCTCAGGTTCGGGCGGCTCGGGCTCGGGCTCGGGTTTAGGTTTGGGTTCGGGTTCGGGTTCGGGTTCGGGGTTTAGGTTCAGGTGCGTCGCCGGCGCGAGGCCCGGCGGCGGGTTTGTCGCCGTCTCCGCGCGCGGTCAGAAGACGTCGTCTTCTTCCGCGTCTTCCGGCGCTCCCTCGGTCGCGTTCGCGTTCGCGTACGTCCGCGCGCCGACGCCCCGAGCGGTCGCGCCGCGCGAGGGCCCATCCGCCGGCGGCTACGTCGCGTGGATCACCGGCGACGATTTCCGCTTTGGCTCCTCGACGCCGGCGACGAGATGCCTCTTCGCGTGGTCGGGCGGCGGCGACGGCTCCCGTTCGCCGCCCGCCCACGTCGTCTCCTCGACGCTGGCGGCGTGCGAGGCACCGCCCGCTCCGACGGCGTCCGGACGGCGCGTTCGATCCTTCGCCGTGGACGCCGGATCGCCAAGTTTGGGGTGGTCCGAGTTTGGGTACGCGCTGTCGCTTTGGCCCGCGTCGCTCCGAGTCTTCAGCGTCGCCCCCTCCGTCGTCTTATCCGCCGGGGGCGTGTTCGTGCGCATCTCCGGCCGATCGTTCCCGGCGTCCGCGGAGGCGGCGTGGTGCCGCGTGGGTTCCGTCGGACCCGTCGCCGCTCGCGTCGAATCGTCGATCGCCATCGGGTGCGTGACCCCGGCGACGGCGCCGTCGGTGAATACGCCGGTGACCGGTCCGAGCGCCGCGGTGGGGGTGGTGTCCGTCGACGTCGTCGGCGGCGGTTGGGGCGAGCGCGGGGTGGGTTTGCCGAGCGCGTTCCCCGCGAGGACGGGATCGGGATCGGGGTCGGGGTCGGGGTCGGCGGTCGCGTCCGATGGAGGGGCGATGGACGCGGATGGCGACGTTCGGACACCCATCGCGCGCGTGTACCCGACGGGCGCGGCGCCCGATCCCGGTTCGTTAGCCTCGTGGATCGCCGACGGCGCCGCTCGATGCGTCTTTTCGAACGTCGTCGGGGCGACGGCGCGCTCGGCGTCGGCCGGTCTCCTCACTCGCGCGGTCGACTGCCCCGTCCCGCCGCTCGCGCCTCCGGGGTTCGTCTCCGCGCGCGTCGTGGTCGGGTCTCGCGGGTCGTCCGTGGAGGCCGTCGGGTCCGTCGAGATTGAGTTTAGGCCGTCTCCCGTCGTCTCGGGGCTTCGGGGCGGCGTAGGATATTTCGGCGGCGGCGGCCCGACGGCTTCCGCGGGGGAAAACGCCGTCTTCGACGTCGAAGGCGCGGGTTTCTTCCCGGGTTTGACGTGCGTCTGGTGCGGCGTCGCCGGCGCGGAGGCGAACGTGCTCTCGTCCGTCGCGGCGCGGTGCGAGCAGCCGGGGTTGGAGACGTTGAAACACGTTCAGACGGCGGGGGCGGCTGCGACAAACGAGGGAGTCGCGTGCGCGCTCGGGCTGGTGTCGGGCGGCGCCGAAGACGGTCTGTTGGGCGCCGCCACCGTCGCCGACGGACCGACCGCGCTGGTCACGCCGTCACCCGCGGAGATGACGGCGGTGGCGCCGAGCGCCGGGCCAGCCTCGGGCGGGTCCGCGGCGACGGCGACGTTAGCGGCGGGTTTTTCCTCGCGGCGAATCGGTTCGCGCGACGGGATTTTTTCGTGCCGATTCGGGACGATCGGCCCCGTCGCGGGAGCTCCCGCGGGTGGAGGCGCCGTGCGTTGCGAGACCCCCGCGCATGCACCGGGCGCCGTCGCCGTCGCCGTCGCCGGCGCGCGCGGAGTGCGTGGTTTCGCGTACGTCGCCGACAGCGGGATTAATTCCGGAGTCAATTCCGGAAGCGCGGCGCCGTCCGCGATTCCCTCCTCGGGTCACGACGCCGCGGGTCACGACGCGGTGGACGTGCACGGTTCGGCGGGGTTCGGGTTCGGGTCAGGGTCGGGGTTCCCGGGTTTCCGAGGGTTCCTGTGCGTGCTCGGGGACGGTTTTAGCGTCGCGAGCGCGTCGACGAGGGGCTCGGGTTGGACCCGGTGCGCCGCGTTGCCGTCGACGGCGCCGAGCGGGTTCACGACCGTCTCGGTCGCCGCGCGCGAGGGTGCCGAGGGTGCCGAGGGTGCCGAAGGTGCCGAGGGTGCCGAGGGTGCCTTCCTCGCGGGATTCGTCGCGGCGTCGGGAAGCGTCGAGGTGTACGCGCGCCCCGAGGCGCGAGCGTTGATCCCGCGCGACGTCGTCTCCGGCTGGGATTCGACCCTGACGCTGCTCGGCGAGCATCAGCGGCGCGGCGACGGGGGTATCGACGGGTGGACGGGGGATGCGCACTTCTTTTGGTGCTTCTTCGGCGACGGAATCGCCGTTCCCGCGCGGTCCGTGTCCTCCGCCGTCGCCGTCTGCGAGATTTTGCCCCCCGAGGGAGCCGCCGACGACGAACGACGATCGTCGTATGAATCGTCGTTGGACGACACGAACGCGTCCGAGATTTTGTCCGACGAAAAGGGTCCGACGAGCGTCCGACGGGCGCACCCGCGCACGCGTCGCGTCGACCTCGCGGCGCCCGCCGCTTTCGACCGCGGTTCCGCCGCGCCGTGCGACGGTCCGGATTCCGGCTGCCGATCCTTCAGGCACTTCCCCGCGCCCCTCGCGCTTCACCGCGTCCTCCCCGCGTCCACGCCGGCCGAGGGCGGCTCGGTCGTCGCCATGCACGGCTCACGCTTCGCGGACGTCCCGAACCTCGGATGCCGCTTCGGGACGATCGGGCCGACGTCGGCGGCGTGGGCATCCGCGTCGACGATTCGGTGCGTCGCGCCCGCGAGAGCCGCCGGCACAATCGCGCCGGCGTCGGCGCTGGGAACGTCGTTCGAGGAGGACGGAGGCGAGGGAGCGAGAGGAGTGACGGTGACGTTCCGGGCCCCGGTCGTGGACGCGACGAAGGGCGGGGTGGTCCGCGTCGCGTCACGAGGCGGCGGATCGTCTACGCTCGTCGTGGTCCGCGCGGGAGCCGGACCGTCGACGACGGAACCGCTCACCGCGACGGTCCTAGGCGTCGGCGGCGGCGGGTACGCACGGGCGACGTGCGCGGATGGACCCGGGGTGGGCGACGGCGCCCGGGAACGACGTTCAGGGCTGCAATGGGGCGCGTGCGGCGGGCGGCAGGGCGCCGGGGCTGGGGCCATCGTCGCGCGATTCGACGTCCCCGCGCCTGGGGACCGATTCGACCGCTTCGGCGGGGTGGCGTTTCGGGTCGTCGCCCTCGGTTTCGACGCCGAGACTTTCGCGCACGGCGTGAACCACCCCGACTCCCTTGGTGACCACCCACACGGAATGGCGGGCTCCGATAAGGGCGACGCCGGCGTCGTCCCGCTTTTTCACTCGGCGTCCCCGGGGTGGGAGGGTTCGATCGAGGTTCAGTACCTGGACGACCCCGTCGTCGTATCCGCGGTTCCCGCGGCGGCGAGCGCGGCGGGCGGCGCGCTGGTCACCCTACTCGGCGCGCCCGGTCCGTCGTCGTTTCGCGTCGACGATTCTCGAGTTTTCCGGTGCGTCTTCGGGCGATCGGCGGTGGCGATGAACGCGGTATCCTCCGCCGTCGCCGTCTGCGAAACGCCGCCCGCCCATAACCCGGGGGAGCGGGAAGGGGCGTCTTTTTCGGTGCCGCTCGGCGCATCCGTAGACGGCGTTTGGTTCGAGTCGCGGACGACGTCGGCGGCGTTTGGTTCGGGCGGGACGGTTTCGTTTTCGCACCGCGCGCCCGCGGTGACGCTTCACGTCTCGCCCGAGCGAACCGTCGCGAACCGACACACCTCGCGAGCCGGCGGTGACTCACCGCCCGGTGACTCACCGCCCGGTTCGCCGATCGTCTTGACGGTGACGGGGCGCGGGTTCGGCGCGTTATCGACGGATGGCCACGGCGCGTCCGATCCGTGGGCGCCCGCCTGCCGCGTGGGCACGATCGGGCCCCTCGCGACGACCCAAGCGTCCGCGACGCGGGTTCGATGCGTCGCGCCGGCGTGGTCGGGGTCGGGGTTAGGCGGGTCGGGGACGACCGGGTCGGTGGGGACGCCCGTGGCGGTCCTGCGCGACGGCGTCCGGGGCGGTCCGCACGCGCCCACTCTGGCGTACGTCGAGATCGTCGTCGACGTCGGCGACATCGGCGATGGATCCCGGGCGGCGGACGAATCTCACGACTCTCACGACTCTCCTCGCCGGCGCGCCTCCGAAGCGGTCATCCGCGCGACGGACCCGGCGTTCACGACGGGCGGCGTCCCGGTGGTGATTCGCGGCTCGGACGTGCCCCATCGCCGGTGCTGGTGCCTCTTCGGCCGGCTCGGGTCCTCCGCGTACGCCGCTCGGGTCCTCCGCGTGTCCTCCGCGGTGTCCAGGTGCGCGGAGGCTCCGCCGGGTTTATTAGGCGTCGGGGGCGCGCGGCGCGTCGTCGTCAGGGTCGCGTGCGCCTGGGGCGCCGCGGGTCCGAGCGCGGCGGACGAAAGCGGATCAGAGACTCTTTCCGTACCCGCTTCGGAATCCGGCTCTCTTTCGGCGGCGTTCGCGATGAGCGAATCCGGGGTGACTCTCTCCCTCGTCTCGCGCCCGACGATCGTAAACCCTAAACCTCGGCGCGTGTCCGGCTCCGGCGGCGTCGCGATGACCCTCACCGCGTCGTCGCTCCAGCACTCCGGCGGCGGCGACGACGACGCCGACGGGGACGCCGAAGGGGACGGGTCGCGGTACGGGTGCCACTTCGGGTCGGTCGGGCCCATCTCGGCGAGGTCGATCGCGGAGGACCGGGTCGGGTGCGTCGCGCCGGCGCTCGGCGTCGCGCGGGTGCGGGTCGGTTTATCGCTCGACGCCAACGCGCGGGAGACGGAGTGGTCCCCTCTCGTCGTTCGCGTCGATTTGTATTACCTGCGGGGGTTTCTCGCTCGCGGCGCGGAGGGCGCGGGGGTGCCGAGCGGCGGCGCCGCTTCGGGCGGCGCGACGTACGAATCCGTCGCGGGCGTCGCGGGAATTCATTGGAAGTCCGACCGGACGTCATCCTCCGTCGTTCGATGCGCGTTTGGCGACGCGTTCGTCGCGGGCGCGTGGATCCACCGCGGCGGAAACGGAAACGACGAACACGTTTGGGACGATACACGCGTCCATGGCGGCGGGGTGACGTCCGTGTCGTGCGTGACGCCCCCGCGGCTGACGTCCGCGGGTTTCGTCCCGGTTCGAATCTTCGTCGACGGCTCGGACGCCAACGCGCTCGGGGATTCGGCGATTTTCCAGTACGCCGTCGCGCCGGACGCGAGGGTGCGGACGGTGTTCCCGCGGCTGTCGTGGGGCGCCGAGGTTGTGTCCGTGGCGGGCTCGCACCTCGCGGGGCCCGGGGATTCAATCGGCGGCGCGCCGAGGGACGCATCGAGCGGGTCCGAAAACGCGGGGGAGACGCGTTGCGTCTTCGCCGGCGTCGTCTTCCCCGCGCGCGTGGTCTCGTCGGCGGTGATGACGTGCGAGACGCTCGCGGAGGTTGGGTCGTTCGCCGCCCGAAGACGCGATCGCAATTGGTGGGGACCAAATGGGGACGACGACGCGGCGGGATCGAACGAAGATGGGTCCCTCGGGGCGGCGCTGAGGGGCGTCGAAGGGGTACCCGGGGGCGTCGTGGGTGCGCAGGGTCAACGGGTCAACGAGGGGGGCGACGCGACGCGCGGGGTTCGCGCCGTGTCCGCGTGCGCCGTCGGGTCGGCTTGCGGTTCCGACGGGTCCGACGGCTTCGGCGGGGGCGCGAGCTCGCTCTGGTTCCAGAGCGTCCGCGCCAGTTCGCCGGTGATCGCGGACATCGACGAGGGTTGGGACGACGGCGGGACGCTCGTGCGTCTGGCGCTGTCGACGCGGACGCCGGCGGATTGGCTGGATTGCGCCTTTGGCACAACGCGGGTGCCCGCGAGGCCCGCGGCTGCGTCTGACGACCCGCACCTTCCGGAGACTGCGGAGACTGCTATGGGTGGGATGCGCGGCGGGGTGAACATGGACCTGGAGTGCGTGTCGCCCGCGCACGCGCCGGGAGTCGTCGACGTCGAGATCGCGCTGACGCGTTCGAGGATGCCGTCGTCGGGAGGCGCGGTGAAGTTCGCGTACGCGTGAAACCGTTGAATCAAGTGAGAGTTTTAGACTGTCGTTATCCAATTATTCCGGTCAACACCGACGAACGACTCGCTTCGTCGGTCTTCGCGACGTTCGTTCGTGCACTTCGCCGAGCGCGCGTCTCGGTCGTGCGTCGCTTCCGCGCTCGCGGCTCGAGTTTTCGCGCGTGAGTCCATCCCGCGATGGGCGCGTGCGCGTCTCTCCCGTGCCTGCCGTTGTGCTCGTCGAAGTTCGCGAGGACGAGGTGCTTCTGCTGTTGCCCGTGCCTGTTCGACGAGGACGGCGAACCCAAGTGCGCCAGCTGCCTGTGCGATGGATGGGACAAGGATGAGATCACCGCCATGAACGCAGCCGTGCGGAGGATACAGAGACCCGTCTTTTAACAGCCGCGGATTGTCCCGACAGGACAACGCGAGGGTCGCCCCGGGAGAGGTGGGAAATCCACGAAATACACAACGGTACAGCGTCGCCGTCCTCAGGTCGCGGGCGCTGGGCTAATCTAATGATCACACGATAGAACACTACGCGTCACCTCTTATCCCCGTCCTTCGTCTTGAGCTCGATCCACGGGATGACCGTGCCATCGGGCTGCGTGACCTTGACCATGTTGGTCTGGTCGTCCGAGCCGCAACCTCCACATCTCGCGAGTTCTCCCTTGGAGATGCCGTCCGTGTTCTTGGGCAGACCCACGTGTCCGCAGGACCAGCACACCGCCGCCTGGCCCATCCCGTTCGTGCCCTTGCCGTCGGGTCCCTCCCGTAGGACGCGGAGGTATCCGCTCACCCGGTCCACCAGCCGCTTGGCGCACTCCGGCCGCTTGACGAAGCAGAAGAGCTCGACGGCGGCGTGCAGATGCGGCGGAAAGTTCTTGTCGCCCTTCTCGTCCTCCTTGGGGACCACCTTGAGCGCCGCGAACTCCTTGCCGACCTCGACCGAAGTGGCGCCTTCCGGCACGTGAAAGGGCTCCGCGCCGTCGACCGGCGGCGTGGGGTCGCTCGCCATCTCGGCTGCGAGGAGTGCGTTTCGCCGAGAGAGAACCGTCTCGATTGTAGAAAAAATGCTTCGGCACTTTCGCTTGGGCAAATTTCGCCCGCGCAGCGAAGGACGAATTTAGCTAGCTAGCTCGCGCGGTCTCGCAGTCTCCCGCGGGTCCCTTCGGCATGAACGACCAGTACCTGTCCCTCTCCTCCTCGCGCACGCCGTGCCACGCCGCCATCTTCAACCCCTCCTCGCAGTGCAGCTTCCTCAGCCCCTCCAGCTGCGGCCTCAGGTGTTCCCTCAGCGCTTCGCGATCGCGCTCGCGGACGTGTCCGACCAAACGCGCCCGTTGTTCCGCCTCGACGCGCCCGGCGTTGGCGTGCGCCGCGTCGCCGATGGCGTCCAGGTCGCGCGCGTCCACCCCCACGTGCGACGCGATATCCCTCAGCGCGTCCGCCGGTCTCTCGAAGTAGTACGAGTTCGGTAACACCAGGAACTGATCGGCGGAGAAACCGGCGTCGAGGTACTCGCGCAACACGGATTCGTACCGAGTCTTGACCACCTCGTTGAACAGGTTCTTCATGCGCCTGCGTTCCGCGCGTTCTTTCCTGCCGAGATCGCCGACCGACTCGCCGTTCGCATCATCCACGTCTTCGGCGTCGTCGTCGAGCGTCTCGGCCATCTGCGCCCCGGGGTTATCGAACAGGCCGCCCGGCGCGCTCGCCTGCGGCAGCGCCGCCACCGTCTGCGCGAGCCAATCCGCGTAGGTGGCGAAGTAATGCGTGTACAGGTTCTTCTCCCACAGCTCAGCCTGCTCCCCCCCCCAGCCGTTGTACAGCGTCTTGAAGAACGTGAACGCGCTCTTCAGCCGCGTCTCCGGGTCGCAGACGGTGGCGACGAATCTCAATCGTCGTCGCTGTTCCGGCCGAGGGTACGCCTCGGCGATCTTGGCGCCCACGCCGGCGTTGAAGTACGCGGGTGTGCCGTCGACGTGTAGCCTCTGCGTGCGCGAGGCGGCCATGTCGAACGGATCTTCCGGGCCGTGCGCGCTCATCTCGTTGGCCAGGGACGACGCCACGGCGGCGCAGGTGTCCGCGTGCCGCGTGAGCCACTCGCGAAACGGGGTCGGGTCCTTGTTCCACTTGAGCATGTTCACGAAGCGCCCGCCCGTGTCGAAGTATCGCATCTCCTTCGCGGGCGCGCCCTCGTCGTCGTGCATTGGCCTGAGCGCGGGGATGTGCGATATCATGTCGTCGTACAGCGACGTCGTGCCGCACTTCTCCACGCCGATGAGGAACACCGTGGGCATCAGACGGTCGTCCTCGGTGCACATCGGGCCGAGCGCGCGCCGCGCGATTTCCGTTACACCCGAGCCGGCGCCCAACTCGCTGACCGCCTCGCGCGCCGCGCCGGGGTTCCGCGCGGACATGACGGACACGCCGACGACCGCGATGAGCGCCGCGGTGCCCAGCGCGGATACGGCGAGTGCCGCCACCCGCGTCACGGACGTTCCCTTGGGCTTCACGCGCCGCTCCCCGAGCAGCGGGGCGCCCTCCTCCATCGACTCCCACATCTTCGCGCGCGGCCTCGAGTGCCGAAGCGATGGCGCGGCGCGCCTCCGCGCCCTCGTCTCGCATTCCTGGGACTTCCTGATTCCCGCTTGGTACCGAAGCGTGGCACACCGCACACGCGGGTGCTTTTGCCAAATAAAAATAACTCGAGATCGGAGGTTCGACTTTTCCGCATCGAGAAATCACGTCGCGGCCGCGACGAGTGGCAGCACCAAATTGGGCCACGTCATTTTTCGCCACGTTTGGAGGCCAGAACGACGTTTCAGAACTTTTTCGCCGCGTAACGCTATCCCGGTCGTGCACTTCCGCGCGCGCACACGCACACCAACACCTCCAAACGCTCAAGAAACAATGGCCATGTCCCTCACCCTCTCCTCCCGCGTCGCCCTCGGCGCGCGACCCGCCGTCAAGGCGACCAAGTCCGCCCGCCGCGCGGCGATCGTGGCCAAGGCTGAGATGTCTGTCGATGAGCCCGTCGTCGAGGCGGCGGTCGCGCCCGCCCCTGCTTCCATGAAGGACAACTTCGTCAACGCCATGTCCTTCGGCGGCTGGGCGCCCGAAACCATCAACGGCCGCGTCGCGCAGATCGCCTTCGTCGCCGGCCTCGGCGCGGAGCTCTCCACCGGCGAGTCCTTCACCTCCCAGTTCGCGCACCACGTGCCCTCGCTCGTGTTCGCGTCCGGCCTCATCACCCTCGCGTCGTTCATGCCCAACATGCAGAACACCACCGAGTACAAGGCCAACCCCGCCACGTTCAAGTCCATCGAGCGCCCCTTCACCGTCGAGGCTGAGCGAACCAACGGCCGCGGCGCCATGGTCGGCCTCGTCGCCATGTTCATCGTCGAGAAGCTCATCGGCGGCCCCATCACCGGCATCTTCTCCGACTCCGGCGACGAGCTCCTCACCTCCACCTTCTACGACGAGTCCTTCGCCGCGCAGGTCGAGGCCCCCGCCGCGGCGCCCGCCAAGTTCGTGGACTTTGACTCCGCCGTCGTCGCTCCCGCGCCCGTCGTCGCCGCCGAGTCCACGGACGCCGCCGCGGCGTACGAGGCTGCCGAGAACGCGGAGCCCATCCGCGTGGAGGGTGCGGTGGACGTCGACGTCGAGGCGGAGGCGATGGCCATGGGCCGCGCCGTCTCCATGGCCGAGGACTCCGTGTGATCGTCTCGGAAACGGGACCGCACGCACGCACGCAGCTTCGCTTTGATTGTTTGAACGCACGCAACTAGACCGCTCGCAACTAGCCTTTAATACACCGTAGCTCTGAAAGAAGAGGATCCCGACGTCACAGCGCCTTCAAACCCGCCACCCGAACCGCGCGCTGCGTGCCCCACTGCGCGATCGCGCTGACCAGCGACACGCACGCCAACACCCTCGCCGAAAACACGTCCCCCACCGTCGCCACGAGCACGTTCAGCGGCGCCGCCGTCGCCATCGCCAGCCCGCTCGTCGGGCGGTGACTCCACAGGTACTCGGCGAGAAACCACGCGTTTGGCGCCGCTGCGGCGACGCACGCGACGTTCTTGACCGTCCACGCGAGATCCCCGCCGACGGCCAACGCCGCGTGCGCGGTGGGCGGACCGTCGAGCGCGTCCGCCACCGCGTTGTACGCGAGCGATATCACGATCGAGGCCATCGGGGGCACGTACCGCTGAGTCCCCGACAAGGAGTCGAAGAGCAGCTCGTCCTCGTGGAGTAGGAGCAGGATCGGCGCGACGGCAAAGGCGGTGAAGCACGAATCGGGACGTGACCACGTCGCCAACACGGTCGCCGACGCGAACGTGACGAACGTGGAGATGTTACCCACGACGGGCATCCACCCGACGCGCATGGCGCGCAACGCGCGTTGCGCCAGCGCGCCCCCCGCCGACTTGAACCTGGCCGGCGACCGGCCGGAAAACGGCTGAAAACGGCTGGACCTCGCGCCCTTCATCGTCCCGACGTGACCCCGCGCCCCACCCGCGGTTCGCGTTCGGTTAGCTCCCGGGTTCGCGGACACCGCCGCCACCTTGAGCTTCAGCGCGAACGCCATCTGCGCGGTGAGACCCGCGGTGACGCCCACGAGGCCGATCCGGGCCTCCCTTTGATCCGACCCGGCACCGGGTCCGTCGAATTCCCCATATATATCCCTTTGGGTCCAAAACGCCACCCCGAGGCAAACCAGATACGTCGCGAACACGTGCGGCATCACCGCCGGGGACGACGTGGAGGGAACGTACGTGAACGCGAGGAAGACGGCGCACAGCGCGCACGCCGCGCACAGGCTGACGGTCACGACGGAATCCCCCCGGAATCCCGGGAAGTACTCCACGGACAGGTACAACCCGAGCGACGCGCCAGCCGCGGCGGATAGCATCGCCCGAAGCGGCGCGGGCGTCGCGTGGGTTCCCGTCGCGCCCCTCCGCGGCTTGGGCGCGGACGCCACGAACACGCCCAGCAGGACGGTCGCGATGAGCAGCCAGGCGCTGTACCCGCGCCCCGTCGAATCACCCCGGTCGCCGTAGATGTCGACGTCGTCCGGCTCCGCGTCCGGAACGTGGTCCGCGTCGTACCAGAAACCAATCTCGCCCTTCCACGGCATCGGCGGCCTCAGCGACACCAGCGCCGTACCCGCGGTGACGATACACGCGAGGCCTCGTCGGAAAGCGGGGAGGTGAGAGAAGTGTCGTCGCACGAGCGGAGTCGACCCGGCGCCGGCGAATAACAGGAGCCCGCCGAAGAGCGTCGCGTCCGAGGGCCGGTGGCCGGTGACGGCGAAAACGACGTCAAACACCGCGAACCTCGCGTGGACCATCGCCAACCCGAGCGACACCACGTGCGCCAAACCCCTCGCGACGGACATTCGCGCGCGCCTTCCGCCTGCTCGAGTGGTACGACTCGTGGGGGAGTCGAGCGCGAACGGCGCCGTCGCCGCCATGCCGACGAGGACGCACGGAACCAACGCCCTCGACCCCGGCAGCATCACCAGCGCCAGCTTACCGACGTACACGCACCGCGCCATCCACGCCGTGGCCGTGGTCACCTTGCCCGTGCGCTCCAGCGAACCCGCGAGGACCACGCCCAGCGCGGACGTCGCGATCACGAGGTACGCCGGGTACATGGGCTCGCCGTCTTCGAGCGCCTCCGAGTGGAGCGCGTCCTCGCACCTGGCGAACACCATCGCGTGGAGGCACACGAGCAAACCGAGGGACGAAGGGTGGACGTCGAATCGCGCCAGACCCGGAGCGAGCGCGGAGGCGCACAGGGACAGGAACAGCAGCCGGCACAGCTCCGCGAGGGGCAAACCGTCGACGTCGACGTCGAGGCTCCAAAAGTTTGAGCGTAGGAACCACGCGCCGCACGCCGCGACGCCGCCCGCGAACATGGCGAGGTCCACCGCGGCGCCGCGGAGGTAAAACCTCGAGGCGCCGATGGACCCGATCGCCGCGAACGGGAGCATCCACGGCGGCGCGCCCGTCGCCAGCGCCGCGGCGCACCCCGCCGTCACCAGCGCCGCCTGGTAGATCTCGCTCGGCGTCCCGTTTTTGCTCCCAACCGACCCCGAGAGCGCCGCCACCGCGGCCAACAGCCCGCCGTACACCGCGGCGGTGACCGCGACGACGCCGGGCAACCCAGGTAACCTGACGTACTCCCCGAACCCGCGGAAGAGCACGCATCCCTCGAGACCGCCCGTGAACAGCACGAGCGCGACGGCGGCGACGACGGCTCGCGTCGTCTTAAAAGCTCGACTCGAATCAACCGCGTTCCCGAGCGCCCACCACAGCGCCCCGTCGTCCGCGTACACGCACAGGAACAGCACGGGGAACGACAGCAGCAGCGCGACGGAACACGCGTGCTCGAACGCGTTCGCGACGGCGCCGATGTTATGGCTACCGCCCCCGGACGAGAAGATGTGGCCCGGGTCCATCGCGGGCGAATGCGCCGCCGCGTACGCGCACGCGGGCGCGAGACATACCATCGCGCAATGCGCGGCAGCCTCGCCGGCGCCGAGCACGAGCGCGTCGCCGTGGATACCCCCGGTGTTGTCTACCGCGTCTGCACCGACCGCCGGCTTTGGCTTTAACGACGGGCCGCGAAACGAGCTCGGCGTGGGGAACGAGAAGGTCTTGTAGAGCCACGCGAACGCGACGGCGGCGTAATACGGGGCGTGGCTCGCGCCCACCGACGCGACGGCGGTCCACGCGCAGATGGCGCCGCACGCGGGGGGTATCGTCGCGAACAGCGCCCGTTCGCACGCCAGCGCGACGGCCGGGAACCCGGTCTGGACCCACCGGAACTGCAGCGTGGCCCAGAGCCCGGCTAGGAACAGGCAGAGGCAGTTGGAGAGGAGCAGCGCGATGGACGCGAGGGGCGATCTCGCGGGCGTGAAGAGATCGGTGGCGATGAGCATGGCGAGGTATACGGCCACGAGCGTGCACCACAGCGAGATGAGCGCCGCCTCGGCCATCTTGAGCACGTCCAGGATGTACACGACCATCAAACCCACCACGAGCGTCCCCATCATCAGCCTCCCGCCGTCGCTCACGACCACGACGATCGAAGGGATCAGGGCGAGCGCGACCCTCGAGTTGTGCTTCCAAGGGCCCGGTCTGTACCGCGGGGGAGCCTTGGGCGGCGTCGGAGGCGGATCGGAGCTCCCCATGGGACCCGTGAACGCGTCCATCTCGTCCTAAAATCGCGGATGAGGACCCTCTACGCCTCGCGCGCCTTCTCGAGTGAACAGAGCGCCAGGAATCACAATCACCAGCCAGGCACCTCCGTCAGTTCCGCGCCGCGTTCAGTTCGTTCAGAGCCGTTGCAAAACGTTGTTGTTTTCTCGAGCGAACCCCGGCCCGACCCACAACGCGAGGCGCGAGAGCCGCTCCACCGGGAAATCGCCACCCTCGCGACGATGACAGAAGATGCGAAGAAAGCCGTCGTCACCATCGCGAGCATCGCCGACGACGTGAGCAGCGGGGCGTACTGCGAGCGCATGCGCATCGGCGACGTCCAGTGCCGAGCAGCGTGGCTCGGGCTGATGGACTTCATCCTCAACGCCATCAGGAACAACAAGGTGCGTCACGCGACGGACGCTAGAGCGATCTTCTGAAGTGTCTTTTACGTCGCGACTCGACCGGGCCAACCGTGCGTTCGCCCCGTCGCGCGTGCGTTCTCGAGCCCGCCCGCGCCCGCGTTCACAGCTGTCCTCGTCCGTTTTCAAAGCGATTCTGAGCCCGCCCGACCCGTCCTCCGTCTCGTATCTTCCCAGGGTGTATCGCTTCCCGGCCTCGGCAGCTTTGCCGTGGGACGATGTACCGATCTTCTCCACGGGGGCGCCTCGGTTCGCGCGCCGGTCTTTGTCCTTCACCCGAAGTTCGACGTCCTGCCCCAGAAGAAGGCTCGATTCTTCCTCAAGAAGCCCGCGACGTACACGCGCATAAACTCCCTGGGCCTCTCCAAGCGATGCGGCTTTCACAAGGCCGGCGTGACGCACGTGCTCAAGGAGTTCTTCGATCGCATCGCGACGTGCCTCGAGAGCGAGTCCCCCGTCGACGTCGACTTCACCTTTGCGCGCCTGACCAACGTCCACGGCCGCGTCGAGTTTACCTTTTACCAGTCGTTCCTCAACGACTACGACATCATGGGCGAGGAGCAGCCCGAGGTTGTGCGCAGGCGGTACCTCAAGATCGGCGAGGCCAAGGAGCTGACCGACAAGGTCACTAACGTCACGCCGCTCGCGCAGGAAGAGGCGGCGAAGAAGGCTGCGGAGTTGAAGGCCGTCGCCGAGCGAATCGCGCCGCAGGTTGAGGAATCCACCGCCGATCTGCCCGCGCCGCTTCGCAACCGCCCGCTTCACGACCAGCCCCCGACCGCGGCGACCGACCCCGGCGATCGCTTCATCGCCATCTGCGGCAAGCTCGACCGCATCGGCAGCGGATGCATCGATCGGTTCGTCCTGGAGCGCGTGCTCAACGGCGAGGAATGCCGCGGGTTGATACGAGACGTTCGCGCGGGATTCCTCTTCGACCTGCTCAAGGCGCACGCGGGCGGACGTTCGGGACGGTTCGTCCACTACCTGCCGCTGCTCCGTGATCTCGAGGCTGAGAACGTGGCGATCGCGAGGGCCAAGGAGGAGGCGGCGGCGGCGAGGGAGCGCGAGCTGGCGCGGATCGAGGAGGAGGAGAGAGTCGCCGCCGAAAAGAGGGCTCGCGCCGAGGAGGAAGCCGCGGCGGCGGCCAAGGAACTCGCGAGGCGCGCGATCGCCAACGTCATCTCCAAGCCCGTGGACCCGGCCGAGTCGATCGGGTACCTCTTCCACTCGCAGGGCGCCGGGGCTAAGGGGCAGGATAGGACCCAACTGGCCAAGTTTAACAGGGAATACGCCGCGGCGGTGGCTGCGTACAAGAAGGGGAGCGCGGGCGGCGTGACCCCCAAGGTTACCAACAACCACGCCGCGGACGCTGCGGCGACGGAGTCGCACGTGAACCAGCTCGGCGCGTTCCTTCAGAGCCAGATGGACGAGAAGATGCGCAAAGAACAGGAAGAACGGGAAAACTGGGCACAGATTGAGAACGAACGCATCGAGCGGGGCAGGCGCGAGGAGGCGGAGGCTCACGATCAGGAGCGGGAGAAGGCGAGGAGGATCGCGCAGGAGCTCCTGGCGGGTTGGGAGAAGCAGCAGGCGGATCGTTCGAAGATCAAGCAGAGCGCGCGGGTGATGGGGGAGTCGTGGCCGTTCGCGCCGGAACACTTCAAGCCCACGACGCCGCTTCGAATGTAATGTGTAGGAAAGATTAGTGGAACAATAAAATTACTCTGGCTAGCTAGGCGTTCCTTGCTAGCAGGAAGCTCCGCCGCCACGCCTAATTAAGTTAACTTAAAACCGATTCACGCCGCGGGGACCCTATGCCCCGGGGCTTTGCAGTTTGCGGATGCGTTTTCACCCGCGTCACCTCCTCAACAAAAAAGAAATAACTCGATCACACCTGCGGCCTCGTCTGCACCACGTAGAGAGCGCCATCCGCCGCGATGCACCCCTCGATATCCTGCGGCGATCCGAGCGCCTGTTCAATCTCGTTCGCGGCGTGCGCGATGGCCGCGAGCGCCTGCGCGCGGAAAGTCTCATCACTCACGATGGGATCCCTGGAGTAGTCCACCGGCCTGAGCTTCGCCTCGTGCATCTGGATCGAGTCGTATAGGCCCGCACCCGCGAAGCCCTCCAGATCTTCGCCGTTTGAGTCGGAGCGGAAGATGAGCGTGGGCGCGTCGGTGAACAGCCCGTTCGCCTTGGAAGGGAAGCCGGTCACCCTGGCGTTGGTCAGATCGTCCTTCCTCGCCACGAAGCTCAGCGCACGGCCCGGAAAGTTACCCACGAGCGCCTCGCCCATGCCGCAGACAACCTCTCCGTAAATTTCGTTGGGGTCGCCAGTCTGCGGGTTGGTGGTGTGCAGCACGAATGCGTACTGCGACTGCACCACCGGCTGACACAGCACCGCCATGGACACGTTCTCGTGGCTAAGACCCGCCTTGCGGCAGCTCAGCACGGCGCGTTCGTTGTACTTGGACGCCCACACGCCGGTGACGGCGGCCCACGCGTGCGCCGCCGCTCCGCTCCCACCCGCGCCCTCCGGCCCGAGGTGACCCTCGGGCCACGGCAGCCGCTCCGCCGCGAACGCCCGCGACATCTCGTCCACGAGCTCCGGCGTGGGAACCATCTGCATGATGCACGCGCGGATCCTGCCCAGAAGGTCCTGGAACGCCGCCTGGTTGCTAAAGTCGAGGTGTTCCAACTCCTGGCGCAGACCCTGCAAGTGCTGCGCGATGTGACCATTGTTGGGATGCGCGAGCACCGCGTCGAACGTGCAGAACGGGAGCGCCACCTGCGCGGGAAGATTGATCCAGTCCGGAAGCCTGCCCCGGAGCTCCTGCAGGTTCCTAGACTTGCCTCCGACGATCGCGCCGGTAAACTCGGGCGAGGGAACCGCGTACCGGCCCATAAACTCGCGCTTCGCGATGTTAACGCCGCTCGGGGGAGCCGACATGGACATGTTCACCGCCCCGGCACCGGGCGCCGCGCCGAGCGAGGACGGATCCACGGACGTGATCCTCAGGTCGTCGGCCCCCACCGGCGCGCAGTTAACAGCCTGGCCGTGCATGCCCTCCAGCTCGGACATGCGACCCGCGTCGAATACGGTGGCAAAGAGAACGCGCTCGTTCCTCGCGCGAACCGAGGTGTGAGCGAGAACGTCGGGCATGTCCGGGGTGATGAGACCCACCACGCCGGGCGGGATGTCCTCCTCGCCGCCCACGCGGCGAGACACCAGCACGGTGGGCACGGAGTATGTTTTGTTCTGGACATCCTTGAGGTCGTTGATGACCTCGATGACGCCCGCGGCTTCGACGGGGGAGACGATGGACCAGGAGCCCATGTTGGACATCTCGCGGAGCCTGGGGTCCAGCGCGCGAAGCATCTGCGAGAGGGGCGCCGCGGGCGTGCCGCGGACCACCTCCTCGGAGAAGATGTCGAGGACGTGGCCGTCGACCCCGAGCCTGCCGCCCATGGCGTGCGCGGTGGGCTGAAGCGCGTTGATGTATCGCTGGGAAACCTCGCCCAGCGCGTTGTTCACGCGGTCAACCACGGATTTGGCCTGGAGCGCCCAATCGTTTCCGCCGTTCATGGCGCTGCCCACCACGCCCTGCCACTGCTGCAGACAAATGACGAGCTCATCGTTACCGCCGGACGACAGCGCCAGGTTCTCGAGCGCGAGGCCGGTCATCTTGAGGACGTCCACTGGAGCGCGAGTCGCCATGGAGGAGAGGTTCGCCTCGACAACCTGCCGCACCGCCGACTCGAGCGCGAGATCCAGGTAGATGACATCCTTGAGGCGGCTGTTGTCGGAGCCTCCGGGCCTGGTCCAGTTCCAGAGCTCGCGCCTAGCCTCCAACATGGCCTCCATGGAGTGCAGGGGCTCGCCGAGGTCGCGGAAGCCGCGTGCGCTGTGCAGCAGCGATCGCATGCGGTCGGTGGCAACCTCGGTGACCGGGGGCATGTTGATCTCCTTGCCCTTGCACGCATCCTGGTGGTAGCCCATGACGTTCTCCGCCGCGGAGTCGAGGTCTGCGCCGGAGTGCACAGCCTTGAGGGTGCGGAGGTACTCCTTGAGGTCGCGGGTGAGGCCTTCGTACTGGTCGGGCTTGAACGAGGGCTCGCCACAAATCTTGCGATCGTAACTGGCCATGCGCTCCTTGGTGATGCCGTTGGCGTGGAGGTGGTCCCAGTAAACCGAGATGTCGCAGTCGGCGGCGATGAACTTGATGAGCGCCTCGCAGATGGGGACGTCATCGGGCGAGGTGTTGTTGTGGAGTTTCTGGTGCCACTCCTCCATCATGCCACCCATGCAGTTGTTGTTGCGCTGAACCACGAGAATCTCGTCGCGAATGCGCTGGCCGACATCTCCGTCGCCGCCGCGGCCGATGGTGGCCATGATGAAGCGGGTCACGTCGCGCATCGCCGGGTCGTCCTTGTGCAGCGCCGCGAGCTGCGTCGTGCACTTGAGCTGGGCCGCGGAGATTTCCCTGGGCTTGATGTTGTAGTCGTTGTTCCAAACCAGCTGCCTGAGCGCCATGAATCGGAACCAAACCGCCATCGCGACGAGGCCAGCCTCGCCCTCGCCCTTGCACTGAGGGATGAGGTCGGACGCGATGTTGAAGCGGTGCATGAGCGAGCGCGTCGCCCCCTCCTCCGAGTTGCAGATGTTGTCGACGGACCCGCCCGCGACGTTACCGGCGGCGCCCGCGTGGCCGAACGCGCCCTGATGCATCTTGATCTCGTCGTGGTTCCAGTCCTTGCGCTTGATCACCTCGGGCCTGGCGGGCATCTTGACCTCCTTGACGGTGGTGGTGCTGAGCCCCCCGCGCTTGAGCTTCTGCGGGGATGACCTCTGTTGCTCGCGCTCGCGGCGCCTCTGCTCCTCTTTCTCCGCCTTGCGCCTCGCACGCTCCTCCTCCTTGCGTTTCTTGACGATGGCGCGGACATCCGTCAGAGTCGTCGCCTCATCCGCAAAGCACATGAAGTCCTGGCCGTCGTCCTTGATCCAGTGCGCGCTGTCGGCGGTGCGGATGACGAAGACGAGGCCGTCGCGGTCGCACGGCGCCTCGATGGTGGCGGCGTGCCAGCCCCGGGCGGTGGTCAGAGCCTCCATCTCCGTCTCCCAGCTCGCGCCGCCGGTGCCCCACGAGTTCTCGGGCATCGAGCTCCAACCGTGCGGGGGATTCTTCCACTCACCGGCGGGCTGGTCGAGCCCGGCCCAATGCAGCACGATCCCCTGGTCGGACCTGCCGAAGACGATCATCTGCATCATGCCCTGAGCGGTGCGCCGCCCCTCGATGACCATGAGCTTCACGGCGTTGGCCTGACCGAGGTTGAGCTCGCGTCGCCAGAGGAGCTGAGCGCCGTTTGCCCTCGCCTCGCAGAGGTTGGCAATGTCCATGGGGGTGGCCTCGCCGACGACCGGCGCGGGCGCGGGCGCGGCGTCGTACCCGTAACTGGGCGCGGGAGCGGGCGCCGCTTTGGGCGGCGCCGGCGGGGTGAACCCGGGGGGCGGCGTCGGCTTGGCCTGCGCGGGTGCCGCCGCCGGAGGCGCGGCGAGCGCGGCGGTTTGTCGCACGAGGCCCGGGGGTACCCCAAACTCCGTCTCCAGCGCCTCGACGCTCTCGCCGCTGTTCAGCCTCTGCGTGATGTGGTTGACGGCGTCGGAGTAGATGCGGTGTTTTTCGTCCTCGTCCACGCGGGGCTTACCCATCTGCTCCCATCGGAGGTACGCGGCGACGCCGAAGAGGACGTCGAGGCCAGCGGCGAGTTCGTTCACCGCGGATGACCCCCTAACGGCCGCGTGCTGCGGCGGGGCGGCGGCGGCGTTCGAGTTGGACGTCCCGGGAGGCGGGGACGCGGGCGTTGGCGGCATGCGCACGTCCAGGGTGTACTCGGGCGCGAACGAGTTGGACGTCGTGGGAGCCCTGGGCGCGGCGCCCGCGCCCACGGGCGATCCGCCGAGCTCGATGCGAAAGTTCCTACCGTGGTCGTTGATCCAGTCGCCGGTGGTCTCAACCTTGAGGCAAAATTCCACGGCGTCGACGCCAGGATCGAGGACGAGCTGGAGGGCCCCGAACGCCGGGAACGGGGACTGGAGCGCCTTTTGCTTGTACACGACCGTCCCGGGCGGGTTGAGCTCGGGCGGGAGGAGCTGCCAGTCCTGGGAGACCGCCGAGCGAATCACGCCCCAGTGGAGCAGGAGTCCCAACGGCGCGTTGGGCTCGCACTGGAGGCTGATGGTGTGGACGCCCTGGGGGTTGGTCTTGACGGTGGCGATGAGCTGCCTTCCCTCGGGGAGGGGGATGCCGATCATGTCGGTGACCTCGCCGAGGATGGCCGCGCGAACCTCGACGGCGTTTCGACGGGCCCGGGACGGACCGACGGAAGGCCTCGCGGACCCGGTCCTCCTCGACGCGTCGCGGAGTGCGGGGTCGACGACCCGGCGCGACCTGCGGTGGGAGGGCGAGGGACGGCGTGTTATCGTCAGTCATCGGTTCCTTTACGATGCACGCGCGGCGTGGACGCCGTCCACGGAGGTCAAGACGGAGGTTCACCGCCCCAACGATCACGAGGTTAAAAAACCAACGACACCAAAAGCGAGGGATCGCGACCGAAGACTCACCAGGCGGTCGCGCCGGATCGGGCCGCGAGGGCGCCAGAACCGGCGTTCATTGCTTCTGTGAGGTACAACGGTCCTCTCACAGGTTTCACGCGAGCGCTTAAGGCAACGCACGCGACGTTGCGGCACCGCTAAGGGTGCGCCGTGAAGTGTCGTTTCCACCGCATGGGGCTCTATACTCGGCGAAATCTCGAGTGTTTGCCACCAACGGACAACTGAACGGTCAATTCCTGGTTTGGTTGGCCAATGCTCGACGATTGTTAGGGTTCGTATGAGTGATCACCCAATCCGAAACCGGGCTTTATGCGGACGTGGCAGGGATGGCACTGATCTTTTCATGGTTGAATGTGCTTTATGAGAATTTGTTTTTGCGGTCGGTGAGACTGAAAACGCTGTGCGGGGCTCGGACGCGAGCGCTGCACGGTCGAAACGGTGAGCCCGAACTGAGAACCGATGCGATCCACCGGTTGAGGGATCCACTCCTCTCGGCACGGCGTTTGGAGACCGCGGAAAGAGGATGGCGGAGGAGAAGGCGCAGGAGGGAAACACGACGTACTTCTCGGAGTTTTCCTCCGATGAGCTCGACGCTAAGCTCAAGAGAAAGGACGAGGACGGGCGAACGCTGCTGCACATCGCCGCCGCGGCTGGTACGCGCCCCCGGAGATGCGCAAAGGAAGATCTCCCTTCTCCAACCGTCATCGGCGGTGCCCATCCCTCGAACCGCCGTCCCCGACGTCGATGACTCCTCTGAACCGCCGCGCGCCTCACTCCCGCCGTCACCCTCAGGCAGAACCGAGCTCGTCGAGCTGTTCCTCGCGCACCCGACGGGACGCGCCGCCGTGAATAAGGGCGACGAGGTGAGTCCCCGGAAGCGGGGCGCCCTCTGACGAGACGTCGCATATGCACAAAATTTCCCGCCACCCCCGCCAAACGTCTCCCTGACCTCTCGCACCCGTCCCCGCTCGCGATGTATCACAGGAGGACTGGACCCCACTGCACTCCGCGTCGAGTTGCGGCCATACCGCGGTGGTCGCCTCCCTCCTCGCCGCGGGCGCCGATCCGAACGCCGCAAACTCCGGCAGCCAGGCGCCCGTCCACTACGCCGCGAGCAAAGGCCACCTGGACTGCATCCGCAAGCTCGTCGCCGCGGGATGCGACCCGGACGCGGTGGACGGGACCAAATCCACCCCACTACACCGCGCGGCGTCGCAGGGCAGGACGAACGTCATACGCGCGATGACCGACGGGTCCCTCGTCGGCCCGAGCGGCGTGGGCGTTCGATGCGACGTCGACGCGAGAAATAACACGGG
>Ga0181573_10000461_pt1 | contig 42284 bp, 25 predicted proteins | sample 101ome_25_FD_148643 | JGI IMG/M metagenome (GOLD analysis project Ga0181573, IMG submission 148643) | Coastal salt marsh microbial communities from the Groves Creek Marsh, Skidaway Island, Georgia - 101409BT metaG (spades assembly) | ecosystem: Environmental > Aquatic > Marine > Intertidal zone...
GGGCGTCGTGGCAGTCGATCCGCCTAAGGAATAAGGCGCGTTCGACGTCGGGGCTCCAGAGCGAGCAGAGTCAGGGTACGGACGGACCGCTCGGGTTCGTCTTTCACGGCGCGTGGGCGAGCGCGCGGCGGGTTTCCGACAAGGCCGAGACCGGCACTTAATTTCGCGGTTGATACGACCCGCGGGAGAAGCGAGACCGAGGGAGAGTCGGAAAACGATGTCGAGCGCGACCGAGAGCGTCGATACCGGCGCCAAGGAGCAGGCGAAAGCCGAATCTAACGGTTCGCACGAAGCTGGAGCCGCGAAGGTGAGCTCTTGACCCTCGCGACGCGCCTTAAGGCGCCGCGCACGGCGACACATCATGAGAGAACTTTTTTCCCATGCCGCGAGCCTCCCCGTTAACCCTCCAGGGACTCCGCCGAGAAACCCTCGGGGGCCCGAACACCCTTCCCGCATCCCTTCCCGACCTCGCAAACCGACCTTCGACCCCTTCTCATCCTCGAACCAGGTGCAGAGCGCGCCCGTGCCCCCTTCCCGGCCGGTGAACGCGCCCTGGTCGGCGATCGTCAAGTCCAAGCCGGCGCAGGGCGGAAACCCTGCGGCGCCCGCCGACGGTGCGTCCGATGGCAAATCGTCGTCGCCGTCGTCATCCGCCGCGGCCGTGTCGGACGCGGACCCGAAACCCTCCGGCGCCAAGGCGTCCGTACCGGCCGACGCGGGAACACACGACAAGGGAGACGACGGCGGGAACGACAAGGCTGACCCTGCAGGCGTCAAGGAGCAACGGGCCACGCAGCCGGCGAAGAAGGCGTGGGGCGTCCCGGCGAGAAACGACGCGCCAATCACGCCGCCCACGTGGCCCACCCTCGTGGACGCCAAGGACCCGAGCAAGAAGCCCGCGGACCCGCCACCGGTTCCCCCGGGGCCGCCCCCGGGGAGCGCGGAGGACGGTTTAGGAAACCCGGGGGGCGAGGGCGGCGGCAAGAAGAAGGGACGCGGCAAGAAGGACCCAGCCGCGGGCTCCTCGGGCGCAGACGCCGCAGACGCCGCCGGCAAGAAAGCGTCCTCCTCCGCGGGGAAGAACAACCGCGCCAAGAACGCCAACGACGGCCAACCCGGCGATGGAACGCAAGGCGGCGGCGGCGGCGGCGGCGGCGGGCGAGGCGGGCGCGGAGGACGCGGCGGGAGAGGCGGCCGGGAGGGTGGCGAGTTTGGCGGGCGGGGCGGCCAGGCGGGCCGACACACCGCGGGACAGCAGTTCGGCTTTGAGATTGGCGGCCGCGGAAGCCGGGGCGGCCGGGGCGGACGCGGGGGCGGCTTCCAGGCCCAGCAGTACGCCGGGTTTAACCCCGCGGCGGCCGGGTACTACGTCCCGCGCGGTGCCCAGGCTGGCGCGCCCATGCACGGCGTGTACTATCCCCCGCAGCAGGTTGGCGGCAGGGGCGCGATACCGGCGGGTCCCGCGAAGGAGCAGATCCTCGCCGCGGTGCGCCAGCAAGTCGAGTACTACTTCTCCGTCGAGAATCTGTGCAAGGACCTGTTCCTCAGGCAGCGCATGGACGCGGAGGGTTGGATCCCCTTGCCCGTCATCGCGGGTTTCAACCGGATCCGGATGATGACGCCGGAGCCCGCCGTCGTCCTCGAGGCGATCCAGGGCAGCGCGGTTGTCGAGGTGGAGGCTGTCGGCGGCGCGGACGGCCACAGGCTCCGAAAAATGAGCGACTGGCAGTCGTGGGTGATGTCCGCGTCGGAGCGCAGCGGCATGGCGGCGATGGCTGCCGCGGGCGCGGCCACAGCCCTCGCGCCTTCCGCGGGAGGTGCGCCCAAGCCGCCCCCCTCGGGCCTCCCGCCGATCAAATCGATGGAAGAGCTCACGGCCGAGTTCGTCAAGGTTAACCACGGCGGAGACGGAGCCGGAGCCGGCACCAAGCCCGCGACGGGTCGCCCACCCGTCGCCCCCTCGCACGCGTCGAAGGGTGCGGACAAGGGTGGGGACATCGAGGACGAGTTTGAGATGTTTGAGATGGACGAGGATTTCGGCGACGACGCCGGGAAGAAACAGCCCAAGGGTGGCGCCCCCGCCGCCAAGGACGACGACGTCGAGGAGGACTACGGCGACGACATCATCACCGACGATGACATCTCGCGGCTGATGATCGTGCAGCGCGGCAAGGGCCACGGCAAGGGCCGGGACGGGCGCGGCGTGGACGCGGCTACGATCAACGAGGGTCTCCGATTTTATCAGAAGGAGCTCAAGCGCGGCGGGCAGCCCATCCCCAACGGCGGTCAGTCTGGTTCGTGGAGGCAGGCGCGAACATCCATGGGTTCGTCGTGGAAGGGCGGGAACGGCTTCGGCTCCTCCGTGGGCCAGGCTCACTTCTTCCCGTCGTCGTACAAGGAGGGCGGCGCCGCGGCTGGGTTTGAAGGCGGCGTCGACATTGGCTGGCTGCTTGGGACCACCCCGACGGACGGCGGCGAGGGCGGCATGGCCGTGCCCAACTGGCGCACCGGCGAGGGGTCCTCCGTTGGCTCCGAGTCCGGCCGCGGCTTCCTCCACGGCGCGTCGCCGCGCGAGCGAGGCGCCTCGTTTGGCCAACGCCGCAGGAGCGTGAACTACGGCACCTCGCCGGGCGACCACTGGGGCAGCCCACGGGACATCCCCGCGTTCCAGCACCCGTCCCACTCGCTGCTCGAGGATAACGGATTCAAGCAGCAGAAGTACAGGGCCTTCCACCAGCGGTGCATCGACGAGCGAAGGCGCCTGGGCCCGGGTAACAGCGAGGAGATGAACACGCTGTTCCGCTTCTGGTCCTACTTCCTCCGCGGCACCTTCAACACGAAGATGTACAAGGAGTTCTGCCAGCTGGCGGAGGAGGACGCGAGGCACTCGTACCACTACGGCCTGCAGTGCCTGTTCCGCTTCTACTCGTACGGCCTGGAGAAGAGGTTCCGGCCTCTCATCTACCGCGACTTTGAGGAGTACACCCTGCGGGATTACGAGAGCGGCTCGCTCTACGGGCTCGAGAAGTTCTGGGCGTTTCACTACTACCACAAGGGCGGCCCCGAGGGCAAGCCCAAGATTCGCGATGAGATCAGGGCACTGCTCGATACCAAGTTCCAGACACTGGAGTGCTTCCACAAGGAGCACGAGCGAAGGGCCGCGGCTGTGGCGGGGGCAGGCACAGTCTGAAGAAGAGAAAACAAATTTTGAGGAGGTTACACACACACACACACATGAACAAATGTGGAGTCGCGCACGGGGGCGCGACGTTGAGGGATTAACATAAGAGCGGGAAGGTCCTGCTTGCTTTGGACAAATAGGGATGGTCAAGCACCGTCCGTACAACTAAGCGTAGAAAGGTGGCCTCACGGTTGCCGAAAAAAAATAAAAAAACCATCACATTGACGACACCTCCTACACTCATTGACTACCCAGCGCAAACTTCGCCGCCGCCGCGACCGCCGCGCCCACTCCCACGAGCTTCGTGACGTCAATATTCTCCAGCACACCCCCTGCGCCCTCCTTCAGGCTCTTCCTCATGAACACCGTCTTCACCGCCCCGTTGACCACCTTGCCCGTCTCCCTGTCGATGACGATGTTGGGCGTGTCCGGCTCGCCCCCGATCGCCTTGTACCCGAGCTTGGAGTATAGGCTCCTGGCCTTGGAGTTGTTCGCCTCGACGACGAGCACGGCCTCCTCGAACCCCCACTCCTTGCACTCCTCCTCGATTCGCGCCATCAGCTTCTTGGCGAGGCCCCGTCTCCTCGCCGCGGGCGCCGTGGCTAGGTTGGCGATGACGGGTCGATCGGCGACTTCCCCCTTGGTGGCGTCCGTGGCGCGCTTGACGGGAACGGTGCCCTTGAACGTCTGGACGTCCGCGCCCACGCACCCGACGACCTTTCCGGTGTCGTCGTCCCTGATGACGTACATAGCGCAGAGCCCTCTCTTGTTGTATCGGCCCACCATGTCCCGCTTTTGCGCGCCGTTCAGGTAGGCGAGCTCCGACTTGGTGATGACGTCTGCCGCGCCGCCCTTGCGAAGGAAGAACGCCTCGACGAAGACCTCCGCGGCCGAGGCGTAGTCCTGACCCCGCGCGCGCTCGATCTCCCCGAAGGCTGCACGAGCGACATTCGACGCGGGCGTGCGGCGTCGGGGAAGCGAGACCGCGCCGCCCTGCAGACGGCCGCCACTCATCACTCGCGATGTGGACTGCGTCATCGTGTTCGCGCGGTCCGAGACACGACGGGAGATGCCGACGGGGGCCGCGGTCACGGTGCACGCGGATAGCATGATCGTTGACGTGACGTTGCAGTTAGATGCGGTCCTTAAGTCGAGCACTCCTGTCCTGGATGCGCCCTCCAAAGTGGATAAGGCGCGTGCCGTGTGCGACATTTTTCTCGAGGTCGCAAAACGGGGCTGACGTCGTGGCGCCATTTTTGTCCGCGCCCCTTCAGGTTGCAACGGAGGGAGGGACCATGGGGTTCTTCGGCCTTTTCGGCGGTGGGTTTAACCCTTCGAAGTGCAAGACCGCCCTGAGGCTCTGCATCGGTCGCATCAAGCTGCTCAAGAACAAGAAGGGCCTCGCGGTGAGGGCGCTGCGCAAGGAGATCGCGGATCTCCTGGGAGCTGACAAGACGGAAAGCGCGCGGGTGAGGATCGAGGGGGTGATGAGGGAGGAGGCCAACCTGGAGGCGTTCGACATTCTCGACCTCTTCTGCGAACTCCTCGTGGTCAGATTGAGACTCATCGAGCAGGAGAAGGACCTTCCGGACGACCTGAAGGAGGCGGTCGCAACCTGCATCTACGCCGCGAAGCGCATGGGCGAGCTCCCGGAACTGGGCCAGATCAAGTCCCAGTTCGCCGCCAAGTACGGGCGGGAGTACGCGCAGGCGTGCGAGGCCGACGGCACCGCCGCCGCGTGCGGCGTGAACCGAACCGCCATCCAGAAACTCAGCGTCGCGCCCCCGACGAACGAGGAAAAGCTGGCAAAGCTGAGGGCCATCGCGGAGGAACACCGCGTGCCCTTCGACGAGGAAGAGGCGACCAAGAGCCTGGCGCAGGCGACCAAGAGCCCGGCGCAGGTGCACGCGGCAGGTGACGGGGGCAACGGCAGCGGCGAGAGCACCGGGGTCGCGGGGTACGCGGACGTGCAGCAGGCGGCGGCGGCGGCGGCTCAGGCTGCCGGGCAGGCGCAGCAAGCCGCGGCGGCGGCGGCGGCGCTCGCGGTGGCTCACGGCGGAGTTAAACCCTCCGCGCCCGGTTCCGGGATCATCACCAGCAACGCGCCGCTCCCTCCCCCCGGGTTCCTCGTGAACTCGCTGTCCGGTAAGAAGGCCGGCGACGGGGCCGGGATGGACAAGGGAAGGTCGCTCTCGGAGGTTGTCGCCGGGACGCCCGTCGCGAAAAAGGACGGCGACACAGCTGGCGGGGACGAGGGCGAACACGAGGTCGACGACGATTACGTCGCGGACCTGACCCCGCCGTCGGCCGCCGCGCCTCCCGCGAAGCCGCCGCCCGTGGTGGACCCGTCGAAGCCGTCGCCGCCGCCGGGTATAGCGGGCGCGCCGGAGAGGGAGGGCCCGCTTAAGGGGAGGATGGAGTCCGACGAGAAGAAGAAGCCCGAGTTTGGTCCGGCGCCGCCGCCGAAGCCCGGGGACCCGCTCGGTGAGCCGGACACGTCCAAGGTGGACCCGAATCGACCGGAGACGCACTTCAGGGACCTGACGGAGCGATTTAACGCGCTCAAGCGGAACAAGGGTTGAGGCGGCGGTTGCGGAGCGGCGAGTTGTCTTTGGTTATTTTACGTAGTTTTTCACGCAAAACGCATGATGGCTTCGACGATTTCTTCGGCCGGTGGCGTGAAGAAATGGTCCCTGCGTTCGCACAGCGTCTCCCTCGCGTCTAACTTGGCCGCTAACGCGCGTTGCACCTCCGCCGGCACCAGCGAATCCCGTAAACCAATCACCGCGTCGATGCCCTTTGTGCAGTTGGCTTTCATCTTTTCATAATCGAACGGGTCAGGACCGAAGTAGCCCGAGGCGCGCTCGTTCTCATCCCCCAAGTCGTCGTCGTACCCCGCCACGAGGACGATGCCGCGCAGAACGTTGCGCTCGGCGAGACGTAGAGCGCAGACCGCTCCCGAACTGTGCCCGACGACGACGGAGTTGGCGTCGCACTTCAGCACCTCCTCGCAGTGCGGGATCCACTTCGCCCTTCGACACACGTACGGGTCCGGCATACCCGGGACGGTGACTCTCACGTCCGCGCAGATTCCTCGATCCACCAAGGTCTTGGCGAGCCAACTGTAGTAGTTGCACTCCATCGTGGGCGTACAACCGGAGCCCGGGAGGAGGATGACGTTCATGTTGATGCGCGGCTGTCAACTGGCGCCTGCCAAAGTGACAACAAATGCGACAACAAAAGTGACCGCAAAAGCTTCGATACCACCAAAGTGACAACAAATGCGACAACAAAAGTGATGACCACAAAGGGTTTCGATACCAGCCAAAGTACCACCAAAGTACCACCAAAGTACCACCAAAGTACCACCAAAATACCACCAAAGTACCACCAAAGCTTCGATACCAGGCCGAAATTATTATAATTTGATTCAAGATCGCCTCATGAGACATAATAATTTCATAATTTCGCCCACCACCAGTGTAATTAGTCCGTGGTTAAATTTTTGGGCGAAATTATGTCTCATGAGGCGATCTTGAATCAAATTATAATAATTTCGGCCTGGTATCGAAGCTTTGGTGGTACTTTGGTGGTACTTTGGTGGTACTTTTTGGTCACGGGAAATTTTTAACTCCCATTTGACGGTCTGATTCGGTCCCAATACTGTCATTTCCCGGAAAATTTCCCGTCGTCACATCAAGTCAAGAAGTCGATGGCGGTCAGTTTGGAGGTCATCACTTGGGGTCAAGAATCGAAGCTTGAAAGCGACGGCACCGATCAAATCTATGTCACGGATCTTTCACCGATAACACCCAATTTTCCTTGGACCTTCCTTTCCTATCTCGGAATTTCCGGGGCGCGTTGCACACAGCCCCGCAGCCGTGTTCGACACACTCGACATGGTAAGTACCCCGAGCAGGCGCCGTGGTTCCGGCAGGCTCCAGAAAAAATACCGCTCCGACGGCGAGGGAGATTCCGATATCCCACGCAGAGGCCGGGGCTCGGACCGAAAACCGGGCTCTCGGAGACTTCTGAAGGAACTATCCGATACCGAGTCTGAGGACGACGTGGAGCCGCCGCACGTGCGCGCGCTGCCGTCGCTGCGCACGCCCGAGACCGATCGCTCGAAACGTTACCGCGAGCGGCATGGAAGCGTCGCGGAGGGCATGGACGAGCCCATCGAGGGCACGCAGCTTTACATCGTCCCAAAAACTCCGCGACCCCCTCCGCGAACGAGGCGCGAACTGGTCCCGGAACAGAGCGTGATAGGCTCGAACGCGGTGCTCGTGACCTCGTCTCGCGATGACCCCGAGAGCGACGCCGACGAAGAGGGAAGCGATGAGAGCTCGGAGCGAGACGATAACAAGGTGAACGACGCGCTCGTCGTTTTCGACTCGCCAGTCGCCCAAGTCGCCCAGGTTGCGTTAGTAGAGGGTCAGAAGAGTCCCATCTATCTCGACTCTCTCTTTACCGAGAAAGACTTTGTCAAAGACCACGGGGCCCTTTGGGATGTGGATCGGAAAAAGTGGTTTTGGGGGGACTGGGATGCGAGTCTGAACCCCTGCGGGCGCCGCGAGCCTGTTCCAGATGCTCTCAAGCGGTTCGTGCACCCTCGGAAGAAGGTCTACCTTTACAACGACTTTGAAGAAAATGACTTCGTCAAATATCATGGCGCCATGTTTGATTTTTACAGGAAGAGGTGGTATGTGTATGAACCGGTTCCTCGTGCTCTCCAACAATTCCAGGCTTACGACTTCGACTAATCGAGGATGACGCCAACATGGACATGGGCGCCGACGACGACGAGATGGACATGATGTACGCGATGGAGCAGGAGCAGAACGCCGCCGATAAGGACGGCGGCGCGTTCCAGGCTTGTTGCATTTTGTATAACGCTTAGCACTAGCACTACATTACCATCCCCGTCAGCCTATCCCCATCATGTCCCTTCGTTTTCCTCCGGCCTCGGAACCAACTCACTTTTCCTGGTATCGGCGCCAAATTCAAAAAACATTCTGAAAAGGCACCTGCCCGATTCAAACGTTGGCACAGCCGAAGGAACGCACCACCGCCAGTGAAGAGTCCCCTCACAGGAGGAGTATCGGGGGCGTCGGCGACGTGAGGAGCGAGGACACGCTCGAGGACCGCGAGGGTGGTATTGCTTGGGGCGAGTGTTATCGAGTTCGGCGAAGGGACCAGTCATCACGATGGACGACGGCGATTTTGACGACTTCGACGCGCTCATCGAGGATGACGCCAACATGGACATGGGCGCCGACGACGACGAGATGGACATGATGTACGCGATGGAGCAGGAGCAGAACGCCGCCGATAAGGACGGCGGCGCGTTCGACGAGCCCGCCGCGGGGACCCAGGGCGCCACGCAGACCCAGGCGGGCGCCGACGACGACGATCTGGACTGGCTCGCCAACGCGGGCGCGACCCAGACCCAGGGGCCCGGAACCAACGGCGCCGCCGCCGACGCGCTCTTCCCGGACGACGACGATGACGCGCCCAACGCGGGCGGACCCAAGCCCCGTTCCGAGCCCTTCGCCTTCGTCTCCCCTTCGAACGAAGCGATTCTCCCCAGCACGGCGAGGTGCGAACCCCCCGCGCTGGACGCCGCGTCCATCGACGGCGTCGCCGTGCCCGTCACCGCCTCCGACGGGCGCAGGGTGTTCGTCCGACGGGAGTCCGAGCCGTGTGTGCCCGACGACGCCGCCGCGGATCCCATGACCGCCGCGCTCGCCGCCGCGTCGGTTCGCGCCGGCGCCAAGAAGCCGTCTCTGCTTTCCGACTCGGTGGAGGACATGCTGGACCGCATCGAGGAGCGACGGCACGCGGAGGCGCTGAAGGAGTCCGCGCGTCTCGCCGAGCGCCAACGTCGCGTCAGGGAGGGGCTCCCTGCGGATGCGATCGACGCCGACGTGATCGGGAACGGGCCGAGGGCTGATCGCCTGTGGGTGGACAAGTACTCTCCTAAGAAGTTCAACGAGCTCCTCAGCGAGGACAAGGTGAACCGCGAGGTGCTGCACTGGATCAAGGCTTGGGACGGCGTGGTTTTCAAGAAGGCGCCGCCCAAGCCCACCCAGTGGGATCTCAAGCAGCAGCAGTTCGCGGCGCAGCACGGCGGCAGGGGCGGCAGGTTCGGGAACGACCGCGGCGGCAGGGGCGGCAGGGGCGGCGGGGGTGGCAAACCCGCCGTGCTCACCACTCACGTCCCGCTCGATGAGGACGGACGACCGGTGCACAAGGTTCTGCTGCTCACGGGTGGTCCCGGCATCGGTAAGACAACCCTCGCGCACGTCGCGGCGAAGCACGCCGGGTACAGAGTCGTCGAGGTGAACGCCTCGGACGACAGAAGCGCGGACGCTTTGCGGTCCAAGGTTACCGACGCGGTTCAGATGCAACCCGTCATCGGCGATAAGCGGCCCAACCTGGTGGTCATCGACGAGATAGACGGGGCTTTGGGAGGCGCCGAGGGCAGGGGCGCGATCCAGGCGCTGCTGAGCATCGTAAACGGCGGCGGCAAGGGCGGCAGAGTGAGGCACGGCGACGAGAACGACGCGGGTGCTGACAACGACGCCGTCGGCAAAAAGACAAAGAGGAAGGGACCCGGCCCGCTGATGCGACCCATCATCTGCATCTGCAACGACCTCTACGCCCCCGCGCTCAGACCCCTGCGGGAGGTGGCCAAGATCTTCCGCATGGTCCCGCCCGCCAGCGCCAGGCTCAACCAGCGCCTCAGGGACGTTTGCGCTAAACAGACCCTCCGGGCGGACACCAGAGCCATCAATGCCCTCGCTGAGAAGTCGGAGGGAGACGTTCGCGCGTGCCTCAACGCCCTCCAGATGATCGCTCAGAAGGGCGTGGACGCCGTGACCCTCCGCGACGTGAACGAAAACGTGGGCGAAAAGGACATGTCCATGCAGGCGAGGATGGTGTGGGAGTCGCTGCTCTCCGGCCACATCGCCAACAAACGCACCCGCAAGCAGACCCGCCAGGAGCACACCAAGCACCTCTACTCGCAGGTTGCGTCCTTCGGCGACAACGAACTGATGCTCAGCGGGCTGTTCGAGAACATCAACAACCTTAGGCTCGGCGACACGTCCATGGTCAAGTCCGCCAAGGCTCTCGACGCCATGGTGGACGCCGACGTCTTCCAGGGTGCCGGGTTCAAGAAGGGTCACTTCCACCTGCAGCCGTACGTGGCTTCCGCCGCGATGGGGGTGCACGCGTGCGTCAGCAACGCCCCGGCAGCCACCAACCTCGAGTGGCCACAGCAGAGTAAGATGCATAGGGAGATGGTCAAGAACAGGACGATGCTCCGCGGGTGGGCGACTTCGAGCAAGCTCCTCGCCGCGTCGTCCGATCAGACCCTCTGCGAGACGATCCCGTACCTCCTGACCGCCATTGCGCCCGAGGTTCGACCCGTCGCCGCCAATTTCCTCAGACCCGATGAGGCCAGGCTCATGCGCAACTCCGTCTCCACGATGGTCTCGCACGGCCTGTCCTACGCGCCGCCGCCGGAGGGTGGCGTCCCGTTTGGGTCCTTCCGCGGCGCTCAGGCTTCGATGGTCCTCGACCCTCCCGTGGACCGAGTTTGCGCCTTCGGGTCGGACGTTCCCGGGTACGTCGTACCGGGCACGGGCGCGCAGAGGTGGCAGAAGGGTTACAAGAAGGACGCGAAGCAGTTCGAGCAGGGCGCCGGTGGCGAGAAAACCTTCGGCGGCGTGCCCCGCCGCGTCCTCCCCGCCGCTGTCAAGTCGATGATCCAGCACGAGGTTCGCATGGAGGAGATTCGCCGGGCCGAGTGCGCGGTGCACGGCCCGGGAACCCCGCCCGCGAAGCGCGAGCAAAAGACGCAGCTGAAGCAGGGGGGGGTTGGCGGATCAGAGGAGCACAAGGAAGCTGCGGCGAAGCGCCTGGCGATGGCGATGGGAGGCATCGGTTCGAGGAAGGATCCGAAGAAATTGAAGAAGGAGGGCGAGAGGGTGGACGTGGTTTACAAGTACAACGAAGGGTTCACGAACGCGGTGCGTCGCACCGTGTATATGCGCGACCTGTTCTGAGTATTAGCGCCGGACGATTTGAAATGTTGATGATGATGAGAACTATCATCAAACAGGCCAAGCACGTTGGCATTTCATGTACAATTTACGTACATTGCGACTTATGGCAATCCGATAAACAATAAACAACTCCGGCTTTTTGGAGCACTCTTACTCTCGTTGCGGGCGCACGGCACCACTAATCGCGCCGGCTATCCCGCACCTCCTCATGCTATTTACTTGAACTTGCCCGTGTCGACAAACAGGAGTTCCTTGTAGGTGGCGATGGTCCACTTGTCCGCGGGGCAGATAGCCTCCACGTCGTCAACCACCTTGCGCACCTCGACCATGGTATCGAGGCGAAGGACACGCGCCAGCTTGGCAGCCTCGTACTCGTCGGATGCAGCGTGCATCTCCTTGAGCGCAGCCTCGAGCTTGGAGACGCCCGCAGCCATACCCGCAGTGTCGATGCCGGCAGCCTTCGCGGAGGGGATGGCGTGCTGGTTGATCATGTCGATCATGCAGCCAACCTCCATCTCGATGGTGCCGACGTAGAGGTCCAAGAGGATGGACCTGCGAGCGGCGCACTCCATGGCGTCGAAAATGCCGAGGGACTCGAACATCTTTACGTTCTTCTCGGCGACGAACTTGTCAATGGCCTCGACGCCGGAGTCAATGTGGGTGATGCCGAGCTCGTCGGCCTTGGCGGGCCACGCCGGATCGTAGCCGTTACCGTTGAACACCACCTTGAAGTGCTTCTTGAGCATATCCTGCGCGACGGCGACGGCGTCCTCGCCCGCCTCGATGCGGGCGGAGATTTCAGAAAACTTCTTGGCGGTGAGCGCGTTGAGCACGGTGTTGACCAGGGACACGTTCTGGGAGGAGCCCACCGCGCGGAACTCGAAGCGGTGGCCGCCGTAGGGGAAGGGGGAGGTGCGGTTGCGATCCTCGGCGGGCGCGTGGACGATGGGCATGATGTCCACGCCGAGGTTGATGGGAGACGTCGCGGGCTTGTACTCATACACGTTGCCCTCGGAAAAGTCCTTGAGGTAGGCGGTCATCTGGGTGCCGAGGTAGGTGGAGATGACAGAAGGGGGCGCCTCCATCGCGCCGAGGCGGAAGTCGTTGCCGGGGGACGAGATGGCGAGGCGCATGAGGTCGCCGTACTCGTCGACGCCGGCGACGAGCGCGGCCATGACGATGGGGAAGAGGTTGGGGTTGCCAGACTTGGCGGTGAGGTCACCGGGGTTGAGCAGCTGGGCGCCACAGAGGGTGGAGATGGACCAGTTGTTGTGCTTGCCAGAGCCGTTGACGCCCGCGAAGGGCTTCTCCTGGAGGAGGCAGGCGAGGTCGTGCTTGCGAGCAACCTCCTCGGCGATCTGCATCACCATGAGGTTCTGGTCCGTCTGGGTGATGACGGAGCCAAAGAGAGGCGCAAACTCGTACTGGTTGGGCGCGACCTCCCTGTGGCGCGTCTTGAGAGGGATGCCGAGCTTGTAGCACTGCTCTTGGATCTCCTTCATGCACGCGTACACCTCCGCCTCGATGTTGATCGGGGACCTGATCGGGAGAGGAAAGCAAGTGAACAATCAGTCTCTGAAATGGGGCAAGAGAGAGGGAGAGGGAAGGGGGGAGAGGGGGAAGGGGAGAGGGGGAAGGGGAAGGGGGAGGGAATTCGCACATGTAGTGGTCGCAGAGCTCCTGGCCGCGCGCGGGCATCTTGCCCAGGACGGTGCGGCCGGTGAACTGGAGGTCCATACGGCGCTGATAGGCCTCGCGGGGGATGAAGAAGAGCTCCTGCTCGAGGCCGATGTTGTTGACGGCGCCCTTAACCTCGAAACCGCAGTGCTTGAAGAGCCTGGCGGTCTCCTTGGACATTGCCTGGTGTGCGCGGTGAAGCGGGGTCTTCTCGTCGAGCGCGTGGCCGTCGTAGGAGACGAAACACGCGGGGATGAAGATGCAGTCGTCACGCATGAAGGGCGGGGAGGAGGGGTCGATGCAGAGGTAGCCGCCCGCGGTGTGGGTCGCGCGCATGCCGCCGTTGGGGTAGGAGGAACCGTCAGTCTCGCCGAAGAGGATGTGCTTCCCCTTGAGCTCGAAGGTGGGGGTGCCGTCGGAGTTGTACTCGAGGGTGCTGAGCTGCACCTGGCCGGTCTGACCGTGGCGGAATGTTGCCGCCATGGGCTGGAACCAGTGGCAGAAGGAGGAGGCGCCGGCATCGAGGCCCCACTTGAGGAGGGCCTTCGCGACCTTATCAGCCTTGGCGCTGTCGTTGATCCAGGAATAATCGTCGAGGTCTGCGGCGCTCATGCCGACAGCCTTGAGGTACTTGTCGGCGATGGCGCCCTTGAATACGGATTCACCATAGCCCTTGGAGATCTCGGGCTGCGGAATCAAACAGGATTCGGGGGGGAAGGATAGGGGTCAGCATCCACGGGAACATGGCGAAAATTACGGAAATTACGGAAAAAGCCCAATCCGCCGATCAAGAATCCAACGGCATCGCGCGACGATCGGGTTTGAACGGCGGGGAACGCACCGCGTCGACGGTCTGGGACATTTCGGACGGATGTGCAGAGGTCTTTCGAAGGCTGCGTTCCGGTTGCTACACGTCTAGTGCGTGCGTTAGAGTGGGCCCCACGCGAGTTGTTACCTCGTGTACGCGTGGATTTACGCCTTTTCGAGTTGGCGCGAGCCCACGCGCTTGATCGAGATATCTGGCGATTTTTTCGAACTGTTGCTCTTTTTCGCCCACCAACACGAGAGCGTGACCAACGACGCAGGCGATTGGTCAGAGTGACACATGAACCAATGGAAAGAGAGTATTTCTTCAGCGTTAAAAAAGGGATCCAATCCCTCCGGTGAAAATGGCAAAAAGCACGTCAATATTTTGACTCCCGGCCGCCGAAGAGACCTTTCAGATGTAGACGGGTCGCCTGCTGAACAAGCACCCTGCGGAAAAGATCTGGCTCAATTCCCGGATTTGCCCAACTAACTTTGAGTACCCCGACGCGCCGACCGGGGCGCGCGTGTCACCCAGCAGGGTCGCGGCGTCGAGACCGTCTTCTCGTGGGCGATAAGGAGCGGCGACGCCGATATGGCGCGCATAGAGGAGGTCTCCGATGGTGAGTCCCCGCCTTGCCGATCCGACGCCCGCTGCCTTTCTGACGCGCCGCCCAACCACTCCGCATCTTCAGGTTCCGATGATGAGTCCGACGCTCGATCCCGACGGGGCGGCCCGATGAACCCCGACGAAACCTTCGACGACATCCTGCGCAAAGCCTCGGAAATAAAGACTGCGCAGATGAAGGACAAGCGCCGCGCGTGGGAGGCGTCGCCGGAGTTCATGAAGAACACAATGACCTTCGACAAGGATGAGTCCTACGTAGCCATGAGAAAGTCGGCATCCGTCGCGGAGAAGATCGCGTTCGCGGCGCCCATCAAGGAGGAGGGCAACGAGCTATTCGCCAAGGGTAAATACGCGCAGGCCATGGCCAAGTACACCGCCGCGGTGGCGGTGTTCAGGTACTGGAACCGAGAGCAGTCCGGTCGCGAACAGAACATCGTCAAGTACTACGACGACGAAGCCATCGCCGATCCCGACGATCGAGACGCGGCGCGAAACCTCATTCGTTCCGTATACCTCAACGCGGCGCAGTGCATGAGGAAGGGAAACCTCGCGGACGGCCCGACGGAGATCATCTGGACGTGCACGGAAGTGTTGGACATCGATCCATCGAGCGCCAAGGCGCACTACGTCAGGGCGCTGGCGCGCGCCGAGCTCGACGACTCCGCGTCACTGGAGCTGGCGGTCAAGGACCTCGCCCGCGCGAACGCGCTCGCGCCGAACGATCGCGCCGTCAGGGACGCGATGCGCACGCACGGGGCGGCGCACGCGGCGCAGACCGCCAAGGACAGGGCCGCGTACGGGGCGGTGTTCGGGTCGCGAAACAAGGAGGGTCTATACGCGAACCTCGGGGACGTTCACGCGGAGAGGGCGTCGGCGTCGGCTGGAGCCGGCACGAGCGGGGGGGGTTCCGACGGCGACGCGGACCCGGCGCTCAGGGCGCTCCAGAACATGTCGGAGGAGGAGCTCAGGGCCAGGTGTAAGGCGATGGGGTTGGATCTGGACAATCCGCGGGTCGTGAAGGAACTGGGCAAGCGCGCCAAGGCTCGGAAGGAGGAGGAGCTCAAGGCCAAGGCCAGGGAGATGGGCATCGATCTGGGAGACCCGAGCGTGCGCAAGATGCTCGAGCTGCTGGAGAAGGAGGAACGGGGCGCGGAGGAGCTGTCGAGGCTGCCCGCGTGGAGGCGGTGGATATACCACTCCTTCGACGGCGCCAGGTGGCTCAACGTGCAGAACGCGATGTACGCGGCACTCGCGGTGAGTTGAGAGGAATTACCCCCCGTTTCTTTCGTTTCCTACTACAAAAAGTACAGCGCTACGTGGTACTGACGTTACATTTTCCTCCAACTCAGGTCAATGTCGTGTATCGCGTTTGGAAGGTGATCAACATGCCCGAGGTCTCCCCACAGGGTTTCAGCGGATACCCCGGCGATGACGAGTTTTAGCCTCGGTGTATGATTGATGGTCAAACCCGAATACCCGTCAGTTGCTGAACAGAGATCCGAGCATGCCGCCCTGGCCGCACGTCCCGTCGCCCGTGCCGCCCCACCTGGTCACCATCGCCTTCGCCACACGCGTGCCCACGGGTTCGTACCACCACGCGGATGCGACAAATGCGAGAAACATCACCAGGATCGACACCAGGAAGAGCGATCCCTTGTTGCCGCGGACGATGTCCTCCTTGTCCGTCAGACTCTCTATGTGCTCCTGCATGAGCTGATTTCGTTCCTTCGCCGCGTCGAGCTCGTTCGTCCTCTCCGCGAGCTTGGCCTGAGAGTTTTAGGCGGCAGACGGTCGACGGTCAGGGCGCGGAAAACGAGGGTTCGGGAACACGACGGTTCGAGGGATCTCTGGCTCGGTCGCCTCGTTCAGTTGCGCAATCGCGGGGTTGCTCACCTGATACTCTCGCGCCTGCTTGGCCAATCGCTCGACCGATGCCGCGGAGCGGTCCGACGTGGACGCGTCCCGGCCGTCGGCGCCCCCACCGTCGCCTCTCCTTCGAGCGTCCGAGGTGCTGCTGAAGTATCTTCTGAATCCACCGACATCCTCGTCGTCCTGGGACCTCCTGCCCCAGGTTCTCCCCCAGGTCCTGTCGTGGCCGAGCGCGTCCGCGTACCGGATCTCCTCCGCGGTGGTCATGTCGCGCGGTTCGAGCGTGCAACTCGTGCGTCGCGCGCCGCGTGACTGCCCGCCCCGCGCCAAGATTCGCGCGGGTTTTTTTCTCCCCCAAACCTCGTTCGAAGCGCGGTCCAGGCTGTCATCACTGGTCCACGGTGTGAACTGGACTGCTGGCTGGCTGGAATCGGAGCTCAGCTGCAGGTGTGACACTTTTTTATCTCGAAAGGGTGGTGCCCTCTTTCAGCTAGCCCCTCGCCACTGACGGACCCGCGCCGTGACGAGTTGGCGGGATGGCTCGATTCTCCGACGCATCGTGGATGCTGCCTCTGGTCCTGGCGTTGGCGTACAACATGGACTTCATCGTCGCGAACGCCCCGATGGTGCGTGGGGACCCCAAAGACGCTCCGCCCTGATCCGATCTGCGCCGATCGTCACGCGTTTTCTCACCACGCAACCCGCTCACACGTACGCAGACGATCTTCAGGGTGGCGAACCACGTGTTTTACTCGCTCGCGGTGAGAAAGCACATGCTCAAAGAGGGAAAGGAGGCCACGCCGGGTTCACACACGCTCTGGTCCTACGTCGCGTCCATGCTCTGCACCTTCGCTTCCAGGATCGCGCTCGCCGTGCTCTGGACCTGGCCGACGAGCGGCGTACCCAACCTGCTGGAGAAGCTCCCCGCGAACCTCCGGGACGCCACGATCGCGTGGGCAATCGTCAACGTCGCACCCGCGGATTGGATACGTCGCTACTTTGGTTCGGGCAGGGCGGGCACCGCGGGACGGGCTCTGCTGCACGGCGTCGCCGGATTCAACAAACACGCGTCGCTTCGGAAGACGCTGAACCGCGCGGCGGGTTTAGCGGTGGGACCGCGGCTGGCGCTGGGCGCCGCCGTGGGCGCCGCGGCACCGCTGTTCAAGCGGCTCACGGACCGCGTCGTGGCGTCCGAACCGACGCCGTGGTCCGCGGCGACCGTCGCCGTCGGGAAGGAGTATCTCAGGGCGCTGTGCACGCACTCGGCGATAACCGCGGCGGCGTCGGGCGGAGTCCTCGTGCGAATCGGCGAGAGGCTTCGATGCGGTGTCGTGGACTACGGCGTCCCTTGGCTCGACGCCAACGTCTGCGTGCCGCGGCGGTGGGGGCTGGACGACGTCGTGCCCCGGGCGGCGCACGCCGTCGTGCTGTTTTATCTGGCTCGGCTGTACGTGAAAAGGGGTTTGGCTCCGACGACGTGGGGGCGCGATGGGGGCGTCGTCGAGGCGAGGACGAGGACGAGGGCGACGCCGAAGGCGACGAGGCGCTCGGCGAGGGTGCGGTCGAGGAAGACCAAGGGGGATTAGGCGAGGACGTAGTTAACATTAAGCGCGGCGAAGAGACGCGAAGTGTGAAATTTTCCGCGTTATTACCGCGAAGATCCATCCGACGATCGTCCCGGGGGGAAGAACCACCCAGTTGACCGTTTTGGGTGATGACGACGCTCGTCGCTCGCGTCAGTGTCGCGGGGAGTCGCGCACGCGTCGTCTCCGCTCGAGGCTGCGCGCCGAACGCCCGCCCTACACCGAGTCACCTCAGCGACCGCGTCACCGGCCGCCCGTCGCATCGCGCGCGGGATCTCGACGCGGGATCTCGACGCGCTCCGGAAACTCTCGGAAGGACCGTTGTCATTTATCGGGCGCCGAGCGAGGGAGGGGCGCGATGTCGATGGCTCCGCCCGCCGCGCGGAGGAAATCCGACGCCGCAGCCGAGCGGCGGCGGCAGCTCGAGGAGTGGAAGAAGAAGAAGGAGGCGCAGCGGAAGCGCCAGTCGACGGGCGGGCGCAGCTCCCTCGGTGGGGCGGCCTCGTCCCGTCCGTCTGTGAGCGGCGTCTCGGACGCAGCATCCAACGCTCGGAGGATCTCATCCGGGTCCGTGGCGCAGGGCACGCCGACGTCCCGGCTGCACGCCGCGCGCGAGGTGGTGCATCAGTGGGACAAGGATAGACGCGTGAGCGCCAAGCTCGCGGTGAACGACGCCGCCGCGCGTCGCAAGAAGTCCGTCTCCCCCGCGACCGCCGCGACGACTCGCGCGCCCTCGTCCTCCTCGGGTAAGAAGAAGAAGGTGGCGCGCGGGACCCCGTCCCCGCCCGTCGCCGTGCGCGCCTCCGCGAAGGAGAACACCCCACCCGAGGGCAAGGCGCTCGTACCGTCCCCCGAGGCGGTCTCGGCGTTCGTCGCGAGCCTCAGGTCCGTGGACGTCTCCTGCCACCACAGCCCGAGCGTCAAGCACCTGAGATCCGGCGGAGGGCCCGCCATGGCGGCGACGTCGTGGATGAACGCGACGCGGCACTCTAAAACCCTGCACTCCAGCCCGCCGGTGATGTCCACGCCCCGCAGCGGCGTGAGTCGCGTGCCACCGCCAGTCGCCGGAGTGACGTGCCACCGCCAGTCGCGGGAGAAGGCTCACGCTCGATCGGAGAAGGAACCCGGCCCGTCCCCGAAGGAACCCGGCCCGTCCCCTCGGTCCGTCGCCGTCGCCGAGGAAAAGGCGCGAGCCGACGCGGAACGCGCGGGGCTCGAGGCGCAGATGCGCCGACTCGAGGCGGAGAAGGAGGCGATGCGGTCCAACCTGGCGCTCCTCGGGGTCAAGATGGGTGATCTAGAGGCCGACGCGACGCGGCAGAGGGAGGATTTGGAGCGGGAGCGGGCGGCGGCGGCGGACGCCGCCGCCGCGCTCGAGGCGGCGCGGCTTGACAAAAAGGCCGCCGTCGAGGAGAAGGAGTTTACCATCGAGGCGCAGGCTGGCATGCTGCAGCAGCTCAGCTCCGAGCTCGAGCGCGCGGAGAAGTGCAGGGAGGAGGCTGAGCGGGCCAAGTCGAGCAAGGATGACAAGCTCGCGCGGCTGCAACTGGAACTTGAAAAGTGCGCAAAGGAACTGGCGCAGAAGCAGCACCAGATTCACCAGATGCAATCCGGCGGCGACATCATGGGCCGCGACTCGCTCGGCAGCAGCGTCGGCCGCGTCTCCCTCGGCGGCGGCAGAAGGTCATCCGTCTACGGGGGCGGACAGGACGTCATGGAGGACCTGCGGCAGGCGGAGAGCGTCGCGAGGCTGAGTCAGGAGCGTCTGATGGAGCTCGTCGCCGCGAAGCAAGCCGCCGAACGCGAAGCCGCCGACGCCCGCGCCGCCGCGGCCAAGTGGGAGTCCGAGGTGAACCAGCGACGGAACGAGGTGGATATGATGCAGGAGGAGCTGGAGGCGTGCCTCGAGGTGGAGCGACAGGAGCGACGCAAGGCTGAGGAGCTGTACGAGATTGCCAAGGAGGAAAAAAGCAGCCTCGAGGGAATCGTCGCGGCGAGGGCTGAGGAGATTTCCACGTTGGAGGAGAGGCTCGTGGAGGCCACCGCGGCGGCGGAGGAGATCCGCGCGGGCATCGAGGAGAGGGACCAGCTCCTCAGGGATGGCGACGCCGTGCTGGAGGCGAAGGAGGCTGAGCTCGACGAAGCCGCCGCGTACGCCCTCTCGCTGCAGAGGGAACTGGACGAGCTCAGAGCGGAGCAGGAACGGATGCGAGCGGAACGGGACGCCGGTTCACCGCCGCGGCCGTCCGAGGAGGAGAACGCGCGCAACAAGGAGGCGCTCATCCTCCATCTCAAGTCCGAGAACGAGGCGCAGGTGCGAGCCGCGCGGCAGGAGATTGACACGTTGCGGTTCCAACTGGAGGAGCGCGACGTGGCGGTTTCAGACGCCGAGGGCCGGCTCGCCGAGCGAGAGGCTGAGTGCGCGAAGCTCCAGAGCGAGGTTTTCGCGAAATCCAACGCGCTGTCGCCGCTGAGGCAGCGTGCGGACGCGGCGCAAAACGTGTTGAACGCGATGGAGAAGGAACTCGATTCCAGGGACGCTCAGCTCAAGACGGTGACCGATCAGCTCTTGGCGGCTATGTCCGCGGAGAAGCGCCAGACCCGGGCGGTGGCGCGGCTGGAGATGACCTTAGCGGAGCGCGAGGAGACGGTTCGCAACATGGGCGAGCAGCTCAAGGAGGTCTCCACGAAGGCGGGTTTGGCCTCCGCGGCGAAGCGGGAGCGAGACCAGTACGCCGAGATGTTCGAAAACGCCGAACGGGCCAGGCAGACGCTGGAGCATTCACTCGCGTCCAACAGGGACGAAAACGTTCGTAGGCTCCACCTCGCCGAGCAGGAACGGACCGCCGCGCTGTCCCGAGCGGAGGCACTCCAGGCGGCGGTCTCCAGCAAGGAGGCGCAGCAGCAGTCTCTGGTGGAGAAGGCTGCCGCGGCGGAGCGCGCGGCGCAGTTTGAGAGGACCAAACTCGCGGGTCTCGCCGCCGCCGCCGACGAAGCGGTGGACAACGCAAACGCGCAGGTGATTGAAACACGCGCAGAATTGGAGGGACAGATGCTCCAGATGCGAACCGAGCTCGGACATAAGCTGGAGGAAGTCGAGGCACGGGCTGTGGAGGCGCGATCCGCCGCGGAGGCGAAGGTGAGGCTGGCTGAGTCGCAGCTCGAGGCTTCACGCGAGGAGATTGCCCGGCTGAAGGAGGAACTGGAGCTCGCGCGGCGCTCCGCGGTGTCGTCCGACGTCGACCGGCAGTTGAGGCAGCGGCTCGAAGGCGACATACACGTCGCCAAGACCAATGCCGCGTCCGCCAACGTGCGCTACGAGGAGGCGCGCAAGGCTCTCAAAGCGGCGGAGGAGCGATCGCTCGAGATTGAGGGGAGGCTTCGCGCCGCCGAACGGGAACTTCACTTGGAGCGCCGCGATAAGGAGGAGAGACTCGCAGTCGCCGCGAAGATCCAGGCCGAACGCGACGACGCCGCCGCGCACGCCACGCGCGAGCTCGAGGGGAGACTTCGAGCCGCGGAATTCGCCGCCGCGTCGGGCGCCGAGGAGGTGGAACGACTCAACGCGGAGGTTCTCACGCTTCGGTCCGAGGTTGCAAACGCGGGGTTCGGGTCGAACGAGGCGAGCGAGAAGATCGCGAGGCTCGAGGACGAACTCGCCGCCGCCGGCGAGTCGGTCGCCACCGCCAAGGCCGAGGCTGCGGATTACAAGTCCAAGGCTGACGACACCGAGAAGGAGAGCCTGTTTTTTCTCGGCGAGATGCAGCTGGCGGTTGCCGGCGCGGAGAAGAAAATCGTCGCGCTGCACAAGACGGTGGCGTCGCGCGACCTGAAGCTCTCGCAGCTCACCGCCGAGGTGAAGGCTCTCAAGGAGGTGCTCAGGGACAGGGAGGAGAAGCTCGAGAAAGTCGACGCGCAGACGGCGGCGCTCAAGAAGGCACACGCGGAGGAACTCGAGTCGCTGAAGGGCGAGGGCGACGGTCACTCGATCATGCTCGAGATTGAGAACACGCAGCTTCGCGAAAATTTGGAGGAGAAGCGGTCCAAGCTCAAGCGGCTCCAGGAGGACCTCGGCCTGGCGTCCGAGAAGAACAGGAGCCTGTTCGATCAGTGCGAACGAGCCAGGGCGGCGCAAACCATCGCCGAGGAAAACGCCGCGGACGCGTTGAAGGTGCGCGACGAGTTTGCCGCGGCGATGAAGAGCCAGCACGAGACGAACCAGCGCGCAAACGCAGCCGCCGACGAGGCGCACAAGCTCCACGTCGAGGAACTGGAGGATGAGCTCAAGTACGAACGAACCCGCGCCAAAACGCTGGCACGCGAGGCGTGGAAGCACGGCTTGAGGCCGACCGACCTCAACAACGACGCGGGGGCTGCGCTCGAGGAGTTGGTCGGCGAGGAGATGTCGGCGGCTTCGCCGCAGACCAGAATCGAGTGGATGACGGAGAATGCGACCAAGATCAATTTCGCCAAGTTCAAGTCCAGCGTCGAGAAGGTCGCCGCGGATAAGCGGCACAACCTCGCGAGCACGCCGATCGGTGCCGAGCGCCCCATGCTCCTCTCGCAGCTCGTGAGCTCGGTGAAGAAGGCTGCGCCGATTCCCGCCACCGTCACGCCCACCGCGCAGCCCCGAGCGTTGGCGTCGGCGCTGGCGAACAAGGAGAACGGTTCCGTGAACGGGTTCACGCCGTCGCCCGCCGCGGCTAGGTTGAAGCGTTCGAAGATGGGCAACGAGAGCGATGCCGAGAACGCGATACCCGGGCCGGGAAAGATGGAGATGACCGTCGGGGACGATCGAAGGTTGACCAGACGAATGTCCAGGCGCGAGGCTCTCACCGAGTTGAGGCCGGCCGACTGAGAACTATTGGGGGGGGGGTATTAAACGCACACACACAGAACGTTGATCAATCTGACGTCGTGTTATGAATCGTTCGCTAACTAATTTGAGTGTTCACAACACGATGCGCCACTGGCACAGCGTCATGTCCGCACCACCGTGATGAGGTAGGTGTCGTCAAACATGAACCTCACCTGCGTCACCTTGGCCGAGTGCGCGCCAAACGTTCGACCTGCGCATCCCTTATGCGCTGGGTACTGATACATGTTGAGCATACCGAACTGGTCCCCGCTCGCGACGACCGTCCTAGTGTGGCTCCTATCGCACGTGGTCACGTCGGTGCCCATGGAGTATCGGGGCAAGATGCCCTGCACTGGCCAGCCCGCGACGCACGTCCACGTTGCCCAGTCCATGTTCCTGGTGTCAGCCGGAAACTTAATCTGCTTACCGCTCGGCATCTCCCAGAAGAGCATCTCAAAGTCCCCGGAGTTGCTCTGCATCACGGTGCTGTCCTCGGACCAGTCTATGTGCCGGATGTAGCTCGCGTGACCCTTCGCGACCCCCATGCGTCCGTACTGCTTGCCCACGTCGTACACGTCGATGTAATTATCGTGCGAACCCACGCCCAGGTACTGACCGTTCGGCGAGTACTTGAGCTCGTGTATGGGCTCCTCCCTGTCCTTCTTGGCGTGTATGGTGTCCAGACTATCCGCGCTGAGAACCACGAGCCCGCCGCCCGCGAGACCGATGGCAATCTGCGATCCATCCGGGTGATACGCGACGCTCCTTCCCTTTGCACCCAAATCGCGGACCATGACCATCCTTCGGCTGGCGACGTCCCACACGCGCACGGTGCAGTCGTCGCCCACGGTGCACATCTGATGCTCCCCCGGGTGCGTGGCGAGCCCCCACACGGTTCCGTACCCGTGACCCTGGAGCATCAGCGTGTACGTGTACGAGGTGGTGTCCATCTCGTAAATCTCGCCAGTGCGGGTCCCGAGGATGAGCATGCTCCCTGACAGGTGCATCGCCTTGATGCACCCCGACATCGCCTGCGGGTGGTTAATCTCAACCTCCTTCAGGCACTGCATCAGGTCGATTGTCCAAAACTTAACCTTGCCCTCCTTACCACCCGATATCACGACGTCCCTGGTGGCGATGACCGCGTGGGTCACCTGGTGGCACCGGCGCATGTTCGTCGCGAGCTGGTACCCTTTGAACAGATAGAGGCTTCCGTCCTGCGTCCCCACCACGGTGGTGTCGGGGCCCGGAAAGCAGCAGCACAGCATGGTCTGAATCTTACCCCGCTTGGAGAACAGCGCCTTCCGCGCGACGAACGGAGACGTGCTCCAGAACATCAGGTGCTTCACGCCGCACGTCACCACGTAGTCCTGAAACGGGGACCACGAGACAGTGACAATCTTCTCGGGCGAACCCTTCGCCGACGCGAGCATCGTTCCCGTCTGCCACCTGTACACCGCGAGCGAGTGGTTCGCGTCCGCGCCCACCGCACACAGCAGCGTACCATCCCTGGAGAACGTCGCGGACACGATGGCCTTCTTGAGGAAGCCCTGGAGGATCGCGAGCGGTCGCCGCGGGTCGTCGCTGGACCAGACAATCAGCTTTGGGTTCCTGCCAACCTCGCCGGTGGCGAATATGCTCCCGGTGGGGTGCCTCGCGCAGCATAGGATGTCATCGGTGTGACCGGTGATGCCGTCCACCGTGGGGTTATCCGCGAGGAATCGCTGGGTGTTGCTCTCGCGGTTGTACACGATGCCGAGCGCCGCCGTGTGATAGACCACCTCGCCCCTGGCGGTGTAAAATAAATTGTCGCGGGTATCGTGCGCGCGGTACCCGTGGACAAACTCGAGCTCCGCAGCCTCCATACACGGCGCTAGCGCGTCCGGTTCCCGCAGGTACCCGTCCGGCGCGAAGATCGCGGGTGCACACGGTAGGAACGCCAGCCTCGAACCGGGATCGAGCCCCGACCCTTGCGGAATCTCGCGGCTGGGTTTAGCCTCCAACGAGGAGAGCGGCATGTACTGCGGCACCCCGTTAATGTGACCCGTCATCACCATCTGCACAACCTGGTTCGTCTTTGAAAAATCCTCGTAATCCTCCACCGACGTCAGCACCTCGTCCTCAACCTCGCTCGTCATCTCCTCGTCTCCCTCGTCCGCTTCGTAGTGCCGCCATTGGAACGCGCAGCGGTCGCCGCCGCCGACGGTTATGAGAAACTCGTCGTTGTAGCTGAACCTGCAGTTGGTGATGTGCGAGCTGTGGCCCAGGTAGCCGTGGTAATCCGCCCGCCCCACGTCACTGGGGTACCTGAACAGCTTTACCAGACCAAAGTCGTCCGCGGTTGCCACCACGGTGCCGTCGGCGCTGCGGCAGCACGCGTTCACGTCCGTGCCGTCTGCGTGCTTCGGCCACACACCCTGCACTGGCCAGCCCAGGGTTGAGGTCCACGAGTCCCACTTCGTGTCCTTGAGCGCCGTGGGAAACTTGATCTGCTCGCACCCGGGAATCTCCCAGAACATCAGCTCATAGTCGCCGCTGTTTGTTTGCAAGTACCGGCTGTCCTCGCTCCAGTCCAGGTGGGTGATGTAGCTGCTATGACCCTTGCACACGCCGACGCGCTTGAAATTTCTCGAGGCGTCGTACACATCCACAAAGTTATCGTGGCTTCCCACGGCCAGCCACCTGCCAGAGGGCGAGAACTTGATGTCGCCTATGCACTCCCTCCTGTGCTTCTTCGCGACGAGCTCGTTGCCGGTGTTGGTGTCGAAGACGATGAAGCCGCCGCCGAAGAAACCGGCGGCGATGAACTTTCCATCCGGCGAGTACGCCGCCGACCGAACCTTTGAGCTCACGTTCCTAACCGCAATTTGCCTTCGCTGGTACATATCGTACACGCGCAGTGTCTTATCGTCGCCCGCGCTGACGAACTGGGGCAGGAACGGGTGCGTCGTGAGACCCCACAGCTCGCTGGTCTGAATTCTTCGCTTGTCGTCGTACCCGGCGCTGTGCCCCTGCGTGATGATCCGTCGGCGCGTCTTCCAGCTGTCCTCGGTGCTCATGTCGAATTCGAAGATCTCGCTGCCCTTGGTGCCCACGAGCAGCTGGGTCCCCTCCATGAACAGCGACTTGACGCACGGTGCCTTTCCGTCGTAGCTGCACAGCGGCTTACCCTGGAGATCCGTGATGGTCTCCACCACCTTGGCCATGTCTATGGTGAACACCTTCTCCATGTACTGCGTGAAAAAATTGACCTTCCCGTCCTTCCCGCCGGTGAGGATGTAATCGTCGTTGACAAATATGTCGTGCACCGGGCCCTGGTGCAGGGCCTCAAACTTTTGGATGCACTGCTCGCCACCGTCCGCCCACTGGTAAATGATCCCGCCCTGCGTCCCGGTCAGCGTCGAGCCGTCGGTGTGAAACGCGATGGACAGGATGGTCGAAACCGCGCCCATGCGCCCGTACACGCCCCTCTTGCCGACCAAGTATCCGCCCTCCATCACCCAGAACTTTACGTGCTTCACCCCACCCGTGACCAACCTCCCGTCGTACGGGTTGTACTCGCAGTTGAACACTCTGTTCTCGTCCCCCTTGCTGTTCGCGACCATGCGCCTGGACGCCCAGTCGTAGATGGCCACCGAGTGGTCGTCGTCCAAACCGACGGATGCCAGGTACTTGCCGGTGCCGTCGAACGATAGCGACACCACGGCCCTCTGGTGGAACCCTTTTAGCTCCGCGAGCAGCTCGCACGTGGTCGACGACCAAACGCAGATGGTGGGGTCCTTGCCGACCTGTCCGGTGGCCATGATCTCTCGGTCTGGGTGCATGGCGAGCGAGACGATGTCGTCGGTGTGCATGGTGAAGAACTGCTGGGTGTGCTCGCGGCTGTCGTAGGCGATCCCGGTGGCGGCCGCCGGGTAGGTAACCAGTCCGTCGATGTTGTACACCAAGTTGTGCCTGGAATCGTGCGCGCGGTAGCCGTACACGAAGTCCAGCTGGAGGTGGTGGTCGGGTTTCTCGTGTGTGTTGTATCCGGTCGCGTGCGACGTGGGCGCGACGAGCGCGGCTCTGCACGGCTGACGCGCCAGGAAGCCGTTCTCGGTGGAGCGCTCCACCGGTCCATCCGCGGGTCGCGGTCGGCGGTTGTATCGCTCGTTCTCCTCGGCCTCGATGTCCGAATCGATGCCCTCGTCGGCGAGCATCTCCAGCGCGCCCTCGTCGTAAATCTCCTCGCCGTATCCATCTTCCTCGTCGTATCCCAGGGCGCCATCCTTGTCGGCCTCCTTATCCTTCTTGTCCTTGGCCTTGGACTTTTTCTTCTTGCCGCCAAAGCTGAAGATACCCATGGCGGGCCGATACTCGACGCCCCTCGAGGCGTCGGCAAGGCTGCTCGGAGGCGCGACGTCTCTCTGGCTTTCGCTTCTGATTTTTCAAAACGAGTTGACACAGCAAAAAAGCCGACCGAACCATTTTGTTACGACCGACCGATACCGACTACACTATAGCTGCGTGTTACTACAACATTCAGGGCTAATGGTACTCCACTCCGAGCGACGCGTTCGTCGTGTGTGTGTGCACCTGCGACGAATGGTTCGGTGGGTGGACCGGGTCAGGGTGGGGACTGGGACTGGGGTGACGAACGTTCGGTTCGGGCGTCAAGGAGCCGGCGCGAGCTTTGCCGACCGTTGTAGACCCCTTTGCCATGAAGCATCGAAGGGGGGGATTTGTAGTCGGCCCTTTCATCTCGCCACCCTTTCATACCCAACTCTCCAACGGTAAGATGAAAGAGAGGGTTCAGAGGAAATGGCCCAGCTGAAAAGGCGTGGGAAAAGTGGGCGGCGCCGTGACTGAAACCCGTAAGGGCGAATGAGGTTGAAATCACGCGGATCATACGGCTCTTCCAATCGCTTGGTCTCATCATCCGAGTATCGTCACGAGGCACCCAAAACCAAAACACGCGGGCGAGAGGGTAAATACACACTGTAATTGCCCTATTGGCACCGAACCGCGATCGGGACCAGCCCCGCGGTCCGGCTTCCTATCGAGAGACAAAATTATCCCAGGGAATGCTTTCAGCCAATCTTTGGACAGAGCGGACCACAGCCTTGCGGCGATCCAACTCCGTGGCAGAGTGGCTACGAACGACTCCGAGCATCGGGGAGGTATGCGTGTGGAAATAGACACAACGCACGGGCACTGATGGCCTCGGGCTGCAACACGAATCACACGATCGATCTTGCACACGATATGGGACGCGCGAGGCGTGGATATCGCTTTAGCCGTCCGGGGTAAGATCGTATGCGACGAGAAAACACAAATAATCGACTGAGAAATGTGCCAACGAGACAGGTCAACGACTTCCCACCGTTAGGGATGCCATTGGTTTAAGTTTGGCTTACGATTCTCTGCTCCAGAGATCATGACTAGCCTCATCAGGTTCAGCCACGTCGCCTCATTCTGCTGGAGCATGGTTTGCGAAAAACCGGCGAGCTTGTTTGGTTCCCCGGCCGATTCGTGGTTTGCGGGCAAGGGCTCGGGCACGTACCTTGCTGGTGTGAGATCAAGCTCACGTGCTAATCACGGCCTCGAAACAACCTTTCATTCAATCAAGCGGTCTTGAAGAAGGAGACTGAGAGCCAGTTGAGGTAGACGAAAATAATTGTCGCCGGTATCGTGATTGGGATGAGCAGGGAGTAGTACCCGGCATCGTCCGTCGACGATCCACCGTCGGTGCGGACGAAGTTCCAAACGGCGATGGGCACCGTGATGAACCCGGCGAGGCCGAACGCTAGCAGAGCAATCCCCGTCAGCTTTCGAAGCGCGACGCCATCGTCCTCGAGGTTCCACTGCCGCCGCCCCGCGACGTCGTCAAAACCCATCTTCGCGATGCGCGAAGGTTGCGCGTCTCCGATGCGCCGGAACGAGGGGTCCACCGACGGACGCTCACGACAGGGTCTGCATCCAACCTCAGACCGACCCGGTGACCCGATTTCCGTGCCAAAGCGCCGGAGTCGAGTGAGCAAAGGAGCGCGAACGACAGAAACCTAACGAGAAACCAGAGCGCCGTCAAGTATCGGGCAGTGAGAGGAGCCAGCAGTCTCCCAGCAGGGCAGCTGCAGCCAAAAAGTCGCGCTGCTCGCAGTGGCGGTCCAGCCAGTATGCTTGCTACGGCTCATGTTCGATTGATGAGATACTTTTACAATACACGCGCGTCACTCAGTCGCTTAGCACGAACTGGATGAATTCGTCGTAGTCGATCTCCCCGTCTCCGCCGCTGTCTGCGAGCTTGAGGGCGTCCTCGATCTCGTCATCCGTCAGCTTCTCTCCGATGACCTTCATCGCCGCGCGCAGCTCCTCGGCGCTGATGGTCCCGCTCCCATCCTTGTCGAAAACCATGAAGACGTCCATAAGCTCCTTCTCCGGGTTACCCTCGTTCATCTTCCGGAGCATCATGGTGAGAAACTCCGGGAAGTCGATCTCTCCGTTGCCGTCAGCGTCAATCTCGCGCACCATGGTATCCAGCTCGGCGTTGGTTGGCTTCTGACCGAGGGACTTCATCACGTCGCCAAGCTCCTGGGTGGTGATGCTCCCGCCGCCGTCCTTGTCAAAGATGGCGAACGCATCCTTGAACTCCTTCACCTGTCGCCTGGTGAGATACGGCCTAATGGGTGGGGTTCGAGGCGTGGGGGGCGCGAGGTCAGGCGCCTGGGGTTCGGCCCGGGAAAAAAATATGAATCGTGAAATGACGGGGACGCGCGCGTGAAAGCTCGGCGTGTGCGCCTTGGGGGGCAGAATTATGCCTCGTGATCGCATTGATGGGACTGTTGGATTCTTTGGATAGGCAAGGGGACGCACCACTCGGCGCTGAGCTCCTCGTCCGTGAGGTGTTTCTTGCTCATGGCTCCCCCGAATTCACGCTACTGACTAGAGTATCCGCCCCCTCGAGGGTGTTTCCTCCTCGCTCCGGTCGCCGTGTCCGTTAGGTGGTCCGAGCTCGGATGGGACGCGACGGACCGGTCCACTCGTCTGTTCGCGCGAGTAGGTCGGAGCCCGGTTCGCGTCGAGTCGTCGCTCGCGCGCTTCGCAGTGGTCCGGAACCGTTGGGAAATTCACCTCTCAGACTGGTTTTCATACAAAACGCGGTCAGGTCGGTTTCCAACACGCTGCCGTGCTGCTGCCCAGAAACTTTGAGTCGTGCCTCCTCCGCCCTCACTCTGTGGGGGCGCACTGCCACGATGACCGCGTGCGCGTCGACGGCACGCCTCACCACTCAAATCGTCTCCTCGACCGTCTCGTATCGCGTGAAGCATCGAGGGGCGACCCGAGGCCCCGCGCGAAGGTGTCTCGACGGAGCACTTCGACGTGCGTCGCGGAGAGGTTTTGGGCATCCATCGTCAACCAGGGTGAGGGCGACTGACGGCGACGACGATGGGTACTACGAGAGCTGGGCCAAGTACCCCGACGACCAGGGCGTGCCTTCCGAGATCGCGCAGCTGCTCAGAGAGGTGGGCGACGGCGAACCGGACATGTGGAAGACCAAACCTCCTTGGTGCCAACCGTGGACCATATTGCTGACTGGAAGTGTGGTCACTGCGGCGCCCACGGCGGTGTTTCACGCGAAGTGGCTCAGCGCTCTGGTGGCAGTGCCCATCGTACTCTGGTGGTACGTGTTTCTGGTGGCGGTTCCGAAACAATTCAAGGAGTACGTGGAGGCGGCGAGGGGGTATTATCCCAGGAGAGAGTAGGCCGTAGCCAAGGGAAACTGACGTTAGAACAAACAACAGGGATTATTTGCTGTGACTTGCAACCCTTGGGTCGCCACAAACCCGAGGGCTGCGAGGGTTCACCGCCCCGACGATGCGAACATCACGACATCTTCTTCTCCTCCTCATCGGGTGCCTGGCGGTCATGGGGTCCGTCGTCGCCGCGGACGAGGGCGTCGTCGTCGAGGCCGACGAAGTGATCGGGTCGGACTTCTCGGCCGACTCGAACGGGACGAGGCGATACGCGCTGACGGACGAGGAGAGAGACGGGCTGGCGAAGCTCTTCGAATCCGTCGACGCGGATAGGTCCGGAGGCGTGGACTACCTCGAGCTGGCGTCGTTCCTCCGCGCCATGTCGGAGCTGGACGACGACCTCGCGGCCGCCATCTCCCCCCGCGCCGTGTACGAGCTCTTCGCGAGATCGGACGACGACGGTGACGGGAGGCTATCGGACGGCGAGTTTGGCGCCGCGCTCGTGGCGTGGTCCGCGGAGGAGTGGTCGGACGTGGACGAACGACGACGACGCGCACCCGCGGGAGGCCGGCACCCGCCGTGGGAAGACTCGGGAGACGCGAGCGGCGGAGGCGAGAAGGGGCATCGACGAGGCGACGAGCGGGACGACAAGGAACGCGAGTGGGAGTGGGCCGAGTGGGCCGCGGGCGTCGCGAGCGCGGCGTGCGTGCTCTGCGTCACGGGTCACCCGCGAAACTGCGGTCCCCCGTCGCCGCCGGGGTGCGAGGTGCGCGAGTTTCGCACCGCGGGCATCGCCGTCGCGGAGAGTAGGGCGCACGCGGCGACGCTGGGGACCTTTCTTCGAAGACGCGGGCTGACGCACGAGTGAAGGTGAGCGCGAGTGAACCGACACTCGCGCGTCTCCCTTTCGGATGCGATGGACCGCCGCCGCTACATCTTAATCTTACCTGCTAGCTAGTCTATGGAAGACTAGAGATGGACGCCGCCCGAGCTGAGACTGAGACTCAAGGGTCGGGCTCGAGGCCGGAGAGGAGCGTCGACCAGTCGCCGCCGCGTCGTTCCCGAAGCGTCGCCCTCGCCCTCGACGCATCCCGCTCATCCCCGCCTTCCCCCCCCCTCCCACCGATTCCCCTGAACGCCGAGCCCGTCACCACGGCCACGACCGTTCGAAGGATCGGGTCGCTGAGTACGTCCGCGACGGAGAGTGTTCGGGTGGGCGTCGCCGTGCCCGCGTCGTACACCTCGAAGGTGACGTTTGCGCAGTTTACGTTCGCGGACGCCTCCACCGCCGTCTCCGCCGCGTCGACGCGATGGATGAATCCAGCCGCCTCGTCGCCTTGGTTCACCGCCAGCGCGGTAACGCCCTTGCCCGGGCCGTCGAGCAGGCCGCTGGGACGCACGATCGTGTACGAGATCGTGTCGCCCTTGGTTCTTCCCGCCGCCGCGGCTGCTCGGTAGACGTCTCGAAGCTCGTCCTCCCCCGCGAGCTTGGCGTCCATGCGACCTCCGAACGCGTTTAGGAAAGCGTACGCGGGGGAGGACGTCTTCGTGACCCCCGCGCCGGAGATGACCACGAGCCTGCTCACGTTGTTTTCGATGCACGCGCGCGCGACGTCTCGAAGACCCTTCCGATCGACGAGGTCGGGCTCGCCGTTGGCCGGGGCTGTGCACGCGAAGAACACCGCCCTCGCGCCCCTCGTCGCCGTCGCCACCGTCTCCGGCATCGTGACGTCGGCCATCGCGGTTTGGAGCAGCGGTGACGTCCACGGGACGACCGTCCCGGTGGCGTCGTCGCCGAGGAGCTCCCTCGCGTCGAACGTTCCGCTCCTGGTGCACGCGCGCACCGCCATCTTCCTTCTAAGAAGACTTCGCACGATCTCGCGCCCGGTCCTCCCGTTCGCGCCCAGCACGACCGAAGTCGACGCATCCGGCGGGGCGGGTTCGACTTCACCCGAGGCGGCCCTGATGCGATTGCGACGGCTGCGCCGCGCGCGGAGGGGCGCGGGGGCCGAAACCCCAACCGCCGACAACGCCGCGCGCATCGCCGAGTGTTTGGGTCATCCACCCTGCCCGTGTATCATATTTCACAAAACCTCTCTCGCGAGTCTAACGCGGGCTCGCGGCGGTCGCCGTGCCGCCCTCTCCCGCTCTCTTCCGCTCTCCCCCTCTTTCTCCCGCCGCGAGGCGTGTCACGCCCCCTCCGTCTTCATGCGCTTGTGCCTCTTAGAGTTGCAGATCTGCTTCGCGTCGCTCGCAATCTGCGCAAAGTCGTCCAGGCACCGCTCCACCAGGTCGCCGACCAGCGGGTCGTGGAGGTTCACGTTACCTTCCACCATCGCCGACGCGCAACCCGCGCATATGGCGATCACCTGCTCCACGTCGAACGTCCTCGTGATGTTCCTGATCTGCGACGCCACGTCGGGGTCGATCCTCTCCGGGTTTTTGATGGCGTGGCTCACCCGCGTGGGCGGCGGCGGGCCCTTCGATGGCGGGACGAAGGGTTCCGCCACGGGGTTCAACCCGCGGCCGCCTTGAGGCGGGGCCGGCAGCGGCTGCACGTTCCCAACCGCCGCGATGTCCGCGTACGTCCTCCCGCCGCCGGCGCCGTCCACCCCGTCGGGCGCGACCCGCTCCCAGTCCAGCGCGATCGCCTCGCCATCCTCGCCGCCCGCCATCGCGAGGCACAGCGCCTTGAGCGCGTCGTAGTCGAGCGGATCCGGCGACCGCTGCACCCTCTGCAGCGTCCGGGAGAACTCCACGAGCTCCTTTGGGGTCCCCGCGTTCGGGCACAGCGCCTCCGGTGCGGTCGCGCAACGGAGCTTCATCTTGTGGATGCCCTCCTTCACCGCGTCGTCGTCTAAACCCGACGCCTTCAACGCCCTCCACGGCAGCGTCCCCTCGTGGCACTCCGCGAGCATGTAGAGGAGGCTCCAAGCGTCGTCCCTCGGACCTTGCTCGTCCCCGGCGTGCGCGAACATCGACGCGTAGGTGGTGCTGCCCCTGAACGCGCCGGGGCCGCCCGCCGTCTGCGTCGGAACCGTCTCAAACTTTTTCGCGAGGCCCATGTCGATGAGGCAGAGGGTCCGCGTAGAGGGTCCGGCGTCGTCGCGGGATAAGTTCCCGCCGAGGGTCACGTTGCTGGGCTTGACGTCCCTGTGCACGTACCCTTTCTCGTGGATCCCCCGAAGGATGTCCACCATCTGCGCGCCGATCCACCCGGTCGTCGCCTTGGCGTACCTCTGCCCCGGGATCTTCGACCGCACGTCCGCGAGGTTTGCCTTCATCAGCTCCATGACGATGAACGGCGACGCCTTCTTACTGCCGGAGTCCACGAACTTCGCGACGCCCTTGCAACCCTGCAGGTCCCTGAGCGCCCTCATCTCGCGCGAGGACGTCTTGTCCTCGCGCTCGATCTTGATCGCCACTTCCTGCTTTTTCCCCGTTGGGTCCTGCTCGTCCACCGCCTTGTACACCTCCGCGAACTGGCCGCTGCCGAGGGGCTTGGGGCCCACGACGCGGAAGCGGCCGTTCAGGAGGTCGCCCTCCCGTAAGATCGGCATGGGATCGGTGTCGACTGGTCTTATTCGACGTGTCGACGCGCCGCTCGGTCTGATAATTCTCAAATCGCAACCCTCCCTGCTGGCTGCTGCAGTGGCGGGCCGACTTGATTTCATCAGTTCGAGGCAGAATATTTTATACGACCCCGCGGCCCGCGAAGCAATCGCACTTGTGCACGCGCCAGCGTCCCACCCGGGCCCCGTCTCGAGGTAGCAGGCTTCTATCACACGCATTTGCGAGTGATTTAGCGTCCCGCGCAACCTAGCGTCATCCAAAAAGCGAGTCAGCGGAGGTTGTTCCGTCCCGTCCGTCTCGGATCAATTCTCTCGAACTTTACGTTCGTCAATCAGCATTCGGAGGATGATGGCAGACGAGAAGTCCAACCCCACCCTCGTGATCATCGGCATCGTCGTCGCGATCGTGGCAATCTTCTTCGTCGGTAACGTTGTCGCGTGAGTACTTCCCCGGACGACGTTCTTTTCGCCAATCACCCGGGCATCCGTCGCGTACCCCGATCCACGAACGCGTAAAATTGGACGATGACATAATTTGACGAAATTCCTCTCAAACTCCCGTTTCGTCCACCAGGTACCAATACGCGCAGAAGATGTTCCCGCCCAAGCCCAAGAAGAAGATGGGCGCCAAGAAGACCAAGAGGATGCTGCTCAAGCGCGGCGTGCAGCCCGCCGGGGAGTAGACTAACCGCTCGTAATTCGACAAGACAATCTCCTTGTAAAACGCGTCGGGTCTCACTCGACGTCTCACTCGACATCCTCGAGCATCCACGGCTCGTCAGCGGCGCCGTCTCTTCGTAAAACGCGTCGGGTCCCACTCGACGTCTCACTTGACATCCTCGAGCATCCACGGGCTCGTCAGCGGCGCCGTTGCGGGCAGGAACCTCGGCAGCGCCCTCCCGAAATAGAACGTGTGCCCCCGAAGGTCCATGCTGTACGACTTACGCCCGCTCACCTTGTCCGTCATCGTCCACAGCTCCCGGCTGTTGAACCTCACCCCGACCCGCAGTCTGAGCAAATCGTCCTCCCCCGCGTCGAACCGAACGTTCTCCGAGAGGGAGCCCTCGGAGTCTTCGTTTTCGCCCCTCTCGGAGGAGCCCCGCGCCCCGGCGGCGCCGCCGTACGAGCTGATGCTGGCGCGCACGCGCTCCATCACCTCCTCCGCCCGCGCGTCCGGCACGTCGTCGTTTATCCGTATCGACAGCTCCACGATGATGGGGTTCTCGTTTCGTTCCACGTCGACGTCTAACGCGACGTTGCCGCGATCCGCCTCGATGAACGCGTCGCGGAAGGCGGCGAGGGCGCGTTCGGTGAGCATGGCGCCCAGCGCCCTCATGTCGTTCGCGGCGAAGTTTTTCAGCACCACCTCGTGGGCGCCGATGGCGCCGGTGAGGAACTCGCTTTCGTCGAAGTGCGGATCCACCATCACGCGCACCCACCACATGTCCAGCCTCGCGCGAAGAGCTCGGTAGATGAGCGACGGTATGATCCACATGGACGGTCGCATGACGGTGACTTCGGGTCGCGCGTCCACCTTGACGTCGTCGCCCTCGCCCGCGCCGTCGTCGCCTTTCTTCTCCGAGGGACCCGCGCTGAACCCGCGCGCGCGGGAGACGCCCGACCCGTGACCCGCGAAACACGCGAGGTGGTCATGACTGTCGTTTTGGCGGGGCGCCGTCCACTGGGCGTGCGCGGGAGGCGGCGAGAGACGCGCGAACGCACCGGAAGCGCCCGCGCGGAGGCTCGCGATGCCCCGCGCGGCGCGGAGGTGACGAACCAGAGCGCGACCCGCGGCCATGCGCGTGCGGCGCGTGTCGGAGCTCCAATAGGTTTGGGTGATGAGTCAGCCAGCGGGCGCGGTAAACTTTTCGCTCGGCGCTGCTTCGGGGACGATTCAATCGATGTCACGTCCGGCGTTTTCTCCATCATAAAGACTCACCTATCCTTGGCCGATTCGTGCTCGTCCACGTCCGTCGACCGCACGATCCTCCCCGCCTCATCCGTCGCGGACATCTGCGTCACGAAAGCCGCCGCCACCGCCACCGCCAGCGCCCCGAGCAGGAACGTGAACGGCGCTAAACCCGGGTGGCTCCGCTGCCGCCACGCGTACACGTCCCCGCCTTTGGTCCTCAGCACCACGTCGTTCAAACCGTCGCCGTCCACGTCCACGACGAGCAGCGCCGACGTGGGCTTACCCGGGAGCCTGAACGCGTTCAGCCTGTACCCCGAGGGCGTGAGCACCACCCCCGCGCTCGCCCCACCCGCGAGCACCACCTCGGAGGCGCCCCCCGCTCGGAGGGGGAAAGCGACGACGCTGGATACGACGTCGACGTCGCCGGGCGCCCACGACGCGTCCGTTCGTATCTGCCACCGCCTTTGGCCGTCGTGCCCGTAGCACGTCACCTCGCCCCTGCTGTTCAAAAAGACGACGTCCTTGACCGCGCGTCGCAGGGAACGCACGATCTTTTCCTCGCCGCGTCTCAGCTGCGCGGGTGCGACGACTTGAACCGCTCGGCTCGCGACGTATCCGAGGGAGCCGGGTTCCCCCTTGAAGTGGCCGCTCCCGTGCCTCACCACCCCCGCGCTTCCCCTGCACACGCTTCCCCCGAACAGGTGTTCGCGCGTGGGTACCCCCGACGTGGCCTGCGCCCAGCAGTCGGGCGCGGGTTTGCCGTCCGCGCCAGTCACCGGGTGCCCCCCGGCGTCGACGCCGGAATGGCCGTGCGCCTGCACGTGGTCCACGACTCCGTCGCCGTTTATGTCCGCGTGCAGGCCGCCGGGGGGCATGGCCATCTTGCACAGAGTCTTCCCGCTGTACAGGTGGATGACCTCGACGCCGCCCTCCTGGTGCGCGACGATGACGTTGGGGGGCGCGCGGTGCTTCGCGCCGATCTGGCCGTCGGGCGAGTGCCCGCGGCCGCCGCGTCCGTCGGGAGCTGGGGGAGCGCCGGTTCCCCGCCACGCCCTGTTGATCGCCCCGGCGAGGGCGCGCGCGACGGGGTTGGTGTGCTCGGCACCCTCGGCACCTCCCGCCGCGCCCACCGCCGGGTGGCGCCCGGATCCCACCTTGGAAACCCTCGCGCCCTTCGCCGTTCGGTGGCGTCGAAAGTGCGCCAGCCGGAGCGCGGTGTCCTCGCGCTCCCGCCACACGTGCGGCAACGCGTTGACCACCATGCTCTCCCGAAAGTCCCTGCACGCCACCTCGCCGTAGTGGTGCCCGTTCGCAGCCTGCGCCGTGAGCCTGTAGTTGTGCTGCGGCGTCAGACGGTCCGCGAGGCCGTCCAGATCCCTGTGAAAGTCCTCCGACTCGTGCCTCCACCGCGTCGACCCGGTGGCTCCGTCGAAGGCGTAGTAGTTGAAGTGCCGGCTCCTGTCCACGCCGACGCCCTTCCCCTTCCCGCGCCCGCCCGCCTCGTTGGCGTCGGCCAGATCGTCCGGCGCGACCCTGCGTCCGCCCCTGTGCCCCAGCATCATGTCCTCGTGCGCCAGCTCCTCGTCGAGGGGATCCTCATCCTCCGAATCAGACGAGTCGCCGCCGAGTTCGACTCGGCCGCCGACGACGACGCTTCCCCTGTCACCCTCGAACATGGTGGCGTTGCTGATGAGCACCGCCACCTCCGCGACGCGCGCGTGCCTCGGAAACTCGGCTTGGAGGGAGTTCTCCCACATGAGCTTGAGGTTGTGGTCGAAGCACAGGACGTGCCACGCCGCGGTGACGACGACGACGACGCCCTTGTTGGTTTTTTTCACGATCGCATCCCTCGCGACGGGCGGGTCGATGTGCCCCGCGGCGAGTGCGACCGCGCGCCTGCCCGCGGCGACGCGCACGTTCGAGGGCATTAGGCTGGCGGACGCGACGGTCCGCGCGGGGATCCATCCGTCCCTCCACGCGTACTCGTCGTCGTCGTCGTCCCTCAATTTCGATCGCCGCGAACCCGCGAGCCGCGAATCTCGGTGTGACGAGACTCCTGGCGCCTCCTTCTTCCCGGCGGGCGGGGACGCGATGCGGATCTCGGGCTCAGAGCTAGACGCAACGATGACCTCGTTGCGACCGTCGCCGTTCAGGTCGAAGAACACGGGCCTCGGGGCGTGCGCGTCCTTGGCGCGGTGCGATATCGGATCAGCGTCGAAGTCGTCCTCACCTGTCGCGTCACCCGGGACGTGCCACGCGCGGTGGAAGGAGACCACGCCCTCGTTCTGGAGGGAGAAGTACACCCCGAGTAACGCGAGGAGTATCACTCCGAGGTCGCGCCTCGCCAGCATCCTATCTCCGGTCGGGAAGCCCTCCTCTCCACGCCCGGTTGCGTGCCGCGATCTCTTCTGAAACTTGCTCGAGTCAGCCTTGAAAAAAATTGGGGCAGGGGTCCGACCAGAAAAAAAATGGTCGGTTGCCTTCCTGAGGACCCATCGAATAACCGAACCATAACTGACGAGTTTTGTGGATAGACAATCAAGCGCAGCCAATCACAGGCCGTTACGCGCTGCGCTGACCAGTAACGACACTACGAGATAGCGGGTCTACAGACCGAGAGATGGGGAATCGGATGGGGCACTCCGATCGAGCGCCCCGAGGGTAGCGAGAACGGGAACCGCGTCGCTCGCCCGACACGCTGAAGGTGCGCTCACATATCCACCCCCGGTGCCCCTCCTTCGGGCTCCCGCGGCCCTTTCCTCGGCGTTTGGGGTGCCGCGTCGCGCGCGATTACCGTAACCGAACATCCCCATCTTGTCGATATCGACAAGCAACGAGCCGTCAGGCCTCGAGCGTTCGTCTATCCCAGCGGCGATATCTTGCGTCGCGAACGAGGGAAAATCCGCTTCGCCGGGCTTGTGCGGATCTTTGCAACCTCAAGGTCGTCTTCGGGTCGATTCCGGGGCGATTCATCGCGTGTCGCGCCCAACCCGTCGCCAGTCATCGCGAGCCTTCGCCGCAATCTCCCGCCCAGCTCGCACCAAGAGTATCTTTTTAACAATCGGTTCCTCCCGGTATCCCCCCTCCATCATCGATCAGGTCAGAGGCCTTCGGCTCGGTACTCCCCGCGGGATTGACGCACGATGAACGACATCCCCGCAGACGCGGCGCCGACCACGGAGGAGCCCGCGCCGCCGGTCCCTCCGGGCGAGCCCTCGTCTGCTGCCGCGGCGGTCAGCGCGGCCGTCGCCCCGGGCGAGGACCTCCTCGCGTCGGGCTCTCCGACCGAGGCCCCGCCCCCGGCCACCCCGAACCCGCAGAGCACCGCGGGGATGGACATCACCACCAACCTGGTGGACTGTCCCCCCGGGCTGGTGGGCAGGGTCATCGGAAAGGGCGGTGAGACCATCAAGGGACTCCAGGCGCAATCCGGCGCGCACATCACCGTCGACCAAAACTTCCCCGAGGGCGTGCCCCGAAAGATCTCCATCTCCGGGCCCGCCGGGTGCGTCGACATCGCCACCAAGCTGGTGGAGGACCTCCTCAAGGGCGGACCGGTGCGCTCCGGCTCCGTCGGCCCGGGCCAGGCGCAGCACCTCGTGGAGTGCCCGAAGGAGATGGTCGGTCGCGTCATCGGCCGCGGCGGGGAGACGATCAAGGGCCTCCAGTCGCAGACGGGTGCGAGGATCCAGATCGACCAGACCACCTCCCCGTGCACCGTCACCATCACCGGAAACCCCTACTGCGTCGAGGCGGCCGCGAGGGCGGTCACCGACGTCATCAACGGGGGAAGCACGGCGCCTTACAGCGCCGCCAACCAGCACCAACTCGCCGCCGCCGCCGCCGCGCAGCTCTACGGCCACCACCCCGGCTTCGGCGGGCACCCGGGGATGCACCCGGGGCAGTTTGGCGGACATCCCGCGGCGTACGGACACATGTACCCGGGCGGGGGGTTCCCCGGGTACCCGGGCGGCGGATACCCCGGGGGTGGGTACCCCCAGCAGTTTTCGCCCCAGCAGCAGCAAGCCGCGGCGCAGCAGCAGTTTGCGGCGCAGCAGATGCTGTTCGCGCAGGCTCAGGCTCAGGCTCAGGCGCAGGCTCAGGCTCAGGCGCAGGCCCAGGCGGCGCAGGCCCAGGCGGCGAAGGCGATGGGCGCGCAGTCGCCGGGCGCGGGTGGGTTTCCGGGTTTCATCGAGGCGGCTCTCGCCGGTCAGGCGAAGGGCGAGGGCGGCGCCGTCCCCGAGGGGGGGGGCGAGCGTCAGGCGGGCGGAAACCCCGCGGAGGGAGGCGCCGCGCCCGCGGCTCCCCCGGTGCCCGCGGGCGTACCCGCGCCCAGGGGCGCGGCGGGCAGGGGGGCGACGGGGGGCGCCGGTCCGGCGCCGGGGGGCGGTGCGGGGGCGGGAGGGTCCGAGTGGCAACCCATGGATGACGGTCGGGGCCGGACCTATTATTACAACTCGGTCACCGGCGTCTCCACCTGGGAGAAGCCGCCGCAGTGAGCGAGCGGGGGTGAATCGTCAGAGAGAGGGATTGACCTACTAGGGGTTGGGGGACGAACGAAGCCGGAGAGGGCTTCCGATTTAATATCCGATTCGAAGAATTAGGAACCGACGCCGCGAGACCCGACGCCCGCCGCGGAGAAGGTTGGGCGTCATCGAAACCTTTCCACGCCGCTCGACCACGCCTCGCCCGCCGCCGTCCCCGCGATCGCCTCCGGCGGCGGCGGCACCTCTAACGCTCGTTCCATCCCCGGCATCGGCGCCGGCGGCCCGTCGCCCAGTATGCTCCTCGACGACGTCGCCACCAGCGCCGTGAGGTAGAAGAATAGGGTGAGCGCCACCAACGATTTCGTCGCCGCGCCCAACTCCTCCGGGGGCCTCTCAAGGTACCCCGGCGGCGGCGGTATCGCCCGTCTCGGCCCCGAACCCGCGTTCATCAGCCCCGAGTCCGCGTCGTTCGAGTCTTCGTCCGCGGGCGCCGACTCGCGTCCCTCGCCCCGAAGCGTACGCTCGAACCGTTCCCTGTCCTTGGCTATGACGTCGAGCGGGTCGCTCCTCTCCGTGCCCGCGAGCACGCCCCGTTTCCACACGTACGACTTGGACCCTCCTCCTGCTCCTCCTCCTCCTCCTGCTCCTGCTCCACCGCCCGTCCCGCCCTGGGCCTTCATGCGGGTGTCGGCGCCGGAGTTTATCCGCGCCTCCAGCGGCGTCTCGTTGAAGTCCGGGAAGAAGTCCGGCAGGGTGTATCGCATCACCTCTTCTCCGCGGACCGTGATCCGGTAGCTCCGACTCGAGCGCTCGCCCGCGTCGGCGGCCGTTTCACCGCTCGTGGACGGCTCGCCCTCGCTCGCCATGGCCCTCCTGAGCTCATCGCGCAAGATATCGTCCGACGATCTGGTCCCGGGCGTCTCATCGCGGTCATCCGACGGGGCCGGGGAGCCGCCCCCGGTCGCGCCTGGCGCGATGCGTCTCCACGTCGACGCCGATCGGGGACGGCGACGCGCGGCGAATTGGACGGACGGGCGCGATGCGCGGGCGGTGGATCTCGCGACGCGAGCGCTGACTCGCGCCCCCGTCGCCGCGGCGGCGGTGCATGACACGCCGACCGCGCGCATCGAACACTGAACGGGCCCGGCTGCAGTGACGACGATGTTATTATGAAAAGACTTGGTGACACACGAAGAGTTTGGCCGTTCGTTCGGCTCTGCCGTTTCGCTCGCCCTAAACCCGGATCCACGCGTTGTGCCTGGGCGGGATGCGATAATGCGAAGCGAGGAAGTACTCCCTCATCGGGTACGTGCACAGCCTCGTGAGCACCTCCACGAGCCACGCGTCGGGACCCACGAGGTACCGCCCCCTCGGGTGCAGGCTCCTCACGCACCCCGCCACCGTCCTCGCCACAACCGCCGGGTCCGTGCCCGCCGCCTCCTCCGCGCGCATGATATCGAAGGCCCCCTTGGCGTGGACGTTCGCGTCAAAACCCTCCGCCTTGGCCGCGTTCACCATGCCGGGTTTGAGGTCCCCGGGCTCCACCAGCGACACCTTCACGCCGTTCGCCGCGACTTCCATCCGCAACGCATCCGTGTACACCATCGTCGCCGCCTTGGACGCCGAGTACATCGAGTTGTAAGGCAAGCCGATCCTACCGCCGATGCTGCCTATGGTGACGATGCGCCGCGTGGTGCCCACCATCGCCGGGACGCAGTGGCGGACCATGCGCACGACGCCGTGAAAGTTGGTCGCCATCTGCGCCTCCGCGTCTGCTTCGGTCGTCGCCATCGCCCACGTCTGGAGCACGGCGCCCGCGTTGTTGACGAGCACGGAGAGCTCGCCGTGCCTCGCGACGATGGCGTCGACGCAGCGTTTGACGGAGTCCTCGTCGGTGACGTCGAGCGC
>Ga0181573_10000462_pt1 | contig 42277 bp, 23 predicted proteins | sample 101ome_25_FD_148643 | JGI IMG/M metagenome (GOLD analysis project Ga0181573, IMG submission 148643) | Coastal salt marsh microbial communities from the Groves Creek Marsh, Skidaway Island, Georgia - 101409BT metaG (spades assembly) | ecosystem: Environmental > Aquatic > Marine > Intertidal zone...
ATCCTCGGACCCGTCGTCGTCGTCGTCGTCGTCGTCGTCGTCGTCATCGGCGGCCTCGCGTTCCATTCGCGCGAGGTCGTCCGCGTCCAGCCCCTCCATGCTATCGTCGTCGTCGTCGTCGTCGTCTTCGTCGTCGTCGTCTTCGTCGTCGTCGTGGTCCACGTCGCCCTCGCCGGCCCAGGCGTCCTCCATGGCCTTGCGCGACGTGCGCTTGCCCTGGTACTCCGCCCCGAGCTCGTCGAGGCTCAGCCCGCCGCGCATGCGCAGCCTGCCTCCCTTCCCGGACGCTCTCTCGTCGTCCTCGGTCGGTCGGAACACGCCGTCGTCGCGGTCCAGCGCGTCGTCGTCGTCGTCGGAGAAGCCGTCGCCGTCATCGAAGTCGCCGTCGCCGTCGCGGGTCAGGGCGCCGCCCGTGGGATCGAAGTCGTCGTCCGGAAGCTCGGTGGATGCCGGCGCGGGGTTGATGAGCGCGGCTAGGTTGAGCCCGCCGCCCGCGCGGGTCGAGGACCTCGTGGGAGGCATCGCACGACGCCCCGGCGGCACGCACGCGCGCGCTGATTTGTTTGTTTGTTTCGGCGGCGGTGAGCACCGCCGCCTCTCCGGGAAAAGGAGGCGAGGCAGACGTCGGTACGTGTGGATATTTGGCGTTAGATGCGCACGTACACCAGTCAGGAAATAGACCCACGCTTTTCGAACGATGACCAGTCACAAAAAGTACCAGTCACCGGCATTCGTCCGATCCGAGAACCCGCGTTCGGCACCTGAAAAACTTAGCCGTTTCCGAGGGCGAGGCGCACAGCTCGAACGCGCCGGGTCGCGTCCGCGGCGACGGCGTCGGCGCCATGGCCGAGTACTGGACCGTCACGCAGGAACTCCTGCAGGGCTCGGACCCGATGGTCCGCAAGCCGAAGGCGAGCGCCCGTCCGCGACAGACCGCCGATCTCGACCCGCTCCCCCGTCACCTTTTCAAAGACCGCCTTTCGACCGCCTTTGACCGCCGCGACCGCTGACCCAAACCCCGACCCGATCCGCGCAGCTCACGGAGAACCTCCTGAAGAAACCGCCGTTCAGGTTCCTCCACGACGTCGTGTCCGAGGTGACCCGAAACACCGGGTTCGCGCGCGGTTTGTTCGACGCCGTTGAGAGCGACTCGGGGAAGGTCAAGGACAAGGAGGGCAAGGTGGCGTGGCTGACCAAGATCATCGCGTGCGTCGGGCTGGCGCTGGGAGAACACGTCCGCGCGAGGCCGCAGAAGATCGTCGCCGGGCTCGAACCCGAGCACACGAACGCCTTCCTTCAGCAGCTCGCGCGCGCGGCGTCCGCGGGCGACGCCGCGGACGCGGTGCGAAGGACCCTGGCGGGTGAGACATTTGTTGCGGGTGAATCCAAGCCGGCACCTCCCCGTGAGACGCCGGAACCTCCCCGCCCGCGGGACCCCTCCCCACCCCCGAGGGAACCGTCCCCGCCGCGCGCGAGGTCGCCGTCGCCCGAGGCGGCGTTCGCGCCCCCGCCCCCGCCGCACAGCGACTCGGACGACGAACCCCCGATCAAACCCGTCAAGGACCAATCGCGATCGACCAATCGGGACCGATCGCCCCCCGCTTCCATGTCGCGGCGTCCCCCGCCGGGGTCGAACCGGCCCCAGAGCGCCCGCCGCGCGCCGCCCAAGATCGTCTCCAACGTGGTGGAGGTGGACCCGGGCGGGACGTCGTCGAGGGACGGGTCGAGACCGGGGAGCGTGGAGGGTTCGCGCCCCGCGCCGACGGCGTCGTCGTATTCGGCGGCGTCGCGCAGAGATAAGAGCCAGCCCCCCCTCGCGAACGTGCTCGGCGAGGGCGACGTCGCCGACTCGGACGACGACGACGAATCAGGGGACGACGCGTCGGCGCCCGACGGCGCCGCGAACGCCGCCGCCCGGTCCGCCAACCCCTGGGACCGCGCCGGATCGACGGGCGAGGGCGGCGGCGGAGCTCTCGTCAGGGACATGCTCGCCGCCAAACGCGAGGGCGACGCGGCGGCGGCGAGCGCCTCCTTCGGGGCGACGGACGAAGCGACGGGCAAGTCGGCCTCCTCGGGGAAGGGGATCATCCTCGGGCCCAGGCGACGGAGCAGGAAGGCGGCGGGCGGCGGCGGCGGGGGCGCGGATGATCAGCCGAGCGGAGCTTCGACGGGGGGAGTCGGCGGCGATGGTTCGATATCGGCGGCGATGTTTCGCGACGACGACGACGGCACAGCCGGCGGAACGACGGAGGACGACGTGGAGGCGATCCGCGAGCGGGTCCAGGCGCTGGTGCAGTTCACCAACCCGCTGGGTAAGGCGATGGACGCGCTGCAGGAGGACGTGGAGACGATGCGGCGCGAGCTGACGTTTTGGCAGCGGGAGAGGGAGAACATGGGGAGAATCGCGCGGGAGGTCAAGTCGGCGCCGTTGGGGGAGACGGTGGCGAAGCAGGACAGGCGGCTGGAGGAGGCGGACGAAGAGATCGCCGCGATGAAGAAGAAGATCCAGAGCGTCAAGGCGGCGATCCACAGGAACGACGATAAGATCGCGAAGCTGCTTGACATGGTGGTCACGCCGGCGTGAGGTGAGGGACGGGACGTGTCCGAATGAAGGCGCGAATGGCACGAAGGTTACGTTGCGAAGGTAATATTTTGGAAATTACAGTGCGCCGTTCGCGAGCGGCGTCGGTTAGATCAGTTCGCCGCGCCTCCCCACGTCCCCGAGCCCTTGGACACCGCCACCTTGGAGTTTTCCTTGTTGAAGCCCTCGTAACGCTTGAGCCGCTCGCACCCGAGCGAGTCGCGCGTGTCCACGCCCGTGAACGGGTTCGTGCCGCTCGCCGTGTCGCACAGGCCTATGGCCTGGTACCGGTCGATGACAGCCTCGGTGAAGTCGGCGTCGGTGACGTCGCAGTCGCCGAGATCCGAGCGAACGAAGTTGGCCTCCCTCGCGATCACCCCCCGCATGTTGCTGCCCCGTAGCACCACGTAATCCAGGAAAGAGTTGGACATGTCCGCGCCCTCCAGGTTGACCCCGGGCATGACGGCTCGGCTGAAGATGGCGGCGCGGAGGTCCGATCCGCTGAAATCGCTCCCCCGCAGGTCGCCCTCGGTGTAGATGGCGCCGACGAGGTCCTCGTGCGAGAAGTCCTCGTTGACGTGCTCAGCCTTGGTCTCCAAGATGACCTCCTGCGTGCGGGGTTTGAGCTTCAGGTTCATGATCGAGGGCTCGTTCACGTCCATCACGTCCGCCGCCTGTGCCTCGGTGTAGTGGACGGAGATCGCGGCGATGTAGGCCACCGCGGCGACGACGACGGCGGTGCCGAGCAGCGCGCGCCTGACCCAGGGGGGTTGCCAGTCGGAGCGCGCGGGTTCCCACGCGCTGCTCGGGGGCGGCGCGGGGTCCGTCCACGGGCTCCTGGTCTCCTCCGTCGTCGCACATACCCGGCGCGCGCACCTCGCGCCGATTGTTCCATTCGCGAGGAATAATCGCCCCGATGGTGCTTTTCCAGACGACGACGGGTGAGCGCGCGCGGCCGCGGCGGCGCCGGGGCTGGCGACGCGCCGCGCGCGAACGAGGGGCGCCAGCCCCACCGGCGCGATCGTCCAGGCGGCGGACATTTTCGTCCCGGTCGCCCCGTTCGCGCGGAGGCGGCGCCTGCGCGAGTCGTTATCTCCTCCGTATCTCCTCCAACGAACAGCGTATAACGTGACGTGGCGATCTCGCCCCGCCTGCCCGCTCTCATCAGGGTTTGAGGGCTCTCCAATCGTCGCCGGCGGCCCATCGACGCGGGCGCGGACACCGTCCACCGCGCGGTTATCACGTCGACGATGTCCACGCCGCTCTCTATTTATCATCCGGTGGGCGCGGTCGCCTCCGTCGGCGCCCGGTCTCGCCCCGCGTCGCCCGCCGCGCGCGCCCCCCGCCCCGCGGTGCCCTCCGCCACCGCCCGCGGATCGAAGAATGCGGATAGAGCAGTCGCGACGGCCGCCCGCGCGCGCCCCAGAGGGGGCTCGTCCCTCCCGCCGCTCGCGCGCGGGCCGGAACCGTCCACGTCCGGCCGCTCCCCCCGGCAAAACAGCGTCCGCGCGGCCGCGACCGAGGACGCGCCCGCCTCCACGTCGTCGGGCATCCCCGACGGAAACCTCCGCAAAGACGCCACCGCCTCGGAGTACGCCGAGCTGAAGCAGACGCTGCTCAAGACCACCGCGCTGTACGGCACGGGACTCACGGCGTACTGCACCCTCGGGTACGGACTCGCCAACGGCCTGAGCGCCGCGCTCGGCACCGCCGGAGGCGTCGCCTACCTCCTCATGCTGCAGCGCTACGTCGACGACCTCGAGGCGAAGGAGGGATGGGAGGACGAGCTCTACACCCGAAACCTCGTGTACGAACCCGTCACCGACGTCTTCGGCATGATCGGAGGGGCGTTCGGCAAGGTTGGCCAGGTGTACTCGCAGGCGCTGCTGCAGAAGAGGCTGCTGGTGCCCTGCGCGGTGGCCGCGTTCGCATCCGGGTTCAACGCGCTCGACCTCCCGTTTGACTTCAACTACGGCCCCGTGCTGCTCGGGTTCGTTACGTACAAGGCGGCGGTGCTGTCCATCATGTACGAGGACGTTAAGGGGGACATCACCCGCGCGATCGCGGGGAGCGCGAACGGCGGCGAGGAGCAGTGATGAGGTCGAGGAGCGGTGATGAGGTCGAGGTCGCCCGGTCACCCGGCCGGTGTGTCCAAGTCACGTGCATGTAAAAACGTCGGAGCCTTGTTAACGGTAAACCTGTTCGTCTCGTTCGCGTCCGTCCGTATGGTTGCGATGTTAGATTTTGAATCACGAGGTTATTTGTCGAAAATTTATTTTGTCCGAGTGCGAAGCAGTCAGAGGAACTTTCACCCAATCGTGTGGCGATTGGACGTCGAACCGCGGGAATCTCGACAAAACGCGTTAACGCACCAGCAAAGTCGCGCCCGAGGGAGCGCGCGATGAACACTTCGCGTGGCGCAGCCGCGTGGCACGAAAGATCGCCGCTCAGTCGCTCCCGCGCGGTCTGCTCTCCGGGAGTTCTTTGAGCAGGCCCCGCACCAAGGACATCCTCTCCGGACCCTCCAAACTCTCACTTCGCGCCCGCGCGCGCGCCACCCGAAAAACCGCCCTCCCCCGGGCGATGCTTCATGAAGCAGTCTCTGTGACCTCCTTCGAAGGCGGCGGCGGCAAGGCCCTGCTCGTCACCGCCCCCATCCCAAAGGGCACCGTCGTCTGGTGGGAGAACCAGGACGAGGAACCCGACTGGGTCTCCATCCCACGATGCAGGCTCTACATCGACAACCTGCCCGCCGAAGCTCGCAAGATCTTCGAGCACTATATGTACAAGGTGCGTGCCTTTCCGATCTTCGTTTTTCTCTCGCACCCGGGCGGCTCGTACAGGCGCGCGGATTCCCTGGTGGGACATATTCGCGTTGCCATCCGTGAGCCGCGAAAGTACATCGGCGGGGTCTCAAAGTTCTGCAAACCCCGCCTCGTGCCTCGCCTTGACGAAGGTCCCGCGTCTCCACACGAGGGCGCCTCTTCTGCAGCGATGTAAACTTCCTCCTCCTCGACCGCGTTTGCGTTAGTTCGTTTTTTCTCCTCTCCGGATCCGACCGCGCGTGGAAGTCATGAGGATCAGCTTTAGTCAGGTTAGCTGAGCCCCGCCCTCGCAGCGGAGGGTACTCGACACAAGACGGGACGATGACGCTATCCACAATTCCAAAAACTTTGATGCTGAGCTTCGCCGCCGTCCCGGAAGCCCGCCTCGGGCGCACCCGTCGGTTTTTTTATAAAAAACGACGCGTTTTTCTCTCGACGACGCCAAGTTCACCCACCCCAATCTCAATCGCCTCGTCTCCATCCCACCTCATCAGGTCGGCGAGGACGCGTACGAGTCCCTCCCCGAGTTCGACAGACTCCCCCACGACCAGTGGAAGCTGGGCGTCTCGGACGATCCGTCGATGTTCATGAACCACAGCTGCGAGCCCACGTGTTGGTTCGAGCCCGACGAGCTCAAAAAACACGACGGCGTCGTCGTCATGACGGCGACGCGTGATCTCGTCCCCGGCGACGAGCTCACGTTCGACTACGCCACGAGCGAGGACGTCGAACAGTGCTGGAAGTGCCTCTGCGGCGAGCCGACGTGCCGCGGCAGGGTGACCAGCGACGACTGGAAGGATCCGGCGTTTCAGGCTAAGTACCGCGGGCACTGCATGCCGCACGTCGAGGTGAGATTTTTGACGCTCGCGAAGATACCGACGGACACCGGCGTATCCAAACCGACACTTTGTCTCGGCTGACGTCCCCCCGACCCCCGACCCCCTCCTTCCCTCTCGTGTCAGGCGCTGATGGCCAACCTCGAGAACGACGCCGCTCTCGGCCTGTTCGCCTTCGCGGACCTTCGCAGGAGCGGTGAGATCGGCGGCGCGTTTTGGTCCCCCGAGGATGTCGCCAAAGCGGGCAGGGCCAAGTTGCCGGAGGCTTTCTGGAGCGCCGAGAAGTGCCGCGAAGAGGCTGCGAACGTCGCTCGACAGGTCCCTCTCGCGATTAACACCCCACCGCCCGGTCCGGACAGTTGGGGCCGGCACCTCGTGTACCTCCCCGAGCAGGACGGCGAGGAGCAGATCGGCGCGCCGATCGCGGCGGGTCAAACCGTGATGCTGATGCCGCCCAACCTCCTGCTCCGCGATCGCCAGATGAAGGGCAGACGCGGGTACATGGGCACCCTGTACAACGCCGCGCTGCAGGTCAGGCCCAGCGCGCAGCGCCCCGGCGCGCTCTACTCCCTCTCCGAGTCGTCGGAGGACCTCGACAACTACATCAACCACTCGTGCGACCCGAACTGCGACGTCGAGGTTTTCCCCACCAACTACCTCATCAAGCTCACCGCCAACCGAGACATCTTCCCCGGCGAACCCGTCACCATCGACTACGAGATGACGGAGGAGGACATGGTCGCGCAGGGCGATCAGTTTGAGTGCGAGTGCGGCAGCGAGAACTGCCGCGGGAGGATCCTCGGGTGGAAATACAGAGCCGCGAGGGGGCCCATCGCGATGCCGCGATCCCCAAACCCGCTCAAGGTTGGCGCCGCCGACTCCCCCGCGGTGACGGCGCCCGCCTCCCCTGGGGTGCTCCAGCCGCTCGTGGAGCCCGTCTCGGCCACCGCCTAGTCTTCGTACTCGGCGACCGCCTAGTCTTCGTACTCGGCGATCGTCGTCATCAATTTCAACAGTCCAGCACAACCGTGCTCGAGAGTCCGTTGAAGACGATTCACGTCACGCACGCACGCATTTCCGCGAAGGCGTCGAGGCCAACAGTTCTAGCTAGTTGGCGTCGTTTCTGTTGTTGTAACTGGAGTTTAGTCTTCCATTGGAGTTTAGTCTTCCCCGCGTCGACACGAGCGGACTACTTACTAAGTCACCCCGCCCACCTAAATCACTCTCGCTCTCACTCGCTCTGGGTCACGAACGGGTCGTCCATCTTCGCCACGCTCACGCCGCTGGGCGCCCCTTCGGCGAAATCGCCGAATCCCCACGCGGGATACGCCGGCGCCTCGGGCGGCTTCCGCAGCGCGTCGGTTATTTTCAGAAACCTTCCAGCCTTCCCGGGAACCTGCCCCTTGACGTACAGCAGGTTGCGATCCGCGTCCACCTTGTACACGAAGACGCTCTGCACCGTCCGCTTCCTGTTGCCCATCCGTCCGGCCATCTTCTTCCCTTTCCACACCCTCCCCGGGTCCTGCGAGTTTCCGATGGAGCCGTGCGCTCGGTGCTTCTTCGTCGTGCCGTGCGACGCCGGGAGTCCGGAGAAGCCCCACCGCTTCATGGGACCCTGGAACCCCTTGCCGATCGTGCGACCCTGTATGTCCACGAACTGCCCGGCGGAGAAGTGCGACGCGCCGATCGCCGTGCCCACCGGCAGGATCGCATCCGGCGACACCCGAAACTCGGTGAGCTCCGCGGAGAATGGCAAGTCGCCCGCCGCGAAGTGACCGCGCTCCGAACGGTTCAGTCGCTTGGCCTTCTTGCTGCCGGCGCCGAGCTGCAGCGCGGTGTACCCCTCCTTCTCCTGCGTCTTCACCTGCGTCACCTGCGCGGTCGTGGGTGGGTGATTCGGTTCGGCGCGGTCAGTCTCGATCGAGGCAAACTCGGTAATCGGGTTCTAGGGTTAACCGATCGAGCGGGCGGGGCAGCGCGCGGGGTCCGACGACGCGCGCGTCGGATGCCTCCCGCGGCGTCGGCATCGGGACGTACCCTGCAGTCGTCGATCCACAGCACGGTGAGCGGCACCCTCACGCCGTGCTCGTTCCACTCCGCGGTCATCCCGCACTTCACCGCGATGGCCCCCGACCTTCGCCTGCGGGGCTCCGATCCGGGCTTCGCTATGCCCATCTCCTCGAACATCCAGTCCTTCAGGAGCGCGTGCTCCTTGATGTTTCCCGGCTTGGCCATGGACGCGGCCGTGGACGTGGCGATGGACCGCGCCGCCGACGGCGCCCAACCGGCGGCGGCGGTCCTCCAACCCTCCAGGTGGTCCGTCGCGACGGCGCACGATTGGGCCCACCACCCGCGCGCGCCAGCCGCGCCCGCGGTGGCGAGCCCGCGGAGCGCGAACGGCTGCGCGCCCCGCGCGGTCGGCGGCGCGGTCGGCGCCGACGCGAGCAGCGCGCGTCGCAGCGCGTCGCCGCCGGATCTCCCGATCGCGCGGAGCATGGCGTCCGACGCGAGTCACCAGTGACCCACCCGTCCCGACGCACAGATCGAGACCTCGCGCGTGTGTCTGAACAGCTGAACTGCGATGGCACTCCCACGGGCGTCAGTTTTCTCGGGCGCGCCGGGGTCCACCCCCAGATGAGGTTCGCGGTCCTCGACTGCGAGGACGCCGTCAAGTGGGACGGACACGCGATCGCGCTCTCGCGGCTCCTCTCCCGCGCGGGCGAGCGATGGTGCGCGCCTCGCGCGCGACCCGCCCCGGCTTCCTCCTCGCCCCGCGTCGCCCGCGCGCCAACACCCGAGATCGCTCTTCCTCATCCGTCGCCTTCGCCTTCGCCTCCCCGCCCCCCTCTCTCACTCTCCGTGTCCGTCTCCGCAGGGAGCACTTCAGGTGCTGGAACGACGAGCGCCCCGCGGTCGTCGACTTGCCCACCTACGCCGGCCTCGTCGTGACCGGCAGCCACCACGGCTGCAACGACGCGCACGCGTGGATTGGCAACCTGCGCGCGTTCCTGCGACACGTCGTCGAGGAACATCCGCGCGTGAGAATCCTCGCGACGTGCTTCGGGCATCAGCTCCTCGCGCAAGCCCTGGGCGGCGCCGCCGGTCCCAACCCCGGCGGCGCCTTCGTCCTGCGACGCGAGTCGCTCGAGTGCGAGGACGCCATGCTCGAACGCGACGATTTCCGAGCGGCGGCGGCGATGTTCCCGCCGAGCGGCGCCGCCTCCGAAGGTCTCAGACGAATCCGCGTCGTCGAATCCCACGGCGACTGCGTGACGTCGCTGCCGCCCGGGGCGACGCTCCTGGCGTCATCGTCCACGGCGGCGGTGGAGGCGTTCGCGGTGGGGGACGGCGCGCTGGCGTGGCAGGGGCACCCCGAGTTGAGCGCGGACGCGGTTGAGCGCAAGATCCTCCCGTTCATCGCGTCGCTGTCGGCGGAGGAGAAGGAGGCGTCCGTCGCGTCGTGGAACACGGGTGGGCGCGACGACGCGTTGCTGCTGGTGGCGATGGCGCGGGGGTTTCTCAGGGGCGGGACGTGCGACGGGGACGACGCGGAGGTGGTCACGCGGCACTACGAGTGCGCCGACGAGATATTTCTAAACATGACGAGCGTTACATCGACGAGCGTTACATCCCTCGCGGACGCGGCGGAGGCGACGTTTCTCAGGGTGTCGGACGCGCTGCGCGCCGACGTCGACGCCGTGTCCGCGGAGTTTCGCCACCTGGCGGCGATGAACCAATCCGCGGGCGCCAGGTACGCCGCGATCGGGCGAAAGGTGGGCGACGCGCACGTGTTCGCCGATAAGGTTCGCAAGGTGCAGGAGACGGGCATCGCGCCGCAGCTGGCGCGGCTGGAGGAGATCGAGGCGTCGGTGGGAAGTCTGGAGAGCGTGGCAAACGCGCTGGACGCGAGGTGCGCGGAACTCGAGCGGCGGTTCGCGCGAGTCGTCAACGGGGAGGTGGGTGACGCTTAACTCGTGTATCGTCTCTCAGTCGGCGGGACGTATCTTATTAGGCGGGACTTGTAACTCGTAGCGCGTTACATCATTCACACACACGGGGATAAGTTACACGAATCGGAAAGCGCGACGGCGGCGTTAACCCGCGGCGCTGCTCACGAATTCGCCGAGGCCGAATTGCTTGACGTCTCCGGCGATGCCTCCGGCGACGTCGGCGGCGTCGACGGGCCAGATCCTGTCGCTGACGAAGAGCCACGCCTTGCTGACGAGCGTGAAGAGTATCTTGATCGCGGTCGCCGCGACCAGGGCGAGTATGACGATCTCGCGGCGGGTGTTTAAGATCTCGCCGAGCATCTCGTTCTTGCTCATGGCGACGACCACCATCCACTTGATGCCGCTGTTTTCGTACCTGCCAACCTGTAAAAAGTACGTCTCCCCGTTCAGCTTCGTCTCGACGTTGTCATCCGCCGGGCACGTCTCCCAGTTCCCGCCGCACGCGTCGAATAACACCGCGGAGGCCACGGGGTTGACCCACGCGGCGTCCGAGTGATCTGTAGCCACCGCGGGCTGCGGCTTGCCGGCTTCGTCGTTGACGGTGACGTCGATCTTGGTGTCCGACGCCGCGACGAGGTGACCGGTGGGAATCTCGATCGCCATCACGAACGCCTTTTTTTCGGTGACGATGGTGAGCTCGCTGAGCCACCTGGCCATCCACTGGAGGTAGAATCCGCCGTTGAGGATGCCGATTGGCGTCCTGGTCACGCCGTCGGGTTCCGTGACGTAGAGTCCGGAGCAAGCCTTGAGGTCGATGCCGGGCTTGGCGCCGTCGAGGTTGCTCGCCGCCTTGACGGGTAAGAACGTGAACTCCTTGTCCTTGAGCTTGGAGCACGGCACCCAGGTACCCGCGTGGTTATCGCCGACGTGGAAGAACTTATCGGGGAAGATTGGATCGTTCTGCCAGCCCGGGGTGTATTTCGTCGCGTCCCAGCGCTGCTCCTCGGGAATGACCTTGGCGGTGATGTTGTTCACAGAACTTCCCTGCCTGTTCGAGTAGCCGATGAGCCTGAAGTTGACGAGCCCGGGTTCGCCGTCCCGTGGTTGGAGGAGAACGCCGCCGCCGTTGGCATAGGGGTTTCCGTAGTTGGTGCTGTCCGACGCGGTGCCCCATTGGGCGGCGTTGTACGAGGAATGCCTAAAGGTGTGCTGGCCGACGCAGCACGCCTCGCCTCTCGCGTAGTGGTACAGCCACGACGCCAGGAACTTCTGCAGGAGGAAGAAGTTATCCCCGGAGGAGGTGCCGGTGACGTCCAGACCCGCCATCTCGCGGAACTCGTGCACGTGATTGTGGAAGTGCCGGATCGAGGCAACCTGGTGGTCCATGCTCTGCCTGAAGTTGACGATGGCGTCCTTCTGGTACGTCTTGCCCAGACCGATCACGGCGCGCTCGCCCGCGTCGTTGGTGATCTTCCAGCTCACCAGCGTGGCGCCCAGAGCACCGATGAATCCCAGCCACGCGACGAAAAGGAACCGCTTGCGGTGCTTTAATGCGTGCGTTAATTCCCTCGCATTTCTTCGCGGCGAGAGCGATCGGGCCACGCTCTGCCAAAACGTGAGTCTCGCCTTCTCTTCGGCCTTGCCGTCCTTGACGTCCACGACCTTCTCATCGGGCAGGCGTCCGGGCACGTCGGGGAGGCCGCCGGCGGCGTTGGGGCCAGGGGGAAGGCTCATGGCGCGATGCGATAATAACAGACGCATTGGGGGGGATATTTTTCTTGCTGACAATGCAGCCATGTGTTATCATTCGCATTTCGGGACATTTCCGAGCCGTCGCTTGATCCTCGCTCTATGAACGCGTACGATTTGAATGGCAAAATACCAACGCAATACGCGAAATTTCTCACACTCGGTGCCGCGAGGACCCGCTGTCGTGGCGAGGTGAACGCGCGATTTTCTTGAGCGCAAATTCGGCACCCGCGAGCGAGGTGGTCCCGGGTGGCGGAAACTCGCACACTCGTAGGGCGCGCGCGGGATGTCGGGTCGCGACCGCGGCGCCGGGGGCGCGGGGCGCGGTCGATACCGCGGCGGGGACGAGGTCGGCGGCTTGGAGAGACCGCTGCTGCGCGCGACGGGGGACGATTCGGACGACGACGACGACCGGGCGGAATTCTCGCGAGAGGCGGGCGGCGAGGAGACGCGGGTGCGGGTCATCGTTGACGACGTTGACGACGTTGACGACGTGGACGACGCCGACGCAGCCGCCGCCGACGAATACGGCTCGGACGTCTCGCGACGAGGTCGATCCCCTCGTCCGGACGCGTCCGCGCGTCTCGGCCTCTCCCATCGCGAGGCCGCGCGTCGCCTTCGCCGATTCGGCCCGAACCGACCCCCACCCCCGCGCGACCGCAGACCGAGCCGCGTCGCCGCGTGGGCGACGTGGAGGTCACCAGCGGCGGTCGCGACGTGGCTGGCGATTGCGTGCGAGTGCGCGCGCGCGCTCGCGCACTACAGGACCGACGCGAGCGACGCCGACGCCGACGACGCGACCGATCCCGATTACAATTACAATTACGATTACGATCCGGGGTCGACGTCGTCGGCGGGGGGCGGTTTCAGGTACGGCGCCGACCGAGAGCCGGTGTGGGCCGCGCTCCTCGCGCTCCTCGCCGTGCAGGCCCTTCACGCGTGGTGCGCGTGGGCGCGGGAGACGCGCGCGCACCGGAGCAAGTCGTCCAACTCGGATGCGCTCGGAATCGGAATCGGAGGATTCGGCGTCGGACTCGTCGTCGCCGTTCGCGACGGGGAGCCGCGGCGGGTCTCCGCGCTCGAGGTGGTCCCGGGCGACGTGCTGAGGATCCGCGCCGGGGACGTCGTCCCCGCGGACGCCGAGGTGCTGGGTGCCGACTCCGGGGGTGCCGACTCCGGGGGTGCCGACTCCGGGGATGGGGACGCCGGGGATGGGGACGCCGGGGATGGGAACTCGAGGACGCCGCGGGGAGGGAAGGGCCGACGGCGGATCGGGTCGTTCGCGTACTCGTTCGGCGGGAGGTTCGTCCGCGGCGGCGTCCGCGGCGGCGAGCGGCTCCCGGCGGGTGCGACGGCGGTCGCCGGCGAGTGCGTCTGCGTGGTGACCGCGACGGGCGCCGCCGCCGCCGAAAATTTTACCAGCCGTCCCCCCTCGAGGTCGAGGTCGAGGTCGACGTCGGTCGCGGAGACGTCCCACGCGCTGTGCGCCGCGTCGGCGTTCGTCTGCGTCGCGACGTGCGCCGTGCTTTACGCGCGGGACACGTACGAGGACGCGGCGGGACACGGAACCGACGGCGGAATCTTCGGCGCCGTCGCCGTCGCCGCGGTTCTCTTCTCCGCGGCGACGTCGGCGGCGCACGACCACGTCGTCGACGCGCCGACGCGATCCGTCGTGTCGTACCTCGCGCGGCGGGGGATCGTCGTGAAAGATGGGGGTGCCGATGGGGGTGCCGATGGGGGTGCCGCGGCGTCGACGCGAGCGCTGGCGGAGACGGATGCCGTTCTCGTCGACGAGCGCGTCGCGAGGGTGGGTCCGAGCGGCGCGTCGCTGCGCGCCGTGCACGTCACGCAGACGGGGGTGAGCCCCAAGGACGTCCTCGTCGCGGCAGCGCTCTCCACGCGGTGGTCGGAGCCCCCGACGACGGCGGTGGACGCGGCGGTGCTCGGCGCCGTGGACGTCGAACCGCTGAGCGATTCGTACGCGCAAATCGACCACGCGACGGAGGGCGGTGACTCACCGGGCGGTGACTCACCGGGCGTCGGATGGATCGCCACCTCGACGCTCGTTCGGAAGACGGACGGCGGGAGCGCGTTTCGAACGTGCGTGGGTTCCGTGGACGCGGTGCTCGCGCGTTGTCGGAGCGGCTGGGCGGATCGGGACGACGCGGCGCGGCGCGTCGAGGAATGCGCGGCGGCGGGCGCTTTGTGCGTGGCGGTGGCCGCGGACTACCGGGGCAGATCCGACGACGACGACGAGGACGACGGCGACGACGACGGCGAGGGTGACGCGTTATCCGACGGGTCCGGGTCCGACGGGGACGGCGCCGCGCCGAGGACGCCGCGGCGCGGCGGTTGGATGCTCCTCGGCCTCCTCTCGTTTCACGACCCGCCGAGGGCGGACGCGGCGTACGCCATCCGCGTCGCGAAAGAGCTGGGCGTGCGCGTCGTGATCGTCTCCGGCGGCGACGCGAGGGAGGCGCGCGAGCTGTGCCGGGCGGTGGGGTTACCGACGCACGTCGCGGGCGCAGGGTGCCTCGACGTCCCGTTGGATCTCGTCCGACGGACGACGACAGACAGACAGATCTCGTCCGACAGATCTCGTCCGACAGACAGACAGACGAACCAGCGCACGAACCAGACCCACGCGCTCGAGGCTGAGCGCGCCGGCGCCTTCGCCGCGCTGTCGCGTCTCGATCGGGGCAAGCTCGCGACGCTCCTCCGCCTCCGCGGCCGAACCGTGTGCGCCGTCGGAGCCTCCGACGCCGACTCGGACGCCTTCCGCGCCGCCGACGTCTCCGTCGCCACCCGCGCCGCCTCGACGTCCGCCGCGACGCTCAACGCCGCGGACGTGGCGATCGCGTCGCCGGGCCTCGCCGGGTTGCTTCACGCCGTCGTCTCCGCGAGGAGCGCCCGAGCGCAGACGCGGGGCTTGACGACTTATCGCGTCGCCGTCGCGTGCCAAATTCTCGTCTTTTACGCCGTCGCCGGCGCGCTCGCCAGGCCGGACGACTTTCACCCGGGGTGGCCGCGAACCTTTCGCGTCCCGGTGACCGCGATGTGCGCCCTCGTCGTGGTGGACGCGGTGACGGCGGCGGCGTCGGCGGCGGGGAACCCGTGTCGAAATTGGAGACCCGGTCGAACCCCCGACGGACCGTCGGGAGCGCCCGCGGAGGTTGCCGACGCGCTCGTCGCCGGGGCAGTCCACGCGTTCGCCAACCTGGCGTTCCTGGGCATCGCGCTGCGGGGGTACGACGGGATGGACGGCGCGGCGGCGCGCGGGGCGTCGTCCGGGGAGCTCGGCGGGTTTGGCGGGTTTTTCGGCGGGGACGCTCTCACCGACGGCGGGTTCGGGTTTAGGGTCGGGTCGTACGGCGACGTCGTAGCCGGCTCGCACCTCCGCGCGTGCCTCGGCGTCGCGTCGACGGCGCTGAGCTCGCATCGCGCGCCCTCGGTTCACGTCACGGCGGCGGTGCTGGCGTCCGCGGCGTTCGTCGCGTCGCTCGCGGTGAATGGCGCGTTTTTTCCCGCCGCCGACGACGCCGGCCGGCTGAGCGCCGCGCAGATTTTCTTCGTAGCCGCGTACAGCTGCGTCGCCGTCGCGGCGCAGTTTGGCGCGCGGGCGGTCGCGTCGCGGGTGCTCGCCCGCGCGGGGTGGCTCCCCGGCGCGTCTTCCGAACATCACGACGCGGCGGGTGGGTCGGTCATCGCGGGTGCCGCGCGGCGATCGCGCGAGCTCACCCGAGCCGAGACGTCGCGCGTGGCGGCGTTCGCCGACTCGGCGTACCAGCCTTTGGAGCCTTTGGAGCATTTGGAAGGGGAGTTTTCGTCGTCGCCGCGACAGGTGGGTTTGGATCGCGCGGCGACGCGGGGAAGGATGCTGCGGGAGAGCGTTCGGAGGGACCTCCACGATCGGTCGGCCTCTACGATTGGGCGCGGGGGTTGGGAGCCGAACCCGCGGGAGATTGGGACGTCGTCCGACGCGGAGAGCGGCGGCGGGATGCCCGTGCCCGATTACGAGTCCGAGGACGGGCGCATGCGGCCGTGGGCGGGGCTCGACGACGACGACGCAGCCGCGGACGCAGCCGCGGACGCGTCAGACGTCTATTCCGATTTCTTCGACGACGCGGGCTCGGGTGTCGTAACGCTCGACGTAACGCTCGACGATCCCGCCGCGGTCGCCGCGGCCGCCGCCGGCCGCCGGCTCGCTCCCGCGCCGACGTCCGCGAGGGCGATCGCCGCCGCGAACACCGCGGGCGTCGTCCGCGCCACCGCGCCCGGTCAATCGTGGGCGCCCCCGGCTACCGACCCGGCTACTAACCCGCGAACGAACCAGCCGGCGGCGGAGGCTGCCGCGGACGCCGCCGTTCCCCGCGCGGACAGGCTCCGGCTCCACCCGGAGTACGTCGCCGCGACCGCGGACGACTACGCGCACCTCGTCAGGTCGCACGACTGGCGCCGCACCCTCGGCGCCGTCGCGGAGGAGGCGTCCCGTCGGGGTCGATCGGAGGTTTCCGTCTTGGACGTCGGTTGCGGGGCGGGCGCGTTCACCGCCGCGCTCGCCGCGTCCGGCGCGCTCCTTCACGACGACGAGAGGCGACGAGGGAGTCTCCTTCACGACGACGACGAGACGGTACGATCGCAAAGCGAGTGCTCGTTCCGCGTCGACCTGTTGGACCCGAGCCCGCGCGCTCTTCGTGCCGCGGCGGAGTCGCTGGTTCCCCCTCTCGCGCTGGGCGAGCTTCGATGCGCGTCCGTCCAGGATTTCGCCCGCGCCACCTTATTAAGAGACGACGGCGCCACCTTGACGAACGACGACGCCAACGACGAGCGGCGAGCGGGTTCGGGTTCGTTTCGGGGGTACGACGTGGTGTGGGCGGTGCACACGCCGTCGCACGTGCCGTGCGGGTTGAACGCGGGCGCCGCGGGACTCGCGTCGTTTCTCAGGTCGTTTCGGGACCTTCTCCGCCCCGGAGGTTTCGGGTTCATCGCGGCTCCCACCGCGGACTCGCACTACGCCAGGTTCCACGCGATGTACACGCGCGAGTTTGGCCCCGGGAGCGGCTTCGACGCGGCGAGGGTGGGCGATCCGAGCAGGCGGGCGGCGGCTGGCGGTTTCGACACCGGCGGGGACCGGTCCGCGGGCGCGTCGTACGTGCGGAACGGGCGAAACGACCAGTACACGTCGGCGGAGCACGTCGCCGCCGCGCTCGCCGCGCGAGGGGTGGCGTTCAACCGCGTGGACGTGGCGCACGTGACGCGGGTGAGCGCGAGCGACGGCGCGAGACTGGAGGCGTACCTTCGGGGTTGCGCCGGCGACGACGCGGTGAGTTTGGACACGATGCTCGCCAACGCGAGGATCGGCGCCTACCTGGCCAGTTGCCGGTCGGCGGATGGGAGCCACTACGCGTTTCCCCAGAAGACGGCGCACATGACGCTGTAGACGGACGCGGTTTTAGGGTGGTAAAAATAGACTATCGACGGTGTCAACGGCGGTTCGATGCATTCAAAGGCGTGGACACGGTACGTCAGTCTCGTACTTTCTCGTACTCTCCGAGCGCCCGCTCACTCGAGGGGCTCGGCCGACGCCATGAGCGCCGCCGCGAGCGCGTCCTTCCCGCCATCCGTGTTCGCATCCGTCCACTTGAGCGTCACCAGCGCGGACGGAAACAGACCCGCGCCCTCCACCGTCCCCGCCGCGGCGTACCCCGCGCCTTTACCCCCGCGGCGCTTCGCCTCCTCGCGCTCCGCCGCAGCCTTGGCGGCGGGGCCTCCCTCGTCGTCCTCCGTCACCGGCTTGCCGAGGAAGGAGAGCGAAAACGTCCGGTGGGGTTCGCGCAGCGCGCTCGCCACAAACTCCCTCACCGCCCCCGCAGGCTCGCGCCTCCCGAACTCCCCTTGAAGAACGACGCCGTCGGGCATGCGCACGCGGACCACCGCGGGCTTCCCCGCGTCGAACGACCCCCCTTCCCGGCTTCCCGCGTCCCCTTCCCACCCGAACCTGTTCTTATCCTTCCACGCCCGCGTCGTCAACACCGAGTCTCGCTCGCGCTGCGCCCGCTTGCGAGCCACCTCGGCCTGGATCTCCTCGGGCGTCCGCTGGAAGTACTCGTCCCCGAGGTCCGCGACGGCGGCGGCGCACACCTCCGCGGGCGTGAACGCCCTCGCGCGTCGACCAGCCGCGGGGGGCTTGGCGGGATCCGGCGGCGGCGGCGGCTGCTGTTTTGATGTTTTGAGTTGAAGTTGCTTTGCGACCTCGGGCGCGAGCCCGGCCAGCCTCCGAAACGCCGCGTTGAGCACCGCCGGGTCGAATGCGGCGTCGTCCAGGACCATCACGCGCGGATCGCCCTCGCCGCCGTCGTCCTCGAACGCGAGCCTGAACCCCGCGCGTTCGAGGACGTCGACGCCCCCGTCGACGTCGAGCACCGCGGCGGCGATTTTAGGATTGGCGAGTCGAACCCTTCGGTACTTGGGCTCCCCCGGGTCGTTCAACGCGTTGCCGACGATGCGCAGCAGGAGACCCGCGGACGCCTCCGCGTCGGCGTGCGCGGCGACGCGGGCGACGGCGTCGTTGAGCGGCGCCATCGCGGGATCCTCGTCCTCGGCGGCGAGCGCCTTCTCGCGTTCCTCCTTCTCCTTGAGCGTCGCCGCGCGACGTCGCTCTCGCTCGGCGAGGATCTGCCGGCGCATGTCGTCCGCGGATGATCCACCGGCGCCGGCGGCGAGGCGCGCGGCGGCGGCGGCTGCCGCGCCGGTCGGCGCGATACCGCCTCGCGACGGGGCGCCGCCGCCTCCTCCCGACGCCCCGCCCCCAGCCTGCGCGCGTCGCCTCGCCGCCTCGGCTTCGAGCGCGGCGATGCGCGCCTTCTTCTTCTCCTCGTCCTCCGCCTTGGTGCCCAAGGTCCTGCCCTGGCCGCTGAACGACGACGACGAGCTCTGCGAGGGTTGGGTGGGCGGGGGAGAGGGATCGGAGCGACGCGGTCAGCGCGGTTCGAACGAGGTTGGTCGAACGAGGTCGCCCCGGTGCGTCGAAGAAGGAAAGGGGCGCCCCAGATGTTTGGGACGACGTTTGACGGGGGAAGAGCGCGGTAGTGTAGATCCCTCGTGTTCCCTCGCGCGGGTCGGCTCGCACCTTGCCGAAGACGGCCTCGTACATCTTCTTGCTGTCCATGGCGAGTCGGCGGGGCGGGTCGCGCACGCAAACCCTCGCGAAGGACTCTGCGCCGCGCCGCGTTGTTGAAACCGAACTTCGCTGCTGTGTGGGCGCAGATTTTCTCGGGCGCGAATTCCGCGCTTGCACAACGGCTCGGCACCTGCCAGGGTCCTCGCCACATCACCCGCGCGCGATGCTGTCCCGAGACGAGACTCGCGCCGCGGAGCGAGCCACGGGGGCGTCCCAGTCCGAGCGCTTCGCCCTCGAGCTCGAGTTCGTGATGTCGCTCGCGAACCCGCGCTACGTCCATCGTGCGTCCCCAACCCCCCGCACCTCCGTCCATTCCTTCCGGATCTGACGCCAACCCTAAGGCGACGCGAACCAACACCTCGCGCCCGGTGAACATTCGCCTGACCACCCCACCCCGGCCCTCCCATCCACCCATCCCGATCGCAGACCTCGCGTCCACCGGCGCCATGGACGACCCGGCGTTCATCGCGTACCTGGAGTACCTGCGGTACTGGGAGCAGCCGCGGTACGCCAAGTTCGTGCACTACCCGCACGCGTTCTACTTTCTGGAGCAGCTGCGGCGGCCGGAGTTCCGCAAGGCGATGGCCAATCCGAGGCTGGCGGAGCAGGCGCACGCGCACCAGTTCTGGCACTGGCAGCGGAGCAGGACGGAGCTCGCGGAGGAGGCGGCGGCGGCGGCGACGGCGCGGGGGGCGGGCGGCGCCGCAGACGGGGGATGATGATCAGTCGTTGATTGAGCGACGGAACGTTCGGCCCGGGCGCGGCTGGGGCGGTCGGTCGGTCGAGGGGCGGTCTCGTCGGGACGGGGCCCGTAGCGCTAGCGGCGGTATCCACGTTTATTAGCACGTGCGATCGCACTACTCTTATTCTCGCGCGCCTACGGTTCGCGGTTCATACTCTTCGCGTATCCATTAATAAAGTGTGACACATCGAGGTCGCTTACGCGGGGGTGAGCGCGATGACGCCGCACGCGAGACGCGCGCCCGCGTTGCCGGTGGTCTTGGAGGTCTTGCCCTGGGTGCCAATCTCGGAGGAGTCGCCCTTGCCGAGGTCGTCCTCGAGCTCGTGGATGACGCACGCGCGGCCGATGATGGAGTTGACGCCGGAGAGGGGGATCTGGACATCCTCGATCTCGAAGGTGCAGCCGTCGGCGGTGGCGACGACGTTGCCGAGGTCGCCCGCGTGGCGGTTCTCGTCGGTGGGGGCGCCGTGGTCCTTGCCGTGCGGGTTGAAGTGGGGTCCGGTGGACATGCAGCCGTTGGTGGTATCGCCGAACTCGTGGATGTGGAAGCCGTGCTTGCCCGCGGCGAGACCCTTGAGGTCGCCGACAACCTTGGTGGGACCGTCGTCGGACTGGGTGAAGGTGACGACGCCCTCCACGCCCGCGGTGCCGGTGAGGACGCAGACGGCCTTCTTATCGGCAGCCTCGACGACGAGAGCGCGGCGGGCGGACGCGGGAGCGAACGCGCGCGCGGTCACGACCTTCCTGCGAACGCGATCGGCGTGGGCGACGGGGGTCAGGAAAAAGAACCCTTCGACTGCTGGGGTTGGATGGGTGATGATGCGGTTCGTTCGCGCGAGGGAAGCGGGGACGGGCCGACGCACTTGGAGCCGACGAGCGCGGACTTGGCGGAGAGGTTCACGGAGGCGGCGACGGCGGCCATTGCGACTGGTTTCTGTACGGTTCGGGCGAGCGAAACGCGTGCGTGTGGAAGTGCCCCGGGCGTGGCGCAGATCGGCGCAAAAAGGGCGGCTTATCCAGTGACGTGGCTTCATGAGTTCCTTCGCGAGGCTTCCGCCTCATTCTTCGCGCGGCGCCCCTAACCTCGGCACACGCGCCGCCCTCCTCGCCATATTCCAACGCGCGCTTCCGATGTCGTGCCTCGCGTCGAGCATCTCCGCCGGGCGCGCGATTCCCGAGCGCGCCGCCGTCACCGCGCGCGCGCCCGGCCGCGCATCCGTCCGCCCCAGCGCGCGGCCCCTCCTCCTCCATCCGCTTCGTCGCTTTTCCACCCGCTTTTCCACCCGCGGCGAGTTCGCGGCGCGCGACGCGGTGCTCGAGCCGCGCGCGGACGCGCCCGGGGCCAAGAAGGTGAATCCCGAGGACATCCCGCCCACCGCGCTCCAGTTCATGGTCGAGATGTCGTGCGGCAAGTGCGTCGCCGCGGTGGAGTCCGCCGTCGCCGCCGTGCCGGGCGTCGAGGCCGTCACCGGCGCGCTCGAGACCAACACCGTCCGCGTCGTCGCCAGGCTCTCCCACGCCGACGACGTCATCGACGCCATCATGCGCGCGGGGTACAAGGCGAGGCTCATCGGCAGCGGCGACGTCGAGGCGTTCGGCGAGGACCTCGCGCGGAGGCTCGGCACCGATCTTCGAACCCTCCGACAATCCCTCGCCGCGGTGGCGGAGTTCAAGGGTGACGCCTACGGGCACGGCGACGTGACGGGGGTGGTGCGATTCGTCGCCGTGAACGAGGACACGTGCGTCGTGGAAGGTGCGTTTGACGGGTTAGTTCCGGGTTCGACGTACGCGGTGACGGTGAGGCAGTACGGGGACACCACCGACGGGGTTAAAACGACGGGCGGAATCTACGACGCTTCGGACGTGGATGGGTGTGCTGACGTGGACATCGACGTGGCAGCCCCCGCCGCCGGGGACCTCGGCGAGGTCACCGCCGACGCCGACGGGCGCGCGACCGTTCCCGCGCGGGTGGTCGATTCGAGGGTCAAGGTTTGGGACGTCATCGGACGGTCGCTGGCGGTTTGTCGAGCGGACGCAGCCGGCGGGGGGGACGGCGCCGCGGCGGTGCTCGCGAGGAGCGCGGGGGTCGGGGAGAACCTGAAGAGGGTGTGCCACTGCGACGGGACCGTGATATTCGAGTCGACGCCCGACGATTTCAAGCCGTCGTCGGCGTGAAAGCTCCGCGCCAGCGCTAGCGAAGAGGTGTAATCTTCAATCAAATCTGAAAAAGTCAACAGACAAAGACTCTCGGGCGCGGCTTCTCGCGCGGATGGAGACGAGCGGAGATCGCGAATCGCGCGTCACACCGCGCGGCAGGGCACTCGCGATGCCTCCCGCTGCCTCCCAGGGTGGGGCGCTGCCCCCGCCCGGTCCCGTCAAAGGCGTGACGATGAACCTCGCGCACTCCTCCGGCCTCAGGTGCGCGCCGTCGTCCCCCGGTTCCACCCCCGCGCTCGGTCCCTCCTTTTTTGGGTGAATCTCTTCCCCCTCCACCGCTCCTTTCGCGATTCGGGCTGACGACGACCCCCGCCCGCCCATCGACCGTCTTCGAACAGCGCCAAGGTCGTCGGCGGCATGGCGGCCGATCCCAACGACCCCGACCGCATCTTCTACGTCGCCGGTTCCACCGTCGTGTACGGTCACCTCGGCAAGACCGGGGGCCAATCCTTCCTCCGCGGCCACGACGACGACGTCACGTGCATGGCGGTCTCCCACTCCGGGAAGCTCATCGCGACCGGCCAGACGGGCGTCAACGCGGACGTCGTGCTCTGGGACGCCGTCAACGGTAAAGAGCTGTTCAGGCTGTCGGAGCACGACGAGGGCGTCGCGTGCCTCGCCTTCTCCCCCGACGACAGGCTCCTCGTGTCGTGCGGCATTCACGCCGACGGCAAGATCTTCGCGTGGGACACGGAGACGGGCTGCATCGTCGCGAACGGCGCCTTGTCCCCGAGGGAGACCAACGCCATCGCGTTCGCGACCAAAGTTCAACGCAACGGAACGTACTACACCTTCGGGACCGCGGGCAAGGAGGAGGTGGTCATCTGGGGTTGCGACGCCGGCCGAGGGCTCATCGGAGGCCAGAAGTGCGGCACCGGCAACACCAAGCGGTACTTCACGTCGTGCATCTTCAGCCCGGACTCGCAGGAGCTCTACGCGGGATCGAAGAGCGGAGACATATCCACGTTCAACGTGCAGGGGTGCGTCCTGAGGAGCTGGGCTCCGTGCTGCAAGGGCGCGGCGCAGGTGTTCATGCCCGTGGATGGCGGCCGGTACTATCTCGTCGGCGGCGGCGACGGCAGCGTCGGGGTCTTCAACCCGCACAAACCTCCCACGGTCCTCGACGCCCTGGACTACGTGTGGGAGTTCGAGGGCGGGGTGACATCGATGAGCGCGGTGAACGACGACGGTGCCCGTTCCGGGAACCCGAAGATGGTGGTGTGCACCGCCGCCGGGCGCAAGTACGTGGCGTACGTCAAACGACGCAAGGCGGGCGTCGCCAATCCCACGCCGGTTCTGCTCGAGGAGTCGCACGTCGACGCCGTATCCCTGGTGCAGTTCGCCCCCCCGGACGCGGATTTCGGCGATCAGGGACCCAAAGCTCACGCGAACTCGTGCATGCAGGCGGTGGTGAGCTGCGGCAGCGACGGGGCGCTCAAGGCTTGGAACCTCAACCCGCGCCCCGTTTGCACGATGAGGACCAAGGTCAAGTCCACCGCGATGGCGCCGATGTGTGTGTGCGTCTGCGATCAGATGTTCATGACCGGGTGGGCGGATGGGCACGTGCGGGCGCACGACAACGTCACCGGCGAGCTCCTGTGGACCCTCCCGGATGCCCACGCGCAGGGCGGCGTCACGTCCATCGCCGTCGCGCGCGGCGCTCACTTCTTTTGCACCGGCGGCGCCGAGGGGATGGTCCGCGTGTGGGACATGCGCAAGCGGCAGCTCGTGTCCACGTTCAAGGAGCACAGGAACCGCGTCGTCGGGCTCACCGTGCTCTCGGACGACCTCCACGTCGTGTCCGCGAGCAGGGACAGGAGCATCATCACGTGGGATTTAGTTCGCGAGTGCAGGGTGCACCAGCAGACGCAACACGTCGGCGGCATCAACGCGTGCGTCATCAACCAGGCCAACCCCGACGCCATGCAGATGGTGTCCGTCGGCCAGGACCGGTCGCTTTCGTTCTGGGACCTCATGGACAGGGATCCGCTGCAGATCGTCAAGGGGGCGCACTCGCAGGAGTGCACGTGCGCGGCGCTGTCGAGCCAAGGCGTCCTGGCCACCGGGAGCAAAGATCAGACGGTGAAGCTGTGGGATTTCGACAGCGGACGGTTGCTCGCCGCGCAGCACGCGCACTGCGGCAGCGTGAGCAGCGTGACGTTCTCGGCGGACGGCCGGACGTTGGTGAGCGGGGGGGAGGACGGCATCGTCATGGTCTGGGACGTCGCCGTCGATCGTTAAAAAGCTTGTGTGCATTGATAAATGAAGAGACTCTTTTCGACAGAGAAACAGTGTGGATGAATTTCTCGCCCGCCGCGCCGGATTTGAAGGGCAGAGCGACGGTCGCTTTTTCCCATCCCAGATCTGCCAGAGAGGCTGGCGCCGAGTGCGCGCACATGGGAGGACAAAAGGGAAAGTCCAAGGGCGGCGCGAAGGGCCGCGGCGGCGGCAAGAAACCCTCCGCCGCCGCCGGCGGCAACAGGGGCGGCGACAAGTCCGACCCCCGCGCGCTGCGCTCGTTCGTCTCCGGCCACGTCGAACTCGCGTGGGTCGCCTCCGCGGACGAAGCGACGCGCGCGGCGTTCCTCGACCACGCGTCGACTCCGCCCGGGTCGAGCGCGCTGGAGACGTCTTTCGCGGCGGTTCGCGAGTGCGTGGAGCAGCGCGCGTGCTCGGAGAGGGTCAAGGACGTCGCCGTGCACGCGCTGGCGCTGGTCAGATCCGGCGAGGTGGAGAGGCTCCTGGCGCAAAAGACGAGATCCACCGTCGGCACGGATCCCGCCACGCCGACGTCGCAGGCGAGGACGTCCACGGGTTCGTCGACCTTCTCCTCCTCCGTGGACGACAGCGACAGCGACTCCGACGGCGAGGACGCCGCGGTGCGCAAGCGCGACGCCGAGCTCGCGCGATGCCTGCTCGGATCCGGCGGCTCCGACGCCGGCCTCGCGGTGAGCGACTTCGCGATCGTCGAGGCGCCCGTGGACTCGGACCTCGGCGCGACGGTGCGGTTCGCCGCCGCGTCGGCGGGGCGACCCGCGGAAGACGCGCGCCCGGCGCTTCGCGACGCGCTGGAGCGGGGGCTCGCGTGGATGGCGCGCGCCCGCGACGAGGGTTCGGTCGATGCGTCTAAGAAGACGCGAGACAACGCGGAAAAAGTTGAGAAATCGAGGGACGCCGACTCGCGCTCGACTGATGACGCGAAACTCCAAAGCGACGACCCGACGCTGTACCTGGACCACTCGATCCAGTCCCACGACCGCGCCAAACGCGCCAAGGCGGACTTGGAGCACTTCGCGAGCGTGTACCGGCAGGAGTGGCACCAGATCGCGGGTTTGCAGGCGAGCTGCGCCGAGGCTGGCCGAGACTGGGACGGGCTCGCCGCGGCGTGCCACGCGTGGATGCTCCTCTCCGACGCGCGCCGCGAGTTTCACTTCGAGAAGCAGCTCCGGACCAAGTTCGAGTCGTTGAAGATGCACGATCACTGGGCGAGGGAGAGCGCGCGCATTCACCGCTCGTTCGACGCTCGTCACGGCGGCCACCTCGGCGGCGGCGGCGTTCAAGCGGCGATGTCGGGTTTTTCAAAGACGCCAGCGAGGCAGGCGCTCGGGGCGCGGGAGACGGCGGCGAGGCAGGCGGCGATGGACGACATGAAGCGCGGGTACGACGAGGCCGATCGGGAGCTGCGGGAGAGGGAGACGATGACGTCGAGGGTCGAGGCTGAGCGGCTCATGCACTCCGCGCAGGCGGCGTTCCAGGCGTACGTGGACTACCTCCAGCGCCTGGAGATGCGGCTGTCCGCGGCGGATCCGAAAGAGCGCGAGGAGCAGAGCAAAGAGATGCACAAGGAGGAAGACGCGTTTGAACGTCATCGCGGCTCGGTCGACAACGACGAGAGGGACGACGACGTCGACGTTCATCACGTCGAAACGTGCGAGAAGACCGGTAAGCTCAAGGCTGTCAACACCGACGGGTCTTTCGTTTACGTGGATGAAAATTTAGCCGTCACCGACGAGGCGTCCGCGAGCGCGGCGATCGCCGCGGCGGTCGACGCCGCGCGCGAGGCCAGAGCCGCGGGCAAGGAGGCGGCCGCCGACGCGAACGCGGCGATCGCCGCGGCGGTCGACGCCGCGCGCGAGGCCAGAGCCGCGGGCAAGGAGCTAGCCGCCGACGCCGCAGCCGCGGCGTTTAGCAAATTCGGGTCGATCACCGCCGCCGAGAAGTACAAGGCGGAGTGGGATCAGGAGGTGGCCTACGCGGCGACGTCGGTGCAACGCGCGGAGTGGCTCGCGATGCCCCAGGAGGAGCGCGATCGCGCGATGACGCTCCGACAGCAGCGCTGCAACACCGTGTACACCCACATCACGCGATGGAACGCGCAGACGGAGGCGTTGAAGCAAAAGCAGCGAGCGAGGCACAACAACGCCTCCGGACAGTACTGGAACACGCAGGACATCTTGGGGCACGTGCAACAGATGGAGCGCACGGTGTTTACCTGGCTGAAGAACCACCAGCACGAGGTGCACCAAGCGGAGCTCAAGCTCAAGTCGTTGATGGAGAAGCGGGGCGAAATTCACGACGCGCCGGATGACGCAAACGACGCGGGTTCCAACGCGACTTCACGCGGGTTCACCACCGGCGGCGTGCGTCTCGCGAAGGACGTGGCCGGCCCGCGACTCCCCTACGACGTCTTCCCGTCCAAGTTTCTCAACAAGCTCAACGCCGTCGGCGAGGAGTACGAGGCTCGGATCCGCGCGTGGAGGGACGAAATCACCGCGGGGATGCGGGCGATTCACGAAACCGCGGCGAACACCGTAGCTCGCGCGATGTTCTCGCAGACGTGCGCCAGGCTGGCGTGCACGTTCGCCGAGGCGGAGAGCGATCGGCGGCTGGCGGATGAGCTGGACGATCTCGTCCATTTGAACGACGCGGCGGATTTGAACGGGTCCCCCGCGACGAAGAAGAACAAGGCCAAGAAGAAGAAGAAGAAGAATACGCCGGGGAACACGCCGGTCTCACCCGGGGAGGCTTCGAGTCCGGAACCCGAGACGAAGGCGGCGAAGACTTCGAGTCCGGAGCCCGACTCGCCCATGGACGACAGCGCCGCGGAGGCGGAATCGGACCGGGATGAAGACGAGCTGGCCCGCCCGCCGCCCGCGCCGGTTCGTAAATCCGCGCCCCCCGCGCCCTCTTCATCAATCTCGGAGATTGAGGAGGTCGAGGAGATTGAGGAGGACGAGGAGGGTGACGATTTGGGCTCCGACACCGCCTCCGGCTCCGAGGGCGTCGACGCGTGGTGGGGAATCGAGCGAGGCGAAAAGGCGAGAAGGGACGAGGGAAGCGACTGGGTCGCCGCGGGTCCTAAACCGAGGAAGACCCGCGAGCAGAGGGAGCGGGAACGCCGCGAGCGCATCGCCGCCGAACGCGCCGAGTCGGAACGCGTCGCGCGGCGCGAGCGGGAGCTGAGGGAGCGCAAGGCGAGGGAGAGGGAACGATGGGAGCGCGAGGAGGCGGCGGCGAGGGCGACGAAGGCGTCGGCGGCGGCTTCGGCGTCGAGGGGCCCCGTCGCCTCCGGGAACCCCTCGCCTCCCCCGTTACCTCCCGGACCGCCACCGGCTTTGGCGTCGGTGACGGCGTCTCAGACGTCGCCGCCGCCGCCCGCGGTTCGTACGCCGGCGCGCGACGGAGGCGGCGAACCCGAGGGCAATCACGGCTCTCCGGACGACGCGGCGCTCCGGATCGAGGCTATTCGAATCGGCGAGCTGGAGTCCAGAGCCGCGAAGGCGGCGCAAATGGCGCAGGCCGCGGCGGAGGCGGCCATCGCCGCCGCGGCGGAGGCGGCCAAGATGCAGGCGGAGGCGGAGGCGGCGATGAGGGAGGCGCGGCGATCGCGCGAGACGCTCGCCAAGGCGGCGACGGGACCCGGACAATCGCCCGGACAATCACCCGGACAATCACCCGGACAATCACCCGGACAATCGGCCGATCACGCGTCGGCGCCGTCCCGCGCTTCCGTCGCCACCGCGCCGCCGCCGCCGCCCGGCGCCCCGCCCGGCGTCGCGACGCCGCACGGATCGGACTCCACCATGACCAAACCCGTCGCGGCGTTCTTCGCGGGGGCGTCCAACAGGGCGAAGGCGCCGTCGCCGCCGCGAAAAACAGCGTCGTCTAACCCCGCTATACGCGGAGAAGGCGACACGGCCGGCGGCGAGGCGCCGGCGGATTCGGAGGAGATTCGGAGGCGCGACGCGGACTTCCCCGCGCTGTCGCCGTCCGCGGCGGCGGGCAAGGCTGCGGAAAAGCGCGCGGCGCCGCTCATCGCGGCCGCCAAGAGGGCCGCGGAGACGTCGAACCTGCCCGTCGGAGCGAAACCCTTCGACCCGAACATGGCCAAGGCGATTCTGGCGGGGATGCGAGATGGCGATCCAAACGCGTGACCCGACGCGACACGATCGATTAGACGCACACACGAACGCGAGAATATCTATCATAATCTTACGACGTTTCACACACGCGATTACGCGCGATTACACGCGCCTCGGCGTCACGCCTTGGCCTTCATGTCCGATCTGCCTCCCGCCATCTTCTCCGCGGCCGCTCCAACCTCCCCGGTCCTGATCCGCACGATGTCGTGCACCGGCGAGAGGAAGATCTTCCCGTCCCCGATCTCCCCGGTCTGCGCGGCGTCCACGATGACGTCCACCACCTCCTGGCACTGCTCTCTGACGACGACAATCTCCACCACAACCTTCTCGACGAGGTTGGCGTTTGATTCGTCGAAGGTGCTCCCCGCGTATCGTTCCACGGTTCCGATCTGAACGCCCGCGCCGTGAACGGCGTACGTGGTGAGGCCGCGGATGCCGTACTTGTTGAGCGCGTCGATGACGCCGGAGAGGCGCCAAGGGCGAATCATGGCGCGGACCTGGTAGAAGGGCACGTCGTCGTCGACCGAGATGGGCGCCACGGTCGTTCGCTGCTCAGCCCTGGCGATCGTCTCGACGCGACGGGACGTTGGGGCTACGCCGCGGGCGCATCCGCGGCGGGCAGAGGCGCGAAAGGCGCTCAGGGGGCGGAGCTGGGCCGCGATGGCGGTCGTGGACGACATGAAACTTGTGCGGAAGGCGTGCGAGTGTGACGCGTCGGGCCAAAACAACGCGGGATTCTTCAGCTGGGGCTGTCGCGACCTGACCTCGTCGTCCTCGCTGATGACTGAGACTGCTCACGCGCGCGAAGAGGCGACCCTTCGGAGCGGTTGGGGCGGTCGCGGCGGTCATAGCGCGCGGCGCACGCGTTGATCGGCGCCGCGATACCGCGCGGGTCTCTCTCCGGCGGCGTACCGCACGAACGGACGCGTCGACCCGGCGCCGCGGCCCTTCATCCGGCGTGAGGGCGCCGCCCGCGCGTGTGCAATCGTCGTCCTCGATCGTTCGATCGTCGGTGCGGTCCCACAGCGGCGGGTTCTCGCCGAGGGCACGAGCAGGGCGGTGGGTCGGTCGCCGCGGAGGGTGGCGCCGGTGAGCGGCGATGTGGAATCAGAAGCCGCTCTCCTCCCCGGGGGGCAGCCCCAAGCTCGGGGGGCAGCAGCAGCGTAGCAACCCGTTCGCGTCGTCTCGTCCGCTCGCGGGCACCGCCGCGGCCGCGACCGCCGCGGCGCCTCCCCCCGCGGGACTACATCGCTCCGATCAACCCCCGCCGCAGCACCCGGGCTGGGCGAACACGAGCCAACCCGCGACGGGCCCGGGCCCGCCCCCGACGGCGGCGTACGCTCCACGCGCCCAGGGTTCCGTCCACGCGGCCGGAGCGCCCACGCCGCCGACGGCGTCGCCGCAACGGGCGTTCTACCCGACCCCGCCGGAGATGCACCCGCAGGGCGGGACGGGGTCGTCGCCGATGATGACGGGACACGAGGGGGGGGGATACGGAGCCATGGGACCGATGGCGGGAGGAGGGATTCCCCAACCCTCGCAGCAGCAGGCGTACCGGCAGCATCAGCAGGCGTACCAGCAGCATCAGCAGGCGTACCAGCAGCATCAGCCGCATCAGCCGCGGCAGCCGGCGGCGTTTGGGTTAGGGGTCCCGGCGCCCCACCCCAACGCGACCGCCCCGCAGCCCGGGTTATTCACGCCGCAGACGGCGGACGCGAGCCTCGGTCCGCCGACCGCCAACGCGACGCCCCACGCGCCTCCGCTGCCGTTCGTGCCCCCGTCGTTCGGGACGCCGGGGAGCGGCGGGCGGAGTTCCCCGAGTAACACGGGCAAGCCGATGCACCCGTCATCCTCCGGAGTCGCCGGAGCGTCGGGTCCGGCGGGGTTGGGGCCCGTCGTCGGCGCTCCGCCCATCTCCCTTCGCGGCCGCGAGAAGTACTGCAGCGGCGGCGCGTGGGTGGGACCGGCGCCGGAGTGGCCCAAGCCCCCGGCGGACGCGACGATCGCCAATGCGGACGTATCGCGGGTCCGACCGCGACACGCGCGAATCGTTTCGACGCTTCGGGAAAAGTTTGAAGCCGTGTACGCCGCGTCCGCGGGCGCCAGGAAAAAGGAGCTGGACGGCATCTCGACGAAGATCGGCGGCATGTTCGTGTTTTTGAACGAGGGGGAGGGGGAGACGCACATCAGCGGCCCGGTGGCGGACTCGCTCGCGGCGTTGTGCGATGCGATGCGAGCCGGAGACGCGGCGACGGTCAACGCGCATTTGCTGCACGTGTCGACGCACCACTGGGAGGAGGCGGCGTACTGGTTCCCGTCGCTCAAGAGACTGGTCAAACTATGATTATTAGCCGACCGACGAACTCTCATGATAAACCTTACCATCTAAACGTCTAAACGTCCACCTAAACGTCTACCGAACACCTTCGCGACTACCTCGACGACGCGAGCAGCGCCGCCGCCGCCGCCGCTAACGCCGCCAACGTCGCCAGCGAAACGCCGCCGCCGCCGCGCCCGAACCTCCCCTCCGCCGCGGAGACCGTCGCGCACGTCCCGACCGCCGCCGTCCTCTGCGCGGCGAACCCGAACGGCGGCGCGACGACGTCGACGGCGTCGTCGAACGTCGCCGGCCACGCGCGCCACGGGAGGGTCACGCCCGCGACGGGCACGTCGCCGGCGTACGCCGCCGCGCCCCAGCACACCACGCGACCGGGTTCCGTCGACGCGTCCTTCGCGGCCCACTGAACGGTCAACGCGTTCGAATCGTTCGCGCCGCCGTGTGGTGCTTCCCCGTGTGCGCCGCCGGACGGCTGCGCGACGATGGCGCACGCGTGGTGCTTCCCCGTCGCCACGACGTCCCACGAACACGCGCCTCCCCCGAGCGACCAGTCACCGCCGCCCCCGCGATCAGTCGCGATCGATCCCCACGTCGCGACGTCCGCCGCGCCGGCAACCTGCCCAAACTCGCCGAACGCGGCGGCGTATTCGGACCCCGGCGCGTAATCGAGCGCCTTTCCCCAGCACTTGAGCCGACGATTTGAGCCGACGATACCGCACGTGAAGTGCGTACCCGCGGAGACGGCGCCCCATTGATCGATCGCGATCGACGGATCCGACGCCTTCTCCTCCTCGGTCGAACGCGGGGGCGTGGACTCGCCCGCGACGCCGCTGCCCCAGCACGCGAGGTGGCGATCGTCGGTGGCGAGGACGCCGCAGACGTGTTGGAACCCCGCGGAGAGGTCGAGCCACGCGGCGTCGGCGAGATGCGGCGGCACGGCGGTTTGGCCGTTTGCGCTCCATCCGCGGCATCGCGCTTTGGCGTCGTTCGCGGACAGCGCGCAGACCCAGTCCTCCCCGACGGTGACGCGCGACCACGGTCCGTACCACGGGTTGGTGCCCACCTGGGGCATGAACCGCCCCCAGCATCGCACGGCTCGGTCCACCGACGCCACCCCGCAGCTCACGCCTTTGCCCGCGCCCACCGAGATCCATCGGTTCCCGCCGGGCACGGTCGGGACGCCGCTGACCTCGCCGTTCGCGTCGCATCCCCAGCACCGCACACTACCGTCGAGCGCCAGGCCGCACGTGTGGCATCCGCCCTTGGCGGCCGCGACCGCGCGCCACGCCGCGACGTCGGCGGGCACGCGCGTTCGCCCGTCGGAGTCGTCGCCCCAGCAGTGCAGCGCGTCGGCGGCGTCGATGGCGCAGGTGTGACGCGCACCGGCGCTCAGCGTGGGGGAATCCGCGACGACGCCGAGGCGATCGAGCGGCGAGACGCCGGCGAAGAGAGCGAGCGCGAGCACCGCGCGGGCGCGTCGCGTCATGCGAGGAACGAGCGCGCGGACCAGTGAGCGGCGGGCGGGCGGTGCCGGCTTCGAAGAAGAAACCGAGCGTTCGAACGGTCCGATGCGACGCGAAACGGTCGGGAGAAACGGCGCGACGAGGACGTTTTCGTCGTCCAACAAACATTGAGCTCAATATGATATTGAATGTCAGGCGTCGCCTGTTGATGAAAGAATCGAGATACGTAGTATCGGACCGCACCCGCGTTCGCCTCACCTCCGGCAGGTGAGACGCGCGCCGATCGCGTTGAACGCCGGCTTCAGGTTGGACCACCGGTCGTCGGGCAGCGGCCCAAACGTGACGAGCGCCGCGGGGAGGAAAAACACGCTCCACAAAAAGGACGACGCAATCGTCGCCGTGATGAGGAACGCGAATTTGCTGAAAAACTTGAGGATGCACAGCCACAGGATGCTGCCGGATATCACCGTCGTCACCGCAGACGCCGTGATGCTGATGCCCATGATCATCAGCGCGTGCTGCGTCCTTCGCTCGCGCGTGGTCATCCACGCCGGCGCCTCCACGTACGCGTTGGCCAGGTGAACGCAGTAATCCACGGAGAGGCCGATGAGGATGACGGCGGCGATGGACTCGCCTATGCCGAGGTCCCAGCCCATTATGCCGTGGACACCGACGCCCATGACGGTCGTGACGGTGCCCGCGATGGCCACGGTCGCCAGGAAGCCGGCTCGGAGGTCGGCGGTGGAGAGGACCAGCACGACAAAGGCCATCACGAAGCACAGGAGCAGACCCTGAACCGTGTTTTGCACGAGCGCCTCCTGCGTCTTCATCCACGTCCACGACCAGTACCCGGTACTGAACGCCCGGTTCACACCCGCGGGAGCCTTGGCGTTGATTCCGTCCACGACGCTCTCCCACCGCTCAAACACCGGCCGCGCCGTCCTCGCCACCGCCGGATAATTGAGCGACGAATCCGCGGTGACGCGGTAGTAAAACATCTTGGGCACGGAGCCGTCCGCGTTGGCAGCCTCGAAGCCGACGTGCTTGCGCAGAAACTTGCCGTGCTTGGACGATAGAAACTCGTACATCTCGCGCGCGAACGACTCCTTCGCCGCCGGGAACGTGCGATTCAGCGCCGACTGGTACTTTGCGAAATCCCGCATCGGGCAGATGACCCTCGCGGCGGCGCCGTTCCGAAGGAGCGTGCCGCCCTCGCAGCCCGGCGCGTCGCACGTCGCCGCGGCGAGATCGTCGCACGCGCCCGCGAGGTGCGTCTGCGCCTCGGGCGAGCTCGCGTCGAACGTCTCGGTGAGCCGGAGCTCGCCGCGCTCCGCGGGCTTCCACCTGTTCACTCGCGAGACGTCCATGCCGTCCAAGCCCCAAAAGACGTCGACGACGATGACTCGGTCCTCGTCGCTGCTCGCGAACGCCTCGCGCTTGTTCGCGAACGCCTGCATCATGTGGTCGCTCGGGTACCACTGCTCCTGCTGCGCGGGGGGCTCCAGCTTGTTCGCGCCCCACGCGCCGTACAGGAGGAGCGCGACGAACGCGATGAGTATCGCGTACCTGGCGGGCGACTTGATGAACCGGAAAAAGGGCTCGCGGTAGAACCACTCCACCGGTCGCAGCCTCTTCTTGTCCATGACGAAGTTTTTCGTCCCGCTCTCCGCGTCGTCTATCGACGAGTCGTCGCTTCCGTCGCTTCCGTCCGCGGCGTAGGAGCCGCGCAGGGCGAAGGGGTTGACGGTGACGCGTCGGCCGCGGCCGTTCTTCGCCGCTTTCGGAGCTTTCCCGGGTGCCGCTTTCGGAGCCGGGGGTTGGGAGCTTTCCCAGGCGTGGATCCTGCGCGCGGTGTCGTTCAGGGCGGCGTCGGCCAGGGTCGCGGTCGACGTGGGCGATCCGTCGGCGCTCGCGGGTCTCGAACCGGGAACCTCCGCGTTCGCAGCCTTGTCCCCTACCAACCGAGCGCACGTGCACATCTTGCCCACGTACCTGTCGTACAGCATCAGCGCGGGGGGGAAAAACGCCACGTTGACCACGAAGAGGAAGAACACCATCGTGGCGCTCAGGATCCCGAAGGCGGAGATGGGCATCACCTTGCTCATGGCGGTGGCCAAAAACGCCATCATGGTGGTGAACGACGTGACGCTGATGGCCTTTGAAGCGCGTTCCGCGGTGTACGTGACTCGGTCGAGGATGTTATCCTTCACGTGCGGCACCAGCGCGCTCTGCTTGAAGGCGTCGTAAAACACGAACACGTCGTCGGCGCCGATGCCGAGCACGATGAATATGGAGAGCACCTGTATGTTCCCGAGGTAGGCGATTCGGAACACCAGCTTGTATATGAAGATGGACACCGGGAGCGACATCAGAATCTCGAACATGCCCAGCGACGCGATAAAGACGCTGCCCGTGCTGAAGGCCATGTACCCCCACACGGACAGGATCGACGCGAACGCCCACGCGAGATCGTAGTTGATGATGAGCCGCGAGTCCTGCCTTCGGAGGTACGCGGCGTACCATCTCACCTCGGTGTCTCGCTCGCTCGGTATTCCCAAATACGGCGACGACAGGAAACCGGCGCTCATCCCGAACCTCTCGAACAGAGCCTTCTCCACCGCGTTCAGCCACAGCTTACCCACCTTGTTTTCCTGCTTCTCCTCGTCCCTGCTGTTGTCCGCGAAGCCCCTCAGCGGCGCACCGACGGGGTACTTCAGCCGGGTCATTCGGTTGTGAAGCGTCTTCGGGTCGAACCCCCCGTCGAGAAAGTACCCCATCCCGCGCCTGTCCGCGTCGAACGATCGCACCACCGCGTCGATGTCCGTCACCAGGTCCACACCGTTCCCGTCGTGCGTGACGTTCGCGACGGTGCCGTTGGGGTGCGTCGTCACCGTTGGAAAGAAGTAGTTCAGAGGCGACACCGGGCGGACGCATCCGAGGCTGGTCGCGTTTTCGCCCTCGCCGTCGTACGCCAGCTGGCACACGTCGGCGTACCCCGGGGTGTTCATCACCAGGTCGCTGATCTCTTTCATGAGGAGAATGGACTCGCGGTTGAAGACGCTGCGTCCGTCGACGATGGATTCGAACTGGAACATCAGCGTCGCGCCCTCGGACTCCTTCTCCCTCGGTAAGATGGCCGCGCCGGCGACTTTGCCGATGGATCGGTCGCGCAGCTTGAGCGCAGCCTCCGCGGCGTCGGTTCGGCTGGTGACCTCGTCCTCGAGTATGACCCACTCCTGCGATGCGCGCGGTGGTTGGCAACGTCAGGAAACGTCGGGAAGAGCTCGAGCATCGCGACGAATACGCGGGGGTTCGGGGGCGTCGTCCCGAAACAGAAAGGTATCTCCCGAAAGGGGATGTGCCGAATAAAGGAGCGCGGGGCGCGCGGGACCCGGGGCGGGCGCGCACCGACCTTATCGTTTTCGGTGTCGAACCTGGCCAGCCCGAAGGCGCCCACGACGACAGCCATGACGAGAACGGTGAAAAACACGGACAAGAACCCGGTCCAGGGATTGCGCTCGCAGTGCCGACAGTAGCGCGCGAGCCAGCCCATCGACGGGGGCTCGTCCCGCGAGGGGGCGTCCTTTGGTTGCTTCACCACCTCGCCGACGACGTCGCCGGCGTCCACCTCGGCGTCCTCGGGGGTGCTCGCCAGCGCGTCGCCTTCATTCCTCATCCCGCCGCGGCGCGCCTGGTCGCGTATCGCCGCCGTATTCGCTCCCGCGTGCGCCCTGGTGTGAAGACGTGGGCACACGCCGAAAAAAGTCACTGCTTTCGTTGTTCCGGTGCGGCGACGAAGCGTCGCGCGTGGTCACCGCGCAGGGACGACAGGGATGGCGACAGGAATTCCAGTTTCAAAATGAATTTTGATAAAGGCACTTTGAAAGCAATTTCACTTTTTATAGGAGCGGTTTGAAAGCAACTGTGGTTTGAAAGACCAGCGCCTTTTGATCGGACTTTCGCACTCGATTTTTGGGCAGTTCCCAGTGTCACATCTTCCCGAGCGACGCCGTCGTGGCACGCGAGCGACGGCCGGGATGGTGGCGACGGCGCTCGACGACCCGCGCGGTCTCAACCGAAAGAAGAAGGTCAAGGGCAAGGTCAACCTCGTCTCCGGTAAGGTCTCCAAGAAGGGATCCAAGGGCGGAGCCGCGGTGGTGAGCGTCGATGGCGAGCCCGCGGAGGGCACCGCCGCCGCCGCCGGTGGCGACAAGGTCCTCGACATGGTGAGCCGCGAGAAGAAGCTCAAGCGGGAGCTCAACAAGCGCGCAAAGAAGTTCATGAAGGGCGACACCGTCAACACCAAGAACATCAAGGACAAGAAGACCAAGGCGCACGTCAGGTACGCCAACGTCCTCGCCGACAACGCCGCGACGGACGCCGCGCTTCACGAGAAGTGGCTCCTGCCATCCACCCCCGGGGCCATCGAGGTCGAGGGCGACGAGCGCACGTGGCGCATTAAGCAGGACGAGATCATGAAGGCGGTGGACATCAACGCCGCGAGGAAGGCGTTCGACCTGTCGCTTCCGACCCTCGGGCCGTACTCGGTGGACTTCACGCCGAACGGGCGCGACCTTCTCATCGGCGGCAGGAAAGGTCACGTCGCCATGATTCGCTGGTCGGACTACAAGCTCGTAACCGAGGTTCAGCTGAAGGAGACGGTGCGGGACGTCAAGTTTCTGCACAACGGTCAGTTCTTCGCGTGCGCGCAGCGAAAGTACGCGTACATCTACGACAACCGCGGCCTGGAGGTTCACTGCCTGAAGGACCACACCGAGGTCAACCGGCTGGAGTTTCTCAACCACCACTTCCTGCTGTGCACCATCGGAGACCAGGGCGTGCTGCGGTATCAGGACACCACTCACGGTAAGATCATCGCGCAGCACCGCACGAAGCTCGGCCCGTGCGATGCGATGCGCCAGAACCCCACGAACGCCATCATTCACCTCGGCCACTCCAACGGCACCGTCACCCTGTGGTCGCCCAACATGGGGCACTCGCTCGTGAAGATGCTGTGTCACCGGGGCCCGGTGCGATCGCTCGCGGTCGATTTAACGGGGCGGTACATGGCGACGTGCGGCGCGGACTCGCAGGTGAAGACGTGGGACGTTCGCATGTACAAGGAGGTTCACAGCTACTACTCGGCCGTTCCCGCGGTGCGCGTCGACATCTCGCAGCGGGGGATGCTCGGCGTCGGGTACGGCGGTCGGGTTCAGATTTGGGACCAGGCGTTGAGCGGCCCGAAGGCCCAGGCGCCGTACTTGAACCACCAGTTCAGGCGCGGCGAGATCGTCCGTGACTTTGCGTTCTGCCCGTACGACGACGCGATGGGGGTGGGTCACAGCGGCGGGTTCAGCAACCTCATCGTTCCGGGCGCGGGCGAGCCCAACTACGACTCGATGATTGCCAACCCGTTCGAGACGAGGAATCAGCGCAGGGAGCAGGAGGTGGCGCAGCTGATGGACAAGCTGCCGCCGGAGATGATCCAACTGGACCCGGACGGCATCGGCGTCGTGCGCGCGGTGCCCAAGGAGGTCCAGAAGGAGAGGCGAGAGAAGGCGCTGGAGGCGGAGATGGCGGCGAGGCGGGGCAAGCGCGAGGCCAACCTCGAGAAGACGAGGATGAAGGGGAAGAACAAGACGTCGAAGAGGTACCGAAAGAAGCAGGCGAACGTCGTGGACGACAAGAAGCTCCGCGCGCGCATGCTCGCGGAGGAGACGAAGCGAAAGGCGGCCAAGGCGAGGGGCGAGGGCGGGCGGGCCACCGGAGGCGGCGCGGAGGGCGGCGGGGCGATGCCGGGGCAGACGGCTGGCGCGGCTTCCTCGGCGCCCGCCGCGCCGAAGGATGTCAGCGCCGCGCTGCGACGGTTCTACAAGTGACGCGTCGAGGGACGCGTCGCCGCGGTGCCACCCTAGCGCACGCGTCAGACGCGAATTCATTCATTCGAAGCCGAGACTATACTAAAACTAACGACGTCGATCCCGCTTTTGTTTGTCGAGTCGAATCAATCGCCCACGCCGAACGACGCGTCGAAGCCGCCGCGGCGAAGCGTCACCGTCTTGTCGTCCCTCCACGCCAGACTCGTGCGCTGTTTGTCGACCCTCGCATCGTCGTCTTCTCGGGTGCCGCTCGTCTCGGGCACGATGCACCGGACGCTGTGCGAGTATCCCACCGCGCTCGCGTCGCCGCCGTTGTACGTGGCCCGGGTGAACAGATTCGTAGGTCGCCACGACGCGTGGGCGACGTTCCAGACGCGGACGACGGAGCGACGGTCCAGGTACGCCGCGAGCCGCTCCCCTTTCTCGTCCCATGCCATGACCTCGATCCGCGCGGAGTCGTCGTCGTCGTCGTCGTGGTCGTACGTGTTGTCGTCCGCGTTATTAACGGCGGTGGATTCACGGCGCGCGACGGGCGACTCGAACGATTTTCGCGGGGGGCCGGCGCTCGCGGTCATCGCCGCGGCGGCGGCGGCGGCGGCGGCGGCGTAACGCTGCTCGGGCGTCTCGGGCACGGGTATCGCCGCCATCGCGGCGTGTGCCCTCGCCGTTCGCGCCTCGGGGCTCGTCGGCGAATCCCCCGCGAACGAGCCGCCAGCTGTGCCATCGCCGCTCCACCGTCCCCCGCCGCTCGACCGTCTTCGCCCGCCGCCGCCGCCGAACAGGGTCCATACGCCGTCGCCGCTCGTCCTCTGACCCTTCGGCGACTTGGCGGCGTACGCGCCGTCCGCCGTTCCGTGCCCCGCGTACGACGCCAGCGTGTTCGTCCACCCGTCCGTCCACGTGGACGCGATCGAGTCGGTCGACGGTGAAAACTCCGACTTTGCCTTGTCCGACGAGTCGGTACTCGCGCCCTTGTGGGTTCCCGCCAACCCCGTCGCCCACGCCCCGAACCCGGCGCCGAAGCCGTCGATCAACCGCCTCGCCTCCTCCGCGGGGTGATCGTCCCGGTCGACGAGCGTGCGCCACGCGGCGGCGACGGTGAGGTCGTACACGACGGCGGACGCTCCACCCTCGGGCGCGGGCGCGACCCCGATCGCCAGCCGGCCCGTCGCGCGATGGTACGACGCGTGAGGGAGCGCGCGCGCCAGCTCGGCGACGACGGTTAACCCGGCCGCCAGACAGTCGCGTCGCGTCGTTACGTTCGCCGGGTTCAGCGCGGCGAGCACAGCGCCAATCAGGCACTTCACGACGCGGGGCGTTAGGACACGCGGGTGGGACTCTTTCGCCACACGCGCGAGCGTTGAAAGGGCGACGACGTGCACGTGCGACGACGATTTGGATCCCGCGACGGCGGCGGTTTGGATCCTTCGCGAGAGGAACGTCGCGAACGACTCGGGATTTGAACGCGCGAGCGCGAAGAGGAGCGAGTCGACGGCTTGGAGCGTCGCAGCCTTCTCGGCGGGTGTGCCGACGAAGCGACTACCGTCCGGGGAGCGCCGACGGGGCGCCGACTGGGCGCCGACTGGGGCGCCGACTGGGGTGCCGACTGGGGTGCCGACGGGCTCCCTCGAGGCTCCCGATTGGCCCGAACGATTCGAACCGGGCGGTGGAGAGCCCGGGGAGCGCGGGGAACGGCGATCGGTCCAATCGGCGGACGCGCGCGGCGATTGGCCCCATCCTCGAGCTTTTGTCCTCGGGCTCTGGCTCTGGCTCGGAGACGGCGGCGCCTTTTCGATCCCCCTCGCGCGGGCGCCGGGCTCGATCCCGCTCGGGCCCGCGAGCGCCTCCGCCGTATCGCACGCCTCGCGCAGCAGCTCCTCAAAAAACCCACCACCCGGCGTACTTGAGGTCGAGGGATCGAATCCCGCCGTCGCCCGCCCGAGCGTTTGATTCTTCGTAAAAACTCCGTCGTCGACTCCCTCGCCGAGCATCAAAGCCGCGACACCCGCGAGGGAAACGGCGGTGCACGATCGCATCAGCTCGAGCAGCGCGGGAGCCACGAGCGCGGTCAACGCCGGGTGCGTCCCGGGAGGGTTCGCGAGGCACGCCGCCGCGGCGATGCACGCGCCCAGGCACCCCCGGGGCGGCGGCCCGGAGGTGGGGTCGGAGATGTCGCGAAAAACCTCCAAGGCGTCGTCCTCGAAGGCATCCTCGAACGCGCCCCACGCCTCGAGCCCCGAGGCTCTCGGAGGCTTTCGGAGCGAATCAGAAGGCTCCTCGCGGAAGACGGCGGGCAACGGCGAGGACGAGCCGGCGCAGGCGACGGCGAGGAGCGATCGAGCCGCGGCGCGAACCGGAGCGCTCGGCGACGCGAAGACCGCGGCCAGCGTCGGGAGGTGAAGCGGACGAACAGACGCGTTGAACGCGCGAACGAACGCGAGATCGGCCCGGTCCCTGTCCCTGTCCCGGTCCCTGTCCCTGTCCCGGTCCCGGTCCCTGTCCCGGTCCCTGTCCCGGTCCCTGTCCCTGTCCCTGTCCCGGTCCCGGTCCCGGTCCCTGTCCCGGTCGGCGGTACCCGCATCGCTCTCGTCGCCGCCCGCGCTCTCGACCATCTCGGCGAGCGACGCCGCGCACGCATCGAGCGCCAACGCTCGAACCGTCGCGTTCGTCGCGTCGTCGTCGAGCCCCCAAAGATGAGCGTCGTCGTCGCGTCGCCTCGGCCGCCGACTGGCCTCCCGCGCGACTGGCCACCCCATGGTCACCGCGCCGCCCGCGCCCACGCATGCGTTCGGCAGTACCCTCGTCACCTTGGCGCGCAGCGCGCGTGAGGCGGCGGCGTCGGCGGCTTCGTCGACGCCCCACTCAAACGTCGCCGCCGCGATGAGCCGCAACGCGCGCGACGCCTCCCCGTTGACTCCCCCGTCGTCGACTCCCTCGTCCGATTGACTCCCGTGCCGCGAGAGCCTCCTTTCGCGTTCCACGGCGTTCAGCAGGTGCGCCGCGTTCGCTATGACGTAAGGCGCGCCGGGCTGCGTCCAGTCCCCGTTCACGGGCCTGCGGGCGACGGGAATTTTCGCGGGAAAGGAGGATTTCGCGTCGTCTCCACGCCCTGAAGGAGGCGACCACGCCGGATAGCCGCGCGCGCTCGCGCGGTGGCACGTCGAACGCAGCGCGGACGCGAGCGCGGACGCGGCGGCGTCGACGACGTCCCGATCCATCGCGCCGCCGCCGAACAAGTCCCAAACGCGGACGCGATTAAACGCGGGATCGAACGACGACGTCCCTTCGAGAGTCCCTCCTTTGTCGTAACGCGGTCCCGTCCCTTCGTACCCTTCGTACCGAAGCGCCAGCGCGCCCCTTCCGACGTCCAGCAGCAACTCAACGAGCCTCTCGCGACGACGCCCGGCCCGTCCGTCGCGCGGGAAGCCGGGGACGCCCGGGATGAACACCTCGCATCGACCGCGTTCGACGTCGACCAGTCCGAGCGCGCCGGATGCGTCGGCGGTGAACACGAATCGGCCGCCGCCGCCGTGAACCCCCGCGCCGGGTCGACGGGATGATTCATCCGACTCTCCGAATCCGGCGGGGGCGGGGATGATCTGCGTCACCGCGAACGAGTGATGCCGAAGCGACGCCCGAAGCTCCGGTTTACCGGTTGGCGTTCGGTCGAGGGACCAGACGCGGACGACGCCGTCATTTCCGCCGGTGACCAACCGACCAGCCGCCTCCGTCGCTCGCGTGATCGCGCCGGCGTGCGCGCGCTCGATCGTCGTCGTCGAGGATGACGGCGGCGAGTCCCCGTCACCGTCCCCGTCACCGTCACCGTCCCCGTCACCACCCGGTGAGTCACCACCCGGTGAGTCACCGCCGCCCGGGAGGGTCTCGATCACCAGGTCGCCGTCGTCGCAACCGGCGACGACGCGCGACGGAGCGAGAGAACCGCCGCCGACGAAACACGTCGCCGTCGCCGCGCCTTTTTCCCTTCGCCTCTCCTTTTCCATCCCTTCGCCGCCGCCGCCCGGCCACGCCTTCGCGCCCGTGAACGCGGGGAACCACGACGCGGAGAGCGAGCGGCGGCGGCGGCTGGCGCGGGTC
>Ga0181573_10000463_pt1 | contig 42266 bp, 47 predicted proteins | sample 101ome_25_FD_148643 | JGI IMG/M metagenome (GOLD analysis project Ga0181573, IMG submission 148643) | Coastal salt marsh microbial communities from the Groves Creek Marsh, Skidaway Island, Georgia - 101409BT metaG (spades assembly) | ecosystem: Environmental > Aquatic > Marine > Intertidal zone...
CACCCGCACCAGAAACAAAAATAACTGATCAGGAACTACCTAGGCAGAAAGATGCTGCGTGAACTAACATTCAAACTGGACCAGTTAATGCAGGCAGGTCACAAAGACGATCACTTCAGCCCCGTTATCGACAGCCTCAATGGCGGTGCAAGCACCGGCACCGCCGAAACCGACAACAATCACATCGGTTTCTTCATCCCATTGAGTTGAATTTTCCACTTCTACCTCTACAAAAAATTCCGAATCTGGCAGCTCGACTTAGTAAAACCATGGGCATATACCTGCCTATGGATACCTGAGACGAAGAATAAGTGACATACCGCTATCCTATTGTGTTGAGATTATAGAATAATAATCCTGGTTCGATTCGTTCGCCACGCCAAGTTAAGAGGTGTTGATTTTCGCGGTCCCTTCGACTGGGTCACTCAACTACAATTGGGTGACCTGAAAGCCTGTGCTTTTGCGACTCAAGCATCCTAACCGTCCTGCTTTTTTTACGGCTTCAGGAGTGCTGGAACGTCTTAGTGGGAAACTGGAGCTTGAGAAAACATGTTAATCGGCCGAAGAATATACAGTGAATTGCACGAAATGTTTCGTGATACCGCAAGAAGATTCCTGCGGCAGGAACTTGAGACCAACATTGACAGCTGGGAAAAAGAAGGTGTTATACCACGGGAATTCTGGCGCCGGGGGGGTGAGCAAGGCCTACTTTGCCCAAGTGTGCCTGAAGAGTACGGGGGTGCGGGTGGCGACACTCTCTTCGACATGGTCCTGTCTGAAGAATTGGGGTACGCGATAGGTGGCGCCAGTGTCGGATTCGCATCCCACACGGATATCTGCTCCCACTACCTGCTGAACTACGGTACAGAAGAACAAAAGAAGAACTATCTGCCCAAAATGGTAACGGGGGAGACAATTGCCGCAATCGGCATGACCGAACCGGGAGCAGGTAGCGACCTTAAAGCCATTTCGACAACCGCTAAGAAAAATGGCGATACCTATATTGTCAACGGGCAGAAGACGTATATCACCAATGGTCAAAATGCCGACCTGATTATCCTGGCCTGCACCATGAACAAGAGCAAGGGTGCGAAAGGAATCAGTCTTCTCCTGGTAGATGCGGATTCTCCGGGGTTCTCACGGGGGAGAAATCTCGACAAGATTGGACAGAAGGCCGCGGACACGTCGGAACTGTTCTTCGACAATGTAGAAGTCCCGGTAAGTAATCTCCTGGGAGAAGAAGGCAAGGGGTTTGCTGTGATGATGGAGGAACTGCCTCGCGAGCGCATGTCGGTAGCCGTCCGCGCCGTGGCCGCGAGTACCAGGGCGTACGAACTTACCTGCGAGTATGTCAAAGACCGCGAAATATTTGGCCAGAAAATTTGGGATTTTCAGAATACCAAGTTCAAATTGGTAGACGTGCTCATGCAGCTAAACGTTACGTGGGCTTATGTGGATCAGTGTATCGAAAGACTCAATGATGGCTCGTTGACTGTGGAAGAAGGCGCGATAGCGAAAGTCTGGGCTTCGGAAGTAGACAGCAGGGTTGTTGACGAATGCCTGCAACTCTTCGGCGGCTATGGATACATGTCTGAATATCCGATCGCCAGGTTCTATACTGACTCCCGCGTACGCCGAATTTTTGGTGGCACCTCCGAAACACTGAGGTCGTACATCAGTCGTTCCATATAACGCCCGGGGGCTGATTCAATGAAGAATATTGACATGCTCATGGCAGCAGGAAGAGTGCTCTGCCTTGGAATACTGGTGTTTTGCCTGCTTCATGTTGCAATAGGCTTCCCAGGTCTGCTCGGCGAGATTGCACGTATTTTGCTGATACTACTAGTCGTTCTGCACCCGATAGAAACGGCGGTATTCTACCGCTCCATGCGCGCATCAGGTGAGTCTTTATGGCCCCAAGTTCTAAGTAGTCTTGTGTATGGCATCTTTTATAACTATCGATATTTGGGAAACCGGAACAAGCCTGCCTGACAAGTTACAGACCAGATCTCTCCCGGGTGATTCACTGGAATGTTTATTGATGGGTTCTGTAAGTTAGTATGCATACCAATGTAGTTGCTGCGACACAGCAGCGCTTACAATACAAGCTGTAGCTCCCTCTGTGTTTTCCAGCAGAATTTACGTTGAGGATTGTAACCGATGAGTTCTGAACAGAACTTTGAACCCAGGATCGCAATCTACGGCATTGGCTTCGTTGGAGCCATGCTCACCCGACTATTGACTGACAAGGGTTGGCCGGTTGTGGCCGCCTACAACAGGCCCGGTGACAAGATTGGGCAGGATCTAGGGAGATTGGCCGGCCTTGAGAGGGACCTTGGGGTCATCGTCGAAGACGATCAGGTAGCAGACCTGCGATCCTCCGGTGCCAATATAGTCCTTGTTGCCGCAGCAGATGTCGTGGATGAAAATTTTGAAGTCTATCAACGCTTCCTGGACGCTGGTATAAACGTACTCAGTGCGGGCTCTCATGCCTACCAGCCGGAACTATTCTATCCCGATCACGCCGCCAAGATGGATGCCCTGGCCAAAGAGCGCGGCGTTTCATTTACCGGAAGTGGCATCTGGGACATGACCCGGATCTGGTCAGGTATTCTGGCTGGTGGTGCTTGTGTTGAAATCGAGTCTATAGACTACAGCACTGACACCGAAGTTTTGCGTCAGGGAATCCACTGGTTGGAACCCACCGGTATCGGTATGACTGTCGAAGAATTTGACGAGAAAGTCGGCCGCGTACCCAGTCAGCTTAGCGATGTTATACAGATTCCCTCCATTCTCGTACTACGTCAGTATGGTTACACAATTGACAATGTGGAGATGAGTCAGGAACCAGTGTTGTTTGACGAGCCCGTGTATTGCCGGGAGTTGGAAAAGGAACTTCCCGCAGGTACTTGCGTAGGCACACGTACCATGGCTGTGGTTGACACTGTCGAAGGCGTTCAGGCCCGTAGCCGCTTCGAGTATCGCCTGCTGCGCCCCGGGGAAGTTGAGCATTCCACCTGGAAAATCAACGGCTCACCTGGCATGGAAGTGCGAGTCGTACGGGAAGATTCCGATGTTGCCCAGGCCTCCAGTCTGGTCAACCGAATTCCCGATGTGCTGGCGGCTGAGCCCGGGATTACACCCATTACCGATATGGGGCCGCTGAAACCAAGCACGCTTTTGGCATCAGCCTAGGATCAGGTCCCCAGCCCCCCAACTGCATATACCTGTTTAACCAAATTCGGCCAGGTAGGTGGGGCAATCACTGGCGATCATCTCGCGTGTTACTCCATAGTCTTCGAGGCGATACTCCAATCGACCCTTGGCGTGCTGCAGATTGCCGGCCTCCCAGTCCAACATGGCTTGCCTGCGCTCTTCCGAAAACTCCCGCCCGGCCTTCGCGTAAATCTGCCCCACAACTTTCATGGCGTCTGCCCTGATATCTTCGTACTGGATATCCAAAATATCCAGCTTGTCGCCCATGGACTTGCGGAGAGCCATATGCTTTTCCAGATCGGCGAGGAAAGTGTCACGCACGACCTGCCCCAGTGCCTTCAAATCCGGAGTGCCATGAAAAAACTCCCAGGCGGTCTGCATAAGACGGCAAATTGACGCAAACGCTGTGAACAGGTCGCGATGGCTGTAGACCAGTGTTGACTCCGGAAACAAGTCAACGAGCAAGTCCGTAGTGGCCATATGCACCGGCGACTTCAGGATCCAGGGACGCCCCTGCCGGCCTCCGTCCTGCCACTGCAAGTACTGCAGCAACTGTTTCATATAGCTGTAGGTCGAATCAAGGGGCTGCGTACTCATCCAGTTCTGATAAACCGGGGTGTGGAAGTTTGTCGTCTGAATAAAGGATTTACAGGTGAAAACCTGCAGGTAGACCTCTTCGTCCACCTCCCAGGCGCCAATGGGATGGGAGGATTCCCAGTTAGGCATCATCGCCTTGGTAGCCTCCACCGCCCGATGCGCCGCCTCTATACGAGCTTCACCGGCGGACTCACCTGGAAATGGCGCCGGGTTCAGCAATCGCCAGTAATCGAGACGCTGCACACCTGGATCGGCAGACATCAGCCTTTGCAGCTTGGTCGTACCGGTCCTTGGCATACCAAGTACAATTATCGGGTCGGAGACGTCTTCCTCGAGAATTTCAGGATGAAGCCGCAAATCCTCCGCAAAGCGCATGCGATTCACCAGCACACGGTGCATTTCAGCCTCGACAGCCGCAACGCCGGCCTCGGTCAAACCGGCCGATTCATTGGCCGAAGCGATGAAAATCGAAATTGCTTCGTTGAATTCGTCATCGCCGTATTCGCGCAGTCCTGTTTCCGCAGCCGCTCGATCAACCAGTTGTTCCAGCTCTGGAGCACCAAGCCCCTCATTCCCCATCTCTAATCCTCCGATAAGCCACTGTTAAGAATTGGTAAGCAACGTGCGCAAATATTCCAAGTATCTTAACCAGACGATTCAACTACCAATTTCCGCAATGCGACCTCACTCTAAACCCCAGGCATTCGGTTTATTCGCCTATTCTGTAAAGTACTTAGCATACCTATATTCCGCGGGTAATCCGTTAACGCCTAGAATTCCATAGCTCAACCGGCACAGAACCAACTGGAGTAATTTCACTTGCGCTATAAATTACTGGGAAGCAGCGGACTTCGAGTGTCCGAAATTTGCCTCGGGACGATGTCGATGGGCCTGGAAGCTGACGGTTCCGCGGGTCCGGAAGAGAGTCAACGGATGATGGAGTATTTCGTTAAGCGGGGTGGCAACTATTTTGATACCGCAAACGAGTTCTATGCTTTTTGTTAACCGCTCCGCACTGACGGTATACAGAAGTTTGTAAACTTCGTTATTGCGCTCGGCAATATCTCGCAGCTGGTCCTCGGGGAGAAAGAGCAGCTGACAGCGCTCAGGGCTGGTGATTTCGTACAGAAAATCTGGCTTCTGATGACTGAGCGTAGCACCAAACCATTGCCTGGCTGGTATTAATGAGACCGGAGCGGTATTGGCAGAATCGGCGCGGCCAAACATGACTAAGCCGTTCACAGTATAGTAAAGGCCGTTATTTCCACCCTCTCCGATAACAATGGAGGACTCACTGTCCAGCGAGACGTATCTTGCGGCATTCAAAAAACTACTTTGCAAAGTATTTGAAATTTCACAAGGCCATGAAATTGTCTTATGCCGCTTACTGACCATTGGGACCGGAATGTGGGGCGCAGATTTAACCGACCCTGGTTCCCAAATCCAGCTTGCCGGAAAATTGGGTCAAGAGCGATTCGTATAGTGCCGGAGCAAACTTCGAACTAAGGTAGGGCTCCACTAAACTAAAATAGTGAATGGCACTTTGGCGTTTAGCTCCACCCTCCTTCTCGGAAAGCGAGGAACTACCCGTATGATCCTCTTTAAGCCACATTAACCACATGGCCCAGATGTTATCGGCGAGGAGTTGGGAGCTGTTGGGCTCCCTGAACGGTTTCATGGCACCTTGTGCGATAGTTGTGTCAAAGGTGTCTTTCAGTACCCCGATAGTTAAATCTCTCAAGGTTTCAAACTTTTCCTTCAGATACGGATCGTCCTGATGAAGATAAAACTGTGCGTCAAAGAAAAATTGATAGCGCCAGAGAGTATCAACGATACGAGCAATCGAATGACTGACACTCATTGCAGATTTTGGATCAACTTCCTCTCTCAAGACGGCAAGCAGTTCTTCCTCGAGTTCGCTGGCAAGCTCCTTAACCAGGATCTCCTTTGTACGGAAATAGTACGTGAGATTTCCCGAGCTGATCTCCATCGCCGATGCGATTTTGTAGAGCGGTACATTCTGAACACCGCCCTGATTAAACATCGCGACTGCTTTTCGGAGTATATCTGTTCGTCGATTAGACTTAGGCATAATGTCGCCACATGTTGAATATTACCGCCAGATAAAATATTTTTTACGTTTTAAATCAACGTGTTAAATGAATCTTATAACGTACTATCTTATCTCTAAAAAGATCTACTTTCGGCGCTTTCGGCTGTGTTCGGTTTGCAAAACGCGGGTCCCCAAGTATACCCCTCTAGTGGGGATATTAATCGCTGAAATCACGATTTCAAGAAGATATATGTCCCCGGTGCCGCAAAGTCCCGTCAAATCAGTGCAGAGAGCGCCCGAACCACGCTCAGAATTTTGGCACCGGCACGCACCCTTAGACAGGTTGCACAAACCCCGTGTCCCCTGATTGGAGTCTCCACTAAATTGTCGGAGGATAAAGTATTATTACGGGAATACCGGAGTTCATCCGTCAACGTGACTGAAGAATATTTGCCAATCCAAGCTCAAAGGAGCCACCCTCTTTAGCCAGACTACATGCGATAGAGATTCTTGCAATGGAAGATAATCCAAAATCAAAGATTTGCGGCTACAACGAGACAAGCATCTATATCAGGGAAAAAAACCTTTGTGAGGACCTGATTGGCAAACAATCGTTCACCGAATTCGCCTTCTATCTCATTCTTGGGGAAGAGCCCAACGAGAAGCAAAGATCTATCGTCGATGCCTGCCTGGTTACTATCGCAGAACATGGGTTAAGTCCTAGCGCAATCGTTAGTCGCATGACATTAATGGGTGCCCCTGAATCCCTGCAGGGAGCTGTAGCCGCGGGTCTTCTTGGCGTGGGGGATGTTTTTGTGGGCACGGTAGAGACGACTGCGCCATTGCTGCAGGAGATTGTGGCATCAGAAGATGATTACCCAGAAACTGCCAAGCGTATTGTTAACCGCTTGAGAGCGGAAAAGAAAACCGTTCCCGGATTTGGCCAACCCCATCATAAGCCGGACGACCCGCGACCGGCGGCGATATTCCGAGTAGCCGAGGAGGCAGGTGCCTCGGGAGACCACACCAAGGCCTTGAGGGCATTAAGCGAACAAGTCGACGAAGCAATGGGAAGGCATATCACGATAAATGCACCGGGGGCAATTTCTGCCGCTTTTCTGGATGTAGGAATACCGCCCCAGATCATGAGGGGCTTTATGCTGATTGCCAGGTGCGCTGGGCTGTGCGCTCATTTGCTGGAAGAGCAAACCTCGGTGAAGGCAGGAAAAACTCTGTGGGTTGCCAGCACTGCCGCTCTACCCTATGAGGGCGTCGATCTCTCGTAACCAGGACATCGTATATTTACAGGAATACATAATGATAGAGGTAACATTCATATCCGCAGATGGAACGGAACGTAAAGTATCCGGCAATCCCGGTGACACTCTGATGCAGGTTGCCACAGATAACGGCATTGACGAAATCATCGCCGAATGCGGGGGCGCTTGCATCTGCGCTACCTGTCATTGCTACGTGGCGGATGAGTGGAGCGACAAGCTGACTGAGGCAGGCCCCATCGAGCAATCCATGCTTGAAATGGTATTAGAGCCCAAGCCGAACAGCCGTCTCAGTTGTCAAATCGACCTGGATGAATCACTCGACGGACTGGTCGTAACCCTGCCTGAGGAGCAAGCTTAGGGCTGGCTGGAACTGCTTAGCAGCGCCTCGGCAAAATCGTCTACCATTCTTTCTTTCAAATGGTAAGTATCCAGATATTCCTGATGCTGGGTTCTCTTACCGTCTTCTACAACAAAAAGGTAATGGTAGGTCTGGTTATAGATTTTGCCTACGGCGATTTCGCCAATGGACTCTGCCTCGACGGCGGCACAATTATCCTCGGCGATAACTGATTTCACGGTAATCTGAAAACCTTTGGGAAACATCGTCGGGAACGCGGCGAACAGAGGTGGCCCCGGTTCTTTGAACAGCAATACCCGATTCTATAAGTGGATACCTGTCCTGGGTTTAAGCCGCCATGGGTAGTGGCGGTGCTTCAAAGTAAACCTGATCCGGGGTGAGCCGGTCAAGGCTGCTTTGCGGAATGCTTTTATTGTCTTCAATGCTCGTAAATTCTCCACCAGTTACAGTTTGACCAGAATTCTATCAAGTACCGCCATGGGTAGAATCCAATCTAAAAAAGTGATCAGCTTGCTATCCGAACCAACGCGATAATAGGGGCGTAGTTTACCCGGCCTTGTTACCAGCGATACGGCGCGTCCCGCTACTTTTTCGGGCGAGCTGGAAAAATCTTTTGCCCCGGAGATCATCTTCTCGAACTTGCGATACTGATCTCCGTAATGCTCCTCCTCATAGACAGTCAATCCCTTGAGCCTTTCGCGGACGAACTTGGTCTCCTTATCCATCATTGCCGTAACAATGCCGCCAGGCTCAATTAGAGAAACATCGATCCCCGTACCTGCCAACTCCCTTCTAAAGGCATCGACCACCGCCCTCAAACCAAACTTTGACGCGCTATACCCCCCTACCAACTGGCCAGCGACACGGCCCGCAACAGACCCCAGCACCACTATTTTGCCCCCGCTCTGCCGTAGTAAGGGCACAGCTTTCTGAATCAGCCTTACGGATGCGACCAGATTAGTATTTAACATACTCTGCAGTTCATCCAGTGGAAGAGTCTCCATTGGTGAAACGTAGGAAATACCCGCGCAGTGGACCATGCCAAAAAAATCCCACTCGGCGGCACAGGCAGCTTTCAACGCTTCAAAAAAGCCATCCACCTCCTCCTCACTCTGGATATCGAGAACAAAGCCTCTTTCAATGTTCAGGCCTTCGGATACAAAGACATTCAGATCGGATTCATACCTCACCAACGCAACTACATGGACCCCCTTCTCGATCAATAACCGCGTTACTGCAACGCCAACGCCACCTGCCGCGCCCGTCACTAAAACAACTCGCTTTTTTTCATGCACTTCGCATATCTCCTGCCATTATCTACTCACTCGAGTTAAAAATTACTAGTGATACGTCAAGGAACCAAAATAGAGAACAATCAATTCTTCGCTTTTCTCGTAGAGTGAATCGCAGCGCGGTAACCAAATATAAAGGACGCTCCAATACTGGTACCGCCGCCAATATACGTGCGCCCCATTACCGAAGCGGTGCTGTTACCGGTTGCATACAAACCATCAATGACAGATCCATCCTCTCTCAAGACGCGGGCGTCTACGTCTGTCACCAACCCCCCAAAGGTGCCTACGTCACCCGGATACATTGCGACAGCGTAGAATGGCCCTTTCTCAATAGGGCCCAGGTTCGGATTGGGCTTAACACTGGGATCTCCGTGGTACTTGTTAAACTCGTTTGCACCGCGGCCAAAATCCCTATCTTCGCCATCTTCGCAGAACTGGTTAAACCTTGAGACTGTCTCCCGTAGTGCGTTGCGGTTAACATCAATCTGGTCAGCGAGATCATCAAGAGTTTTGGCTTTTTTCATATAGCCAGACTCGAACCAGCTTCCTGGTGATGGTCCGGGAACTGGACCCCAAAAGTACTTTCTTCTATGTCGTCCATCCATGACGAACCATGCCGGTATTGCCTTGCCCGTCTTCGCTTGGTGTTCATACTGTACCTCGCCGACTTCCATATAGGACGCTGCCTCGTTGCAGAAACGTGCTCCGTCCTGATCCACGACGATACAATGGGGGAGAGACATATCAAAATGGTGCATAAAGGGCAGCGGTCTTCCATCTTTTGTGAATGCGCCCTTAGGGTATGACTCGCTTGGCCCCAGCGATACCGCAGCCCAGATTGCGGTATCCATGCAATCGGTCGCAGCGCCCAGTTCTATAGCTCGCTCCAGGACTTCTCCTGTATCTCCGGGGTTTGATAGAGTCCACTTTGTCGAGCTAGGCGCCCTGCCGTATTTCTTCCGCATAGCGTCATTGCGGGCGAATCCACCCGCATTGACGAGAACGCCGCGACGGGATCTGATTCGTTTTACCTCACCTTCGAGCCTCACCTTTACGCCTACAACACTGCCATCAGCGCTCACCAACTCATCGACCGGGCAATTGCGATAGATACTGATGCCCTCACGCAGCGCAATTTGCAGCATTCTGCCCTGGAGAGCACCGCCAGCGCCTCGAGGGTCTCGACCCAGGATTCTCTGAAGCAGGTACCTCCCGGCAATCAAGGCCGCGTCAATTTTGCCTTTCCACGTTGCCTTGGCAAGCTGCATTTTTGTAAGGTCATCAGGCCCAAAGGGAATGGTCATACCAGGATATACAGACAGATGCTGTTTCCACTCGCCCAGTTCGTTGGCATTAAACAACTCAGCCAATAGCGACCTGCCGCGTGGCTCACCGCCGGGCAGTTCATCGTAATAGTCGGACCAGCCATCGGCATGCTTGAATTTCATGCCCTTGGACTCAAGGTAGTCCACCATCTCGGGGCCGGACTCCAGATAGGCCTTACGACGCTCTGGAGTACTGCCTGGCCCTTGATAAGGGGTAGCAGCGTCCAGATAAGTTCTAGCTCTTTCGTAAGAATCGTCTACTCCGGACCTTTTCAGAACGCTGCAATTGGGTATCCATATTGCACCACCGGAGTAGCCGGTTGAGCCGCCAACCTTCTCCTGCTTCTCCACGATCAATGGCTTGAACCCGGCATCCTGGAGCACCAAACTGGCTACAATGGCGCCCCCGCCACTGCCGATGGTGACAAAATCAAATTCCTCGTCCCAGTCCAGAATATTTTGGTCAGGCACGCTCAACCTCACCCACCAATCTTGTCAGCGCCGGCATTTCCATCCCTGACTTCTTCCCCAGGGCCAGATAGTCTCGCAATATGTCAATATCCTGTGCGATGACTTTCGCACCATGGTGGAAACGGTTGAAAGCATCAAAATCCAAGGGCCAGCACTTCTTATGCATCCACAGCCAGGCAAAGCGCCATACAAATCCTCGAAGGAAGACCGCTGCAAAACTCCCTTTCCAGCCGAATACGGGAAGCCTTGCAATCTCGCGCGATGCTCCGCAGGCCATCGACCAGAGGGATTTATCCTGAACCACAGCATCTGGGCCGGGCCAATCCCCGATACGGTTTGCGACAAAGATCGGAAATATTAAATCCGCCATCTGCGCAGTAACGGCATCAGTTACGCCGCATTTGGAATGAGGATTGCTGCTATATAAATCCGCAAACTGCGCCAGTGCCTGGTCAGACTTGTCACCAACAAGGGTGACACCACCAGTGCCCATAAAATGGCGATAGGCGAAATCACATTTCTCGAGCTCTGATTTTTCAGCCTCTGACAAGACAACTTGACCAGGCACCACTCCAGGGTGACTCAAAAAAGTAAAGTACCCTGATTTGATCCTCTCCGGATTCATGCCGGTCGTTTCGACATAGTAATCCTTGATGCCAACCGACACGGAGAAACAAAGAATCTCTGCGGATGAATATCTGAAGGCGTCACCTATACGCCTCAATAGCTGCTCTCCATCTGAAGAGCGCACAGCGCTACCGTCCAATGTCACAAGGATAAAGTCTACACTCGACGCATCAACATCAGCGAAATCTGTTATGACGTTGAAATCGCCATAAGTATTCATCTCTTGCTGATCATAGCTGTACAACATTTGGGGGCGACCAAGTTCCTCCGCCCTTTTCTCTCGCACATAAAAGGTGACCTCTGCACCCGATAAATGGAGATGATAACCAAGCACCAGGCCGCCAGCGCCCGCCCCGACTATAAGAATGTTAGGGTTCGTATCCATCTTATCTCTCAATATTAATAGTGCTGGAAAGACACAAACACAGGGCTATGCTGGCTCTACTTTAACGTGGATATGATCGACCCCACGGACAATAAACTTAGGCTCGAATTTCGGCGCATCTGCACTCTCATCGAATTGAATATTCCTGGTTTTACTCAACAGCTGCTCGAAGGCTATTTTCAGTTCCAATCGTGCCAGCTTGGCGCCCACACAAAAATGTACTCCAAACCCGAAGGCCATATGTTTCCTGACGTTCGCTCTATCGATATCAGCAGTAGAAGCATCTTCAAATAAACGTTTGTCACGATTTGCGGCTCCCAGGCAAACGATCAATGTGGAGCCTGCGGGAACTTCAACACCATCTATGACCGTATCCTTCATAGAAAATCGCGTAATTCTGTTAACCGGAGTCTCCATTCTCAGCCCCTCTTCAATGAATCGCGGAATTTCTTCAGGATGGGCCCTGAGACGTTCCTGAATTTCAGGATTCATCAACATCGTATACAGGCAATTACCAAAGCCGTTAGTAGTTGTTTCATTCCCGCCCACATTCAAAAGTAGGGAGATAGAACCAATCTCAGCGTTGTTCAGCCGATTTCCCTCATCATCTTCAGCATGAACAAGGTCACTGAGCAGGTTTTCTTCCGGCGACTCCCTGTATTTCTCCGCATACTCAGTGACAAACTTAACGTACTCTGCCTGTGCTTTATGTAACTCTACTTTGGACTCCTCGGTTTCGACCTGGCTGGCAGCCAGGCGTACCATCGCATCGGCTGCCGACTCCATCATATCTGACGCGTCTCTGGGTAGACCGTACATATCAACAATTACGTGAAGGGGAAGCTTCATGCAGACTTCCCGATAGATGTCGCCACCGCCCTTCGCAACAAAGCCATCGATAAGCTCGGCTGTCACTTTGTCCACTGCGCCCTCCATTCGGCGCACCGGCGCTGCGGAGAGCGCTGCGTCAGCCAGGGTGCGATAGTTCCGATGCCTTGGGGGATCAGTGTTCACGAGGGTTGTCGTGGGAAGAGTAGATCCCATTTCCTCGTAGAGATACTCATATTTCTTTGAGTAGGGGATAAAATACTCACTGAATATAGTCGGATCACTGGAGTAAGATTCCGTGTCGATCAGTACTTTGGCCGAAGTGTCATGCCTGGTAATAACGTAGGCATTCAGGCTTTGAGAATAGTAAACCGGGGCTTCTTCCTGTGACGCCTCGTAGTGATCGTAGGGGCATTGCATCACGTTGGGGTCAGCAAGCTCTTCGGATCGTTCCCAATTACTCATAACATTTTCTCCATAAAGCTGGTCTTGTAGGTGTTATCTATCAAACAACAAGGTCTAAAAAACCTCTTGATAGGGATGTTTATCCTAGACGCCGCCTGATCCCGCGCACTGTGGAGGCGATGTGGGGTAGGACACCCTGTACTTCCCGAGTCCGTCTGCCCTGCTAACATGTACCGAATACTCTCCACGTTCGAGCTCGCGAAAGAACAGACGAAAAAAACCATAACTTTCAACAAATGCAAGATCATCCCAAGGCAACTGCTCTTTGGTAAACCAGGCGGCATCGAGCGCTTCTTCACCGATCTCAATGTCTCGAGACTGCACTTCTGCCCGAAACACTACATACACTTCACTGATGTCCTTGAGACTGGTGATGGTGTGTAAGTCAACGTCCTCTGGAGGAATACTCACACCCGTCTCTTCAAAAGTTTCTCTAACCGCAGCCTCCTCGAGAGTTTCCTCGCTCTCCATGAAGCCGCTGGGAGCACACCACTTGTCCTTGCCAGGGCTGTTGGCTCGCTTCATCAGCAGTATGCTATCGCCGTGGTTCACGATACAGCCGACCAAAATCTTCGGATTTTGATAATGCACCATGCCGCAGTTGTCACAGACGTATCGCTCCTTGCCTTCATCAGGCAGAAACCTGAGCGACACTGCACTGCCACACTCGCTACAAAAGTTCATCTTTAACACACCTCCGGCGACTGGTAAGCAAGGCCATTACTGGAAACTCGCTTCAGCTGCGCAAACAGCATAAACCACCATCGATAACCACCAACCCGCGCTCTTTCGAGCTGGCCCTGAATAGCACCGTGTCACTCTCTCGCCACATCTCCACCAACAGCGTCTCACCGGGGTAGAAGACTGAAGTGAACTTGACTTCAAGTGACTCGATGAGCGCCGCATCGTGATCCAGGGCGGATTCCAGGAGGGCCCTGCAGCACAGTCCCATGGTGCACAGCCCATGCAAAATCGGCTTCTCGAAGCCCGCGGATAGCGCCACTTCAGGGTCTATATGAAGCGGATTATCATCTCCCGACAGTCGATAGATCGCTGCCAGATTTTCAGCGGTTTTTATCTCCGCAGTATGCGATGGCGCAGTTTCGGGTATTTTAGGTGAGCTTCTCAGATCCCCATAGCTCTCGTTTTCAGCATCGGTAATTCCACCATCACCACGCGCAAAGATCGTATTATTGAGCGTACAGAGTGGTTCACCTGTCTTCTCAAGGTTGATATTCGTCTCTGTGACTATAATCGAACCCTTGCTCTCCCCCTTGTCAGAAACCGCTTTTACATGAGCCTCCGCGACTACATCTGCCGCGCCGGGGAGAGGCTGGTGAATCTTGATATACTGCCCGGCGTGCAAAACCTTCTGGTAGTTGATCCCGATGGACCGGATATCGTTAGCCCCCCAGGCAATTACGGTAGCCATGGTAGGCACCGCCTGGAGATCCTTTTCGTACACATAGTCCAGGGAGGTTTTCTCCAACGGGTTCCCACCAAGGCCAAGGCCCAGCGCATAGAGAATGGTGTCGTTCTCACCGTAGCTGTAGCGGGCACCGGAGTTACTAAAGCCCTTCAAGTCTGAAATTTTTACCGCCATTAGCGTCGATTCCTCAGATCAATCGTGTTCATACTGGATCCCAGGTAAAGACGTCAGCAGTGGACTCGAGACTATACATACTGCCTTCCAAAGCAGGCAGCGCCTCGCTCAACATCGTCTCGGGCGTCCAGCCGTCATTGCGACCTATTCCACGTAGGGGACGTGACTGGCTCATCAGAAAGATTTCATTACCCCTGACAACGAATACCTGCCCGGTAACATCGCTGGCGCCAGGAGCGGCCAGCGCAACGCAGAACATTGCGGGTTGGTCGGGACGCATCTTTTCCTGCATCAACTCCACCTTGCGCTTGGTGGCTTCATCCTTGACCGGAATCGTGCCGATCATTCTGGTCCAGGCAAAAGGCGCTACCACATTGCAACGAACATTGTTTTTTGAACCTTCCATCGCGATGATTCTCGACAAACCAACAATGCCCGCTTTCGCGGCACTGTAGTTGGCTTGCCCGATATTGCCGATCAGGCCAGAGGTCGAGCCAAACAGAATAATCGAGCCCTCATTCTGCTCACGGAAGTGATTCACCGCTGCCCGTGCAATGTTGTATGAACCTTCGAGATGTACCTTGAGAACTGCGTCCCAGTCTTCATCTTCCAGTTTGTGAAACATTTTATCCCGCAAGATCCCCGCGGTATTGATGACCGCATGTAAGCCACCGAATTCGTCCAGTGCCTGCTCCATCAGATACTTAACACCCTTGCGATCAGTCACACTATCGAAGTTGGCAACCGCTTCGCCACCGTTCGCCCTGATCAGCTCGGCAACCTCTTCCGCGGGCCGTGCAGAGCCTCCTTCGCGGCCATCAGCACCGCCACCCAGATCGCTGACCACTACTTTGGCACCCTGATTCGCTGCGGCTATCGCACACTCTTTGCCGATACCATTTCCGCCGCCACTTACAATGACAACGCGCCCCTCAAGTATGCTCATACTACTCTCCACCAACCCTTAAAATTGCTCGCTTGAATATTCCTCGACCGCACGGTTTCCAGCCGACAGCCACGACTTCGGCCAGTATGGTCTTGGCCACTGTTGATAAGACGACTGGGGGGGCAAAACCCGTATAACTTCAACACAGGCAAAGGTCCAGCGTGGCCCGGATTGGCGTGCTGGCCGCACACCATCTTTTGTGGTAGTTGCCAATCTGCAACGTCTCACTGATAGCCGATCCAGTTGAAAATCGCCTATAGGAGGTTATTTGTGGGAATCGAAGAGAACAAGCAGGTGGTCAAAGCCTACTGTGATGCACTCAGTGACGGTGACCTTGAAAAGGTAATGTCGCTGACCACCGATGATTTCGTCACTTGGGTTCCGGGCCCTAAGGACTAAATCCCCGTTTGCGGCCATCACACCAAGGCCGACGTCGCCGCCATGTACGATGCATGGCCGACCATGTTTCCCAACGGCTTTAAGGTGACGATCAAATCGATGACTGCAGAGGAGGACAGGGTTGCGGTTGAGGCAGAGTCCTACGGTGAAACGCCTGCAGGAAAAGTTTACAACCAGACTTACCACTATCTCTTTATCGTGCGGGACGGAAAAATTAGTGTGCAGCATGAATACCTGGACACATGGCATCTTAAAGAACGGATGGTTGACGACTTCCAGGAGATTTTGACAAAGAGATAATCCTAGCCATCGGGAAACTACTCCAGTATGCATTTCAACTAAAGGGTGCAGATTTTCCACGCCTGAATGGCGCCAATATTCATGCCCGTTGGCTCAGCTATACTGCAAGCATTTGTCATGGGCGCCGCAATTCTCTCGGATGATCAGGGAGGCGGCATGGCGGGGCGTGAACTTCGAATCTCATCAAGACTGAGGACCAGGAATAATTCCTAACTGAGGGCATCGATAATGTGATGGTGGCCCATACACCGATAGGCCCGATCGGGAGCCCCGACGACATTGCCAAGGAGGTGCTTTTCTGGTCTAGGGCCACAGGCAGTCTGCACCACAACCGCCTTCAGGGCGTGTGCACCACCGCCTAGAATTACCCTATAAATCAGCGTCATAAGTAATCACGGCAGTTGCACTAGGATTATTCTGCGCTTGAACTTGGGCGTATTAGCTATTAGTTGCTATTTACTAACTGTCCTTGTAAGGATACGATGGTCGGGCTGAAAACGTATCATTCCACCCTCCCTCGGAGCCGACCTATGGACGACCACCTGAACTTTAAGCTGCCACCAAAATACACAGAGTTAGTCGAGACGACTATCGAACTTCTAAGGGACGCAGCGCCAGTTCTGGAGGGTGCGGACGAACACAGCTACTTTCCGGAAGATCTACTCAAAGTATTCCGGGACAGCAAACTCGCCGAATTGATGGTCGTGGAACAACATGGCGGCAGGTTCCCGGAGATCGACCCTCTCGCGGTGTGTGTGATCCGCGAGACACTCATGCAACACGCGGCCACCGGGCACATGGACGCCCTCTTCTCCCTGCAGGGTATAGGCAGCTACGCCATCTCCCTGGCCGGCACCGACGAACAAAAGGAAAGATGGCTGCCCGGCATTGCCTCCGCGGAAATCCTCCCTGCAATGGCCCTCACGGAACCTGACGCCGGCTCTGATCTGAAGCGAATCACCACCACCGCGGAGGAGGAGAATGGAGAGCTCGTGCTCAACGGCAAGAAGTCCTTCATCTCCAATGTGGGAGTTTGCGGGTACTATATCGTTCTCGCGAAAGAACTCGGCGGCTACTCGCTGGTACTGGTTCCGGCCGATACTTCAGGGATAACAACCGCCAGCGGCCCGGAACTGCTCATCGGCCATGTTATCGGGGAGATAGATTTCGATAACGTGCGCGTGCCCGCAGAGAATCGCCTGGGTGCGCCGGGCAAGGCCTTTCACCTGGTCCTCGACACGCTCACCGTTTTCCGGAGTTCCGTTGCCGGCGCTGCGGTAGGCCTGGCCCAGGCGGCCCTTGAAGACGCACTGCAACACGCCGCACAACGGGAACAGTTCGGCCGTAAACTCTACAAGATTGGTCCGGTGGCCCAACTCCTGGCGGACTCCGGGACTGAGGTAGAAGCGGCCAGGCTGCTCGCCTACAAGGCTTCGACAAAAGTGGCCAATGGCGACCCGGACGCCCTCGCCTACTCTTCGATGGCCAAGGTCTATGCCACAGAGATGGCGAACCGCGTCGTTGCGCGCTGCATGCAAAGTATGGGCCGGTTCTCCTTGACCAAGGGAGCGCGCATTGAGCGTCTCTATAGACTGGTTCGACCGATGACCATCTACGAGGGCGCCTCGGAAGTCCTCCGTCTTGGCATCACTGATTACCTGATCAATTCATTGGAACAGCAGGACAAATAACCCTATGAGCGATCCACATATCGTCTACTCCCTGGTAGAAAACCATATTCTACTCGTCGAGTTAAACCGCCCCGAACTGGGCAACGCGCACACCACCCAGATGGTCGATGAACTGGATGAGGCACTGAATTTAGCCGATGCAAATGATGACGTCCGGGTCGTTGTCTTTACCGGCAAGGGCAACAATTTCTGCATCGGTGGCGACTTGTCGACAGGCGCGGACACCTTCGACCAGGTGGCCGGGGGCCGGGCAACCGACATTGACAACCATCGGGAGAGTGGTGGCGCCATGGCCTACCGCATCTTCAGTTGCAAAAAACCGGTTATCGCCGCCATTAACGGACACGCTGTCGGTGTGGGCATGTCATTGACCATTCCATGCGATATTCGCGTCTCCGCCGAGGGGTCCAAGCTGGGTATGATATTCTCCAGGAGAGGTATTATCCCAGACGGTGGCGCGACCTGGCTGCTTTCAAGAATTGTGGGTGTCAGTCGAGCCCTGGACTGGTGCGTTACCGGCCGGTACATATTGTCTGACGAGGCCGAAAGTTCGGGTTTCTCGCACCATGTACTCCCGAAAGAAGAGGTGCTGCCAAAGGCCATGTCCCTCGCCAGGGATATTGCAGAGAACGTATCGCCTGTCGCGGCCTCACTCACCAGGAAACTCATCCTTGAAATGGCCGGTATGAAGAGCTACGAGGAGGCGCTGCATGCCGAGGCGCGGATTCTGTTCTCGCTTGGGGCAACCGATGAGAGTAAAGAGGGTGTGATGTCGTTTCTTGAAAAACGTCCTGCGAATTTCCCCCTCAAAGTCAGTATCGATCGGGATCGCATCTACGAAGCCTAGATCCCGGAGCCTTCATAACTGGAGGCTGCTGATACATACTCCACTCAATGCTCCTGGGTGACAAATTCGCTTCCGGATTTGCACTACGGCTGATGTTTAAAGACAACGTTACTCTAGCTCATTTGATTAATATGGTTTTTTGAGAACGATGACAACAGAACACAAAATTGCATTGCTACCGGGAGATGGAATCGGGCCGGAAGTTCTGACCGAAGCCAGGAAAGTGCTGTCATTCTTCAGCGGCAGAGGCGATCATATATTCTCTGTCGAGGAAGCGCCCTTCGGCGCCAACGCTTACTTCGACCATGGCAACCCATTTCCCAAGCAGACTGTTGCAGTATGTGATCAGGCGGACGCCATTCTCAAGGCACCGGTTGGGCTAGCCTACGATGAAGCCGTTAAAATACCCGTGGACATGCAACCTGAGCGGGGAGCCGTGCTCCCTCTTCGCAAGCGCTTTAACACATACGCCAATTTACGCCCCATTCACCTACCCGCTCCTCTCGCCAGGTTTTCGCCTCTGAAATCGAGCATCGTAGCCAACGGAATTGACATCGTGTTGATTCGGGAACTTCTCGGTGGCCTGTACTTTGGCGAAAAGAAAATCGGGAAAGACGAAAACGGTATCCGCTACGCCGAGGAAATCCTCATTTATGATGAAATACAGATTCGCCAGGTGTTGACAGCGGCATTTGAAATTGCTGCAACTCGCAACGGCGTACTGCATAATATCCACAAGGCCAACATCCTCAAGTCCAGCGTGCTATGGAACGAGATACTGGAGGAGGTGAGCAGCGATTTCCCCGATGTAACTGTGGTCAATATGCTGGTGGACGCTGCCACGACCCACATGTGCCTGAATCCAACACAATTCTCTACCATGGTGATGGAGAACATGTTTGGAGATATCCTCAGTGACCTGGGCGGTGGAATTATTGGATCACTTGGCTTTATGCCCTCAGCCTGCGTTGGCCCGGAGAAGTCATATTTTGAACCTTCACATGGATCAGCGCCAGATATCGCAGGCAAGAACCTGGCGAATCCCTATTCCATGATTGGATCGGTCGCTATGATGTTACAGTACAGTTTTGATATGAACGATGAAGCTGAATCTATCTGGCAAGCGATGCAAAAAGTCTTTGATGACGGCTTTACCACGCCGGATCTTTCATCATTATCACCTGACAGCGAAGTCGTCGGCACCATCGAATTCGGCGACAAAGTTATTGAAAACCTGGAGCTAGACAGTAACTGAAATGAACGGCGAATTCGAATCAGTGCCAGTAACACCATTCATTGGCGCGGAAATCACCGGGCTTGACCTGTCTCAACCTATTCCGGGACCAGCCCTCGAAAAGCTGAGAGACACCTGGCACGACCGCAAGGCACTTTTTTTCAGGAACCAAACCCTGAATCCGGACGAGCAGGTTGCGTTTACACGGCAGTTTGGGGACATCGACAAGTACCCCTTCCTGGTTGGTGTTGAGCAGAATCCCTATGTTGCGCCGGTGCTCAAAGAGGCCCATGATAAAGTAAATTTCGGCGGTGTATGGCACTCTGACACTACCTATCTGGATATGCCTGCAAAGGGCGCCTCCCTGTACGCAGTGGAAATACCACCGATTGGTGGCGACACAATATTCGTAGATATGGAGCAGGCCTACGAGCACCTGAGTGAGGGCCTTAAATCAATGCTTTCCCAGATGCGCGCTGTCAACACCTCGGAGAAAGCCGACGTCTCGAAAACACGGGAGGATAGATTGGCCGACCACGGCGATGGCTCCACCCCGAAATCTTTTGCTAACAGCCACCCTGTAGTCCGCACCCACCCGGAGACAGGCCGTAAATGCCTCTACATCAACGAAGGCCACACCAGTCACTTTGAGGGCTGGACCGAAGAAGAGAGTACTCCACTACTGGAATATCTCTACCAGCACCAGAGGAAAGCGGAATTTCAATGCCGGCTCAGATGGGGGCAGGGAACACTCGCCCTGTGGGATAACCGCTCTACGCACCACTATCCCATCAACGATTACCATGGGCACAGGCGCTTGATGCACCGGGTTTCCCTTAAAGGTTGCGTGCCGATGTAGTCTGACATCCCAGCACCGCTTATTGCTGGTACACGACAAGGGGTTCTTCCTATGGATAATGAAACACAGGACCTTCTGGTCTCAGTATCCGAGGGGATTCTGACTATCAAATTGAATCGTCCGACGGAGCACAACAGCCTGAGCCAGGCGATGGTGCTTGAGATGATCGATGTGGTTACATCTGCGGAGCATGATCCGCATGTGCGTTGCATCCTGATCACTGCAAATGGCAGCACCTTCTGCTCCGGCGGCGATCTGAACTCAGGGCCCCTTACTGATCCATCGGCGGATATAGCGACCCTCATGGAGGAAGGGATTAACCGGCTGTTGATCACCATGGAGCGCTCACCCATTCCAATCATATGCGCCGTCAATGGTATCGCGGTTGGGGCAGGCCTAGGGCTGGCCCTGGCTGGAGACATCGTGATCGCCAGTCGCTCAGCAGAGCTCTATCCCTCCTTTTCCCGCCTGGGTATATCGCTGGACGGCGGCACCTCGTATTTCTTCACCGAGGGAGCTGGCCTGGCCCGGGCCACGGCCATGTGCTTACTGGCGGACAGGATCTCAAGCGAAGAAGCTCACCATGCAGGCCTCCTCTGGCGGATATTTGACGACGATGACCTGGAGAATGAAGCTCTGAATATTGCCGGCAGGCTGGCTCAACGCGCACCACTGGCACTGGCGGCAATCAAAGCCCAGCTTTCAGATTCGGTCGGAGGCAATCTCTCTTCCTGCCTGTCGCGAGAGGTCAGGGATATGTCCCGCATGCTCAAGACGGAAGATTTTAGTGAGGGGCTGCAGTCTTTTCAGGAGAAGAGGAAACCCCGCTTCACGGGACGCTGAGAGCGCTGAGGCTTACTAAGCCGCTAAGTACTTACGCCGGCAACGTCAGGTCTGATTCCAGTACTTGCTTTAGTCGATCCAGAAATGCACCTGCATCCGCGCCATCAATGTATTGGTGGTCCGCCGTCATAGAAAGCCCCATGACTGGACAGACGTGGACACTATCATCGTCGGCAACACGCGCTTCCTTGGTAATCTGGCCCAGCCCAAGTATCGCAACCTGGGGATAGTTAATGATTGGTGTGAAGTACTTGACCGGCGTTATACCCAGATTGGAAATAGTAAAGGTGCCTCCAGTCATTTCCGGGATGGTCAATTTATTGGTCGACGCGCGCTCGATCAGATCCTTTCGCTCCTTGGCTATCTGCTCTACCGATTTTTCCTGCACACCGAATATAGCCGGAGCGACCAGCCCGTTGGGCGAGGAGATAGCAGTTGAGATGTTTATCTCCTCAACCAGTTCCAGGCATCGTTCGCCGAGCCTGCCATTGAAAACTTTGAATTCTGCCAGGACCCGGGCCAGAGCCTCGACAATCAGGTCTTCAAAACTTACCGAGTTGAATCCAGCTGCCCGCCAACTGTTTTTTGCCGCAACCATGGACGACGCATCCACGTCACAGTGATAGCTCAGCTGCGCAGTATTCTGCAGGCTCTCGCACATTTTCTTGGCGATCAGGGCTCGCGCGCCAGATAGCTTCACTACGTCGTTCATGTTTGAGGGACTCGACTACTCTTCAATCTGGGCAATCAAATCGCCCTCTTTTAAAAGATCGTCCGTTGCCGCAACAATCTTCAAGGTACCAGAGACTGGCGCAACCACCTCCATAGTTACTTTAGCAGCCATGATTTCCACAAGAACATCATCGGCTTTGACTTGCGCGCCATCTTCATAAATCCATTCACCAACGACTACTTCGTCCACCTCGTTCTCTTTGGCAAATGCGCCTTCAACTCGAATTTCAACCATTCTCTACAGACCTCCTGTTAATTACTGCATTAAATCCAGAACCGTGGACACAACCTTGCTGCTTGATGGCAAGCAATACTGTTCCATTGGTCTTGAGAACGGGCTTGGTACATCGGGGAACGCCACGCGACGAGGTGCAGACTTGAACACTGTGGGATCAATTTCAGCGACCGAGGTGATAATTTCCCCGGTCACCCCATAGCTAATATAATCCTCATCAACCACCACTAGACGGCCGGTCTTCTGTACAGAATTGAAGATGGTTTCCCTGTCCAGGGGTACAAATGTCCTGGGGTCAATAACTTCCGCCGATATGCCGTGATCTGATTCGAGAACGGCAGCGGCGTCCATGCAATCATGTACTGCAGCGGCAGTGCCTATCAATGTCACATCTGACCCCTCCCGACAGACATTTGCCTCTCCAAAAGGTACCGTGTAAGCCTCGCTGGGCACCTGCGAAATAGTCCCTGGAATGGGCTTACCCAACATCATCATACCAATGGTCTGTATATTCGCCAGATAAACCACAAAGTCGTCTCCCTGCAGTGCGGTATGCATCATTCCCTTTGCATCGTAGGCGTTTGAGGGACACACCACCTTCATACCTGGCATATGCGCCAGTGTACCGTGCAGCGTCTGTGAATGCTGCGCAGCATTACTATAACCACCTCCAGTACTGGCCAGTAGGACCATTGGCACCTGAAACTGACCACCTGACATGTAGTGTGTCTTGGCCGCATAGTTGGCTATCGCACTGAAGCAAACCCCGATGAAATCAACATATGCCATCTCGACAATGGGGCGCATGCCTGCCATCGCGGCGCCAGCCGCGGCGCCGATGACGGCCGACTCGGAAATCGGCGTATCAATGATGCGCTCAGCGCCAAACTTTTCGCCAAGCCCTTCGGCGACGCCAAACACACCCCCGAAACTGAAGATGTCCTGCCCCATCATCATCACGGCTTCATTGTTGGACATTTCGGCCTCAACCGCTTCGCGGAGTGCACGTCCGATCGGTAATTTTCTAGTAGCCTGTGTCATTGACTTTTTCTACACCTGTATTAGTTAAACCAAACTTTGAATTTTCAATTTGACGCGAACACACGTTCGAGTGCTTCCTCTGGCGCCGGATAATCCGCCTCAATGGCGAATGTAAGCGCATCCTCTACTTCTGCGATTACTTCCGTCTCCAGTTGCTCAAGCTCCGCTTCTGGCAAGACTCCCTGGAGCAATATGCTTTCCCGACATGCCGCGACACAATCGACCCAGCTGTCTTTCTCCTCCTGGGGTACCATCGGCGCGGGGTCGGGATGAAAGTGACCCATCATTCTAAAGGTCTCTATTTCCAGTACGAAGGGGCCATTACCCTCTCGTACATAATCAAAAGCTTTCCCTGTCGCCTCAAGAATTCTCTCGAGGTTATTGCCCTCTACATACTCACCAGGAATGCCATAGGCTGCGGCCCGATCACTGTTGCGAGCTATTGCTGTTGACTGGGCTTTTGATGTTGTGACGGCCCAGTTATTGTCTTCCACAATACAAACATAAGGCAGTTTTTGTACGGCAGCAAAGTTCAGGCTCTCGTGAAAGGTTCCCTGGTTTGCGGCGCCGTCCCCAATCAAGCTCACGGCAATGCTGTTGTCCCCTCGCGCCTTCGCAGCCATAGCGAAACCAACCGCAGCGGGCATTTGTTCACCAATAATGGAACTGGAAGCAAAGTTCACACTCCTATCGTAAATATGCATGTGGCCGCCGCGCCCCCCAGACAGGCCCTCCTTTTTTCCCAGCAACTCCGCGGCCATACCCTTTAGGTCGACACCACAAGCGATTGCGATGGCATGTGGCCGATGCCCAGCATGTACCCAATCATTCTCGGTCAGGTTCTCACACATCGCAGCCACAGCCTCCTGACCATAAGACAGGTGCATCTCACCCGGCAGGATTCCCGCGGCAAGATCAAACACGGGCGTTTTTCCGTCCATATAGAGCTCCATGATCCGTTCCTCGAGTTTTCGAGACGTCAACATGTTGCGATATATAGACAAATACTGATCGTTAGTTATGGGCATTAATCTCTCCCGACAAAGTTAGCCAAGGGCACAGGATGTACATCTCACATCACCAACCCTCAATGACATACGTAATTTGGTTTGCTGCTCGTCCTACAAAGGTAGACGAATCAGGCCGTGCAAAGGCGTAAAATGTGCGAGATGTGACGCAAACCGCATAATCATTGACATTCGGTGATAGTTCCCGTCATCATCCCGCAATGGATGATTCCCCGCAAAACTGCTGCGACACTTCCGTAGATATCGATGCTATGAATGCAGATTTTTCGAAATCCGACGACGCCGAGTACATGCAAACCACTATTAGGGCATCGGATATCAAAGTTAACAGCTACGTTGCCGTCTCCGTAAGCAATAGGGAACTTCTAATGTATAACATTAATGGCCGGTATCGGGCTTCCGACGCGAAATGCTCTCACATGAAACTCTCACTAGAGGGCGGGAGGATTATGGGTAATTGTATCGCCTGCCCGCACCACGGTGCCCATTTTAATCTCGATACTGGGGATGCCGAGTCTCCGCCGGCAATCAAATCGATTAAAGTGTATGAAGTGCAGGTGCACGATAATATGCTCTGGGTGAGCATATAATCCCTCTCCTCTAGGACTTGTTCTCCATCTCCATGTAGTTGTCTCTCAAGACATGTTTTTGCACCTTACCTGACGCAGTCGTCGGGAAACTATCGGTCTCCCACCAGAATTTTGGCACCTTGAAGCGGGCTAACTTTGACAGCAAAAAGTCGCGTATGTCGTCAGTATTAATCTCAGCATGGTCAACCGGACGGACAGCGGCGACAACCTGCTCACCCCATTCGGCGTCCGGTATCCCGAACACCGCGGCCTCTGCAATGTCATCATGTGATACCAACAAATCTTCTACTTCCCGAGGGTAGATGTTCTCCCCACCCCGTATGATCATATCCTTGCTACGCCCGGTGATCCGCAGGTAGCCATCTCCCAACATTTCGCCCAAATCGCCAGTGCGGTACCAGCCATCGCCCGTAAACGCCTTTGAGGTCTCTTCCTCCATCCCAAAGTATCCGGTGAATAGGAATTCGCTTCTAACGCAGATCTCTCCGATTTCGTTAACAGGCAAAATCTCGTCTGAATTCGTCGACATGATACACACCTCTGTGTTCGGAATAGGTGTGCCGATCGTTTCCGTGCGGTGTTCGATCGTGTCTTCTCTGAGGCTGGTACAAAGCGTTCCACAAGCTTCAGTCTGACCAAAGATCATCATAAAATCAGCGCCAAACTTTGATTCAATCGCGTTGACAATCGACGGCGCGATTGCCGATCCGCCGGCGCTGACCAACTTTAGCTGCGACAAATCGGCTTCGCCAAACTCCGGATGCTCCATGACGCGAACAACCATTGTGGGCACCATGGTTGTATAATTCACCTTATCTTTGTCCAGGGCATACAGCATCATGCCGGGGTCAAAGCCCGGTAGCATTACCTGCAACCCTCGGTTCCACAGACAACCAAGCGTCATAAATACACATCCGCCTGTATGAAACATGGGCATCACATTCAGCCAGATTGATCCAGCATCCAGCGCAAATCGAACCTCACCGCGGCGCGATGAGTTAACCAGGCCTTTGTGGGAGAGAATGGCTCCCTTGGGATTACCAGTAGTGCCCGAAGTATACTGAATCATCGCAGGCTGATCAGCCGTAACCACCGGAAACGCGCTAACATCGGGTCGGACTTCTTTCAGTTCGTCCGACCAGGACTCTACGCAAAGTACAGTGTGCAACTGCGTCCTCTGATCTGCTAGTGTATTGGCTGTACCGGCTATATCTATGCCCCGATATTGCTGGCAGCATACAATCCCTTTGACCTCCGATTGATCAAGAACATAGGCCACCTCGCGATCTGTGCTCGCAGGATTTACTGTCACCAGTACCAAGCCGGCCAGAGCCGCCCCGAATTGAATCAGGGGCCATTCCGCGCAGTTGGGTAGCCAGATTGCCACGGAATCCCCGGGGTCAAAGTGCTGCAGCAGACTGGTAGCATAGATCTCGCTTTTTTCGAGTAACTGCGCGTAGCTCAAGGTCACAGGTGGAACATCGACATGCTCGCCATAAACTGTTAACGCGGGGCTATCCGAGGCAGCATTGGCGGTCCGACGCAGCAGTTCACCAACCGTTATAGACTCGATCCCCAAATCTTCAGCGCCAAGGAAGTAAGAGGTTTTATTATCCTGCTGTTTCGTCATCGTACTTTGCTTGTTAGTTTTGTGGATTTTTCAATCAAAGCTCATGTACTTTCTGGATGCCTCCTTCAGAAGGCAGCTTCTCGACATCCAGAAGATATCGAGGTTGAATGATGCCGACTGTAACCTTTTCCGAGTAAGTCGCGCTTATAGCATGAGTCGGGCTGATGCCAATACCCGGGAAGAATTCATCGTCACAATCACCCAGGCTGAGAGTTCCCCGACTGCTCGCCTGAAACTCGTAGCCCATGTCCAACCTGAGCAGACCCTGATTGCCATCGTATACCACATGGTGTAGGGGCGACGGATATTTGAGGATTGCGCTCGCGCCCGGCAACATCATGTGTTTGACGGATTTCATACGCATCTGAGTTTTCCCTTCAACCACCAACGAACTTTCGACCGCGTGATAGCCCTTATCGACCCTTATCTGGTCTGCACTTGTAAACTCAAATCCGTAGTACGTGCTCAGGTGTTTGGCCAAATCCGTATTCGTACAATAATTCCTAAGCATCAGGTTGTGTGGTTTCACGCCGCAACGGCAGCCGACGCCGATCGACAGCCATTGGTAGGGTCCGAATGCACTCTCCCTGGAGCGATAAAACGCAATGGAGATACTTGCCGGGATAGTGGGCTGCAGCGAAGGCGGCAACACCTGCAAAGCATCATCCATGCGCGCCTCGAACTGCCCCACATGAATATCGACGTTTTCAAGGACAAAGGGTTCCAAATCCAGGTTCTTGTCCACGTTAACCCGCGGTGTGATTTTACTATAATCACACTCGCCGACCATGTGCCCACCAATAGTGTTCTTTGTACTACTCATGTAGCTTTCTCTCTCATATAAAAGTTCGTTGTGATTCACTTAAAGTGCGGCATTACTTCTTCCGCGAACATTTTCATACTGGCCAACACTTCCTCCTGCTGCAGGAGCTCCCGCGCGTTGATCATAAAGACCATTTGGTCCACCCCAGCTTCTTCATACTCCTTGATCGTGGCAACAATGTTCTCCGGAGTGCCGACACACAGACCTTCCGGTGCCGCTTTTTTCCCTGAGCCGGCGTCGGGGTCGGCCCGCAATCCGCCCAGCAATCCGATCGCGCTGTAGTTGAGGCTGGGGAATGCCTGGGAAATCTCGATCGGCTGGGCAGCCATGGAACTGAAAGTATCGACAAACTCCTGCCCTCGTTGAACAGCAAGTTCATTATCCCTGTCACAATACATCCAGTTCATTGTCGCAATCTGGTTATTCACCGTGGCCCCAACGGGCTCACAATCAGCGATAATGTCCCTGTATTTCTGGAATCTGGCTTTGTTCTTTTCCAAGTTTCCAATAAACAGGCACAGACATCCCATGCCTCTTTCGGCGGCGTCTATCTCAGTACCAGGGGCGGTCACCGCCACCCACATCGGGGGATGCGGGTCCTGTTCTGGGGAGGGGACGACGGCTCTCTCTGGCATAGAGAATGAAACACCATCATGGGAAAACCGCTCTTGTGTCCACATTTTGGGAATGGTTCGAACATATTCATCCCAAGATTCCTTTGTAGAATCGATATCAGCTCCGAATCCACCCAGTTCAACCCAGGTGGAAGATCGGCCAGTACCAAACTCGACTCGTCCGCCAGACAAAACGTCAAGGAAAGCACCACGCTCTGCCAGCCTGGCTGCATGGCTCATTTCCGGGACACAGGTTGCAATGCCAAAACCAAGGCGGATATTTTTAGTAAGGACCGCGCAGGCGGACAAGAACATATCAGGGCACGAACAGTGGCTGTACTCCTCCATGAAGTGGTGCTCTACACACCACAGGGAGTCAAACCCCAGCTCATCCGCGTACTTTGCTTGCTCCAGCGAGTTATCGAAGACCATCTTTTCATTGACGGGTTGAAAGGGTCTGGGGACTGATAGCTCAAACAGTATTCCAAATTTCATCATTTTTCCTAGTTTCGATTATTGAGACGTGCTTTCATACAGCGAATCAGTTACCTAAATGTTGACGTCTCTACCATTCGATTTCCGTACATTTTCTTGTACTCAAATATACCCCTTAAATTTACGGATTTACGTTCGCGTGTCGTCACACTCAAGGCATTCAAATTCCCAACAAATTCAAAATTTTCCCGATCTCCGGAGGACCCAATGTCTAGTGAAGCCAGCAGTAAATATGATCGCGAATTCATATATCGCGAAAATGCTTGGGAACTCTACCCCGACGTAGACGCCGACGATCCCTGGGCCAAGGCACCTCCAATTGATTATGGACAAGATAAAATTGCTCCCCAGCCCTACTACTCGGAGACAGCGAAGAACCAAGAGTGGGACAAACTCTGGACGAAAACCTGGTTAATCGCTGGCGTAGCCGCTGACATCCCCAATGCGGGCGACTACTTCACCTACCAGCACGGCAAGGAATCCTTCATTATCTCTCGTACGGGCAATGGCAAGATTGAGGCCATGTACAACGTCTGCGCCCACCGCGGAAGCCGGGTTGTTCTAGGCGACTTTGGGCATGTCAAGAGCTTCACCTGCCCGTTTCATTCCTGGGAATATTCCCTGGACGGCGACCTCTTGAAAATCACAGATGAAGAAGAATTCCCAGAAGAGGCCATCTGCCCGAGAGGTAGCCTGAAAAAGGTGCGTTGCGAAACCTGGGGCGGGTTCGTCTTTATCAACATGGATGATGAGGCCGAAGAGTTGCAGGAGTATCTCGGTGTAACACCGAGCTATCTTGATCCGTATCATCTCGATCAATGGACTGTACTGAGTGAAGTTCAGATCGAAGTCAAGGCAAACTGGAAAACCGGTGTCGACGCATTTATCGAGGGTTATCACGTTCATGCGGTTCACCCGGAACTTGCGGACCATTGGGAAGATCGTCAGGTACAGTATGATTGCTACTCAAAGGGCCATAGCCGGATGATCGTACCCTTCGGTCTGCGGAGCAGTCGCCTCACTGACGAGTTGACAGAACTCAATGAGCCGCTTACGGAATTACTCAAGCAGTTTGGCGTAGACGCGAAGGACTATGAAGGGCCTCTCGACAACGTGCGCAAAATTCTACCTGAGATCAAGCGGAAATGGGCAGAGGAAAACGGCATCGATTTCTTTGACCTGAGTGATCAGCACCTGATCAACAACCCGAGCTACCACATCTTCCCGAATGCGACGATCAATGCCCAAGGCGACAATGCCCTACTCCAGCGGTGGATTCCTCATGCTGAGGATCCCGAAAAGTTGATCTACAGCATTATCGCTCTCCTGCCGCCGATGAAAAATCCTGGTGAAACCAAGCTGATCAATATGGCGGACCAGGGTGGCGATAGTTGGCAGGTTGATGTCGACGAAACCCAGGCCAGGACGCGGATTCGCGCCGAGCGGGGTGAAGATGTCGGGTATGTACTCCATCAGGACGTCATCCAGATGGAACTTAGTCAAATGGGCATAAGATCAGATAGCTTCAACGGGATGGTGTTGGGACCTCAAGAAATTAGGATCCGACACTACCTGGCAGAGTTGGATAAATACCTTACTGCGAGTGACTAAACTGATCCCGATGGCAAATTGGTGTCCTATTTTAGCAGTCTCGCACTTGATATTTGTGGGGTGACTTGGCCCCGTAAGTGGGCCCTTTCTTTAGTTTGTAACTCCCATTAGCTGCCTTTATATGACTCAAGTCTCGCTATCAATCTTCCATTCTACGCATCCACCAAAATCTCACGCCACTTTTGCCAACCACTGTCTGAACTTGGAAAATCAGCATGGCTACTACGGATCGCAATAAAGTCGACCGAGCGGGCTGGAAAACAGGCCTCCTGCAGCACTAGTCCATTGATATAGGCTTCCTTTCTGTCCTCTGGCACGACCTTCGCCAAAGTCGAACTCCATCCCTCTTGGGACCTCAGGAGTCCCACAATTTCTTGGACTCTACTCTCAGCACAGCCCCTCACAAAGCACAGGTACAGGCTATTCTGTTCCCCACCGTCCGGATCAAAGTAGATATCTGTACTTCGAAAAAGCATCTCAGCTATAGTCACACGCATAACCCTCAGAATTTTGTTGAGTCTCTAACCGTCAAGGTTTTACTGCAATATTAGAGTGACGCCCTTCAACTGATTCTCCGTAAAATCACAACTTACGGGAATCGGTCTGTGCCTCGTCTACATCAATTTGGTTAAGGAGAATTTCGTGAGAGAAGCGGTCATTGTATCTACAGCGAGAACACCGATTGCGAAAGCTTATCGCGGGGCTCTTAATCTGACGAAGTCGCCTACCATGGCCGCCCATGCCATCAATGGAGCAATCGATCGTTCTGGTATAGACCCTGCCGAAATTGAGGATCTCGTATTCGGCACTGTGATGAACGGAGGCACCGCGGGCAATGTCGCGCGCATGGGAGCCATAGCTGCCGGCCTACCCGTGTCAGTACCCGCCCAGAACGTGGATCGACAGTGTTCTTCTGGCCTGATGGCCATTGCGGATGCGGCCAAGCAGATCATCGTCGATGGCTCCCAGATAGTGGTAGCGGGAGGACAGGAGAACATTACCGCGGTTCAAGCCAAACATGTTCAGTGGACGGCAGAGGAAATCGATCCGAATGTGACTCGCCAGCAACCACACGCCTACATGCCTATGATCGAAACGGCAGAATATGTGTCCAGGAAGTACCGGATCAGCCGGGAGTCTCAGGACGAATATTCTCTTCTCTCGCAGCAGCGGACCGCTGCGGCGCAGCAGCGGAAGCTCTTCGAGGATGAGATTGTGCCCATCACGGTCGCGAAGGGGGTAGTAGACCGTGAAACGAAGGAAGTCTCTTACCAGGAATTTAACTTCGATGCCGATGAGTGCAACCGTCCCTCTACCACCATCAAGCAGTTGGCCGCTCTCGCGCCGGTCATTGATGGAGGATTCATTACCGCCGGGAATGCGTCGCAACTCTCCGACGGGGCCTCGGCCTGCGTCCTGGTGGAGTCGGCTGTCGCCGCCCAAAAGGGCTTGCAGCCATTAGGCGCCTACCGCGGAATGGCGGTTGTTGGAAATGAACCGGAGGAAATGGGAATTGGCCCGATTTACGCAATCCCAAAGTTGCTCAAGCAACATGGTTTGAAGATCGACGATATTGATCTTTGGGAACTCAATGAGGCATTTGCCTGCCAGGCCCTTTACTGCCGTGACTATCTTGGCATTGATCCCGAAAAATACAATGTGAACGGCGGCTCCATATCCATCGGACACCCTTACGGTATGACCGGTGCAAGGTGTGCTGGACATCTTCTGCTGGAGGGGCGCCGTAGAAACGCTAAATTCGGCGTCGTCTCCATGTGTTGTGGAAGTGGTATGGGCGCAGCTGCGCTTTTTGAAATATTCTAGTTATTTCAATACGTTATATGATATTAAGACCTTAAGCCCCGTCAATCTAAGGGCCGCAAGTCGCAACATCGCTGAAGGCCCTTGACTCTCTAGCCAATTGTGCATAAAAATTTAGCTAATAGTTGCTAAAAACTATTGAAGCTGTCAAATTTATCACGTTTGGAGTCCAAACTCAGAGGGCACAACATGACTAAAAGCGCACTGGATTCGTCTCGAGTAGAAGAACTTTTTGAGGAAGAGCGGACCGCTCTGAAAAGTACCCTGTACAAATACCTCCGCAATGATGAGGATGTCGAGGACGTTCTTCAGGATGCATTTGTCAGTGTGCTGTCCGCGGTCGGTGAAGGCACGGAAATACGTCATGCCAGAGGATTCCTGTACACGGTCGCCAGGAACCAGGCCCTGGATCTTCTCCGCAGTAGGACGCGGAAGGATCGACTTTTTCAATATGATCGCGAATCCCGCTTGGATTCAGATCAGGTCTACTCTGAAATTGACAAAGCCAAAGGACCGATTGATGTCGAACGTTCTTTCGAGCTCCAACAGACGATCTGCATAATCGTCGCTGTGATCGAGGGCCTGCCGCCAAAATGCAAGCTGTCGTACTACCTCATCAAGTTTGAAGGGAAGTCCTACTCTGAAGTATCAAACGAGCTTGGTATGTCGGTGAGTTGCATTGAGAAGTACATACAGGTCGCAAATGCCCTGGTGAAAGAACAGGCGGAAGTACACGAACTCGCGATGGCCGCCTGATATACGAGGGGGCTCATGTCGGACTCATACAACCACCTGACGGTTTCCCAATCAAACGACGTACTACACGTCACCATCAATCGCGAGCAGAAGCGCAATGCACTCAGCCTGGACGTGCTCGCTGAAATCAAACAAGCCTTCCGCGCAAACGCCGACGACCCATCGTTAAAACTCGCCGTCCTTACCGGCGCTGGAGAAAAGTGCTTTGCCGCGGGTGGTGATCTGAAAGAACTGGATTCCGTTCGGAGCGTTGACGCCAGCACTGAGATGTCAATTTCTGCAGGGGCGGCTCTAGATGCGGTCAGAGAATTCCCTCTACCAGTCATCGCATTGCTTAATGGCGCCGCCCTGGGCGGCGGCGCTGAACTCGCGATGGCTTGCGATTTCCGCCTCGCCGCTTCACATGCCCGCATCGGTTTCATTCAAGGCACCCTGCACATCACGACAGCCTGGGGCGGCGGCCCAGACCTGATCGAGAGAATCGGTTCTGCCCCGGCACTGGACCTTGTAACCAGCGCCAGGGTGCTCAGCGCCGGGGACGCTGTAGAAATTGGCGTAATCGATGCTGTCGCCCAGGAATCTTTATCCATGTTACTTGAGGACTATTCCAGTCCGATGCTGGCGCGTGAGGCGCATGTTCTTCGGGCAATGAAGGCCCTGAGACTGGCGGCAAAAGCTAAATTCACCGCCCACTTGCGCGAGCTGGAAACTGAACTGTTTGTCGACTGCTGGACCCACGAGGCTCACTGGGAGGCAGCCGCGAAGATTCTAGGAAAATAAACTATGAGTAAATCTAACGACAACGCGGCACCCCAGAGAAACCAGAAGACCATAGCAGACATCGATGTTCCGCGAGTTGCCACCGAGGATATGATTGATACTGGCCGGCTTGGCTCGCCAGGTCAGGCCCCCTACACCCGGGGTATTTTCGAAGATGGGTACAGGGGCCGCCTCTGGACCTTCAGGCAGTACTCTGGCTTTGGCACGGCTGAAGAAACCAATGATCGATACCGCTTTCTTCTGGATAAAGGTTCTACCGGCTTGTCGGTAGCACTGGACCTTCCCACACAATGCGGTTATGACCCGGACGATCCCATGTCGTCAGGCGAAGTAGGAAAAGTCGGCGTTTCACTCTCCAATCTGTCAGAGGCAGAAATCCTGTTCAAGGGAATCGACCTCAGTCAAATCTCGACGTCTTTCACTATCAACGGCACCGCCGCCATTGTCTATGCAATGTACGTAGCGGCGGCGGACAACGCCGGCGTTCCGCGCAGTAAACTTACCGGTACGATCCAGAATGACATACTGAAGGAATACGTTGCTCGCGGCACCTGGATATTCCCCGTCAGGGAATCCATGCGATTGATCGCTGACACCATACTCTTTTCCAACGAAGAGACACCCAGATTCAATCCCATATCAATTGCAGGAGCTCACGTTCGCGACGCCGGAGTCGATGAAGTTGAAGAGCTTGGGTACACCCTTGCCAATGGGCTTGCCTATGTCGACGAACTTGTCAGACGCGGTGCCGACCCCAACGCATTTGCAAAGCGATTGAGCTTCTTCTTTTACGTGCACATGAATTTTTTTGAAGAGATCGCAAAGTTCCGGGCCGGGCGTCGGCTATGGGCCAGGCTGTTGCAAGAGCGCTACGGCGTTAGCGACCCGAAGGCGCTCATGTTCCGCTTTGGTGTAGTCTGCGGTGGCTCCTCACTGACCGCTTCTCAGCCTTATAACAACATCGCTCGTGTGGCTGTCGAAAATATGGCTGCCGTATTCGGGGGTGCTCAATCTATCTTCACTTGCGCCTACGATGAGGCCTTCCAGATTCCCACCGAATTCAGTGCGGAAACAGCCCTAAGGACCCAGCAGATACTTGCATACGAGAGCGGCATCGATAAATCCGTGGATCCGCTAGGCGGTAGTTACTATCTCGAATGGTTGACAGACCAAATGGAACAGAAAGCAGAGCAAGTAATTCTTGAGCTTGAGGAATACGGCGGCGTGGAGAAATCGATTGAAGACGGATTTCTTCAGGCCAAAGTGGCCGAAAGCGCGCGCTTGCGTAAAACGAAAACTGATAGCGGCGAACGTGTGGTTGTAGGTGAAAATGCTTTCCGCGCAGCAGATGACGGAGACCATGACTTTGGGGAGGTCTTTGAGCTGGACTCTTCTGCCACAGGTAAAATCATGGAGAAGCTCGAGCGAATTCGACAGACCCGTGATAACACCAAGGTGGAAGAGAGCCTCTCTAAACTTGAAAAAGCTGCGGCAAACCCATCTGAAAACATCATGCCTTACCTGGTCGAGTGCTGCCACTCATACGCGACAGTAGGCGAGATGGTCAATCGACTGAAGAATCAATGGGGTGAGTTCAACGAACCAATAAGACTCTAGTATGAGGAGTAGGAGAACTTTATGGCGTTACAGGGAAAAAGGATACTGGTTGGCAAGCCAGGTCTTGACGGACACGATGTCGGCGCGAAGATTATCGCGTTGACCTTACGCGATGCAGGTGCCGACGTGATATACACGGGATTGAGAAAGACGCCGGATTACATTGCAAGAGTTGCTGTCGACGAAGACGTCGACGCGGTAGGACTGAGTATTCTGAGCGGTAGTCATAAAGAGCTGGTCAAGCTAACGCGAGAGAAACTGGACGAAATGGGCGCCGGGAATGTTCAAATTTTTGTAGGTGGAACAATTCCGAGACAGGATTACAACGCACTCGAACAGCAAGGTGTGACTGCCATATTCACCTCGGAAATGCCACTGACGGAGGTCGTGGAGACGGTCGACAAATTACTACAATGACCACCCCGGCATCCAGATCCGGCCCCCTAGCTGGAAAACGCATCCTCGAGATCGGCCATATGCTTGCTGGCCCCTACTGCGGCATGCTACTCGCGGACATGGGCGCCGAGGTAATAAAGATCGAAACGGGTGACGGAGACATCTCGCGGCAGGTAGGGCCAAACTATGTCGGGGAGCATAACGCCTACTTCGCCAGCCTCAACAGAGGCAAAAAGGGCATAACACTAGATATTCAATGTCCAGAAGATCGGCATGAATTTTATCGGCTCGTGGCAAATGCCGACGCACTGGTCAGCAACTTGAGGCCTCGGGCGATTCTAAAGCTAGGTCTTACCTATGATGACTTGAAGCATATCAACCCAAAACTGGTGTGCGTCGCTTTGACCGGTTATGGCCTTGGTGGGCCCTATAGCGATATGCCCGCCTATGACTATGTGATCCAAGCATTGTGTGGCATCGCCATGCTAACGGGAAACCCCGAATCACCTCCCACTCGCGTGGGATATTCAGTAGTAGACAATACCGGCGGCATGATGGCTGTGATCGGGATGCTTGCCAAACTGTTGGAGGGCAAAGGTGGTCAGTTGGATATATCGCTGTACGACACCATGCTTTCTCAACTCAATTATCTGGCAAGTGCCTGGCTCAATGCCTCCGAATCGCCAACTAGACAGCCAGACGGCGGCCACGCCTACATCGTCCCTGCCCAGTTTTTCGAGACTAATGACGGCTATATTGCTTTATTCATTACCCACGATAAATTCTGGACGTTGTTTGCCAGCGAGGCCAAACAGGAACACTGGATCAAAGATGAAAGATTTGCAACCATGGAGTCTCGCTCACTGAACCGAGATCTGGTGCTGGAATCCGTCAAAGCTGTTTTGCAAACAGACTCCTCTGATTCCTGGGTGGCACGGCTACAACCACTGGGTGTGGTCTGCGCCGGGGTCAGATCGCTGACAGATGCTCTTGAAGATGAACATACCCGATTTAGAGATATGGTCATCTCAGTCGCGAGTGACCAGGGGATTATTAAACTTGTTGGCAACCCGGTCAAAATTGTTGGGGACAAGCAGCAATTCAGTCCCCCTCCCCTGCTGGGTGAACACAATCAGAGCATTCTAGGTCGTTAATGTTCGAAAACTCACAACGCGCCGAACTGGCACGCGAACTGTCTCGGGTGTCACGACTGAACTTTCAGCAACTATTGGCTCAAGAGCTTTCGCCAAAGTCGAAATCGCAACGCATTGGTTTTACAGGCCCTCCCGGTGTTGGCAAAAGCACGCTGATAGCAAACTGGGCTGAACGTCGTCTAGCGCGGAATAGGTCCGTCGGCGTACTCGCTGTTGATCCTAGCAGCCCCATTAGTCAGGGAGCGATCCTAGGCGATAGAATTCGCATGGATAGTTTGGACTGCCGCGAGAACTTTTATATGCGCTCTGTTGCCAGCACCAGAGTTCAGGATGGCTTGTGCCACAACGCGCTTGGTCTTCTTGAAGTGTTCGATCGGTTCGGGTTCGACGATTCGGTGCTAGAGACAGTGGGTGTGGGCCAGACTGAGTACAGTATCCGGATTTTGGTTGATACGGTAGTGCTGGCACTGCTGCCCAACTCCGGCGACATCATACAGGCCATGAAGTCCGGGATTATAGAGGTGGCTGACATCTATGTCGTCAACAAATCCGACCTCCCAGGGGCTGATATGCTAGTCAAGGAACTTGAGAACATCTTGAGTTTTAGACAGGACTCCAGTTCCTGGCGACCCCAGGTCGTTCAAGTTTCTTCCGTGGAATCCACGGGCCTGGAAGTTCTGGATGCCCTTATCCAAGAGCACTTCGATTGGCAACAAGCCAACGTCGATCCTTACCAAGTAGAGCGTCGTCGGCAAGAATATCGCCTCGGTGAGTTAATCAACTATCAGCTTCAGGAATTTATCCAATCCAACCGCATGAATAAGGATGGCGATCTGGTCGAAGCGTATAGCCAATTGGTTAAAAGGCTCTCTTCTACTACTGACATCTAGCGGGTTAAAGATCGCTCCACGCCGTCTTTTGGAACATTTCTATTAAGCAAATTGATTTCAGTCTCACAATGACCCATCAGTCAATTCTCGTACATATTACGGTGATCCCGTCGCTTGATTCGTCATACTTCTGGAAATTCCAAGCGGCCAATACGTAAGAGCGACAACAGCATAAAGAAACTATTAGACCGCGAGAGCATCCGTCACTCTGTTACCCGTTATTGTCAGGGAACCGATCGCTTGGATCCCGCTGTAAAGCTGTTCTCGGCTGAACTACTCACCGAACCACTGTTCAGTTCGATACATCCATGATCAATTGCAAGTACCCGATTGAGCGCCTAAAGCCGAGTCGCGTGAGTTACTTTTTGGGAAGCGGTAAAAATCCACGCGTTTCTTCGATCACCTTCTGATATTCTGTCTTTTCCTTCATTATTCTGTCTGTCATCGGTGTACCTGTAACGCCTGCCAGCATGATGGTGTTAACAACGGGGCCAACGATCGTCCACCAAGCCGCTGGATTGCCGGCAACTGCCACAAGATAAACACCCCACCAAACCGTCGTCGTCCCAAAGTAATTCGGATGTCTTGAGTGGGTCCATACTCCATAGCGCAAATACTTTCCTTTATTGTCCGGATTCGCTTTAAACGCCTGTAACTGAGCATCAGCAACGGTCTCAAAGTACAATCCTACCGCGAAAACCAACATGCCAAGGGCTGACAACCAACCGATCCCATTACCTGGTACATCCTTCGTCATCAGAATACCGACAACCGAAGGCAACCCGACAACAACAATGACCAGGGTTTGTGAGTGCATTACAAGGAAGAAACTTTTCCACCAATAGCCCGGACTCAGGTTTTTCTTAAACGTTATATATCTGGGATCACTGCCGATAGTCCGGCGATAAACACCCCATCGGCGCGCCAGGTAAGTCCCCAGACGCGCACCGTGTAGGGAAACCATCAATAGCAGCATCGCTGCTGTCTGTGATTTGGCATCGCAGAGAACAAATGCAATCCAGCCAGGAATAAGATAACCAAAACCGTAATACCCATCCATCAACGCATGGTCGCCTAGAACCAAACCGAGGCCCCATATAATGGTGACAGCTATAAACGTATAGAGCGAACACAACCAAAAAATGCCCTGCACTGTCGTGATATCGATACCCATATTTAATGACATATCGACCTCATGATCCCCCATTCTGCATCTCTTCATTGACCGCCTTGTTGAGCACAATCAACACCGAAGTAATCCACACAGTGAAAGATGCAATAACTAACCAGAACGAAATTATTCCGTCCCATGCAAAAGGTCCCGTCCTGAAGAACTGGATGAACCCTGCGGGCATAACGCCCAGTGCAACCCAGATATTGAGGAAACCGAACCACCTCGGCAATACTTGCTTCCCAGTCTTGTTGGATAGGGTAGCTGCCGCAATAGAGAGGTTCTGGACAATCTGGGGAGAAGTGATGAACAGGTAGAGGATCCAGCCAAAGTCATTAAACACTAATGCCAGTTCTGGAGATAACTCATTCCTGAAAGCTATGGTTACCCAAATCACGGGTCCAAGAATAAAGTATGCACAATTGAATGACCCAGAGGCGGCCTGTGTAAACCCCAGCAGGGGAAGCCCTTTCTCCATTCGAGACATTTGGTAGGCCAACACGATCCAGAGAGGTATTTGAAAGGACGCCCCCATCATGGTGATCCAGCAACCGAATTTGATTCTCCAGTCGTTCGCTATGAAAAATTCGGAAACCTGCTCAGCGGAACTTGAGGGTGATATTGGTGGAACCATCGGTGCTACCGCCGTTAGCCCCACACCAAAACAAAGGACGAAAAATACACCACACCAGATGGCAATTTTTTGATGACTGGTATCCATACTATGCTCCCCAGTAAGGCCTGATGATCTACATCTATTCCTAACGCACTTCCAGGTCAGTTCAGCAGATTAGGCTGAGCTATAGGAACATCTTGAATTCACTGCTCACCTCTTTTTGCGGCCGTAACCATAACTTCTTCCAGCACTTGCGCATTCGAAAGCATGGTTGTTGAGGCGCCCATAGCCGCCGCGATAGAGCTCACAATTATTTTCCGCTTTATTTTCATAGGTTTATCCTCAAATCAAGGATGTTGATATCGGGCAAGCACGCAGGGCGCGCTTAGCTCATTACGGCAAAGATCCAACTAACTTCAGGGTAGACGATTGAGATATCGAATTCCCGTAATCGTTTTTACTGGGCTACAGGCCACCCGCACCAGAAACAAAAATAACTGATCAGGAACTACCTAGGCAGAAAGATGCTGCGTGAACTAACATTCAAACTGGACCAGTTAATGCAGGCAGGTCACACTGACTACGAATGCTACGCGGAGTTTTCTCACTAAAGAGAGAGCTTTTCCAGATTTTTCCACAAAGACCTAAATCTGGGTCCCGTATAAGTAAAAACTTACCACAGCGACAAACACGCCCACGGTCCAAACTTCAAACAGGCCGCGCAAGATCCAAGGGGCGTCCAGCACTTCCATAAAGTACATGATTACCAGGCGCACCTTGAAAAAGGCCAGCGCAAAGAGGCCGACGGCAACGTAGGTGAAACCGGCAGGATTGGTGGGTTCATGGCCATCCGCCAGTAACCATGAAAGGCCCGTTAGTACAGCTAGGAACAACCAGACGAGAGTGATCTTTTCAGTCAATACGGAAGTCATGATCAGCGCACCAGGTAGAGAAGAGGAAAGAGAACGATCCATAGCAGGTCGACCATGTGCCAGTAGGCTCCGCCACTCTCGTAAATTTGGATATCGCCGGCGGCACACTGACCCCTACGCGCCTTCTGCATGAGGAAGATCAACACGGCCATACCGATAACCACGTGCAGTAAGTGGATACCGGTGAAGATGTAGTAATACATAAAGAAATCGTTGCTAGTGAGGGTATGTCCTGCTCGGATCTTCTCACCCCATTCGAAGTATTTTACCGTGCCAAAGCCCACACCACATGCGAAGGCCGCGCCAAATAGTTTCGCCGCCGCATCGGTGACTCCCTTTCGGCAAAAGTGCAGCCCCATGGCCACAAACCAAGAGCTGGTTAGCAGCAGTATGGTATTCGCTGCACCCATATTCTGATTGAGAAGTGACTGGGCAGCAGTAAATGTCTCGATATCCAAATTGCGGTAGTAAAGGAAGACCAGAAAGAACAGGCTGAACACCATCATGTCACCAAATATGAACACCCAGATACCGCCCTCACCGGGCAGGTGCTTGCTCTTTTCCTCAGCCCCCGTGGGACTTATTTCTTCATTTGCAGCCGTCATAACTACAAGCTCTCCAGCTCGAAAAGAAAAATTGATTCCAATTAAGACGAGCCAAAGAGTTTTGACATCTTCAGAGATAACTTCGGCAAGACCCCGTTGATCTTCTTTCTCTTCGTCTTTTAGCAAACCCCGTCTTGGCATATCGTTGCAGACGAATCATCTCTCTGATACCCATAAAATTACTCCAATTTTTCTTCTATAAACAAATCGAATGGCAGCAGAACGAACTAATTCAGGTAGTAAACGCCTAGCTGCGATTAGGGGTAGTGACCGGGTAGCTGCGATAACTGACAACTTTTATAGTTTGCCCGCCGCGGACAGAGCTGAGTGGATCGTCTTGAAGGGTAAAAGTAGCGATAGAGGTGCATCCAGAAGCGGCACGGCCCCAAAGCTGGCATACCATTTGGCAACCCGTTCATTCTTGGCATCAATCAGTAGTGCCACACCACCCGCCTCAGCTGCTACATAAAGACAACGGCGGCCTGCGGCGAGTAGCAGTTGACCACCTAGACCACGTCCCTGAAGCGACTGGTCGACCGCCAGGCGCCCCAGCCTAAATACAGGTACTTCGTGGCGCGCCAGTCCCCGTTTCACAACCTCTGGCGTTCTTTCGTATGACCTGCCTGCATTAACTGGTCCAGTTTGAATGTTAGTTCACGCAGCATCTTTCTGCCTAGGTAGTTCCTGATCAGTTATTTTTGTTTCTGGTGCGGGTGGCCTGTAGCCCAGTGAACTGTGTGGTCGCTTTGTGTTGTAAAACACCCGCCACTGGTCGATCAGTACTTGGGCCTCCCGGAGCGTGTAGAACAATTCTCCGTTCAATAGTTCATCCCTAAGCTTGCCGTTGAAGGATTCACAGTAGCCGTTCTCCCAGGGGCTGCCCGGTGTGATGTAAATCGTTTTGGTGCCCAGACGCCCAAGCCAATTCCGAAGCTTCTTCGCCACCATTTCCGGGCCGTTATCTGATCGAATGTGCTCAGGAATGCCGTGGGTCTCCATCAGGTCGGCAAAGACATCAATGGCATCCTTGCCACGAATACGCCTGGCCACATGCACAGCCAGGCATTCCCGGGTGTATTCGTCGACGACCACCATCAGCTTGATAGG
>Ga0181573_10000465_pt1 | contig 42242 bp, 34 predicted proteins | sample 101ome_25_FD_148643 | JGI IMG/M metagenome (GOLD analysis project Ga0181573, IMG submission 148643) | Coastal salt marsh microbial communities from the Groves Creek Marsh, Skidaway Island, Georgia - 101409BT metaG (spades assembly) | ecosystem: Environmental > Aquatic > Marine > Intertidal zone...
AAAGCGAATCCGAAGTCGCAACTTTTGCTTAATCGCCTAGGATCAGGCTGATAATCTGATTCCCTCCCCGGGCATCGGCAACCGCGTTGTGCCGATATCATGGGTGTGCTGAGCCCGTCGCTCCGATTTACTGGATACGCCGGGTTTTTCGTTTACGACGCAGCGACGGCGCCCACTTCAAATGCCTCGCGAGCATCGCTTACCACTCCGGTCACTGCTGCGGCTGCAACCATGACGGGTGACATCAAGATCGTCCGTCCAACCGGACTTCCTTGGCGGCCTTTAAAGTTTCGGTTGCTGGAGCTTGCGCAGAGTTGGTCACCGATGAGTTTGTCGGGATTCATGGCCAGACACATGGAGCATCCTGCACCACGCCACTCAAATCCGGCATCTTCGAAAACCTGGTGTAGACCTTCCTGGCGGCACAAGTGATCGACGATCTCGGACCCGGGAACGGCGATTGCGGTAACGCCTTCGGCGACCCTGTGCCCCTTGAGATACTTTGCCGCTTCGCGGAAATCAGAAAGACGTCCGTTTGTGCAGCTGCCGATGAAACAGACATCGACTTTCTTTCCGGCAATGGGAGAGCCGCCCTCGAACTTCATGTATTCGAGTGCTTCTTCGATGCTCTTCTTTTCTTCTTCGCCCGACACATCATCAGGAGAAGGGATGTTTTCATTAACGAAAATTCCATGGTCCGGGGAGATTCCCCAGGTAACCGAAGGCGCGATGTCTTCCGCGCGTATATTGACCACGTCGTCGTAGTGGCAGCCTTCATCAGACGCGAGCGCCGTCCACTTTTCCACTGCTGCATCCCACTTTTCGCCCTGAGGTGAATAGGGGCGCCCTTTGAGATACTCGAAGGTCTTTTTATCTGGATTCACGTAGCCGCAGCGGGCTCCTCCCTCGATCGACATGTTGCAGACCGTCATCCGCTCTTCCATCGAGAAATTATCAAAAAGGCTTCCGCCGTATTCGTAGGCGTAGCCGATGCCACCCTTGGCACCAAGGAGTTTGATGATGTGAAGAACGACGTCCTTCGCATAGACTCCCGGGGGCAGCTCGCCATCGACATTGATGCGGCGCACTTTCAACTTTCCAAGCGCCATCGTCTGCGTCGCGAGTACGTCGCGGATCTGGGTGGTACCTATTCCGAAAGCAATCGCTCCAAAAGCTCCGTGAGTTGCTGTGTGCGAGTCGCCACAGGCAATGGTTGTGCCGGGCTGGGTGATTCCCTGCTCGGGACCAACAACGTGGACAATGCCTTGTCCGCCGCTGCCGATGTCGAAAAACTTCACGCCAAACTCGGCGCAGTTGTCGCGCAGGGCAGTGATCATGTCCTGAGCAAGATTGTCCTCGAATGGTTCAATCTGGTTTTTCGTCGGAACGATGTGATCGACCGTAGCAAAGGTGCGATTCGGGTATCTAACCGACAGCCCGAGATCGCGAAGCATGCCGAAAGCCTGTGGACTCGTGACCTCGTGAATGAGGTGCGTACCGATGAGTAGTTGCGTTTGTCCGTTGGACAAAGTCTTCACGGCGTGGGCATTCCAGACTTTTTCAAATAGGCTTTGACTCATACTACTAAAAATTCAATTTAGGGGGGCGGAAGCTAGCACAGGAGCACTCATTCGGATAACGGAATTTCCCTGTGAGTTTTTTCCGAAAAACTCGCGTCAAATCGCCGCTCCATCTTGAATTTCAGGCAAATCTGTTGCAGAAGAACAGTGCATGTATAAATCAATATTCCGGGCAATCCAATCTGAACCAATTATGAAGATCACGAAACTGTTCGTTAAGATGATGGCTTTCGTTTTTGCTGCTGGTGCATTCGCACTCGTTAGCTGTGAAAAGACGATGGAAGGTGCTGCTGAAGATGCTGCTGCTGCTGTCGAAGCTACTAAGGACGCAGGAAGAGCTGCTGCTGATAAGACTGCGGAAGCTGGAAAAGCTGTTGCTGACACTGCCAAAAACGCAGGAAAAGCTGTTGCTGACAAAGCTGGCGATGTGAAGGAGGCTGCGAAAAAGAAGGTCAACGACGCTGCCAAAAAGGTAGAAAAAGCGACTTCTGATAACTAAGCCGATTTTCTGACTCGTTCTTAGTAAAGAAAATTATCGGAACCCCGTGTCGAAAGGCACGGGGCTTTTTCGTGGCCATCTAATCCGTCTTCGTGACGAATCGTCAAGATCAGGTCTGACTCGCCAGAATCCCCTCTGCAATTTTCTTTGCCTGCTCCACCAATTGAGAATCGCCGAGGAACTCTGCGAATTTCAAATCGGGCAAGCCACTCTGTTGCGTCCCCAGAACTTCTCCTGGGCCACGCTGACTAAGGTCTTCGTCGGCGATACGAAAGCCATCTCGTGTTTCCTCTAAAATACGGAGGCGTTCCTTTGCTTCAGCCGCCTCCGGGTCAATCATGAGGACGCAGAAACTCTTGTGTTCTCCGCGCCCAATCCGACCTCGGAGCTGATGGATCTGAGCTAGCCCAAACCGCTCCGCATTATAAATCAGCATCACATTGGCATTTGGCACGTCGACGCCAACTTCAATTACGGTGGTCGAAACAAGCACCTGAGCTGAACCAGACCGGAATTTTTCCATCACCGCGTCCTTTTCCTCAGCGCTCATTTTCCCGTGCAGGAGAACGAGCTCGACACCAGAGAGGCTCTTCTTCCATTTTTCGAACTCGACGGTCGCAGCGTTCGCTTTGAGCTTTTCTGATTCCTCGATCAGCGGATAGACGACGTAGGCCTGCCTGCCATCCTTGAGTTGATCTTTGAGAAAGTCGGTCGCCTGCTTTGTCTGTGAAGTGAGGCGAATCCCAGTGATGATTTTTCCGCGCCCGGGCGGAAGTTCGTCGAGGATGGAAACATCGAGGTCGCCATAGAATGCGAGAGCAAGGGTCCGCGGAATCGGCGTTGCGGTCATTACCAACACATCAGGCGTATCGCCTCGCTCGATGAGTGACTGTCTCTGGGCGACTCCAAATTTGTGCTGCTCATCAATTACCGCGAGCCCGAGGCCGTTAGAGAATTCTTCTTTGTCATGAATGAGAGCATGAGTCCCGATGGTTAGGCTTCCTTTTTTATCTTCCGACTGTGCGGCGGAAAAGAGAGGTAGATAACCACCCGCTTCGCGAGTTCCGGTTTTCAATTTTACTTCGACCCCAAGGGGTTCAAACCAGGCGCGGAAAGTCTGAAAATGTTGTTCCGCCAGAATCTGTGTGGGAGACATCAATGCGGCGTCAAATCCAGCTTCAACGACGAGTGCGATTGCTGCTGCGGCAACGAGTGTTTTTCCAGCACCGACGTCACCTTGCAGAAGTCGAATCATCGGCTCGGCAACGCTGAGGTCGGCTCGGATTTCTTCAATCGTTCGAGACTGTGCGCCGGTTGGCTCAAAGGGTAACTGCGTCAGCAATGCCTTCCACAAGTCTCCGCTCCCGGCGTGAATTGCTCCACCGCTTTCGCGATGATCGCTCCGGCGTTTTTGGAGAACGAGTTGGAGTTGGGCGAACTCTTCCAGTGCTAGATAGCGCCTTGCTGGCTCCAGATTTTCTCTGGAGTCCGGGTAATGAATCTGGCGAGTCGCCTTTGCACGGGTCCAGCCAATATCACTTGATCCTGGAGGAAGCCACTCTGCGGGAAGATCGTCTGGCAGTTTAGCCAAAACGCGGTGGGCCAGAGTCCGAAGCGGCTTCTGAGAAACTCCGGAAACGAGTGGGTAAATGGGTACGATTCGCCCCATGTGCGCTTCACTTGTGGAGAGGTCGCCGTCTACGATTTCAAAGTCGGGATGATCGATAACGAGCTTTTTGCCACTCCACTTGGGTTGCCCGTATAGAACCAGTTCGTGCCCGACGGTGATGATTTTCTGAATGTACGCGAGATTGAACCAGCGCAGCACGATGCGGTTTCCCAGCACATTGGCTCCGCCCTTCGGCTCAATGGTTGCTTCGAACCAGCGCCTCCCGCGGCCCCGGCCAAATCTACTTTGGCAATCGACCACTTCAACGTGAAGGCAAATAGCCTGTTCGGTAGGACCCTCCGGAAAAGTGTCGAAATGGCTCCGATCTTCATGCCGACGCGGGTAGTGTCGGAGCATATCCTCGACACGGTGGAGGCCCATTTTTTCGAGCCCTTCTCGCATCCTTTCGCTGATGCGAACTCCCTCGATCTCAGTGAGCGGCGTTTCGAGTGTCAGCATCCTAGTATCTTTTCCAAAGCGAAGGAACGAAGAGCACCAGCAACGCAAAGAACTCCAAGCGGCCAAGAATCATCAAAAAGCTCAAGACGATTTTGGTGGGTGGATTGAGAAAACCGAAATTCTGGGAAGGGCCGACGGCATCAAACCCGGGCCCGATGTTAAAGAGCGTGGCTAGAACACATCCGATTGTGGAAATCATGTTCAGCTGCGGCTCTAACACAGAAACTGCAATGCAGGCGGTGCCGGTCATGACGAATCCCATCGCGATGAAAAAGGATGTTGTCGCAAAGACGCGGTCGTCGGGCGCGACACCGTTGAGACGCGTCCGAAAAACCTGATTCGGCCGGAAGGATTGAATCAACTCGCGGCGGGCTGTCTTCACGAAAAGGATGACACGATTCATTTTCACGCCTCCGGCGGTCGATCCAGCACAGCCGCCGATGAGCATCACGACCATGAGCAGAATCTTGGAAAAAAGTGGCCACTCGGCGTAGTCGGAATCGGCAAACCCGGTCGTCGAGGCGAGTGAAATGACATTAAAAAAGCCGTCGTGCAATGCGCGTTGGTACCCGAAATGGGTAGAGGCGAACATGAGGTCGAGCGCGATCGCAATGATAGCCACGGTCAGGAGAATCAGGTAGTAGCGGGCTTCCTCCTCGGCTTTGAGACGTCGCCAATTCTTATTCAATGCAAAGATGTAGAGCATGAATCCGATGGAAGAGAGAAACATGAAAAGTGCGATCCACAGCTCGATTCCAAGGTCGTTGTAGTGTCCGATGCTGAGGTTTTTCGGGCTGAACCCACCGGTGGCAATTGTGCACATCGCGTGGCAGACAGCTTCAAATAGTGGCATCCCGAGTGCCCAGAGGCCGAGCAGGCAGATAGCGGTGAGGGTGAGGTAGACTTTGAGTAGCGCGAAAGCGAGGTCGCGAATCCGCGCTGCTCCGGCATCGGAAATATTGATGCTGGATTCCTGCTGAACGAGTGAACGGCTGCCGACGCCGAGAAATGACAGAACCGCGACAAACACGACGAGGATTCCAATGCCCCCAAGCCATTGAGTGACAGAACGCCATAGGAGGAGGGCGAGCGGGAAGCTTTCGATGTCGCTCATAATAGTCGACCCAGTTGTTGTGAACCCCGAAACAGACTCAAAAAACGCGTCGAAAAAACCGAGCCCGGGATCACAAAGCAGGTAGGGGAGCATTCCGAGAAGGCTGACCTGAATCCAGCTCAGCCCGACAATGATCATTGCCTCACGCCGCAATACCTCTTTGCTGCAGAGAATTCCCGGAAGGAAAATGAGGATGCCGAATCCGACGGTGATCCCAGCAGACAGCGCCATTGCCCGGCTCGCTGAAAGATTTTCTGGAGAGGGATCCAGCTTCGCTTGAAACCATGCGTAGCTCCAGCAGGCCGCCATGGCAAAACCGAGAATCACGGCAAGTGCTCCCAGTGTTTTAGCGATGATTCGGTAATTCATCAGGGAGCGACCAACTTGAGAAACTCACGCTTCGCTTTTGGCTTCACGAGTGCGTAGACACTGTCACCAGCTTCGATAACATCTTCCGCTGCGGGAACCTGACCTCTTGCTCCGTGAAGCAGGGCGACTAGAATACAGTCTGTCGGCCACGACGTTTCACGAACGCTTTTACCCGCGACGCAGGAGTTATCACATACCGAGGATTCGATCAGTTCGACTCCCTCCAGCCTTTGAACGAGATGGAAGCGGTCTGAAGTGATAAATCGGGCAAGATCTTTCCGACTGGCCTCGCGGGGGCTGATCGCAGCGAGGACGCCCATTTTTTCGCCGAAACCTGTCATTGTGTCAGCGTAATCGGCGCGGTGGATGAGAGGAAGGCAGTAGCTTGTGCCGAGACTGTAGGCCTGCAGGCAGGTCATTACGTTGTCCTCGTCAACATCGGTGACCGCGATAAAAAAATCGGCATCGCCGATACGTTCCTCCTTCATTTCCGCAATCGACGTGGCGTCGACATTGAGGATAGTGACGTTGGTAAGTAAATCGCTCAGTTCGCGGCAGCGCTCGGCGTCGGATTCGATGATGCGAATTCGGCAATTCCAGCTTTCCAGCGACTGCGCCAGCGAAAACCCATACTCACTGCCACCGAAAATGACGATGTTACTTTTGTTCTCCTTGCCTGTCCGGTTCTGCAGTCGGAGAACGGTATCGTGCAATTTCGAGGGTTCTCCGAAGAGTGTGGCCTGATCGCCAGGCATCAACATGTCTTCGGCCGAGGGAACGATAGTCTCCGAGCCACGGGTGATCGCGCCGACTCGGACGCGGGCGGGAAATTCAATTTCGATCAGTTTCTTTCCGCAATACTTGCTGTCGGGAGATACGGTGACCTGCTGGATTTCGACGTAGCCCCGTGCGATCTCTTCGACCATCGAGGACTTTGGATTGCGCACATGTTTTGCCAGTTCAACTGCGGCGAGGCGCTCCGAACTGAAGAGGTAGTCGATACCGAAATGCTCTCCAAAATCGAGAAAGAGTGATTCCCTTTGAATGCCGGGGTGGACACGTGCGATGGTCTTCTTTGCTCCGAGTTTTTTTGCTAGAGAAGCAGAGACGAGATTGATGTTGTTGTCACTTGTGAGCGAGAGAAACAAATCGCATTCGGTGACCCCACAATCGATTTGCACGGAGATGGAAGTTCCATCGGCGACGACAACACGCGCGTCGATACGGTTGTTCAAATCACCGGCGACAAGCTCGTCCGCCTCGATGACAACGATCGCGTGCTTTTCATCTGCGAGGCTGATTGCGATGTGAGTGCCGATCTCTCCGGCGCCTACAATGATGATGTTCATAAATGGGAAAGGCGCGAAAACTTACCCGAGACGCATGCGGGGTTCAATCGGGTATCGCCGCGAAATGTGATGGGTAAAATAGGGCCTTGTCGTAGGCGCAGGATGCGTTTTACCTCTTTGATTGTCTCAGGATCTCTTGTTGCCGAATGCTCTGAGGGGACAATTTCTTCCGACTCCACGTCGTCAAGGTGACTGCTCCAATAGTGAGCTATTCCGTCTGAACTTTCTTCCAATTCTCCTTCGATCCCCTGATCGGCGATGATGCTGTGCGGGCGCACCGAATATCCCAGGGGTAGATCCGGCAGGATCTGGAGTGTGGGTTGAGTGGGGGACAGAGAGCTTACCGAGTCCAGTTTTCCGCTACCCAATTCATAGAAGGCTCGGAATTCGGAAGGCGGTTTCACCAAGGTTCTTCCAATCCAACCCAGGTAATTGTACGCAAAATGACTATCCCGATGAGGCCTCGCCCACACCTTACCGATCAACAAGGAGGAAATCAATGCGATGGAAACAGGGGAATGGGAAAGAAACATGGATAATCCGAATTGTGGTATTCAGGCCAAACCAAGCGGAGAAATGCGCATTTTACAAGTTGCTGATCTTCCCCAAGGAAGTCTACCTTCTCAGCCTTGTATATGTCGGATTTTGCTACCAACTCCGGTTCAACCTACCGCCCCTTTCCTGTCTTCGCTCTCATCTGGGCGATTACAACTCTGGTGCACCAGCTTGCGTTTACGTTCTGGGCAGAGTCGTGGCAGGGGTGGCTTCTCGTTGCGGCAGCAGTTGCGGTAATCTTTCGGAGCGGTTGCTCCATCCGTTTTCTCATCCTCGTTATCACTTCGCTGCTGAATTTGTGGAACAAGCTTCCTTTCGTTCCCAATCACATACTTTGGGAAGGCATGTTGCATATCGTCATGCTGGCGGGAGCGGCATCGTTTTTCCTCCGAGGTAAAGGTGGGGCGGAGTGGAAAGCCGTTTCGGGTACGTGGAAAAAGGGGCTTCTCTTGTTTTTTGTCGCTGCTTTGTTGAAAGCAGTATTCTTCCTTATTCCCGATCTTCCGCAGACCTATCATTATGTATTCGGAGCGCTTACGACTCTCTTTCTACTTATCGCTTTTGGTCGATTGATAACGAAGGGGAAATCAATGGGAGGAGGCGAGGATTTCCTGTCACGCTTTGCGCCGGTCATGCGGATCGCTGTCGTGATGATGTATGTCTGGGCGGTGATTCAGAAACTGAACCACGACTATTTCGATCCCGAAGTCACCTGTGCCGGTAAACTCCATATAGAAATCAATGCCTACTTTGGTAATATTCTGCCGACAGCGGATTGGGCACTAGTTGGGGCCGCGGTTGGTTCTCTCGTCTTCGAGCTGGGAATCCCAATCTTACTTTGCTTCCGCACGACTCGATTTGCCGGGTTCATTACTGCGGTCGGTTTTCATCTCTGGCTTTCAATTCATCCGGCTGCTGGAATCTTCAGCTTCACCTCGCTCATCCTCGCAGTTCTGGTCTTGTTTCTGCCGAATTCCTGGGGAGTGGAAATGCAGAAGATCTGGGATAAACAATTGAGAAAATTGGGAGGTGGGGAAATTACGAAAGGTCAAAAGCGAGCGCGCTGGATGGTCACCATCGTCTTCTTCGTCACCTTGCTTACTCAGGGGCTTCTTTACCTCCTCATCGAGCGTAGCTATGAAGTTTTTCACACCGCGAACCGAATTGGCTTCTTTGCTTTCTTTATCTGGGGAATCTGGATTGGGGTTTGCTATCTTCTCGCGGGAAAGCGGGCGAAAGGAGAAGGCGATCAACCTCTTCCAAACAAGTTCCGTCCTTCGTGGGTCCTGCTGGCGCTGATTCCAACCCTGATCAACGGGACTTTGCCTTGGATCGGGGCAAGAACGCAGACGTCTTTTTCGATGTACTCCAATCTGCGTTCCGAGGCTGAAGGCAATCACATCTTCCTCAAGCGCGTCGATCTGTTTCAGTTCCAGACGGATATTGTCGAAGTGATGGAATCTTCGCCAAACATTCTCGCACCTAGCAAAAAGCCAAGGGGTATTCAGCAATTCGCCAACATCGGTCACCGCATCATTCCATGGTTCGAATTCCGCCGACTCGTTAGTGAAATGGAGGGAGACTTCGAAGTGGCATACCGACGCGGAGGAAAGGAAATGACCCTCGGTCGAAAAGAAGAACAAATCACCGGCGACGCCGAGGCGTTCCGGCCGCTTCCCTTGCTTCAGCGAAAGTTTCTTTGGTTCCGTCGCCTCGAAACCCTCGAAGGGCCGATGTGCTGCACGCACTAGTTGGGGTCTTAACCTGTTGGGTCACTGATCTGACAGGGTTAAATGCCCGACCTGAACCTGTATCATGCGGTTGAAAAATAAGAAAAATCGCTGTGCATCCGGGCCTAGTCGACGAGCGTTTCCTTCTCATGATTAGGCACTTGTTCTCATTTGTAATTTTTTCCGGGCTGACCGTTTCCAGCGTATTTTCTGAGGAGGGATGGCCTCAATGGCGTGGCCCCGACCGCACTGGAGCGGTCACATCAGAAACGGCTTGGCCGGAAAAACTGGGCGGAGATCATCTCACTGAAATCTGGAAGACATCTCTCGATGAAGGCTACTCCGCGCCCGTGTCCGCCGACGGTCGAGTTTATACAGTGGCAACGAAGGGGGAGCAATCCGAAGTGGTTCGGGCATTTGATCTTGAGACGGGCACTCAACTATGGGAGGCGTCCTGGGAGGGGGCGATGAAGGTTCCATTTTTCGCCAACAAGAACGGGAGTTGGGTGCGCAGTACACCAACGGTTACCGACGGCGCAATTTATGTGGGCGGCATGCGTGATGTGCTGGTGAAGCTAGACTCAGCAACGGGCAAAGAAATCTGGCGCGTTGACTTCACAGAGCGCGAAGGAACTGAGATCCCTTCCTTCGGTCATGTCTGTTCTCCTCTAGTTGAGGGTGGGGCGGTTTATTTGCAGGCGGGTCTGGCAGTGACAAAGCTCAATGCGGAAACCGGCGAAACAATTTGGCGTTCCATGGAGGACGAAAGAGCCATGTTCGGGAGTGCCTTCTCCTCTCCCATGCTGGCTCAGGTCGCGGGAACGCGGCAACTGCTCGTGCAAGCACGCATGAGCCTGGCGGGTCTTGATCCTGAAACCGGGAAAGAGCTCTGGTCGACCCCGGTGAAAGCGTTTCGGGGAATGAACATCCTCACGCCAACCGTGGTCGGTGGAAACCAAATCTTCACGGCGAGTTATGGTGGTGGATCGTTTCTCTTCACCATCGAAAAAGAGGGCGAAGGGAAGTTCTCGGTAAAGCAGACCTGGAACAGCGAAAAGCTGGAGGGTTACATGGGTTCGCCGGTGGTTGTTGGAGATCATGTATATTTACACGGACGAGACAAGAAGCTGCACTGCATCGAGCTCGCAACCGGGAAGGCCGCTTGGTCGACCGAGGAAGTGTTCGGTGAATACTGGTCCATGATGAACAAGGGAGATCGCATTCTCGCACTCGATCAGAAGGGTGAACTGTTTCTTTTCCGGGCTGATCCCGGCGAGTTTCAATTGGTCGACCGCAAAGTTGTCAGCACGGGGGATCCGACCTGGGCTCACGTCGGACTGGATGGGAATCGTGTCCTCATTCGCTCGCTGAAGGGCCTGAAAGTCATGCAGTGGCAGTGACGCAATCGAGCCGCGCCGGGCATTGAGTGAAGGCAAGGTTTGTGACATATTCTCTCCTTCGTGAGAAGTTCTGTTACCAGCTTGTTGGTCGCCGCTCTGATACTGCTTTCAGCGGTATCTGTGTGCTCCGAACCGATCGTGGTAGAAGGGTGGCAGGCAACTGACTCATCAACCGCCCGTCCCTTTTTTGAAATACGGGGGACCGGTGACCGCCAGAACCCGGTGCGTCGGGCTTTAGCGAATCCATTTTCCGGGGATGAGTTGTTTGTCTCCTTTCGTCTTCGTTACGATGGGAAAAGTATCGACATGCCACCAAGCGGCGATGGTGAATTTTTCGTTTTCTGGATGGATGAAATCGAAGGCGGCAACGCGGCTTCGCACAGTGGCAATGTTCCCAACATTGGCATTCATGTTGATGGCGAAGGAAAAAACCGATTCATGGTTCGCTACCACTCGAAGGGAGAGGTTTTTGGACCGGTGTTGCAGGGTGATAGCGACACCGTTATCACCGCACGCATTGCGAAATCGGCATCAGGGGCCGAGAACCCTTTCGACGAGTTGTCTCTCTGGATCGACCCAAAAGCCGGCGATCTCAAAACGCCTGTCGCAGTAGCGAAAAATGCCAAGGCTCTTTGCGAGGTTCGATGGATCGGATTTTCCACAGCGCGAAAAACGGAACTAGAGGATCGCATTCTTGTCGGCGATGTTCGGCTTGGCTCAAAGTGGGAGGATCTTTTCGGCGATGCCGCAGCGGCGGAACTTACCGAGATCCCGGCTCCACCAAAATTCACTCCTCCGGCTCCACCGGAAAAGCTCGTAGATGTCGCCCCCCAGCCGGATTCTATCAGGACGGATCATTGGTCTTTTCAGGCTCGGAAACGTCCTCCCGTTCCCGCTACCGGCTTTCCCGATTGGGTCAGGAATCCCATCGATGCTTTTGTCGCCAAAAAACACGAGGAACTGGGACTTTCTCCGGCCCCGCCTGCTGACGAACGCACGCTTATCCGGCGAATCTCTCTCGTTCTCACAGGCCTGCCGCCCGAGAGAATTGTCAAAGGGGATGCAGTTGAGAGCTACATCGACGAGTTGTTAAGTTCGACTGTTTATGGGGAAAGGTGGGGACGTCACTGGCTTGATGTTGCGAGATGGGCCGAAAGCAACGGCCATCAGCACAATCGGAATCGTGCTCATGCCTGGCGCTATCGGGACTGGGTGGTGCAGAGTTTCGTAGAGAACAAGCCCTACGATCAATTTCTGCGTGAACAGATTGCCGGGGACGAGATCGAGTCTTTCGATGAGGGGAATATCGTCGCAACTGGCTTTCTCGCTGCCGCTCGCTATTCCGGGAATGAACTCGACAAGAGAATCCAGAGGAATGACATCCTCGTGGACATCACGAACACAACGGCAAAGGCCTTTATAGGGCTGACGATGGAATGCGCGCAGTGCCACAATCATTTCTTCGATCCAATTACGCAGTGGGACTACTACAATCTCATGGCCTTTTTTGCGAAAGGGAAGCCCGGCGATGTGATCCTCGATGCCGGGGACTCCGAGGTGGCAGGGCTTGTCAGCAATTACCACGGGATTTTTGAGTCGGTACGTTCGCGCATTATTGAGAGAAAGCGGGCCGGGGGAACGCCGGAACCGGTTCTGGTGATTCCGAAATCTGTTCCCGGTTCGATGACAGCGGCGGAGAAGCGGGCCTTTTCCAAGATCACTGAGGAACTCAACGGAAAAACCAAAGCGTGGGCCTTCTATTCTCCGGTTACTTCACCCCATGAGTTAGAAGTTTCTCCTTTGGCGATACGTTGGCCTTTGCCATTTCAAAAGGAGTCGCTGGAAACGGTGCCAGTTCGGTTTCTCGATCGCGGCAATGTCACTTCACCCGGACCTGTTGCCGAGCCTGCCTGGCCTCTGATTTTTGGAGATTCTGAAATCCCGCAGGATCGTCCTCGCCTCGCCTTGGCGGACTGGCTCACATCACCCGAGCACCCGCTCACGGCCCGGGTTTGGGTGAATCGGATCTGGCAGTGGCATTTTGGCACGGGGCTCGTTTCGACATCAGGAGATTTTGGAGTCGCCGGATCAAAGCCGAGTCATCCTAAATTGCTCGATTGGCTCGCATCGGAGTTGATCGAGTCGGATTGGGACACGAAGCACATTCATCGACTTATCCTCGGATCAAATACATTCCGTCAGAGCAGCCAGTTCTCTCAAGCGAACGCAGATCAAGATCCTGACAATATTAAACTTTGGCGCTGGATGCCGCGCCGACTCGAAGCAGAGGCGATTCGAGATTCAGTTCTGGCTGTGTCAGGGTCTATCGATTTGAGCACGGGTGGACCAAGCGTTGCCCTGGCCGAGATTGACGACTCTAGACGACGGAGCCTCTACCTCCATCAGCGGCGAGACAATTTGCCTCACCAGCAGATGCTCTTCGATACAGCCAATGCCGTTACCAGTTGTGCGAAGCGCCGTGTTTCAACTGTCGGCTTACAGCCGCTCTGGATGCTGAACAGCAAATTCATCCAATCGCGGGCGGATGAAATCGCGAAGCGGATTCAGGCCAAAGCATCGCCGGAAGACGCGGTCGGATCGAATGCTCGTCGCCTCGTCGAAGAAATTCTCATCCGTGAAACAAGTCCCGATGAATTGCTTGAATTGACCCGCTTCATCGAAGATGCCGGGCTTGAGCAGGCGGCAGCACTGCTGTTGAACACTAACGAGTTTATTTACATTCCCTGATGAATCGGCAGCTTGCAGTTGGATTGGTCTTTTTCGCAGCACTTGCCTCTGCGGCCTATTGGGTGACTTCGACAGAGTTGAGCGCAAGCTCGGCCGATTCGATTGTGAACGAGTCCATTCTGGAAGATTGGGGTTATCGCTCACTGGGATCCAATCGCGTCTCGCAGACAGAATACCAGAAAGAGGTATTCGGAGAGGCGGAGATACGAACGCAATCGATCCGGGCAAGCGAGGCGATCGAAGGGATGCCGGGGTATTTTTGTTCCTTTGTTATCATTGAAGAAACGTATCCCTCAGTCGATGCCGCGTCGAAGCGAAGAGAGAATTTGCATGCCCACGAGACCGGGCTCAATTCGAAGATGAACGCGGAGTTTGTTCTCCGGGATGGCTTCCAGGTGCAAAATCGAGTCTTGTTTGCTTCGACTGAGGTCATCTTGTTTCACAAAGTCGGAATGCCGAGCTTGCTGGAAAAAATGAGAGAAATGGAAGGGGCGATTTCGGAATGAGCCTGACAAACGAACAGTTTAGCCGCAGAAGTTTTCTCAACACACTTGGAGGCGGAATTGGTGCTGGTTCAGTCGCATTGCAATCTCTTCTTGCCGACAATGCGAGCTCAGCCCTCGCCGGCGGCTCCCATTTTTCTCCCTCGGCAAAGCGGGTTATTTTTCTATTCATGTCAGGAGGGCCAAGCCAGGTCGATACCTTTGATCCCAAGCCTGAATTGGCTAAGCTTGCCGGGGGCGATGTTCCAGAATCTCTCGCCAGAACGGTTCCCAATATCAGCCGCGCCGGATTGAAGAACCTGATGGCTTCACCTTGGAGATTTCATCAATACGGTGAGAGTGGAATTCCCGTTTCGGAACTTCTTCCAGAGACCGCAAAGCACGTGGATGACCTTTGCATTGTCCGTTCGATGCAGCATCGCAATCCTGTTCACGGTCCCGGAGAATGCGTTGCTCTTACCGGGACCGGAGCTGGCGATCGCCCCTCGATCGGTTCCTGGTCGCTTTACGGACTGGGTAGCGAAACAGAAAATCTTCCTGCTTTCATCACGATGAACCTTCACTCGGATGGCATGCAATACCCGCAGGCAGCGGGCTGGAGTGCTGGCTTTTTGCCGCCACGATTTCAGGGAACAGTGGTCGATCCGGAGAAAGGTATCCGAGACATTGCGATGCCGGAAGGTGTGACCAATGCGGCGCGAAGAAAGCAGCTGGGTGTGTTGGAATCGTTCAACCGCCGTCACCTCGATTCTCTCGGCGCGCATCCTGAGCTGGAAGCTCGAATTCGGTCCTACGAAATGGCCTTCCGTCTCCAGACGGCGGCGCCTGAATTGTTTGATCTCTCTTCCGAATCCCAGGCAACCCGGGACGCTTACGGTCTCGAAACTTCGCCCACCAAGCAATCCGCTCGTGGCTGCCTGCTCGCTCGGCGGATGATCGAGAGGGGTGTGCGCTTTGTTCAACTTCGCATCGGTGGATGGGATGCTCACGGGAATATCAAAGGCAATCACGAGCGAATGTGCGGCATCACTGATAAGCCCATTGCAGCCTTGCTCGGTGACTTGAAGCAGCGCGGACTTTTCGAGGAAACGCTCGTTGTCTGGGCAGGGGAATTTGGAAGAACCCCGACGATGGAAGGAACCGCGAATGGTCGTGATCATTCTCCGGCGGGCTACTCCGTCTGGTTTGCCGGTGGCGGCGTAAAAGGGGGGCAGATCGTTGGTCAGACCGATCCGATTGGTTATGTCGCAACGGAGCGTCCCGTAACGCCGCACGATTTTCATGCAACGATTCTGCATGCGTTAGGGTTGCGATCTGATAAGCTGACGTGGAAACACCACGGTCGCGATGAAGTCCCAACTGTTTTTGGAGGCGCGCCTATCACCGAGGTGTTCGGCTGATTTTTTTGCTTCGTTCCCTGATGAGAATCCTGACACTCCTCTCCCTGTTCTTCACAACGCTGATCCAAGCGGAAGACAAAGCTGGCACCTGGCCGGTCGAGCGCCTCCAGACGGAAGTTCCTGAGCATCGTGTTCTCGACGATTCCGGGCCGATTCATTCCACCATCTATGCTGGTGAGCCAATCGCAGGCAAGCCCACCGAGGTCTTCGCCTTTTATGCTTCTCCGAAGACTCTGGGCAATTTCAAACTAGGTGAGACTGTGCCCGGTATCGTTCTCATTCATGGGGGTGGGGGAACCGCCTTTTCCGATTGGGTTTGGATGTGGGCCAAGCGTGGTTATGCCGCGATCGCGATGGATCTTTCCGGGCGTCGTCCGCCAGGTCCAAAATTCGGTGATGATGGTGAGAAAATTTCTGACTTTACCCACAAAAGAGAGCAGCGGGTTCGGTTGGAAAAGGCCGGCCTTGATCACACGCACAAAGAAAAATTCGACAGTATTGGTGGAACAATTGATGACGACTGGCCTTATCACACGGTTTGCAATGTTATGAAAGCCCACACCCTCCTGCGTAGCTTTCCCGAAGTCGATGCCGATCGGACTGCCGTTACTGGGATCAGCTGGGGTGGGTATTCAGCTTGTCTTGTTGCTTCGATTGACGACCGGTTCAAGGCGGCGGTTCCGGTATATGGGTGCGGCTTTCTTCACGAAGGGGAATCAGTCCAGAAACCTTCGATCGACGCTCTCGGTGAACGTCGCGGGGCCTGGGTCAAAGCTTATGACCCGGGGAGTCACCTGGGAAAATGCAAGGTTCCGACCTTTTGGGTGAATGGCACTCATGACGTTCACTATGTTCTCGACAGCTATCACAAGTCCTACTCGCAAGTGCCTGGTCCGAAAAGTTGGCGCATCGAGCCTCGAATGAGACACAGCCATGGAGCCGGTTGGGAGCCCAAAGAAATCGGACTCTATATCGATTCCATCCTGATGGGTGCCGTGCCGCTTCCCATCGTCGGGGAAATCATGGTGAAAAGCGGCAAGGCCACTGCCGCAATTTCATCAGAAACTGCCATCGAGAAAGTGGAACTCCATTTCACCGAAGACTCCGGCAAAAGGAGTGAGCGAAAATGGAAAATGATTCCCGGAAAGATCGTTGATGGAAACGCCATAGCCGAAGGTCTGCCCAAAACGGCGAACACCTTTGTTATGACAATCACCGACGAACGTGATGCAATGGTCACTAGTTCTGTGGGCTTTCAATAGGCTTAAGCCCCGCGTCCCCCATGTCCGTCCAAGCCAACGATCGAGCCAGGCGCGCTCAATTTTCTTCCGGCGCGATGGCCACTCTTTGCTTACCGCTCGATTGACGGCAATCGAGATGCTTTCATCTTCTGCCGCAGCGGCTGTCGTGATTTTGGTGCCTGCTATTGCACCTCCTGCAGGGGCTGGAATCCCGAGTTAGAGAATTTCGCGGCGGGATTCATGGATGAGTGAGTCAGCGTCGCGATTCGATTTCATCATATAGCCCCCATGAACAGCTTTATGGGATTCCACTCAATCCCGCGAAAAGGGAATGCCGATGTTGGGGAGTCATGCCATACTCGGCGCTGATGAAACGATCTTTTTTCCCCACCCTCGTTTTTGCCTTCATTGTGCTGTTTGCTGTAGGAGCAAAGGGCGACGATCGGCCGAATTTCATTTTCTTTATCGCGGACGATGTTGGCTGGAATGATCTTGGTTGCTACGGCAATACCTTCGTGAAAACGCCTCACCTCGACGCAATGGCGACGAAAGGGCTGCGGTTTACGAATGCCTATTTGACGATCAGCAGCTGCAGCCCGTCTCGATGCAGCATCATCACGAGTCGCTACCCACACAACACGGGAGCGGCCGAGCTCCACACGAGCTTGCCGGATGACCAGGTGCGCTTTCCTCAGCTGCTTCGCAAGGCCGGATACCACACGGTTCTTTCCGGGAAAAATCACATCGCTAAGCTGACAGAAACCTTCGAAGTCATTTCCAAAGGTAAGGGACCAGGCAAGTCGGATGACTGGGTGTCGCTTTTGAAAGAGCGGCCCAGAGACAAGCCTTTCTTTGCCTGGTTTGGTTCAACAGATGCCCATCGCGATTGGCAAATCGATAAGAAAAACCATGTCTACGATCCGAGAGAAATCGAGGTCCCTCCCTTTCTATTCGATGGTCCGAAGACGCGCCAGGATCTGGCAGACTACTATCACGAGGTGAGCCGCACTGACACTACGATGGGCGAACTCGTTGCGGAACTGAATGCGCAGGGGATCGAAGATAATACCTATGTGATCTACATGGTGGACAATGGTCGCCCATTTCCCCGCTGCAAAACGCGCCTTTACGATAGCGGAATCAAGACTCCTTTTCTGATGGCTTGCCCCGGGAAGATCAAGCCGGCAGTGGTCGAGTCAATTATCAGCAGTATCGATATCGGGCCGACCGTGCTGGAGCTCGCAGGGGTGGAGAAAGACAAGCGGATGCAGGGAATCAGTTTCGCGCCGATTTTGAAAGATCCGAAAGCTGTCACCCGGGAGATCGCTTTTGCCGAGCAGAACTGGCACGTTTTCCAGGCTCACCAGCGCATGGTCCGGAGCGGTGATTTTCTCTATATTAAAAACAACTACCCCAATCAGCTCGCTGTGAGCATGGAGAGTGATCCCACCTTTCCCGCCGGTGAGGAGTTGTGGGAAAAAAACGCAACTGGTGAACTGAATGACAAGCAGAAGGACATTTTCCAGAAACCGCGTCCCGAGGAGGAATTGTATCAGGTGAGCGATGATCCGCACCAGCTTACCAATCTCGCGGGGAAAAAGGAATTTAAGGAAACGATCAAGGAATTGAGTGGATACCTCTCGAATTGGACAAAAGAGACGGGCGATACCGTTCCGGAGAATCCGACGCCGGATCGTCAGCGGCTCGATGGAAAGCGCTTTCCGAATCACAAACACGGAGAGATGCCGGGTGCGGCAGCGGGAGCAACGAAGATTACGAAGAGTGGTCCGGTTCTGCTTCCCTGAATTCGGGTGTTTACCTGAATCGGAAAATCCATCGAAAATCGTTGCGCGGCAGGGGATTCAAGACCAAGTAAGGCCCGAAAATCATGGGGAAGCGTGCTGTACTTTTATTTGCCGGCCAAGGTGCTCAAACTGTGGGCATGGGTCGTGACTTGGCTGAAAAATTCGACTCCGCTCGAGAATTGTTCGATCGAGCAGACGAACAACTGGGCTATTCGCTGGCCGAGAAAATGTTCGACGGGCCATCGTCGGAGCTGATGCGGACTTCGATCTGTCAACCCGCCCTTTACGTTCACGGTCTCGCCTGTCTGGAATTGCTGAAGGCTCAGGTTCCCGACCTTGAGATTGCTGGCGTAGCTGGACTTTCCCTCGGGGAATTTACCGCCCATGCCGCGGCCGGAACTTTTGATTTTTCCACCGGACTCGACCTGGTTGCTCAGCGCGGCTCTTTCATGGAAGAGGCCACGACCGCGACACAGGGTTCCATGGCTGCCTTGATAGGTGGGGAGGAAGGAGACGTGCGTCGACTCGCAGCTGACTGCGACATTGATGTCGCCAACCTGAATGCCCCGGGTCAGATTGTAGTTTCGGGAACAAAAGAAGGTATCGAAAAAGCCGTCGCCTCGGCCGAGGAATACGGCATTCGCATCGCGCAGGAATTGGAAGTGGCGGGAGCATACCATTCCCGGCTCATGATGCCTGCGCAGGAAAAGCTGGCAGAAGTTTTGGCGGATCTTGAAATGCAGACCCCAAGTCTCCCCGTGACCTGCAATGTTGAAGGACGTGAAGTCAGCGAAGCTGACGAGATCGGCCGCACCTTGGAAGCTCAGGTCAGCAGTTCGGTTCGCTGGAGCGATTGCGTGCAGCACTTCATCGATCAGGGTGAAGAACTTTTCATCGAGCTGGGCCCTGGTCGCGTTCTTGCCGGTCTTATGCGCCGCATCGATCGGAAAAAAACCGCGCTCAGTTTTGCGGATGCCGAGGGCCTCGAAAAGGTCGTCGAGGCTCTGGCAGAGTAGTCTCTTACACTGCTCGTCGCTTAAGGAACACCGTCCCGAGAGGCGGTATCGTGATTTCGATAGAATGCGGTTTGCCGTGAGCCTCCTGCTCTTGTGTTGGGATTCCGCCACCGGATCCGTGATTTGATCCGCCGTAAATCTCGGCATCGGAATTAAAGATCTCTTCGTAAAAGCCACCGTCGGGGACTCCAAGTCGATATCCTTCATGCAGCACGGGCGTTGCATTCACAATCGCAATGATGGTTTCCCCATCGCGGCTGCGACGGAGGAAGGAGAAGATGCTGTTTTCGGAATCTTCGTGGTCGATCCACTCGAAGCCGTCGGCCTCATGATCGAGTTCATTCAGTGCCGGCTCGGAAGTATAGAGGCGATTCAGATCGCGAATGACATTTTGCACGCCTCTGTGTTCGTCGTAGTCGAGCAGGTGCCACGGCACGCTCTGGTCGTGATTCCACTCGTCGGACTGTCCAATATCGAGTCCCTGGAAGAGGAGCTTCTTGCCGGGGTGAGCGAACATCCATGCGTAGAACATTCGAAGGTTCGCCATTTGCTGCCAACGATCACCTGGCATTTTCTGGACCATCGATCCTTTGCCATGAACGACTTCGTCGTGGCTCAGCACGAGAACGTAGCTCTCGTGATAGGCGTAGATCATCGAGAAGGTCGCCATGCCGTGGTGATACTTTCGATGGATAGGCTCGTGACTCATGTAGGAGAGCGAGTCATTCATCCAGCCCATGTTCCATTTGAATCCGAATCCGAGACCGCCGGTGTCGACTGGCCGGGAAACTCCCGGGAAAGCTGTCGATTCTTCCGCGATCGTCATGATGCCTGGATTTTCTTCGTAGCAGACCTGATTGAGTTGCTTGAGGAATTCAATGGCATCGAGGTTCTCCCGACCACCAAATTCATTTGGCACCCACTCGCCTGCCTCGCGAGAGTAATCGAGATAGAGCAATGAGGCCACCGCGTCGACACGCAGACCATCGATGTGGAATTCCTTCAGCCAATACATTGCGTTGCTGATGAGAAAATTTCGAACTTCGTTGCGACCGAAATTAAAGATCAGCGTACCCCAGTCGGCGTGTTCTCCCTGGCGAGGGTCGGCGTGCTCGTAGAGAGCGGTTCCGTCGAAGCGAGCGAGACCGTGGGCATCTTTCGGGAAGTGCGCAGGAACCCAGTCGAGGATGACCCCGATACCTCGTTGGTGGCATCGGTCTACAAACTGGCGAAACTCGTCCGGAGATCCAAAGCGACTGGTCGGAGCGAAGTATCCACAGACCTGGTATCCCCATGATCCATCGAATGGGAACTCCGAAATCGGCATGATTTCGATGTGGGTGTAGCCCATGTCGACGACGTAGTCGACCAACTCGTCAGCCATTTCGAGGTAGGTGAGAAAGCGGTTTTCCTCCTCAAATCTTCGTTTCCACGAGCCGAGTTGAACTTCGTAAACCGACATCGGTCCGTGGTAGTGATCCACTTCGGCTCGCTTCTCCATCCACTCGCTGTCGTTCCATTCATAGCGACTCAAGTCGTAGGTGATGCTCGCCGTCCGCGTGTCGTGCTGAGAGAAAAAGGCGAATGGGTCGCTTTTCGTGATGAGGCTTCCATCGGCACCAACGAGTTCGAATTTGTAATGCTCGTTTGTTCCGATGCCGGGAAGGAAAATTTCCCAGACCCCGTTTCGATTTCTCATCTGATTGGTTCGACCATCCCAGGCATTGAAGTCTCCGACGACACTGACGCGGTGCGCGTTTGGAGCCCAAACCGCAAAGGTTGCCCCGGCAACACCATCGATGTCGCAGAGGTGGGCACCCAGACACTTCCAGAGATGCCGGTGGTTTCCTTCTCCAAAAAAGTGAAGGTCCTGTTCGCCGAGAATCGGACCAAAGGAGTAGGCGTCGGCAATTGGTTCGCTCAGCACTTCACCGAATTGAAAATGCAATTGGTAGTCAAAGCGCTCTGTCGCGCCGGGAAAAAGAACCTCGTAAAATCCATCGTTGTCGATTTTCGACATCTCTGTTTCTGCGCCCTCGGAAGAAACGAATACTTTCAGAGCATCAGGACGGAAGACGCGAAGCACCATGCCATCGCCAGCGGGATTATCGTGCAGTCCGAGGAAACCAAACGGATCGGCATGGCTGGCCCCCTTGATGGAAGCTACCTGATTCGGGTCGGATGATGTGGCCGGTGTTTGAGATGACATCTTGGCGCAAGGTAGCCAGATTTGAGAAAAGTCGATAGGTCACTTTGGGAATTTGCGTATCGCGCCGCGCCATGCAGATTGGCGGGGAAGAGGGGCGATTCGCTCCGTCCACTGCATCATGTCACGCAAGCCAAAACGATTTAACCCCGAGCCTTTCGACTATCACGAGGAGCTCGTCCTCACGATTGAGTCCCTCACCAATCTGGGCCAAGGAGTGGCGCGTGTTGATGGCTGGGTCGTCTTTGTCACCTTCGCATTGCCCGATGAAAAAGTGAGAGCTCGCGTCTTTCGAAATTCCCCCAATTTTTCCGAAGCCGATTTGATCGAAGTGCTGGAGGAGTCACCCCATCGCGTCGAGCCGCCTTGTCCACTGTTTACCCAGTGCGGTGGATGCCAGTATCAGAATCTCGAATACGAAGAGCAGTTGCGTTGGAAACGGGACCAAGTTGCAGAGTTACTGAAACGAATGGCTGGTATCGAATTCCCTGTCGATGCCGTTCATCCCTCTCCGGAGATTTATGGCTACCGATCCAAGATTACGCCGCATTTCAAAAAACCGCAGGATGGAAAGATGGGACCGATCGGATTCCTGCTCTTTGGTCGTAGGCAGCAAATTCTCGATGTGCCGCATTGCCCCATCGCGTCTGATACGATCAATGAGAAGCTTCCTGAGGTTCGCCGCGAAGCGACCGAACGAGCTTCGGCATATAAAAAAGGAGCGACGTTGCTACTGCGTGATTCCATCGATGGTTACGTCTGTACGGACCACACCGAAATGTGTGAACAGATGGTCGGGGATCTCCGCTTTTCCTTTCATGCTGGAGAGTTTTTCCAGAACAATCCTCATATCCTAACCGCCTTCGCGGAGCACGTGAAAACCGAAGCTCTCGGGACTGGAGGAGTGGAATACCTCGTCGACGCCTATTGCGGGTCCGGTCTGTTTTGTCTGACGTCGGCGAATTCGTTTCAAGAGGCTGTCGGCATTGAGATCAGTGAGTCGTCGATCGACTGGGCAAGGAGAAATGCAGAGCAGAACGAAATTTCCAACTGCACTTTTCATCAGGGCGATGCCTCCCACATCTTCGCGGAAGTAACCTACGACCCGTCAAAAACCGCCGTCGTCATCGACCCTCCCCGAAAAGGCAGCACCCCAGAATTTCTCAGTCAGCTGATAGACTTCGGGCCACGTCGCGTTGTTTACGTGAGCTGCAATCCCGCCACGCAGATTCGTGACCTGGAGCAACTGAAGGGCGCCTACCAGATCACGAGGATCCAACCCTTTGATCTGTTTCCACAGACAAGGCATCTGGAATGCGTCGTAACTCTGGAGCGGATCTAACCCTGTCAGGACGAGGACTTAAAAGGGTTTGGTCAGTGACTCACCCCTGTTGGATGCGTGTTTGCCTGCTGAGTGGACGAGCAGAGCCCGGAAACTGCCGAGACTCGTGCGGAAAACCGTCGCCGCTTCCGCTTTGACCGTTTCCTCCGGCGGTGCTACGTTCGCCGCCTTCCGACCCCGAAACCCTTCTATGAGCTCGAACGACGGATCCTCTGGTTACAAGGCGACCTTGAACCTGCCTGATACGGATTTCCCCATGCGGGGAGATCTGGTAAAACGCGAACCTACCCGCCTCGAAGCGTGGGAGAAAAGTGATCTCTATCAGCAAATTATTGATCGCCGGAAAAGCGAAGGTGCCCAGAAATATATCCTGCATGATGGCCCTCCATTTGCCAACGGCGATGTCCACATGGGCACGGCTCTGAACAAGGTGCTCAAGGACTTGGTCATGAAAAGTAAATCGATGGCGGGCCACGAGTGTCCCTACATCCCCGGATGGGATTGCCATGGTTTGCCGATTGAGTTCAAGGTGGTGAAAGAATCCAAAGGGCTCGAGCCCGCAGAAATCCGCCGTCGTTCCGAAGAGTTCGCTCGCGGTTTCATTGATATCCAGCGCAAGTCGTTCCGACGACTTGGTGTCCTTGGTGATTGGGAAAACCCCTATCTCACGCTCGCTCCGGAATACGAGGCCGACATCATTCGTGTTTTCGCCACGCTGGTGGATCGTGGTCTTGTTTACCAGAGCAAAAAGCCTGTGCAGTGGAGCTACGGTGCGCAAACAGCACTCGCCGAGGCAGAAGTCGAGTATGAGGATGTGAAAGATCCAGCTGTGTTCGTGAAATTTCCTCTCGTGACGGGTGAGCTCGCTGGCAAGGCTTCCATGGTGATCTGGACGACGACTCCGTGGACGCTTCCCGCAAACCTCGGTATCGCGGTGCATCCCCGCTTTACCTATCTCGTCGGGGATTTTACCCACGAGGAAAAAGGCATCACTGAAACGCTCGTTGTTGTGAAAGAACTGGTAGCCGCCTTCGGCGAAAAAACCGGTTTTGTTCCTTCGGGTGATCTTACCGAAATCAAAGGCGAGACGCTCGAAGGCAGCGAAGCGCAGCATCCGTTTCTCAACCGAACTTCGCGGCTCATTCTCGCGGAATTCGTCACGACGGAAACAGGAACCGGTGCCGTTCACGTCGCGCCTGGTCATGGTGCCGATGACTACATGGCCGGTCAGCAGAACGATCTTGGTCTACTTTCTCCGGTCGATGATGAAGGAAACTTTACCGATGAGGTCGGAGTTGATTTCCTCATCGGACAACACGTTCTCGAATCCAACGTGCCGATCATCAGGCTGCTCGCTGAGAAGGGCGTTCTTCTTGGAAAAGAAAACTACAAGCACAGCTATCCGCACTGCTGGCGTTCGAAAACTCCGATCATCTTCCGGTCGGTGCCGCAGTTCTTTATCCGCATCGACGATCTCCGCAAGACCGCGCTGGGGGAAATCGACGAGGTGGATTGGCTGCCGCATTGGGGGCGCAATCGGATTTATGGAACAGTCGAGTCGCGTCCTGACTGGTGCATTTCGCGTCAGCGAACCTGGGGCGTGCCGCTTCCTGTTTTCTATTTGCCTGATTCAGAGCTTCCGAGCATCGATGCCGAACTAGCGCGCAAGGTAGCTGATCTCACCGAACAGGGAGGAACGAATCTCTGGTTCGAAAAAGATGATGCCTGGTGGGCAGAGAAATTGAGTCTTCCTGAAGGAACGAAGCGTTGCACCGACACGCTCGATGTCTGGATCGATTCTGGATCCAGCTATGTTGCTGTAATGGATCGCCGTCCCGAGCTGCAAACTCCCGCAGATCTCTATCTTGAGGCGACTGACCAGCACCGTGGCTGGTTCCAGAGTTCACTGATGCTCGGTGTCGCTGTTCGTGACAAGGCTCCCTACAAGAGCGTGATGACTCACGGCTTTGTGGTTCGCCGAGCCACGAAAGCTGACAACGAGGAAAGAAAGAAAAAGGGTCTGGCTCCAGTGAAAAACCTCAAGGTTTCCAAGTCCGACGAGAGCGGGGGCAAGCCGATGAATGCCGCCTTTTTCTACGATAAATTCGGAGCCGACATCGTTCGCCTCTGGGCGGGATCGGTGGATTGGCAAAACGAGGTCCCTTTCAGCGAAGATATTTTCAAGCAAACGGCGGAGCCTTATCGTCGTTTCCGCAATATCCTGCGAATCCTACTCGCGAATCTCAATGATTTCGACGCAGAGAAAAACGGAGTCTCCAACGACGAACTTCCGCTGATCGATCGCTGGGTGCTGGAACGTTTGCATCGGGTCGTGAATGAATGCCAAGAAGCCTATGCCGCGTTCGAATTCCGGAAGGTGTTCAATACCCTGAACCAGTTTTGTGCTGTCGACCTCAGCGCGCTCTACGTCGATATCACGAAAGACCGAATGTATTGTGATGCGGCCGATTCGACTCGTCGACGCGCTACGCAGACTACAATGCATCGGGTTTTCGATTCGCTTGTGAAACTCATCGCTCCCATCCTCGCGTTCACTGCAGATGAAGCCTGGGAATTTGCCGGCAACAAGAATTCCGTGCACCTCGAAACTTTTCCTGAAGCCGATCCTGACTTCGCGGGAGACGAGGCCATCACCGCGATCGAACAGCTGACTCGCCTGCGTGATCTCGGACAGATTGCCGTCGATGCAGCGGTTAAGAACGACGAGTTCAAAAAGCGTGAGCACGCAGCTGTCGAGTTCCTGCTTCCTGAGAACGACCCTGCCCGGGCGATTCTGGAAGGCAAGCCGGACGAGGCTCTCGAGTTCTTGCTCGTGTCGAAGTTCACCATTTCCTCTGGCGATGAGGCGGAAGCAAAGGTCGCAGCAACCGACGAATCGGAGTGCCCACGCTGCCGTAGGTCCATTCCTGTGAATGAAGAAAACGGACTTTGCAGTCGCTGCGATGAGGTCGTTTCTGGACTCGAATCCTCTGTGACATGAGGCTCTTCCTCTACCTGAGCCTCCCACTCTTTCTGCTCGACCAGGCGACGAAGCTCTGGATCGTGCAGAATTTTCCCGATCCACGCGACCCAACGGTTGCGAATCGCATTATTGAAGTGATCCCGGGATTTTTTAATCTCGTCCGAGTTCACAATACAGGGATGGCATTCGGAATGTTCAATGGCAATCCGTATGCGAATTGGATTTTCGGAGCGATTGGGATCGTTGCGGTGACGGCGATCGTGATGTTCTGGAAAAAAGGAGCGTTTCCTGACTGTGTATCCAAAGTTGCGGCAGCTTTGCTTGTCAGCGGGATCGTCGGAAATCTTTTTGACCGGGCACTGCCGGGGCGTGGCTACGTTGTCGATTTTCTCGATTTCATTCTGCCTTTTTACGATAAAATTTCCCCGCAATCCGGAGGACATTTTCCGTCTTTCAATATAGCAGATTCCTGTATCTGCATCGCGGCTGGGCTGCTCATTATTTCCGCCTTTCGTCAGCCAAAAGAGGAAGAAGAACCGGCTGCGGAGTGATACGGTTGCAGCATGAATAAGCGGACGATCATCATCATGGCGGGCGTTTTTCTTCTCGGGCTCGCGTTGTTGGGGATCGGTGAATGCAGCTACGAGAAGATTGATTCGATCCGGACGATGGAGTCTGCAATCACAGCAGTGCGGGCAGATTTCCCTACTGTGAAATCGGTCAGTCCCAAAGCGTTGCGCCTATATCAGACTTCGAGTGTGCCCCTACTTATCTTGGATGTTCGGGCGAAAGAGGAGTTCGACGTGAGTCGCCTTCCTGGTGCCGTGCATTTTGAGAAGACGAAGGACTTGATCGATTTTCTCCTTCGGCAGAAAGAAAAGCCGGATACGATCGTGGTATACGGTTCTCTCGGATTTCGGTCGGCTGAGTTTATCGAAGTGGCAAGTAAAGGTGTGGCAGGACTTGAGAATCTGGAAGGTGGAATCTTCGCGTGGGCGAATGCAGGTATGCCGCTGGAAGATTCACAGGGTGACTCAACGACGCTCGTGCATCCCTACAACAAGATGTGGGGCAGGCTATTGGACAAAGAAAAGCGGGCGGCGATCGAGTAAATGGTGACGCATTTTTCCACTTTCGCGGCAGCGGTTCGTCTGCCATTTTTGGGGACTCACATGAAACACATCATTTTCATCGCAACAGTCCTTCTCGGCACTGCGGTTTCCCTGACGAGTTGCAAAACAAAGTCTCAGGACGCGGAGACTGCTTCGCCTACGGTCCAGCCGTCTGATCCCAACAATCTGGCTTCTGATGGTTCCGGGTCTGCGACACCGTATCCTTCACAATCCGGAGCTGCGCAGGCGCCTGCCCAGTCGTCAGGCATGCAGAAGACGTATTCGGGTCTGCAGTATCAGGTGATTCGTGAGGGCACGGGGCGGCGTCCTTCCCAGTACCAGCAGGTAAAAGTTCATTACCACGGAACACTGCCCAACGGCACGGTTTTCGATAGCTCGGTGCAACGAGGGCAACCGTCCTCTTTCGGGCTGAATCAGGTTATCGCCGGATGGCGTGAAGGTATTCCTCTGATGCGTGAAGGTGCCAAATATCGATTTATCGTTCCCCCAAATCTCGCCTACGGTGCGCGCGGCATGCCGCCAAAGATTGGGCCGAACCAGACTCTGATCTTCGATGTGGAATTGATTCAGGTCCTCTATTGATCCTCGACAGCGTTATGACGAAACACGCGTTTACGATTCTTCTCTCTGTCTTCGCATTACAATGCTTCTCCTTCGATGCCAGTGCAGGCCTTTTCACTCCATGCCGCAAGGAATGTTAGACTCTCGGTGAATACGAGCTGCCCAAGGGAGTTGTGAAATATTACACCTGCAAGATCAAGAAAGAGGGGGAAACTCGCCAGTACTGCCTTCCTTGGGGAAGAAAAGTCCCCTACAAGGTGAAGCTGTCATTCCCTGCGACCGCTCCGTCGTGCTCGTAGAGAATGCGGCCATCACTCAATGGCGTCGCCGTTCCATTGGTAGGAACTTGAACAATTTTTACAATTTATGAATCAAATGGCCCCACATCGTTGCTCAACACATTGGCGTTCACTTTTTGCCCATCATGAATTGTATAGGCATCATGTTGATTTCCGGAGCTGCCGTCATGTCGGTTTGACTGGTGATGCTGATTGAGATTTGTGCCACGACAAAAAGTTAGCGGTAAGGTGTCTTGCGATTGTGTCTCTCCTGGCGGAGCCGCTCCTGCCGTGCCCGTCCATTCACCGTCTGCGCCGGCTCCGTCACCTGCATGATTGAGTCGTCCAAACTAAAAAGATGCTGCCAGATTCTCCCGTCAATTGGCGTAGCCCAGACCTCCACTGTGAGGTTGGTTTTTGACGAAATGAATCCGTTGGGCAAATCGATATAAGCCGAGATGGTAACGTCGGGTTCAACCTAATTGGTTGTTCTCGGCAAGACGATTCGCACTCCATCGAATTTGGCACCCAGGCCACGAACCGCAGGGGGTAGAGCGGATACTTCGTCGGGCATAACCGTTCCTGCATTCGCGGTTCCAATAGCATGATTGAAAGTCCAGCGGTGCGTGAGGTCGGCCCAAACAGAGACTAAGGAGACAGAGAGAACCAGTGCGTTGAGGAAAGAACATTTCTTCGTTCCCCTTTCTTGGGGTTGGAAGAAATGCGGTTATTGCGAATCTTCAAAACACAAAAAAACCGGTCAGATTGCTCTGACCGGGCTTTTGTAAAATAAGGTTCGAAGACCTGATCAGAGACTAATCAGGAAGGAGGACGTTGTCCTCATCGACATCAAGCCAGCCTCCGCCGCTTCCTTCACCATCTTCGTCGACTGCGCGTTTCTCGAAGATGTCATCAACGAGTCCGTCCTTACTCCTGATTGTTGCACCAGGTGCGGCAGAGGTAAGGCGCTCTTCCGAAACATGCCCCCCGCAGTAACCTACGATGGCTTTTTTCGACTTGAGCCAGGGGTGAAACTCGCCGTATTGACCGATTGCGTCCATGAGGCCATCCGCAACGAGCGGAGAACGGGAGAAGCTGGTATCGGTTTGTCCGGTGACGTAACAGAAGACGTTTTCTTCAGATTCGAGTTCACCGTCCTCACGAGGAGCACGGAGGCGATCTGGATCCTTGGTTTGTGTCCAGAAAATCGACTCTGAGTCGATGTAGTCTGGAATGAGAACGTTGAAAGCTTCAGTAGACGTTGCGAACCCTTCGTCATTTTCTCCCGATGAAGTATCTTCGTCTGGGTCAAAGGAAGGATAGAGTCCGTCCCAGTCCGCTGCGAAAGCACGGCAGGCAATGATGATGTTCTTTACGTTACTTACGGCCTTAATCCGCTTTCCGCGTTCTTGAATGCCGTTGTAAGCCGGCATGGCTGTACTGGCAAGGATGCCGATGATCGTAATCACGATCAGCAGCTCGATGAGGGTGAAAGCACCCTCCCATCTGCGTTTGTTCAATTTCATATCAGTGATGTTTTATTAGTTTATGATGTGCCTCGCCACTTTCAGGAATTTCTCTGGAGCTGGAAGCTTATGTAGTGCTGGAGAAGACATAGTAAATACATTGACTCCAATTTAAGAATCGCATTTTTCGGAAATCGGGACAAGAAAATTTACGATTTTGTGTGAGTTTTGCCGAAATCACTACGTTCTTTTTTTATGAGTCTCTCCATTTCCATCGAAGATTGTTTTGAAGATATCATCGCTAAGTCGATGAGAGGAAGGCACATATCGGAATCCGAGCTGGTCGAGAAAACGGGTGTAAGTCGCGATATTTTGCACCGACTTTGCCGAGGTGAATTTTGTGACGAACCTGCTCTTTTGAAGGTGGCAAAGGCGCTGCAGCTTGATCCTCAGGCTCTGACGATGTCGGCTTCGAAGGTCTGGCGGCCCCGAGCCGTGACGATGGAGGGCGTGGAGATTTTTAACACGCCCTACCGCGATATGCGGGTGAATGCGTTTTTGATCTGGGATCCTGCATCGATGAAGGGTGCCGCATTCGATACGGGAACGGACAGTTCACTGCTCTCGGATCGGGCGAAGGAACTGGGGATTTCAGTGGAGAGTATTTTTCTTACCCATACCCACAATGATCACATTGCGGACCTCGATCGTTTGAAGTCCACCTGTGAGGAGGTCTCCCTTTTCTCGAATGAACTTGAACCTTGGCCGGGGACAGCGACCTTTTCAGAAGGTGCTCAATTTTCGATTGGTGATCTATCGGTGAAAACCTATACCACGAGTGGGCACTCAGTTGGCGGAACAACTTATCTCATTGAGGGGCTGGAGCGGCCGATTGCTGTTGTTGGCGATGCGATGTTCGCTGGCTCGATGGGAGGGGGGATGGTGTCGTTTCCAGATGCCTGGAAGAACAATCGCGAGAAAATTCTCACGCTTCCTGACGAAACCATCCTTTGTCCAGGCCACGGTCCGATGACTTCGGTAGGGGAGGAAAAACGTAACAATCCATTTTTCGCGGCGGAATTTCGATGATGCCGAAACTTATTCTCGCATCGGGCTCTCCTCGTCGAAAGGATTTGCTCACAGAAGCTGGTTATGACTTTCAGGTGATCGTTCCGGATGTTGAAGAGAACGAAGACGTATCCGTGCCGATTCGGCAGCTCACAAAGGAAAATGCGGAGTTGAAAGCAGAAGCGGTTTCGCCTGCGAATGCAGATGCGGTCGTTATCGCGGCGGATACCCTGGTTCTGCTGGGGGAGCGCGTTTTGACCAAGCCGATTGACGGGGACGAGGCAAGGGAAATGCTCGCTTCGCTGAATGGGAAATCCCACCAGGTGTTCACGGCCTTCAGTATTCTTCACGGTAGAGAGGGAAAACGTGTTCTGGAAACGGTGACGACGGACGTTCATTTCAAATTACTGACCGAGGCCGAGATGACTGAGTATCACAGGCGAATTAATCCAATGGATAAAGCAGGTGCCTATGCCGCGCAGGAGCATGGTAAACTCATAATCGATCGAATTGAGGGATCGATGACCAATGTGATCGGCTTGCCGATGAGAAAGTTGGCAGAGATCCTCGAATCGGATTTTGGAATCGTGCCGACGCTCAGGTAAGACCGAGGCGCTTGCCTTGATAGGTTCCGTCCTCGATGCTTTCGCCCCATTCTTCGTTATCGAAATACCACTGAACGGTTTTTCGAATGCCGGAGTTGAAAGATTCTCGAGGTTCCCAGCCCAGATCGTTCTGAATTTTGGAAGAATCGATAGCGTATCGCCAATCATGGCCGGGACGGTCGGTAACAAACGCTATGCAATCGTCGGGATTAAGTTCGCCGATATTTGGGTCCAGTTCTGAGACTGTGCGGATGATGGCATGGACGACGTCGAGGTTTCTTATTTCGCAATTCCCACCAACATTGTAGACTTCGCCGGGTGTCCCTTTGAGCAAGGCAACTGCGAGTGCACGACAGTGATCTTCCACGTAAAGCCAGTCGCGAATGTTCGAACCATCTCCGTAGACGGGAAGCCGTTCGCCCTTTCTTACCTTGGATACCATTGAGGGGATCAGTTTTTCCGGAAACTGGTAGGGGCCGTAGTTATTGGAACAATTGGTCGTCACGACAGGCATGCCGTAGGTGTGAAACCAGGCTCTAGCGAGATGATTACTTGCTGCTTTTGATGCCGAGTAGGGACTATTGGGCGCGTAGGCAGTCGTTTCGGAGAAAGCCGGATCATCCATCGTCAGCGAGCCGTAGACTTCGTCGGTCGAGACGTGAAGAAAGCGAAAAGATTCGCCGCGTCCGAGAGCCTCCCATCGTGTTCGCGAAGCTTCGAGGATGCTGTGTGTTCCGACAAAGTTGGTCTCGATGAACGCAGCTGACGATTCGATAGAGCGATCCACATGAGATTCAGCTGCGAGGTGCATCACGGAATCGATGCTCTCTTCTTCGAGTATTTTTGAGAAAAGATTGAGGTTGCAAATGTCCCCTTCGACGAATCGATGACGTTCGTCGTTGCGAATACTCGCGAGGTTTTCTGGGTTTCCCGCGTAGGTAAGCTTGTCGTAAGTAACAACGCGCTCCACTTCGACGGGCAATTCGCTCGCTTTGTCGGAGAGAAGATAGTGGACCAAATTTGATCCGATGAATCCGGCGCCGCCGGTGACGAGAATGCGTTGTCCCATAGTGAGTCTTCTCTACTTTGGATTCTTCCCATCGGCATCGGGAAATTCCAGAAAAAGTATACCGGCCCTTCGACGGGCGTGGTGATTGCCAGGTAGATTTGTCTTTGCCGGTTTTGATTTTGAGATCAGGATTTCGGTAATTTTTGCAACTTCCGAGAAGCCGCAGTCAGGAATACCGGACTCCCGCAACCAGGCAAGCAGGAGCCGATCCCGGAGAGCGTCGGGCATTTTGCGAAGTGAGGAGACATCAAGACCGTTCTCTTTGCGCGGTAGTTCAGCCTCCTGATTTTTGGCCCACTGTTCTGTCCGGTGTGCCAATTCAGCGGAGCGAAGAACGGCTGGACGAATGTCTCGCCCGAAGACTTCAGCCAGTGTCGGAATGAGACGGTTCCGGATTCGGTTTCGAAGTGCAAACTCCTCAGCATTGGATTCGTCCTCACGAAATGAAATGTCATGTTTTGAAACGTATCGATCAATGGCTTCTCGGGAAAGGTTGAGAAAGGGGCGGATCAAGGTGAGCTCGACCTGATTCACCACTCGTTGACTGATTTGATCCATTCCTGAAATTCCCCGGGAACCGCTTCCACGGAAAAAATTGATAAGGACAGTTTCGACCTGATCGTCGGCGTGGTGGGCGAGAATGAGCCGCTTGCAATTGCTGGCGGATGCCACATCAGAAAAAAAGCGATAACGAATCTCTCGTGCAGCAGCCTCTATCGATTGTGAGGTGGCGACTGCGTGTGCGGCTACGTCGGAAGAGTGAACTTCACAAGGAAGGCCAAGTGACTTCGCTGCCTCTTCGACGAGAGCTTGATCAGCATCAGATTCTGCACCACGGAGGCAGTGGTTCACATGGCAGAGCACAAGATTCTGATATCCGGTGCTTTGCAGAAAGTGAAGTAATGCCATGGAGTCGCGACCGCCTGAAACGGCGACGAGATAACTTTCATTTTTCGGAAAACGGCTCGATACCGAATTCGCAAAGGTTGCGTTGATCTGTTCGTGATGGATCACGTCGACAAGATACGCAGTTGAGCAAAGATTGCAGCAAGGATCAGATCCCCCCAAACCTTCGCTGTCTCGATTGGTATTCACCAATGGCGTCGAGTAAATGCTGTCTGCGAAAATCGGGCCAGAAAGTGTTGGTGATCACAATTTCGGCGTAGCTGATTTGCCAGAGCAGGAAATTAGATATGCGAAACTCACCGCTGGTTCGGATGAGCAAGTCGGGATCAGGAATGCCCGCTGTGTCGAGATGCTGGGCAAAAAGTTCATTGTCGAGTTTCCCTGGATCGACTTCGCCAGCTACGGCTTTCTCCATCAGCTTTCGGGTCGCCTCGACGATTTCTTCGCGGGATCCATAGCTAAGCGCCACAACTAGAGTGAGTCCGTCGTTGTTGACAGTTTTGGCGATCGTTTTTTCCAAAGCAGCCCGATTCGACTCGGGAAGCCTGTCTATTTGTCCAATAACCTGCAGCCGAATATTGTTGGCCATGAGTTTCGGAGTTTTCTCTTTGAGAAAATGAGTCATCAATCCCATCAGGGCTGTGACCTCTGTTTCGGGACGCTTCCAGTTTTCTGCACTGAAAGCGTAGAGAGTCAGGTATTCGACACCAATTTCACCACAGGTTTCAAGAGCGGCTTCGACCGATGCGGCACCTACGCGATGGCCTTCGCGTCTTGGTTTGCCGCGGTCCTTGGCCCACCTCCCATTGCCATCCATGATGATGGCGATGTGCCGCGGAATCTCTTTTTCAGGATCAAACGCGGCCATAGTGATTCGTGAATTTTGCGATCACCGAATGATGGTTTGATCGCGTGAAGGTCCTACTCCGACCATGCTGACGCGAGTTTCGGTTTCCTTTTCAATGAAGGTCAGGTAGTTTCGGGCATTCTCTGGAAGATCGTCATAGTTTTCGATCTTGGTGGTGTCGCTGTTCCAGCCCGGGAGCTTTTCGTAGACAGGAGTGACGCGCTCGAAATCCTTAGCCGATGCAGGAGGAAGGCGAAGCTTCTCCCCGTCGAGTTCGTAGTGGGTGCAGACAGGAATTTCTTCGCAATCGTCAAGTCCATCGAGAATCGTGATCGCGAGATCGTCGAAACCATTCACCATCGAGGCGTAGCGGACTAGAACGAGGTCCAGCCATCCGCAGCGGCGCTTTCTCCCGGTTGTAGCCCCGAATTCGCGGCCCATCTTGTGAAACTGTTCTGCCAGCGTGTCGTTCTGTGTAGGGAACGGTCCTTCACCAACGCGAGTGGTGTAGGCTTTCGTCACGCCGACTACGCGATCAATTTTCTGGGGTGGGACGCCCGATCCGGTGCAGGCTCCCGCAGAAGTGGTGTTTGATGAAGTTACGTAAGGATAGGTTCCTTGATCGATATCGAGATAAGTTCCCTGCGCCCCTTCGAAAAGCAGGGACTTGCCTTCCTTGATTGCACTGTGCAGATAATCAACCGTATCGGCAGCGAATGGGGTGAGTCGTTCTGCCGCAGAAAGGAGTTCTTTCCCGATCGCTTCAGCATCAAGAGGCTTCATGCCCACAGACTCAAACAGCGGATTGCAATCCGAGACGCGCTTGTGAAGTCGCTCGGCGAAGGCTACCGGATCTCCAATCAAGTCGTGAAGCCGGAAGCCGATTCGATCGACTTTGTCTCCGTAGGTTGGGCCGATACCACGCTTGGTGGTTCCGATTTTCCCGTCGCCTTTTGCAGCTTCCTTATAAGCATCCATTTCGCGATGAAAAGGCATCACGAGATGGGCGCGGGTCGAAATGATGAGATTGTCGGGGGAAACGATGATGCCTTTATCTGCCAGTCCATCGATTTCCTCTAGAAAAGAAATCGGATCCATGACGACACCATTTCCGATGACGCATTTTTTCTCCGGCCAGAGAATGCCCGAGGGGATCAGATGCAAAATGTATTCGTTACCGTCGGTAATTACGGTGTGACCAGCATTGTTACCGCCCTGAGCACGGACAACGATATCGGCCTTTTCGGTGAGAAGATCGACGATCTTCCCTTTTCCTTCATCGCCCCACTGGGCGCCAATCACAATCGAGTTGGACATGAAAAATCAATGGTGAGTTATCAGGATCAATAGTTCGATCCTTAAAAAATAAAGGCTCCCTCTAAGGATGATATAGAGCCGTGTTCTAAGCGAATCAGTAAGTTTTTGATCAGCCAGCGGACATGGTTGTCGCAATCCCGGCCACTGCGATTGCAGCGAGAATGGCTACCACCCCGAGTAAAACTGCAATCGTGGCCAAGGTGTCTTTCTTTTCGACTTTTTCGATAGGTGAAAGGTTTGAGAAGCCATCGGGTTGGTTCGAGACGTCGGATAGTTCTGCAGCGTGCGCTCCATATCCGCTTCCGCCTGCGCTGGCGGCGAAATCTGAACCGCCGGCACTTTCGTCTACGCCGGCCTCACCACCTGAGATCACTGACTCCACGTTGCCGAAAGTGATTTGTGATCCCTCGCCGATGGCTACTGCTTCGGTAATTTGCTCTCCGTTCACATAGGTGCCGTTGGTCGAACCAAGATCGGACACAGAAAGAGATCCGTCGTTGTTCTGAAGGACAGCGTGGGATCCCGAAAGGGAATCGTGATCGAGAATGATGTCAGCGTCTTCGCTGCGACCAACAGTGAGCTGCTCGTAACCGTCGAGGTCGTATGCGACGGGTTCATGATCCGGGACGTAAATGGTGATAGTTGCCATGTCTGTTCTGTTTTTACTACGAGTTAGTGTGTTTGATCAATGAGATTAGCGAATTCTTCGAAGAAATACGAAGCGTCGCTTGGGCCAGGTGCGGCCTCAGGGTGGTATTGGACGGAGAAAACGGGATAGTCGCGGTGGCGCATTCCCTCGACGGTATCGTCGTTGAGATTGATGTGCGTCACCTCAATGTGGCTGGGAAGTGCATCGCCGTCGGCGGCAAATCCATGGTTCTGAGAGGTGATGGCAATTTTCCCTGACCGAAGATCTTTCACCGGATGATTTCCTCCGCGGTGTCCGAACTTGAGTTTGAAGGTTTTTCCGCCAAAGGCGTGGGCCAGCACCTGATGCCCGAGGCAGATGCCAAAAACTGGTTTCTTGTCGATGATCTGTTTGACCTCGCTGTGAATATAGTCGAGCGCAGCAGGATCACCGGGGCCGTTGGAAAGAAAAACTCCGTCTGGATTCCGGTCGAGCACTTCCGAGGCAGGCGTGCGGGAATTGACCACTTCGACTTCAAAGCCGTGCTGACGCAGGCTACGGAGAATGTTGCGCTTGATCCCGAAATCGTATGCCACGATGCGATACTTCAGATCAGAGAGTGGACGATACATTTCGCCGTCTTCCTCTTCGAGAGGCTCGTCGACGGAAGCGTTCACGATCGTCCACTCGCGACTCAACTTACTCTCCGGATCCCACTGGTAGGTTTCGGGAGTAGTAACCTCCTTCACAAAATCGGAACCCTCCATGGGAGGAGCCGCTTTTGCGGCAGCGACTGCACCTTCCGCGTCGAGGCTGCCATCGGTGCAGAGCGTTGCGCGCATCGCGCCAGCCTCACGGAGGCGCTTTGTCAGCGCGCGTGTATCGACTCCCTCAATTCCCGGAACGCCGGCGTCGGCGAGGTATTCATGCAATGATTGGTCACTGCGCCAGTTGCTCGGGATTTCACAAAGTTCCTCGATCACGAATCCGCGGACGTGAACAGCTGAACTTTCCGGATCCGTTTCGTTGACTCCGTAGTTTCCAATCAGGGGACAAGTCATCGTGACGATCTGCCCGCGATAGGACGGGTCGGTCAGGATTTCCTGATACCCGGTCATTGAAGTGTTGAAGCAAGCTTCACCGGTCTGCGTTGTCGCCGCACCGAATCCGATTCCCTCAAATACAGTTCCATCTTCCAGCGCGAGTATTGCTGGCTTCCGTTCTCTTCCGTTTGTGTCGCTTCCCATTGCTGATTTTGGCAGGTCGGATCTGGCCCCGCTTTTTCAAAACGGGCCTTGGGAGGATGGCAGAAAAGGGGAGGCTTTCAAACTCTTTCGGTGGAGAAAAGAAAAAGGAAGTTTCGGGGAGATGGTGAAGAATCGGATCAAAATGGACTAGGGGAGGAGTTTACCCCTCTTTTGCCCATCGTTTCACCGGGTGTTCTTCCCATACCGGCAGGCTCTTCAAAGAACGCTCGACATCGCTGGTCATCGGTAGATTCCACGTCGCCCAGAAGGGCTGCAAATTCATACCACAGGCCTTCGATAGGCGAATGACCCACTGATCATTAATTTCCTGCTGTCCCTTGGGGCGATCGTCGGGATCGAGATTGTTGTATTCATCGAAAACTTTCTGAAACGGCTCCCAGCCAAATTCTTCCTGAATCATCAAGTAAGTCTCCAGCGCGACCCAGACTGACCATTCGTCCGCGAATTTTGCGCCGTTGTTGAAATAAGCATTCAGACGCTGTTTCCGATTCAGGGGACGAATCGCGGAATGCGTTTCATCGCGATCTTTTCCGATATATTCCTCGTAGATGTAGACCGACCAGAGGTTGCAGGTGGTTTCACCAGTTCCCGGCAGAGACCAGAGGTTATGTTGATTGTTATGCCCGTATTCGTGGAAAAAGCCCCAGTTGCCGTCCTTTAAGGTTTTGGAATTGACCGCCTGCTCGGCGCTTCCACCGAGATGAGCAGCGACTGGATAGCTGCTGTGCATCGATCCCGCTGAGGTCTGGCGATCGAATATGATGCGTTCTGCTCGGTAGTTGTTGCGGTCAACCTGAGTGAGTACGGCCGCTGTGTCGATGATACCGTTCCAGATTTCCATGACCTCGTCAGGATCCGAAACCTTTCGAATGTAGTCGCTGGGAATCGCTACGATCATGCGATCACTGGCGATTTCTGCCCACGGGGCAGGGTATTTGCGGATCGTGTCGTTCCATTCACGGAGATCTGTTTTTCCGTGCTCGTAGAGAGGGGCTCGGATTCCGCCTTCGATCGTCACGGGGATCTCCTCGTAGTCAGCGCCTCGTGGAACTCGAATCGTGACCAGTCCGCCAAGACCACTGGATGCTTCAGTGACGCGGCTGGCTACTGGCACCTTCACCTGCCAGTCCGGATATCGATGCCAGCTGTCGCGGTTTCGCAGGTGCCCGTTGTAGGAGCCGATTACAATTTCAAAACCTTCGCCGGCAAGACGGGCTGGTAAGGTCACCGTCACGACTTCTCCTGGTGGCGCATAGATTCCGGTCGGACGCATTTCCTTCGCGGCCCAGCCGCCGGCGTTGCGTCCCTCGAGCCATCCTTTGTAGACCCCGCTCATGGTGAAGGTGTGGCTGACGCGTTCTACCCCTTCGTCAACTTTGCCAGGGTAGTCGGAAGCGGCGGGAATCGCATACATGGTTCCGGCAGGAGTATTTTCGTTGAAATGCGTTTCCAGGCCGATGACCGCATCGACGAGCGGGTTCTGGCTGGGCACCACTGGATTTTCTTTGGTCGGAATGATGGGGCCGACTTCCATATTCAATAGTCTCAGTTGCTCGAGAAATTCAGCCAAGCCTGTCCCTGAGAGCATTTTCGCGCTCTCCATCTCTCCGATCAGGCCTGCCAATTCGGAACCGCTCAGCGATTTGTGTTGCTCGACCAGTTTTCTCGCCGCTTCGACTGCTTTTCCGCGACCTTTGCTGTTTCCCGGTGGAGTCCGCGTCATTTCCGGCTTGGTTGCCGGCTGGCTCGGAGGCGATGAACTGCCCGAACCAATTGTCAGCCCTTCCTTTTTAGCGTAGCCATCAGCGAGGAACTGCATTCCTGCGGAAGAAAAAATCTGGTTTCCCGGGAAGGTCGAAAACGGGTCGTATTTCTTTTTGAAAGCCCAGGGCGTTGTCGAGATTACGAGACCGCCTCCGTCATTCGCATATTCAAACAGGCGAACGATTTCTCCATCTTCCAGATTTTCATGACCGATCAGGCAGTAGACGGTCGGGTTGTGATCACGCATTTCCTCGGGGGGATAGGCTTGCGCGTCGAAACCTGCTTCAGAAAGAATGTCAGCCAGGCCTGCAATTCCTGGATGCACTCCGACATTTGGACTGGCACCGCGACCGGCCCAGCGTATCGAGTTAAGAACGAAATTCTTTACCGATTCCTGCTCCAGAAGGGTGCCTGGCTTGAGGAATCCACCGTGGGTGAATCCGACAACCCGCCCTTTTCCGGGGGTTCCCGCTGCTGCTACGACAGAGCCGTTTGTATCTTGAATTAGTGGGAACGCGTCATCGCTCGTGATGTCGATCTTTCCGGGAACAGACTTTCCAAAATCGATCGCTCCACCACCTGACGTGAGTAACTGGCGGATCTTTTCATCAGCACGGATCGTGGTGGAAAGAAGAAGGGGAATCAAGAATAGGAGGAGCAGTCTCATTTTAGGTCGAGGTTGGATCATCGACTATACCCTGTTGGGACACAGTTTGTGACAGCGAAATTTGTTTATGCCACAACGACAGACCGCTCGCATATTGGAAAAATGTGTCTCTAAATTTTTTTCCTGCTGCTTTTTGTCATCGCTTCGACCGCGCATGCCGATTTAAAATCATTTGGGTCGGCGGTTGTCGATGAAGTGGTGATTCAGGAAGATTTCGAGCGCCCCGTCTACCAACTGCCTAAATCAACGTGGCAGGCGCGTCAGGGCACGCGGTGGAAAATCACAGGAGGTGTGCTTTCCGGCATTCCCTCCTCAGCGGAATATCGGTCAAAAAAACTCACCACCGCGGCCTCGAACCACGACTCAGCATCCCCGCGACACCACCTGAATGCGTGGCGCAGTTTTCGATCTGCTTTCTCGATGGCGAAGAGACGACCATCGTGCCCTTTGTTGATTTCGGGCACCACATTGTGAGACTGCGATTCAGCAAAGAAGAGGGTGTCACTCTGCTAGTCGATTACGAATCGCTCAAGGTTGCTGGCCCGAGAGGGGGCAAGATCGAAATCGACGACCTCACGATCTGGACTGTAAAAGAAGAGGTGGCTTACGGTTGGGAAAAAGAGCGTGAGCAACTTCCAAAATTCGAAGTGCTACAAGTTCGCGAGAAGCCCAAAAAGTGAGGCTCACGCCTCGCGCTCAATCGCCTCAATGATTAGAGCGGCGATTGTGCCTTTCGAACAACGGGCAATCGCTTCCTGCCGCCCGTCGGAGAAAAAGAGGTGCACTTCATTCTCATCCTGATCAAAACCGATGTCGGAGCGGCTCACGTCGTTGGCGACGAGGAGATCGCAGGCTTTTCTTCGCATTTTCTTCCAAGCGTTTTCTGCCAGGTTTTCCGTCTCGGCAGCAAAGCCTGCGAGGTAGCCTTCAAATCCGAATTCGTCGCGTGCACTGCCGAGGATATCGGGATTTTTAACAAGTGTTAGGGTCAGTTCGCCGGCGTTCTTTTTGATTTTTTGATCGGCAAATTCCTTCGCACGATAGTCGGATACGGCGGCGCAGAAAATGGCGACATCCACATCTGTGATCGCCTTTTTAACTGCGGCGAACATTTCGACTGCGGTTTCCACAGAACGTAATTCGGCTTTTTCGGGAAAGGGAAGCGATACAGGTCCGGAGACGAGACATACTTCGTGCCCTCTCGTGAGAGCCGCTTCGGCGAGTGCAAATCCCATTTTCCCCGAAGAGCGATTGGAGAGAAAACGAACCGGGTCAATCGGTTCCCGGGTGGGGCCGGCGGTGATGAGAAAGCGCATTACTTCGCAGTGAGCAATGTTTCGATCCGTTCTTCAATACCGTCGACGGGCCAGAGTCGACCAATGCCTTCGTAGCCGCAGGCAAGGAGCCCCTCCTCGGGGCCGATAAAATCAGCACCACGTTCGCGAAGAGTCTCCACATTTTTCTGCGTCGCAGGGTGCTTCCACATTTTCCCATTCATTGCCGGCGCAATGAGAAGTGGGGCCAGCGTAGCGAGGTGAATCGCACCGAGCGTGTCGTCGGCAATTCCGCTTGCAAATTTGGCAATCGTGTTCGCTGTCGCTGGGGCGACAACGAGGAGATCGGCGTTGTCTGCGAGCTCAATGTGACCGGGGTGCCAATCTGCTTTTTCGTCGTAGAGGTTCGTTGTGACGGGTTGGTGAGACAAGGTTTGCAGCGTCAGCGGAGTGATGAATTCCTGCGCGTCTTTGGTCATGACAACGTGGACTTCATGGCCGCTTTTTGTCAAACGGCTAACGAGATCGGCAGCCTTGTAGGCAGCGATCGAACCAGTCACGCCGAGGACGATATTTTTGGGCGAAGAATCAGACACGCTAAAAGATCGCGGCGAAGCGTGGTGTTGGCAAGCGCTTCATAGGATTGGCTACTTTAGCTGCCGGCGTGCTTGGAGTCAGCGACTGAAGTCGCCGGTCCTCTGTCACAGCCCAAGTTCCGAGTGCTTCGCCACCGTTTCCTTGCTGGGTGCGAGCCGGGTCGAGCGGCAGCGCTCTCCGGCAATGATGGCAGAGAAAGACGCGAAGTCGGTTTCCTTGTCGGCGCTGATCACTGTGTAGTGGTAGTCCGACCAGTGCCGCATTTCCTCCCGTGCATTCTGCAGGCGGAGTTCCACCTGATCGTCTGTCTCGGTGCCACGAACCGCAAGTCGGTTGAGCAATTCCTCTTCGCCGGGAAGAAGAATAAAAATATCGACGAGCGCTTCGGCGATCGCGGGATCGGGGTTTTTGCGGATGAGCGCCGCGCCCTGCACATCGATATCCATGAGGACGTCGCGACCGGCGTTGATATGAGTGAGCACCTCCGATTTCAGCGTGCCGTAGAGATTGCCATGCACCTCGGCGTATTCTAGGAATTCCCCGCGCGTGGCTCGACTTTCAAAATCTTCACGCGAGAGAAAGAAATAATCTTCCCCGTCTTTTTCGCCTTCGCGGAGAGCTCGCGTTGTCGCCGAAGTGGCATAGACTGCCGACGAATCTTCCTCTGAAAAGCGTCGACACAGCGTTGTCTTTCCCGAGCCGGAGGGGCCGGAAACCGCGCAGAGGATTCCGCGTCGCTGGAGTTCGAGATGGCTCATGAGATTAGCTTCGCAAAACAGGGTTCGGTCGGTGACTCAACGGGTTCAAGTCCTCGACTCAGCCCTGT
>Ga0181573_10000469_pt1 | contig 42185 bp, 21 predicted proteins | sample 101ome_25_FD_148643 | JGI IMG/M metagenome (GOLD analysis project Ga0181573, IMG submission 148643) | Coastal salt marsh microbial communities from the Groves Creek Marsh, Skidaway Island, Georgia - 101409BT metaG (spades assembly) | ecosystem: Environmental > Aquatic > Marine > Intertidal zone...
CGCGAGCGGCGTCGCTGGCGCCGACGCCGTGCCGTTCGCGATCAGCGCGCGCATCACCGCGTGGGCGCTCTCGCCGAGCTCGGCGAGCTCCCTCGCGGCGGACTTGAACGGACGCGAGAATGAATCTGAAGGAGCGTTCAAAGGGGAGCTCGACGCGTCGTCGCCGGCTGCGTCGTCGGCGTCGTCCCAATCGCCGCCGCCGCCCAGCGCCGCCGCCACGGACGCGAGATCGATCGCGCGGCGCCCCTCCCGCGCGTCCGCATGTGCGTCCGCGTCATCCCCGACCATCCTCCCCCGTGCCCCGTCCTCGTCGTCGTCATCGGCTGCGGAGGCGGCGCCGTCGACCGGATGCGTGTTATAGTTTGAAGTATTCCGCGTCGGCGCGCGCATCTCGGAGTTTGGAACGGACGGGGGCTCGTAGGTGTCGAAATGCCGCGCGGGGGTGGTCGGCGCGGACGTCGTGGAGTACGCGGCGGCGACGGCGATCGCCGATGCCTCCGCGCGCGCCCTCAGCTCCTCCGCCGCGGTCGTGAACACCACCGCGGGGGTACCCGCGCCGGCTTCATCGACGTCGCCGCCAGCTGTGTCGAACGATGCCGAATTTCGCGAGCGTCGGAGGTACGGGGAGTTGCCGCCGCGGCCGGCGGGGCTCGGGTAGCCGCCTCGAACGACGGGGATCCCCCGCGCGGGCGTCGCGGGCGCGGAAGACGCCGCGACGCTCCTCGCGGGGCTCGCGGGTGCCGCCGCCGCGACGGTCCCGGGCGATCCCTCCTCGTCGACTGGGGGCATGAGCGGAGCGACGACGCGCGCCCCCGCGCTCGGGCGGTTGACCATGGTCCGGACGTATCGCGCGCGCACAGCCTCGCGCCCGCGCGCCGCGGCTCCGATGACCGCGTTCCTCTGCGCGTTCAGCGCGCGCCTCTCGCGCACGTGCTCCGGCGTCAGCCCTTTTCCGTCGATGCGACCCGTCTTGCACAGGCAGCAGAGCGTGAAGTCCGCCTCGCGGCACCGCACCAGGCAGCACCGATGGTACGTGTGGTTGCACTCGGTGGTGAACAGCTCGCGCTTCACGTCATCAACGTCGCCCACGCCGTCCCTCTCGCCCTCGGCGCGATCCAAGGGCGAGTAGCACACCGCGCAAAGCTCGTCGAACCCGGTCACCTTGATGCCGCTGCCGGGGGTCCTGCCCACGGAACCCATCGGGGTGGTGGCGCTGAAGGAGAGGCGCTTGTTCGCCACGAGCGGGGTGCGCATCGCGCCCGCGAGCGGCGTCGCGGACGTTGAGGGCGCGGTTGTATCGTCCCGATCCGCCCCGCGGGCCGGCCGCGTCGCCGCGGGCGTGCCCTCGACCATGGCGCGCCGCGCGTCGAGACTGTGGCGCAACTCACGAAACGACGACGACCAAACGAACGTTTATTTTCCTGGGTCGTTCCCCCCGATGATCGAAATAACAACCCGGTTGGAAGTCTGGGGCTGTTACTACGTCGAGATAGCGACTAGCTAGGCGGGCGTTCGCGACCTGCTCCCCGGCGTGGGAGCGCGCGACGCGCCCGGCGGATCAACCTCTCGCCCGAGCAGCGCCTTCCTCCTCCGCAGGAGCTCGTACTCGGTCCACTCCGCCCTCCCCGGCGATTGCGGCTTACCATCCGCCGACGGCTGCGCCTCGGAGCCCCGATCGCCCTCCTCCTCCTCCTCCTCGCCCAAGGTCTCGAGCTTGGCCGCGGTGACGCGCATGTCGCGCACGCGCCGGATCAGCTCCGTGTTCACCTCCGCCTCAGCCTCCGACACCGCGTCCCGCTCGAAAGCCTCCGCGGCGGCGCCCAGCATCTGCCCAATCGATCGCGTCAGCACCTTGCGGCACTTTCGCCTCCACACGGAATCAGACGCGTCCTTATCCTTCTTCTCGGCATCATCCTCGGCACCCTCGGCACCCTCGGCACCCGCGTCTCCATCCGCGGGCTCGATCGGGTTACCCTCCTCGTCGAGCTGCGGTTCCGGTGGCGGCGGCGAAGGCGGACGGTACTTGGCTCGAGCCGTCTCGAACGTCTCGTCGACGGAACCCAATCGGTTCGACACCGCCTCGGACAGCGCGGCGGCGAGGAGATCGGCTCGCGACCGGGGCAGGATCGCGACGCGCATCGCCTCCTCGAAACTCGCGCGGCACGACGCGAGCACCTCCTCGGGGGGAGGTCCCGCGTCGGCATCCTCGGCGGCGGCATCCTCGGCGTCGGCATCCTCGGCGTCGGCATCCTCGGCGGCGACCGCGTCGGCATCCTCTCCGGCCCCCTCCGCGGCGGCGGCTTCCGCGGCGGCGTCTAGCGCCGCCTTGCGATCGATGGCAGCCTCGAGCCTCCGGATGCACTCCTCCACCTCCGCCACGGACCCGTCCCACCCCTCGAACGGCAGCTCGACGACCGGTTCGTCGTCCGCGGCGGCGGTCTCCTCTGTTGCGGCGGCTTCCTCGCCCGCCCCCTCGGCGCCGCCCTCGCCGTCGCCACCCTCGCCCTCCTCGCCATCGCCCTCCTCCTCCTCCGTCGGCTCGGGCGGCAACGTCTTCTCCGCCGCGATGCACCTGCGCCGCACGTCCATGAACGCCTCGAACGATTCCTCGTGGTAGTACACGCGCGGCCTGCGCCCGGCGTTCCCGGCGTTCCACAGCGCCGGCGCGGGGCCGCTCGCGGGTATCGGCGAAAACTTCGTCGCGACTCGTCTGTCGGAAAATTTATCGGGCGTCTTGACCCGGTCGAAAACCCTCGCCATCGCCGCCGTCACCTTGGTGCGCATCTCCCTGTGCGCAATCTCCGCGGCGAGCATCCGCCGAGGGTACGAGTTTGGGTCGTCCGCGTGGTAAATCCCGCGGACGACGACGGGCTCGCGGGGCCCCGCGCGAAGGTTCGGCGTCGTCTCGAGGATCCACTCGTCGATGTACACGCCGGGTTTCTCCGACTTGAACGTCCACATGGCGACGCGCGATTCGCCCGGGAGCAGCGATCCCGTCGTCTCCTCCATGAAGAACGTCGACGGGCCGGCGTTCGACGCGTGCGGCAGCGTCGCAGCCTTGGGCGGCACCTGCGACCATCGGTACCAAATCGCCGTCGTGCCCGTGTTTCGCATCGTCGTCGTCGCGTGAGCCGTCTTTTCCCCCCACCGCATCTGCGCCATCACGCGGTCGCTCTCGAGGTGAAGGTGCGGTCCCATCGCCGCCTCCCGCGCCGCCTCCTCAGCCTGCAGCGCGGCGAGCTCGCGCGCCGCCCTGTTCGCCTCGGCGACGGCGACGTCGCTTCGGTATTTTTGAATCTCGGCCCACGTCTCCAACGAATCCGACGCGATCTGCTCCTCCAGCTCCTCCAGGGTGATTCGCCGCGCCGCCAGCCTGTCCAGCGCGGCGACGGCGCCCTCGCCGACGATCTCGAGCCCGACGTCGATGTCCTCGCCGTTCTCCCCGGGGAGGATGTCGTTGACGCGCCGGCGAAGCTTGCGCCGGCGGACGTCCATGAACTTGGAGTCCAGCACCGACCTGCCGCGGATCACGGAGTCGGAAGCCCCGTCGCGCTCCACCGACCCGTGCAGCTGAGGGCGCCTGATCTGCTCCACGTCCACGTACGCCATCTCGTCCCTGACGTAGTACAAACCGCTGAACTCGTTGCCGACGTTGACCCACCTCGTCCAGTTGTCGCGCAGCGACATCTTCCACAGCCACGGCTCGCCCCCCTCTCGCTCCGAAATCGGCACCGCCATGTCGAGGTGGCCGAGAATCTCGAGCTTACGCCTGTGCTCGTCGCATCGCTCCATCACCAGGTCGCCCGGTCGTTTGTTGAACGCGATGGCGCGCTCGCGCTTGACGCGCTCCCACTCGCGCTTCTGCGCGTCCCACTTCGCCAGCGCGTTTCCGTGCGACGTCTCGCCCATCTTCACGTGGAGCTGCCACCCGGAGTGGACCCGCTTCCGATCCTCTTTCGCCTCCGCGTCGATCGCGGCGTCGAGGCCGTCGCGGAGCGTGGCGGCGGCGTCGGCAAACTCCGCGCGGCGCTCCGCGAGCACGCGATACGCGCGCTTGTAGTGATCGTCGAAGGCACCCCCCTTGAGACGCGCGGACTCGGACGCGATGTGCGAGGGGAGATCGGGGAGAACCTCGGGGGAGGGCGGGAGCTTCGCGCGCTCCTCCGCCATCTTCCTCGCGAGCATGTACTCGTACTCGCCCACGTCGCCGAGCACCGCCCACTCGTCGCGCTTCCCCGTCTTTCCCGAGACTTTCGGTCCGTTCGGCGCGACAGCCTCTTCGCTCGCGGGCTTCGGGGGCGTCCGAGGGGGCGCCACGGTCGCCATCCCAAACTTCGTGCTCGTTGGGGTGGCGCGCCCGGTCGACGCTCCCGGACCCGACGTCTCGCGCCCGCCGCGAAGCGCGTCGAAGTCGATGCGCTTCGTCGTCTTGAGCGTCGGGACGAGCGTCGGGGCCCCCGCCGTGGACGACGCCGGGGTGGATCCGCGGGTCGTCGCGCCGACCGCCCCCACGGATTTCAGCGTCTCCACATCCGAGCCGGGCCCCGTCGCGTGCGCGGCCAAGGACTTGACGCTCTCCGCCTCCGCCGTCTGCGTCAGCGTGTCCCGCGCCTTCTTGGGCCTCCTGACGAGGATCTTGCGGCGAGGCGCGGTGCTCCCGCCCGTCGCGGGAGGCGCGGGCGCCGCGTGAACCTCCTCCATGGCGCCGCGCGACGGGTGACTGCGCGGCCCGTTCCAAGACTGCGCCCCCCCGGTGCTGCGTCCGGTTCCCGATTTGGTTCCCCTTTCGTCGCGTTTGACCGCGACGATGGGCGCGTGTTCCGCATACGATCCAGTCACGTCTCATTTGGCGTATACAAGTAATCTACGCCACGTGCGACCAGTCAGGTTCTGAATTGCAAAAATAGACTACCTTCGTCACTTTTAGGAATCCGAAACAGTTGCAAAAAGTCGCCTCTCGCGTTCCGCAGAGTCCGGGGAGGGCGCGATGGAGGAAGGGGACCCCGCGCCTGCTGGGCCGCCCTCGGGCGGGAACACCGATGGCGCCGCGCCTTCCATGAGTAAGAAGGCCGCGAAGAAGGCCGCCAAGGCCAAGGCCAAGGCCGAGGCCAAGGCCAAGGCGCGTCTCGAGAAGGGCCTCGACCCGAACCCTCCGCCGAACCCCCGGCAGAGGCTGGTGCCGATGATGGAGAGCAAGCGCGCCGCGCTCGCCGGCACCAAGCGCGCCGCCCCGGAACCCGACGCCGACACACCGCCGCCGGACGGAGCCGACGCCGGGTTCCTCCTGCCGAAGTCGGCCATCATCAAGAGGACGACGAAGGATAACGAGATCGTCGCGGAGGAGGAGGAGGAGTACTACGACTGGATGCCAGTCGATCCCGACTACTACAGGAACGAACCCGTGGACGACGAAGGCGACGACGACGACGCGGACGGCGTCGACGACCCGACGTCAGTGGACCCGCGGCCGACGTGGATGCGCCGGAAGCAGCGCGCGATGGAGAAGAAGGCGCGAGCCGAGGCGCTCATGCCCCCCGACCCGCAGCCGAAGGCGCCGCCGGTGCGAATCGAGGATCACGGGCCTTGGCTCCCGATGACCTCGCACCGCACGCTGCACGCGTGCTGGAAGATGCAGACGTTCGAGAGCGACGTGTTCATATGCTCGTACCCCAAATCCGGGACGACGTGGATGCAGAACATCGTCGCGCAGATCATCACGCAGTGCGAGCGAAAGAAAAACGGCACCACCGGCGCCGCCATGAAGTTCAAGCACATCTCCGACGTGGCGCCGTTCCTCGAGATCGACCCGCACTGGAACCACGACAGGCTCGACGACTTCGGCCGCCCGATGCACACCGACGCGCTGTACAAAAACTTCGAAAAGTTCGAGCGACGGACGTACAACACGCACCTGCCTTTCGAACTCATGCCGGGGAAGGGTAAGATCGGGGAGATCTTCCTCCCGTGGGAGACTTGGGCGCACAAGCCGGGCGTGAGCGTCCGACCGAGGTACGTGTACGTGGTGCGCGACGGGAGGGACTGCGCGGTGTCGTTTTACCACCACCTCAGCAGCCAGGCGCCGGAGGATGGCGGGTACACGAAGGGTTGGAACGCCTTTTTCGACGAGTGGATCGAGGGGAAAATCGCCTTTGGCGGGTGGGCCGAGCACTTAAAATCGTGGCAGGTACCGGGCGATTTCGACCCGGCCGTGCTCGTGGTCAGGTACGAGGACATGAAAAACAACCTGAGGGAGGTGGTGAAACGCGTCGCCACGCACGTGCTGGGCGGCCCGTGCCAGGTTTCCGAGCAGGACCTGCATCGCATCGCCGCTCGATGCTCGTTCGACCGAATGAAGAAGGAGATTCATCGGTTCCAGCCCAAGAGCGTCCGCTGGTCGAATCCCGACTACTGTTTCCTGCGAAAAGGGGAGGTGGGCGACTGGGAGGTGACCTTCACCGAGGAACAGGAGGAGAGGTTCCAGAAGAAGATCGAGGAGGTGTTTGGATTCGACAGGTTCGGCAAACCGCTCGGACCGCCGCTGCTGGATCGAATGTCGGCGATGTACTCCGACATCGGGGTCTGGGAAGAGGCGTGGACCGGCATCCCCGAGCGCCCGATCGCGCGATACTGATCGGCATTCCAGTGTTCGTGTAATATGTACAACAAGCAGGCCGAGGACTACTTTTTAGGCAACCAAGTCAAAGCAATTCATTTGAGCGTGGAACCCTCCTGGAGGTCGTACACGTCCAGGAGCCACACCAGAAAGATGGAGTACATCGCGTACACCCCGTACGTGGCGATGAATATCCACCCCATCCGCATCGTCAGCTTGAAGCCGTTCGTCGCCACGCCGCCGTAGTAAAGCACGAGCACGCCCGCGAGAATCAGACTGGACGGCACCAGCTCGTTAGTGTTCACCGTGATGTACGAAGGCGACTGCCAGCTCAGGTAGAAGAGCCAAGGGAGACCGAGGCCGAGCCAGATGTCGAACACGTTACTGCCCACCGCGTTCGCGACGGCCATGTCCGCGAGACCGTCCTTGGCGACGGCGATGGACGACAACGCGTCGGGAATGGACGTCCCCGCGGCGAGCACCGTGGTGCCCATCACCACCGCGGGGATCTTGAGCATGCACCCGATGCGGACGCACCACTCCACCATCCAGTGCGTGATGAACCCGATCCACGCGATGGACATGAAGAACGACACGAGGTACCACTTGCGCCAGTACTCGCCGTCGCCGCACGGGGGAATCGTCATCTTAAACGCCGCGTACCACGGAACGCTCAGCGCCCACAGGGGATACTCTTTCAGATCGTCGGGGGGCGTGAACGGGGACCCGTCGTCGTCGTCGTCGCCGCCGTCCTTCTCGGCACCGTCGGCACCGTCCCCGCCGATTCCGGACGCGCCCTCCTCTAGTTTCTGCGCCGCCACCCTCGCCTTGAGCTCCGCCGCTTTCGATTTCGCCTGCAGCGAAATCGCGGCGCGAGCCGCCTCGGCGCGATACGCCCGGATGTGACCCAGCGTCATCGTGGGCGTGATCTTGCACGACTCGCGCGGAGACCCGGGCGCGACGTCATCCGGGGGTTTGTTGAGCAGGTCGGCCTTGTCCTTCCACTTGTCCTTGAGCGCGAGCACCGCGTCGGCGAACTTGTGCTCCTTGACCACCGTCTGGCGGAGCTTGGCCCAGCCCGCCTTGGCCTTGGAAGTCGGCGCGGACGAGGACGAGGACGAAGTCGACGGCGCGAGGGGTTTCTTGGTCGGGGACGTGGGCGGGGTGACGTCCATCCGAACGCGGTCGCCGGATACCCTCAGCGTGATGCCGCCCTCAGCCGCGGCTGATTCGTCGCCGGCGTTGGGGGAAATCGCTGCGAGATCCGTCAACTCGCGGTCGGAGCGGTGGTGCTGGAAGTGCCCCGTCGGGCGCCTGGAGAAGGACATCTTCTTCTTGAACGAGCCGAGCTTCTCCAACCCTTTCCACGTGTCCATCCACTTCATCAGCCGCTGGTTGTAAACCATGGACACGATGTAGCACCCGTAGAAGAGCACGTAGATGAGGCCCTCCCACCAGTCGACGCGCCCGCCGGCGAAAGTCCCGACGATGCCGGCGATCGCCGACGCGTAGAAGAAGCAATCGCGCGTCACGGGCTTCCAGTCCAGCTGTAAGGTGTTGCCGGTGGCGATGACGGTGGCGCCGATGATGATGAGGATGTTGAAGATGGCGGATCCCACGATGGTGCCGACGCCGATCTCGGACCCGGCTTGCGGTGAGATGAGCGACACGGTGGACGAGGCGAGCTCGGGCGCGGACGAACCGGCCGCCATGAACGTGGCTCCCGCGACGTCATCGCTGAGCTCGAGCACCTCGCAGATGATCTCCAGCGCCGGGACGAAGAAGTCGTCGCACACGATGGCGATGCCGAGGAACATGAAAAACACGCCGACAAAGTACGCGACGAGCCCGCCGGCGAAGGATTTCTCCGCGGTGGCCTGGTACCCCAGCGGCTCGCAGCTGCCGCCGCCCGCGAGGAGCTTACGCCCGGCGCCGTGCGAGCCGCCCCCGGGAAGGATGGAGGCGTCCAGGGCGTACTCGCCGGAGATGGGATCCGCGAGCAGCGTTCGGCCCGAGCTCGAGCTCGCGCCGTGGTTACCCTTGAAGATTCCTCGGTCGTGGCGGTTGTTCAGCGTGTAGGGGCCGAGGTCTCCGTAGGCGAGGGTGACCACGAGCGCGACCGCGGCGGCGATGAAGACGAGCGATTGCCTGCGAGGACGTCGAGACGATCGGGGCGGTGAGCGACGGTGCTCGGATGCGAGGCTGGCTGGGAGACGTAATCGCATCGTCGCGTCGCGTCGCGTCTGGAAAAAGCAAGTGTAGTGACGGGGAAATTCGGGGCGGCCGAGGTCGGGAAATGCGGGGCGGCCTGCGGGGTTATCGGGACGCTCACCTGTGGCGATTGCGCTCCTTCTTTCCCATCTTGGCGCGCGCTTTGCGCACGCGCCAAACGTAGGAGGGTAGCGCGTACATCATCTCTCAACCCGTCGCTGGCGCCCCAAATGCGACCGCCGATAGAATAGAATCCACGGGCGGGTGTGGATTCTCCTCTCGATCGATTCTCGTCGCGTCAGCTTCCAATGCGGCGCCGGTGCGGTGGATTTGCCGCCGGGTTGGCGTCGATTCGACCGGCGGTTGGCTTCCTCCGCTCGCGTGCGTATCCCTCGACTCGCGTCGACGACGAGCGCGCCGGCGGTGTGTACCGCAAGCGCGCCGTTCTATCCGCAACCTTCCGAGAAACGTGGAAAACCGACGAACAAACGGGGCGCTGCGCTGCAGTGTACGGTGCCGTGCTCGATTTGGGTTGCCGACCCAATTTTGAACAATTTTCTGACTGCACAGCTGTGCCGAGCGTCCCCAGCAGAGGCACGTGTCTTTTTTGAAACGCAAAAGGGGGGGGGGAAGGCTGGGGGGCGGGAGCGCACCGACGCAAGCGCGCGACGCGACGCGGGCCGGACCGGACTCCCCGCGCCCCGCGCGCGTCGCCATGATCGTGCACATGTGCATCAGCCGCGGAGCGGACGGGGAGATGAGCACGGGTTTGCTCCCGGGCGGCGGTTCTCTCGGCGGCTGCGGCCCCTCCGCGGCGGGCGACGACAGCCTCCCCGGGAGGTTCGTGGGATGCGTGCTCTCGTCCGTGCTCTCGTCCATGGCGGAGCTCAGCGCGCGCGCGCGCCCCCGGACGTCCCGGCCCCCGAGGGCGTCGCCGACATGCCCGTCGTCCGCGAACTCATCGTCCGAACCCTCGCGAGCCTCGCGGTGACGGACTCGCGGCGCTTCCTCGACGTCACCGCCCCCGACTTCGACCCGTATCGCGGCTCCCTCGAGGCGCTCGGAAGGCTCGCGTGCGTCTCTCGCGGATACCGAGATGACACGCGGGACGCGTACATCGTCGACGCGCTCCTGGGAGGGTTGGCGGAGCCGGGCTGGCGCGAGTGGGCGCGAGGGTGGCGAGGGAAAACCAGGGCGGCTTTCGACTTCGCGCCTCGCGTCGACCTAGGCGACGTGCACCGGCTCCTTCGCGCGGAACATATGGAAGCCCGTGACGCGCTGCAAGACCCCCAACACTGGGCCTGGGGCTCGTCGCCGACCCACGCCGCTCTCTTCAGGAGACGCGTCGCGTCCTACGCGCTCGCGCACCGAACGTGCGCTCGCCTCCGCGCGTGTCTCGCGGATCCGTGGATTGAGTACCCATGTATATCCAATTATCCCCCACACCGCATGTTTGCCGACTTGGTGTTCTTCGTCGAGACCCAGCGCACGGACGCGCACGACGCGACGATCCGCGACGTCATCGCGCGCGGCGGCGACGTCGTCGTCGGCGCGTACGACCCCGCGCGAGTCACGCATTTGATCGTCGCCGACGGGTGCTTCGACGCGGCTCGAGCGATGACCCCGCCGTGGACTCGCCTCGGACCGGACGTGGCGCTCGCCACGCTGAGGGACGGCGACCCGACATGGTTTTCGTCGCCGCTTCAAACCCACGTGGAGCTGGCGATGCGTGACGGGAAAGGGTTGGTTCCGTGGGCGTGGATCCGCGCTTGCGTCGAGGCCGGCGCGATGCCCGAGGGATCGAACACGATGCTCGAGCCGATGCCCCCATATTCGTCGCCTATTATTAAGCCTTCGTCGCCGTCGGAGACGGAGCGCTTTCGGGGGCGTTTCGACGTGGCGTGGAGGGACATGCACCGCATCGTCGACGTCGCGCGGCTCCGGCGCCTGCTTCGCGAGCGGAAGAGGCTGAAGCGCGGGTTGAGACGTGTTAAAACGGCGAAAGACAAACACGACTCCGATCCCGCCGTGGTGAAGGCGCGGCGGGAATACGGCACGGCGACCTGCCTCCTGTCGCGTCTGGAGAGGCACGCGAGGTGCAAGGGACCGCAGCTCGCGTGTCGCGATCCGAACCCCGACGAGCGCGCCGTTTTCCCCCCGACCCAGGTCGGCGGCGTGCCCGACTGGCCGTGGCACGACGAGGAGGGAATCTGCGGCGAACACAAGGCTTTTCCGAGCATCAAATTTTGGGAGTTTGTGGCGCAGGTGAACCTCCGGCAGGTCCACGCGAGCTCCTCCCTTATCCCCGAGGGCTTCCTCCCCGAGCGGGGCATCCTGTACTTTTTCCTCGATCGCAATTTCGACGAGGAAAACGAGGTAGACTCGTCGTGTCTGGTCAGGTTTTATCCCGACACGTCAGATGGGCCGACGTGGCCTGGCGCGAACCCGGACGGCTCCGCCCTTAACCAGCGAACGAACCTGCGAAGGTTCCAGAAGATGGGACAGGCGCGATTTAACCCGGTGATGTACCGCTCCGCCGCGGTCGCGCCCGCCCGGGACGTGCTCACGATGCGTCCGTTCATCGAAGGCAACGAGCTCATGCCACCGGAGTGGGCGGAGTGGATGAACTTGGACTTCCCTGACGATCACCCGCTCAGCGAACTCTTCGACGGCGATTCCGCCGACATGGACGCCGAGTACGAATACGTGCAGAACATCCGCGACGCGTTCCCGTGCCCGCCGGTCGACGTTCCCGTGATGCTGGGCTACCCGATAGTATCCGAGGAGGCCTGCGATTTTTGGACAGAAGACGAATACATCGGGGAAACTCCGATGGCACACGTGAGCCAGAAGGACAGCCTCCTCCTGCTGCAGATCGCGCCGCACGGACCGCACGGCTCGTGGATCGCCTTCGTCGCCACCGAGGAGACCCTGAGGAATCGCGATTGGACGCTAATCCATCACCACATCTACCCGGCAAACTATGACCCGGCAAACTTTGAAGGATGAAGGCGTCGATGGGCGTCGACAGGCGTCGATTGACATCGTCCGGGCCTCGCCGCGGCCGCGCATCGCACGACGCGCATCTCACGCCCGCGCACTCGCTTCACGAATACACGATCGAACACACGACGAAACGCGCGCCTCGCCGTATCGAATACTCGACGCGACCCCGATGAACGCTTTGTCGTAGCGGCGGGTTCCGTGTCCAGCTGTCGAGTGTTATTTTTCGTTTCGCCCACGTCGCGCCGGCGGCGGTTTTAACACTTTGGGAGCGGTCGTCGCCCGGGCGCACTCGCCGCCGCCCCGCGTCCGCCGTCGACGCCCATGGATCGAGCGTCCCTCGAACGCGATGTCAACGAATACATCGAGCGCACCGCGACGCGCGCGGACGAGCTCGCGCCCGCGCGCGCCGCGCTCGTCGCCGCCGACGACGCGCGCACCGCCGGGAACGCCTCGTTCCGGTCGGGCGATTTCGCGACGGCGATGGAGTCGTACGAGAAGGGGGCGCGAGCGCTGCGGGCCGACGCGCTGCGCGAGCCGGTGACCATGGCCGCCGCGGAGCGCGCGCTCCTCGCGCTCCTCGCCAACTCCGCTCAGTGCGCCCTCAAGCTCGGCGAGCACGCGCGGGCGGCGAATCTCGCGACGGCGGCGTTGGGGATCCACGTCTGCGCGTCCGAGCCCGCGCTGTTCAAGAAGGTGATGGTCCGCCTGGCGCTCGCGAGGGACGCGTCGGGAGACGCCGTCGCCGCCGTCGCGACGTGCGAGGAGGCGCAGCTCCGCGGCTTGACCGCGTCCGACTTTGACGCCATCTTGCGCAAAGCCGGGCGAACGAGCGTCGGCGCGCTGAGCGACGGCCACGAGCCGCGGATGTTCGTGATGCTGGGGCTGCGACTCTCCGACGGCGCGGAGAACTTGGCGCGGATTCGGGGCGTCGTCGAGTCCGGTTCCCTGCCGCACATCGACCGAAGGGACGAGGCCGGCAACAACATCCTCTGGGGAACACTCCACGCCCTCTCCGGGGCTGGCGGGGACACAGCTGGCGAGGGATGCGTCCCGACGCTCGCGTACCTCTACGCCTGCGGAGCCGACCCGTGCCAGCGCTACGACGGCGGCAAGACGCCGTTGATGTACGCCGCGGGAAGCGGGCACGTCTCCGCGGTGCGCGCGACGCTGGACGCCATGCGGGCGAGGCGCCGGGCGATCAACGCCGAGGCTCGACGCGACGGGGGCAACCCCGACGTTGAACACATTGAACACCCGGATGGAGATCCCGAGTCGATTCGCGATTGGGTCAACGTCGCCGACGATAACGGATGGACGCCGCTCATGGTGGCGCTCATGATGAAAGACGACGTACAACCGAAGGAGAACGTCGGCGCCAAACCGATGGACGAGCGGGAACGACTCGCGGTCCTGGCCATCACGCGGGAACTCCTGGACGCCGGCGCGGACCCGTGCGCTCGAAACGTCGACGGGAACTGTCCCTTGCACCTGGCGGCGATGTCCGGCGCGTCCGAGCCCGCGGTGGAGCTCCTGCGCCGGTGCTCCGACCCGGCCGCGTTGCTCTCGCTGAGGAACACGCACGGCATGTCGGCGGCGATGGTGGCGCGCCGCGTCGCGCCAAACTCTGGCGTCGTCGCCGACCTCATCGCCGCCGCCGATGGATGCGGGGGGGACGCGCGCGCGGAGCTCGAGGAGGACCTGCGGGTGTGCAAGTGGGAGGCGGCGGTGGGCGCGGTGGGCGCGGCGAACAACGCGGCGATCGAGCGCATCGTCGACTTCGAGGGGGAGGAGTTTTTGGCGACGCCGTGGGCGGAGCAGGAGTGCGTTTTCGCCAAGTGCGACGCGTGGCTGTCGATGTGCGGATTCGACGACTTACCGAACGTACCGAACGGCGAGGACGAATCCGCGACGAACGCCGGTGTCGGTAAACCGCTGAGCGTCAGGGCGTTCGACGCGTACGGCGACGTGTACGCCGCGCTGCACGCCAAGATATGCGACGAGCTCCTCCCGCGGTGCGTCTCGAAGCGCCTGGACCTCGCGGATAATACCCCGTCCGTCGCGGATTGCGCCCGGATCTGGTACGTCTCCGGCGGCGAACGAGAAAAGAAGGACGTCGCGTCGTCACCGCCCGCGCGGTTCGTCCCGGTGTGGGGCGGCGTCGTGGCGAACCCGCGGTGCGTCGCGTTTGACGAGCTCGTGTCTTTCGTGCTCCCCCGCTCGTTTTCGTTCGCCGTGCCGTGCGAAGAGGCGATGCGAACCATCGCCGGTTTGAACCGGCCGGTGGTCGAGATGGGCGCCGGGACCGGGTACTGGACGGCGCTGCTGCGTCACAAAGGTGTGGACGTCGTGGCGTACGACGCGCATCCGCCGAGGCGCATAACGAAGGCTTTCGCCAAGGGCGTCGCCAAGTTTTTCGGCGTCGCGTACGTCGACGATTTACGCGAGTGCGATCGCGACGCGTCGTGTCTGGACGAGCACGCCGATCGTGTCTTGATGCTGTGCTGGCCCAAGTCGCCCGAGGACGTCGAGGCCGGGGACTGGGATCTGCGGTGCCTGGACAGGTGGCGAGGGGACACGCTGGTGCACGTGGGGGAGTGGAGCGTGAATCTCGACGAGGACGTCGACGAGCGCGGGATTCGATCCCTCGACCTCGGGTACGCCGGGGCGAGGGCGCCGAGGGCGAATGAGGAGTTTCCTCGCGGGACGAACGCGTTGAACGTCCCGCACGGCATGACGACGAGCGCGGGGTTCCAGCGGAGGGTGGAGAGGGAGTTCGAGCGCGTCGCGACGGTTCGGTTGCCGAACTGGCCGTTCGCGAGGGACGACCTGACGGTGTGGAGGCGGCGGTAATTTTACTGGTAGTCTAATCAGGAACTGGCTCGATCCAAACTGAAAAGCCAGTGGAAAAAAAAGGGTCGCATTTGTCAGCCAATCCGCAGACTTTGCTGACACAGGCAACTGTTGTTGGCTGTGGTACAAGTATGCGCGTGATGAGAGACGTTGCCGTCTCGTGCGCCGGTGAACGCATCAGAGGTGGTCAGTGGCGGGTCGCGCCCCCACGGACCTCAACGATCGGGAGCGGAAAAAGCCGAGCCCAATAACGATGGGCATCATGGTGCGACGTCCGTCGGCGCCGTCGTCTCCCGCGCGCCCGCACTCTCGCGCGCGGTCGCCCTCACCCCCGCCGAGGAAAAAGCCGTTTCTCATTCGCCCCCGGGGCGAATGTGCCCACCCGCGCGTCGCCCGTCCCTGACCCCGCGCGCCCCGTCCCCCTTTCGGACGCCGTCCATCCCCGCAGGAGACCATCACGTCGCGCATGCGCGGCGCGCGACGCCCCAAGCCCATCAGCAAGTACGATCTCGGCGCCGGCGGGGGGATGCCCGGCGAGTCCGGCGACGCGAGGCGCGCGGGCAGGTTCGGTTTCTTTCGCCGGTCCGCGACCGACGAGCGCGGCCGCGGAGGGATGTTCGGCCGCAAGACGGGCGCCGCGCGCGACGCGGGGGACCTCGTCCGGCGAGCGCACGCGGGCGCGGAGACGCGAGAGGAGCTCGAGCGTCTCCCCGACGACGTCCTCCGCGCCATCGTCGACGAGGAGTACGAAGAGGCGCTCAGGGTAGACGCCGAGGCGAACAAACGCGCGGCGGCGGAGGGCGCGCTGGACCTGGAGGACAACGCCCGCGACGATGAGCGCGCGCGCAAGACCCTCGCGGAGCTCGACCTCGACGACGAGACCCTCGCGAGGATCGAGCTCGTCAAGACCATCCTGAAGGAACGCAAAGATCGAGCGGAGCGAGCGACGCGGCGCAGGTGCGTCGCCATGGCTCGATCGACGCTGGGCGACGAACCGGTCGCGGATTACGACGATTTCGCGCGATTCGTGCACAGGGGGCTGGACACCGAGAACGTGGACGATCGCGAGCTGCGCAGGCTGTACGCCAACTGCCTCCAGCACCGGCCGGGTTCGCGCCGGGGCGTCGCCGACGTCCTCACCGCCGAACGATTAGCCGAGTGCGTGGAGAAGGGCCAGTGGGCGCGACACTGGGCCAGGTACGTGCAGGACGCCAGGCGCAAGGCGCTGGACGTCGGACCGTGCGGGGCGTCCGCGGCGGTGTTCGGCGCGACGTGCGCCGACCCGATCGCCGCCCACCCGTTCCCGCCGTTGACGAAATCCCTATCGCTCCCCCGCGCGTACGCTCGGTACCTCCTCGCGTTTACCCTCTTACCCTTGCTGTGGCCCGTCGCCGGTTTGAAGCGTTTGGGCGTCGGCGGCGGCGTCGCGGAGGCGCTCCACGTCTGGCGGTACGTCCTGCCGAAAGCCCTTCGACGCGCGAAGGACCGCCGCGCGAACCTCGCGGCGCTGTTCCTGTGCGTGACGCCGTTGTGGACGCTGTCGGCGTTGGTGTTGGCGACGTACGTCGCGTACCGACCGGAATTTTTACTCGTCGACGTCGCCATCCCGTGCGCGGTGACCGGCGCGTTGGTGTCCGCCGCCGCGGCGTGCGCCGCCGCCGCGAGGGACGCGGGCGATCGCGAGCACCCGGGACGGGGCGACGGAGGGCAGCTGAGGCCCTCGCACGCGTTCCCGGGTGGTCGGACGCGAATCCCGGATGACGAGTCGAGAATCGTGCAGTCGCATCCGAGGTTGGACACGGTGGAGGAACGGAGGCTGGCGTCGGAGCGCGAGGCGGCCTCGTCGGGAGTCGGGGCGGCGGTCGGCGGGGCGGTCGGGGCTGGGTTTGGGCCCGGGGCGGTTCGACGCGCGGCGGGCGTTTCCGGTAACGGCTCGATGCATCACGCGCCGAGGCCGCTGGCGCGCGACTCGGCGAGGGAGAGCGCGTCGGAGGGGGGCTCGCCGGAAGCCCCGGCGGCGCCGGCGCCGGTTCGCCTTCGCCCCGAAACCGCCCGAAACGGCTCGAACCAACCGTCGCCTTGGGAGTCCAACGGGTTCGACCGCGGCGACGACGCGAACGACCTCGAGTCGGGGCCGCCGAGGAGGCTCCCGCCGCTGGGCGGCGTGGGCTCGGTGGGCGGCGGCCGAGGTCGCCGCGGCCGAGCCGTTACGGCCATCACAGCCGACGCCACGGACCGGCACCACGCCCAGCCGCACCACCACTCCGTCGTCCACGTCGACCCGCCCGCCGCCTTTCGCAACGACGAGGCGCGCGAGCGCGAGCGCGAGGCGTTGGCGCGGGGCGACCGCCGCAGAACCGCGTTCAAGGGTGAGGTCTTTGACGCAATCTCAAAGCCGGTTTCGGAGAAGGACGTCGTCGACGCCATCTGCCGCCGCGCGGACGATGAGAGCGCCAAGACGTTCCTCATCGGCTCCAGAACCCCGTCGCTGGAGTTGAGGATGCTGATGTTCGCGGTGGCGCTGGCGCTGGCGTGCGTGCCGCCGTCGCACCGCGGCGTTCACGGCGTCGAGATTTTCGGCGGCGCCGAGCGGGTCACCGTCTGCGTCGACCAGATCATGCCCGAGTCGGTCATGAACCTAATAGGCTTCTCGAAGTGTTCCAAGCTCGTCGCCGAGGAGATGGCGGCGGAGAAGGCGAGGCAGGACGCGCTTCTCGCCACGGGAAACTACACGTACGCCGCGCCGCCGTCGCCCGCCGTCGGGTCCGGCGCGAGCGTCGACGATCTCGTGCTCACCGAGACCGCAGCCGGCGACGCCGGATCGAGCGCCGGGCGCGTCATCGTCGGCGGCGCCGTGCTCTGGACGACGATCGCGACGTACTTTGCGCTGAACGCGGCGCGTTGGACGTGCGCCAGGTGCTACGAGCACTACCTCCGGTCCAGGCTCTTCGCGGCGTGCGTAGATCCGCAGGAAGCCGCGCTGTTCGACGTGCCGTACGTGAACGTTCGACACGCGTGGCTGCCGTGGATGCGGATACGGATCCACCTGCAGCGCATGCGACACCTGGAGCGCCAATTCGCCACGTGCGTGGTGACGCACCTCTTCGTCGTCATCGCCGGGTTGGTCGTCGCCGCCGGGCTGGCGTGCGCGAGGATTTACACGTCTCCGTACCAGGTACTTAAAAACCCGCTTTACCTTTACCCACTTTACCTTTACCTCACCTCGTCTTGAGATGTCCACTGTACCGTAGCCTCACCTTTACCTTTACATTTACCTCACCTTTACCTTTACCTTTACCTCACCTTTCAGGACGTCCACTCCGCGCCCGCGGCGTGTTTGGGCGCGGCGCTCGTGTTGAGCCTGCCGCTGTGGCTCTTGTGCAACGTCGCCGCCAAGACGCGCGCGTTACAGGAAGAGGACGAGACGCTGATGCACGAGGAACGGTGGAAGATGACGCTGGACGGCGTCGGCGACTGGCGAAGGCACGCGGCGATGGCGGACGTCGCCGACCAGGTTCGCAGGCGCAACGCGAAGGCGTGGCCGACGTTTGGCGGGCGACGCGTCGGGCCCGGAACCGCGACGGCGTCGAGCGTCCTGTGCCTCTTCCTCCTCGCCGCGTTTCTCGCCGTCGCGGCGCTCGACGTGGGCGGCGGCCCCAAGGAGGGCGCGTCCGGTGACCAACTGAGGGACTACGTGGAGGTTAACTTCGCGTACTCGCACAAATACGCCGAGGCGCTCATGGACCGGCTTTTGAACCTGGCCGATAACGTCACGGAGACTCGCGCGGGCGTGGCGGACGCGAACCGCGCGATATCCCAGCTCGACAACTCGTCGCCGAGAAAGACGCACGACCTCGTCAGCGCCATGTCCGCCTGCATGTCGTGCTCCACCCCGGTCGGGGAGACGAAACCCCGGCCGTGGTACGCCGATCGAAACGCGGAGGAGGTCAAGACGGCGGCGCACAGGCTGTACTATCGCAGGATACCCGCGTGGTCACAGCTGTGCGCCGACGGGGGGATGGGAGCCAACTACACCGCGCCGGGGTGGTGTTTGGATCCCGTCGGGGACGATCCCCCGCTGGGTAAAGCCTCGTGCACGGCGGTGGAGACGGCGGTGGAGGCGAGGTGCGTGAACCTGGGCGATCTGCACACCCCGCCGCCGGCGCCGCCGCCGCCGATGAACGCCACGGGGCGGTGAGCGTCGGGGGTAGTCATCGCCGATAAGTGATGTGGACGTGTTGTTATTTAGAAGCGGAGTCCGCGTCGTCGCCGTTCCACCTTCGCGACACTCGCAATCGCGCCATTCTAACACTCACTTTGAACACGACGCGCATTTGTTTCGTTGCCGCCCGTGCTCGCATATGCTCGACCCGCCGCACTCCCTGCAGTGCTGCCGCTGCCTCCCGTGCCCGCAGATGCCGCTCCCGCCGCACTCCACGCACTTGTTCCGCTGTCTCCCGTGCCCGCAGATGCCGCTCCCGCCGCAGTCTTTGCACAGCGCGCGCTGCCTTCGGTGCTCGCACATTCCCTTGCCTCCGCAGTCCTTGCACCGGTATCGGACCCGTCCGTGCGAACACACCTCCGACCCGCCGCACTCGACGCATTTGGACCGCTGCCGGCCGTGCGGGCACCCGGAACACTTCAAGCACCGGCCTCGCGGCGCCAACCCGTGCGGACACGGCGGCCTCGACGCGGACGTCTTCTTCGTCGTCGTGGGTTCCATCATCACGGTGGTGCCAGCCTCCCCATTCGCCCGCCGGCCGCGCTTCTTCGGCGGCGGGGCGCCTTCCGCGAGAGGGTCCGCTTCGTCGCCGGACGCTCCCGCGGCGGGTCCGCGAGGTTTGCGCATGGAGGGCCTCCCCCCGGCGCTTCCGCCTCCTTCCCTGCGTCGCGCGCGGTGGAGCAGTGCTCGTGCGAATAACAACGCGTCTCAGAGGCGATCTGCGTCAGCTCCTGCCAAATTTGCCGAAATAATGAAGAAGGGTTTCGACGGCTGCGCAGTCAGGCGAGAATCGACACGTAAATTAAATGCACGCGGGCTAATGACTCGAGGCTAAAGGTAATTAAAGTCGAGCCGTGAAAATTGCGCAGGCCTGTTTTATCCGAACCCCGACCCCACGCAGTCACGCAGTCACGCAGCCGCAGCCGCGCGGAAGATGTCAGCGATGACCGCCATCGCGTCGCGCGTCGTGCACGCGCGCGCCTCCTTCAAGCCGCCGACCGCGCGTCCGGGTCGCGCGGCACGCGCGCGCGGGGGAACGGGCGGCCGCGGAGAGCTCCGCATCGCGAGGCGCGCGGAGCAGAGCGGGGGCGAGCGGCGCGTGTCGTCCGAGGACGCCGTCGCTGAATCGGCGGCGCCCGAGGGGGAGCAACCGCCGGTTCCCGACACCGCCGCGCCCAAAGATCTCGGCGCGCAGATCCAGGAGCTGAAGAACAAGGGATCGGGCGGCGCGGGCGGGATGCCGAAGGAGGCGGAGAACCCCTTCGTCGGAGCCTTCGAGGAGATCGGCCAGACGGAGTGGCCTTCGCCGATCAGCGCGCTGCAGACCACCGGGATCGTCATCGCGATCGTGATGGGGAGCACGTTCGTGCTGCTCACCGTCAACTCCGCGCTCTCCACAATCTCCCAGGCTGTGTTCAAGTGAGCGACGACTCCCCCGAGAGCACGGGCGGGGCGGGGGGAATTCCGAGTCGAGATTTTCAGGGTTAGGTCGTAAAGATGATGTCGCATAAACAGTAATACTCGTGGCACGTCGAGACACGCGCGCGGGCACCGCCGGGCGAAAGACTCGCTCGCGACTCACGCGCCGTCCACGAATTTAGCGCACGCGGCGTAGATCTTCTCCATGAATACCGCGGCGTCCTCCTGCCCCGCCTGCCGCGCCGTGTTGACGTTCGTCTTGAGGAGCGCCATGAGGTTGAGGTCCAGCTCGTCGTTGTCCACCATCTCCAGGATCATCGCGCGCTTGTCCTTCGCGCCCAGCAGCTTCTTCATGCGCTCCAGCGGGCTCAGCATCGCGCGCGTCGTCTGGTCGACGAAACCCACGAAGTTGCTCGTCACGGTGTAGAGCGCGTCCAGCTTACCCTTCTCCTCGTCGTCATCCTCGCCGTCGCGCCTGGCGCCCAGGTACGCGAAGAAGTCGTCCGTCAACAAAGGGCGCTGCTTGACGATCTCGTACTCCATCTCGTTGAACTCGGTGGAGAAGAAGTACGTCACGAGCTCGTCGTGGGTGGTTGGTTGGACCCGCGCGTCTCTCGCCGCCTCGAGCTCGGCTCTCGCAGCCTCGTACTCCTTCCGCAGCTCCTCCTCCTCCTTCTTCTGCAGCTCGATCTCCTTCGCCTTCTGATTCTTGTCGATGAGCATGCTCGCGCTGGTCTCGTCGACGTCGGGGAACAAGCCCTCGGGGTCGTAGGAGATCTCGAGCGCCTGCTGCGCCTGGCCGGCCTCGTCCGCCTTGAGCACCTTCCTGCGCTCGTCCTTGTCGATGGCGCGGCCGGAGGCGTCGAGGAGGAGGCCCGCGGTCTTGTTGAGGCGCTCGGCGCCCTCGCCCTCGAGGTCGATGCGCTGGCCGAGCCTCTGCTGGAGGATCGCGAGGGACTCGGGGTCCACGCCGCTGCCGCCGCCGCCAAAGTCGGAGGAATCGTCGAAGTACGCGAAAGCCTTCCCGGCGTGATTGGGTCGGCGCCGGCGCGGGGCGGACGACGCCGCGTGGGCGTTGGACTTGAGGTGGGACGCGCCGCGGAGGGAGGCGGCGCGCGACGCGGAAAGCGCGCGGGTGGACGTGACGGACGCCATGGATGATGTCTCCGGTGGGTGTCTCCACGCGGGCGCGCGCTTGCGAGAGGGACAACCGGGCGATGCGCGGCGACGGATATAAAAGCTCGCGAGGTTTGGATAGGGTCTCGACGCGATCGGCGGACGCGAGGCAGCGGCGGAGGATCTCACTAAAAGAGTTATCGTATTCACGCGTACGGTGCGCTGTCACGAATTACTAACCATAAACTATGACAATATTGCAACCATGGGCCGTGTGCCTGCATCGATAATCCCTCAACCGAACCGAGACACCGAACTGAATCCCCGCGAGATCTCGCAGCCGTGCCGAAGCCATTTCCCGCCACGAGTGCAGAATCGGCCACGCAGACCCAACCGTCGACGTCGCCGCGGGATGGCGTCCACGGCGAGCACCCGCGGCCCGATGGCGCTCACCCGTGCGCCGATCGCTTTCGTTTCCATCGCGCGGCCGCGCGAGCGAAAACCCCGCGCGCGCGAAAGCCACCGGCGGCGGGCGCGGTCGGCGGAACCGGTGACGCGCCCGAAACGGTATCCGCGCGCGAATTTTGGGACGTCCGAGACGAACAACAACAAGCTCGTCGTCGCGCCACCGGCATCCCGGGAACGGCGCCCCGGGAGCGGGAAGAAGGACGACGACGACGGCGGGACCGAGGATACCGACGCGACGCGGCGCGCGCTCGTGGGAGTGCTGGCGGCCGTCGCCCTGGCCGCCGCGCCGGTCTCGGACGCCGCGGAGGTTGGATCTTCGTCTGTATCGTCGTCGTCTACATCCGCGGTCGCCGCGCCTTGGACGCGACAGCTCTTCGACCTCGCGGGATTCGGCGCCCCCACCGGCGCGCTGTCGTCCCCGCCCGAGGTGCCATCCTCGGACCGACTGCGGCAGATCCTCGACCTCGACGAGCGCGCCGCGTCGAAGGCGGCGGTCGGGCGGTTCGTCAAGACGGGAAACGTCGATCTCCTCCTCCAGGAGCTCGACGCGCTGGAGCGGCTCGACGAGAAGGCCATCACGGAGGCTGCGGAAGCCGAGGCGGCGCTCGCCGCGGCGGCGAGGCTGAGCGACAACATCCGCGACGTCGAGCTCGCGTACGTCGGATCCGACTCGCCGGACGCGAGCCGCCAGCGGGTGAGCCAGCGGGTCAGGCTTCTGGACAGGCGCTTAAACGAGGCGGAGTCGAGGGCAAAGACGCTGAGGCACCGCGTCGAGGAGCTCGGGCTCGAGGCGCAGGGTGCGGACGCGGTGTACGGCTCGGCGCTCGCCGCGAGCGTCCTGAGCACGGCGGCGATGCACCCGGTGGACACGATCAAGGTGAGGCGACAGACGGCGGCGGCAAAGGGAAAGAGACGAGAGAGACGTACTCTGGGGGGATCCGGCCGGGGCGTCGATCCGTCGCCGACCGCGTCGCCGCCGTCCGCGTCGTTAAAGTCGAATTCGTACGACGGTGACGACGCCGGGGGAGGGACGGTAACGACGGTAACGACGACGAATGCACTGGAGACGGCGACGCCCGCGGTCCTTCACGCCCTCGACGTCGCCGCCATCGCGGAGCAATACTCGGGAAAGAGAAGAGTACTCCGGACCCGCGTGGGCGGGGACCCACGCGTCGACGCCGAGCCCCTCATAGCGCTCGCGTCCATGTACGACGGCCTCGTCCCGAACCTCCTCAAGGAGGGCCCCCCGCTGGCGCTCTACCTGGGGATATACGAGGCTCTCAAGTCCGTGTTGCTGCAAAACACGGAACTGACCCCGGTGTTTTGCTACCTCGTCGCGGGCGCCGTCGGCGAGTGCGTCGGCTCCGTCGTTCGCGTCCCCGCCGAGGCGATCAAGTCCACGCGTCAAGCCTCGGACGGCGCGATCACGCTCGGTGACGCCGTCGCCAAAAACCTTGGGGATTCACGAGGGCGAGATAACCTTTTAAGCGCGTGGTCCGTAGCGCTCGTTCGAGACGTTCCCTTCGGCGCCGTGCAAATCGCGCTCTTCGAGGCGCTCAAGGCGTACCTCGTCGGGTTGGAACATCCGCTCGTGGACGGGGACTCGTTCGTCGGGGAGGCGGTGCTCGGGGCGTTCGGGGGAGGGGTCGGGGCGTTCATCAGCGCGCCGGCGGACGTGGTGGTGACGCGGCTGATCGAGCAGCGGGGCGCGACTGACGGGAATGGGACGAATGGGACGAATGGGACGAGCGGGACGAATGGTTCGGGAGATCTCGGTCCGTTGGACATGACGAGGGCGATTTACGCCGAGGGAGGAATCGCGGCGTTTTTCGACGGCGCGGGGGAGCGCGTGCTGTACTGGGCTCCGGCCATCGGCCTGTTCCTGACGGCGTACTGCAGGTTCAGGCACTGGCTCCTGTGACGAGTCCGTCGCGTGCGTTCGTAGCGGGTCGTCGCGAGATAGAGTACCGACTTTACGCGATTTTATTCATTTCCAAAGAATAGTTGGTATGTTACCTGTGTATAGCAAACTACCGTACCCGCGCCCCTCGTCACTGAAACTTGTTCTGGATCAGCCTGTGCACGTGGCAGAGGAAATCCACGTACGACATCCCCGCTATGTTCCGATCCTCCGTCAGCTTGGCGTAGAAGTGCGCCTCCGCCGGATCCCCGCGGCGCAGTATCCGCGTGCGGAGGTACCCGCTACGCATGCGGCGCATGCAGTTGACAAACGCGTTGAGGCTCTTACTCCTCGGGGTGTCCAACTGCTTCAGCGCCGCGGCGTTGCTGTGTATGTGGTCCACGTGGTCCACCCCGAACGTCTCGCGCAGGACTGCGTCGGGAACCTGCCGTCCCACCCACACGAGCAATTCCCTCGCGTCCTCGAGGACGTAGACGCCGTCTTGCTCCAGCTTCTCGGCGCTGAGCCACGTGACCGGGGGCAGAGGCGGAAATTCCGTGCCCTGCGCGGCGCATTCGTCCACCAGCCGATGCACCGGGAAGTTTCTCGGGTACACCGACGGCACGCACATCTTGACGGGTGAACAGAGGCCGTTGAGGAGCCACGCCGCGCGGTCGTCGGCGTGCGCGTCGGAGCGCATCCCGGGCGACTTGTGCAATCCGAGGCAGTAGAGGGGCAAAACCTTGAGGCCCTCGGGGAGGATGAGCTGCCCCGTGCTGTTGTTCGACGCGCAAAACTTGCGGTACGCGTACAACGTGTTGACCGTGGTGGTTATGGTCTGGTCCTTGACGTTCTGGATGCTCGCGGAACCGCCCAGAAGCCTCGCCGAGACCTTCCGGATCATGTCGCACGTCTGTGCCTCCAGATCCGCGGCTCTGAACACGTTGCCCAGCACGCTCGTGATCGGCATCGCCATCGTGTGCACGCGTATGCGACGTTCCCCGCGCACCGTGGTGTACAGTAGCGCGCACTGCACGTACGCCTCGCCTCCGTCGTTCAGCCTCTCCTCGTACCGCATGTTGCACGCGATCGCCTTGTCGCAGTCCAACGCGGGTAAGTCGACATCCGTGGGCGTTCGCTTGCAGTAGAAACCTCCGTAATCCGCGACGCCGAGGCCGTTGCTCGCGCGCACCCTCATGACCGCCTCCAAACCCTGCGGCCTCTGCACGTTCCATCGAAGGTCGTTGTGCAGCTGCGCGAAGTCGAGCTGGGTGTTGAAACCCGGGTATCGATACAGGGAGCCGCCGGTTATTCGGGGAAGCGTCCCGAGACTCGCGACGTCGACGTACTGCGACGGGGCGAGCAAAAAGACGTCAATCGCCACCTGATACTCCGCCGCCTCGGTGGCCATCTTCGTGTAGATCTTGTCCGCGGGGGCGAGGTACTTGAGCGGCTCCTTCTCCGCCTCCTTCGCGCCGACGTTGGGCGCCTGAGCGGCGCGATTGGACAGCTTACCGAGCCCACCCGTGGGTTGCGTGCCCATAAACGCGAGGACTCGCCCCCCCACCGGTTTGAGCGCCTCGACGCACGCCTTGACTGCGGCGGTTCCCACCGGCGCGCCGTGCCTGTTGTTCGCGAACATCTCCGGGATCTGCTTCAGCACCGCGTCGACGGCTTCGCGGTTACGCTCCAGCGGAACCGCCATGCCGGCGGGTAGCGGCGAGTAAGGCTCGTCGGCGTCTGGCACGACGAGCATGCGCGGCTGCGCCATCCCCTCGTGGATGTGGTAAAAGTGAATCACCGAATCGTACGTGCAGATGCCGACCAGCGTCCGAGACGGTTCCGGCACCGCGTCCAGCGTCCGCGCGATCGCCTCCACCGCCGAAGTCGTCGCGCCGCTCTGCACCGCCGCGAGAGACACGTCGACGCAAAAGAAAAGCGCCGGCGCCATCGGTGGCCGGACCATGTACTCGGCTGGCGCGGCGTACTCGACGCTGCCGCGGCTGAGCTCCGGTCGCTGCTGCCAGTCCATGCGCTTGCCGTCGGCGCCCAGGTTGCACATGTACTCCCTCGGGCACTCCGAGGTGGCCTGGCAAAAGTTGCACTGGAACCGCGAGTGGTCGAGCCAACGCGCGAAGGGGTTCATGTACGCCTTGCACCGAGAGCATCGCAGCGGTCCCTGATCGCCGTTGTCCACCACCTGGATCGGATCCTCCTCCGGCGACGGGATCGCCAGCGGCTGCACCATGATCGACAGCGGCATGCCGCTCGACGCGAGCAACTCGCCGGTGTGCGGTATCGTGGACATCGTGGATCGCATGTAGCGCGGGTTGCAGCACCCGCGATCGACGGCGATAAAACTCGTAGACGCCGCGGGAGGGTGCGCCGCGGCGCCGTGCTGCGTGCGGGAGTCCCACCGAACGGGTTCCGCGTGGGGATCGTGCGCGGGGCGGGGGATCTGCGCGGGGTCGATGCGCTGGCCGCCACCGCCGCCGGGGCCCCCCATCGAACCTTGTTGCCTGGGCTGAATGGCGGGCTGATTCTGATTCATCGCGGGCGCTCCGGGCGGGGGCACCATCCCGTTCGTCGCCGGCGGCGGGATCTGGCCGGGGTACGTCGGGTACCCGCCGACGGTGCGCGGCGGCGGTCCAACCGCGCCGTTCGCGGTCCTCTGCGGGTGCATCGTCGGCGGCGGCGCAGCCGGCGAGGGATATCCCCCGTTGGCGACCGCTCCCGGATAATTCGGCAGCGGCTTCATCGTCGGCGGACCCTGGCCGAGTGCCGGCGTAATCGGTGGCCCGCCCGGCGGCGGCGGCGGCGGCCCCGTGGGCCCCGTGGGCCCCGTGGGTCGCGGCGGGCCGCCCGGCGGGACCATCTGGTTAAAGTTCGACGCGGCGACGCCGGTGGGACCCGTCACTCGCGGTTGCTGCGCCGCGGGCTGGTGCACCGGCGGCGTCGGCGCGATCGGGGGCGCACCTCCGGCCCCGACGCGCATCTGCGACATCTGGGCGGTCGGAGGTGCCATCACGGCGGGTCCGGAGGGCGTCGCGGCTCCCATCGGTGGCGGGGGCATCATCGCTGGGGGTCGCGTCATCCCGGGCGGTCCTCCCGGCGGGGCGCCCATCGTCGCCGCGGGCGGACGCGCGCTCGGCGGCGGCCCGCCGGGCGGCACGCCCGGCGGCCCTCCCGGGGGTCGCATCATCATCGGGGGAGCGCCGCCCGGCACGCCGCCCGTCGCGGGCGCTCCCGGCATCGTCGGGGGCGGCCCAGCGCCCGGGGCGTGGAAGCCGACACCCGGGGGCGCGGCACCTGCGTTTGGCGCGATGACGGGGAGGAGGATGGGGGCGACGGGGAGGTTGTCAGCGCGTGGGACGATCGGGGAGGCCGGGCGCGAGTTTGACGCGTCGAGAGCGCGAGCGGGACGCGGGCGGGGACGCGCGAGGCGCGGGGACGCGTCGGGCGGGGCGCGGGGACGTCGGTCACCGCCCGTCCCGTCGGTATGGCGATTTCGACGGTGACGAAAGGCGCTCGCCAGATCCCGCGGGCTCCTCCGCGAGATCCGAGCCGGGCGCGAAAGGGGGGGAGTTTGGGGATGCGCCGCGCGGGGGCGTTCGCACCGTTCGGCGGGGCCTGCCTGAACGCGGCCGGCGGAGGCATCGCCGCTGGACGCTTCGCGCGCGGTCACCGCAGCCGATGCGCGGCGCAACTTGCCCCGCGTCTCCGCAAAATTATTCCACACCGTGGAGCCTCGGCGCGAGTGGCGGACAGTGACCTGACGATTGCACGGGTTGAACTTCTCGGGCGCGCGAATGAACTGAATGAATGAATGGCCGCCTACGCCTTCTCCCCTCGCCGCGGATGATTCACCGTCGATGCGATGTCGCTATTATCGTACAACACGTCTACGCGCTCGATACGCCCGCGCCCTGCTCGGGCGCGCGCGACCGCCGCTACCGCCGCGCCGCGCGACGCGCCCGCGACGTCTCCTTCCTCTCCAGCCGCTTCCTCTCCTCGCCGAAGTAGTTTCCCTGCGACGCGTCCTTCCCGGATGCGTACCGCGTGATCTTCTTCAGCTTCAGCGCGTCCACCTTGCGCTCGCGTTCCTTCATCTTCGCGCGCATCTCGATCATCCTGTTCTTCATCTCCACCAGCTCGTTCCCAACCTCCATCCCAGCCTTCTTCTTCTGCGCCACCGATCGAAAGTCCAAGTCTCGTCGCACCTTGCGGCCGCGATGCACGGCTTGAATCTTCAGCGCCGCGCTCTCCTCTCTCTTCCGTTGTCGACGTTCGCGCATGCCGCGGAAGCTGGCCTGAATGCGCGTCGCCGCTATCGACTCTTTCCCGCCCTGCGCGCGCGAGGTGGGGACGGCGGGTCAGCGGGACGGATTTGGTTTGTTTGGATTTTTTGGCGTTTGGTGGGCACTCTGGGGGTGTTGAATGACGCGTGTTTGGCGGGGCGGAGGTGGAGGGACGTCGAGGCGGCGTTTTCGGGTCGACGGCGCACCGCTCGAATCTCCGGACACGTCCTGCGATGGAAAGGAAAAGACGGATCGGGGAGGGACGGGACGGTCAGCGTCGCGCGTCGGGTGGACGGCGCGCGGGTGCGACGAGGGCCGCATCCCCCGGGCGGCGGTGTTACACCGCTCGGGGTCAGATCCGGGGCGTTGGGGCGACGGGCGGGGCGCGCGCGCGGTCGGCGCACCCGGAGAGTATGTTTCCCATCGCGACCCCCACTCGCTCGGCGACGGCCGGTCGGGTCGCCAGTCGAGAACCTGCCGGCGCGCGCGCACCGGCGGCGGAGAGTGACGCCCGCGACGAAGCCCCGTCGCCCTCGGTCTTGGGGACAAACGACGAAATGGCGCGATCGACGCACTGATGAAGCGAGCGGGTGCTGATATCGTTAAGACGTGGGCTAAATCAATCACTTCTTGGCCAAGGCGTTCGCAGCCTTGGCCTTCCCGAACGCGCTTCCCCACCTGCTCTTCGCGCTCGCGGCCTTCTTCACGCCCACCGCGGCGACCCCCCCGCCGCCGGTTCCGGTTCCGTCCTCCGACCCGCGCATCTTCCGCGCCGCCTTCTCCCGCGCGATCCTCTCATCTTCCTTCGCCATCTTCTCCAGCGCCGCCAGCTTGGGCGCGTCGCGCAGCGCGGCGTCCTCCAGCTTGCGCCTCTGCGCGTCGCTGAATTTCTTCAACGCAGCGTCGAGCGTCCGAGCGTCGCCGCGCGTGATGGCGGCGGCGATGTCCTGCACGGACATCAAACCCGCGCCCGCGATCGGTATGAGCGACTTGCGGTTGTGGGGCAAGTCGTTGTCGCGCATCCAAACCGCGAGCGCTTTCATCCGAGCGTAAACGTTCGTCTGCCCGCCGCGCCCCGAGGATACCTCCACCTCGCCGCCCGCCCCGTTCGCCCCATTCGTCCCGTTCTGAATCTCCTGCTCCTGCTCCAGCGCCCACGCGGGTATGCGCTCGCCCGCGGCGCGCAGCGCGGCCATGGCGTACGGTCGCCAGATCATTCGCGCGTGAACGTCCGAGTCGAGCGAGATGAGCATCCCGCGGACGAGCGCCACGACGCGTATGAACATGAAGACGCTCTCCGGGATGGTCTCGATCTTGACGATTCGCATCTCCGGGGGTATGTCCGCGTCGAGCGGGGACAGGTGCGCCTCCTCGATGTCCATGCGGGTGTCGAAGAGGATGTACGCGCACTTAAAGGCGAAATCGTCCGACGCGTTTTTCAAGTCGACGCCGAGCTCGCGAATCTCGGAGAGCGCCGCGTCGCGTTCGTCCGCGGCGAGCGCCAACGTGATCCTCGCGAGCGAGAGCCGCGTGTCCGTGTCCAGCTCCTTGGTCTGCCCGAAGTCGATCACCGACAGGGTCCGGCCGTCCGGGCCCACGAGCAGGTTACCCGGATGCGGATCGCTGTGAAACTTGCCGAGCGCGAAGATCTGCACCCCGAACGTCTCGATGAGCTTACCGATCAGCGCGCCGCCGTCCACGGCGTTACCCCCGCTCGTCTTCATCGCCGCGGCCGCCTTGGCGGAGAATCCGGACGCGGACGACGTCCCGGACGCGGTGAGAGCTCGCTGGATGATCGTCCCGAGGCTCTCGCCCTCCACAAACGTCATCGTCACCACCCGCCCCGTGCAGAGCTCGGGAATCGCCTTCGGGGTCTCGACGTCGGGAACCTTGCCGTGGATGGCGTCGCCGATGAGCGTGAGCATCTGCGCCTCGCGTTTGAAGTCGAACTCGAGCGGCACCTGCGCGCGGTACTCCTTCAAGATCGAGGTGTGATCGAAGGGAAGCGAAACCTTCAGCGAGTCCATAAACGCGGACACGGCGAGCATGTTCTTCATGTCCATGCGCATCAGCCGCTCGCTTCCGGGGTTCTGAACCTTGACCGCCACCTTGGTTTCCTTGCCGTTGATGTCCACGCGCGCGACGTGCACCTGCGCGATCGTCGCGGACGCCAGCGGTGCAGTCTCGAACGATTTGAACGTGTCCGACACGGGCGCGCCGCCGAATTCTTTCCTCACGATTGCGTCAATCTTCTTGGCCGACACCGGCGGGCAATCGTCAAAGACCGACTTCAACGCGGCGACGTACTGCGGGGGGAGCAGGTCCGACTTCGTAGCGAACACCTGGCCAACCTTGAGGTAGAAACCGCCGAGCTCGAGGATCATCTTCTTCACCCTGCGCGCTCCCCACTCGTGTCGATCGTCCCACAGTCGCTGGATCTCATCCTCGAGGGCGAGCTGCGCGTCGTGGTCGCTGGGAGGCTCCCCTTCGACGTCCGCGTCCGCATCGGCGTCCGCATCGGCGTCTCCTACCCCTTTCTTCGCCTTACCGTCCTTCGCTTTACCGTCCTTCACCGTCGCCCTAACCCGCTTGGCGTCCCACAGCGCGCACTTGGCGTATCCGAAGATGACAGGCGCGAGATGGCCGTAGAAGCGGAGGGTTCGCAGCACCCCCGGGGCGACGACGGCGAGGGCGAAGGGCGCGACGTGAACGACGACGATCGGGGTGAAGAACGCGCGCGGCACCGGCGCCAGCTTGAAGACGAGCGGCGCGATCGACTGGAGCGACCGCGCGACGTCGAGAGCCTCCGCGATGGCTGCGACTTCTTCGCTCTGGATGCGCCGGTCGCGCGGGATGAGCGGCGGCGCGCCTCGGGTGGGAGTCACGACGCGTAAAACGTCGCGGACGCGGTTCGCGTTGAGCGCGACGACGGCGGCGGAGACGCAGGCGAACGCGCCGTCGCCCAGGGACGTCTTCGCGGTTAACGCGAGCGTCCACGGGACGATCTTTCCGCACCCGATCTTCAAGATCCACCCCGTCGCGACCGCGGAGACGTGCGCGGCGATGACCGCGGGCTTCAGCGCGGGATGCTCGCGAAGCGGACGGCGGGGTCTTCCCTCGGCCTCGGCTCTGCGACGAGCGCGAGCCTCGTCGCGCTCTCGCCTAGCCTCTTCGCGCTCTCGCCGAACCCGCTCCGCACGCGCATCCCTCGTCTCCCCTCCGGTGGTGTCCTTGCCGCGCTTGAAGAGATACTTGAGCTCCGGCGGGGCACGGCGCTGCGACGCGTACGCGTGGACGGTGCCGACCTTGCTGCCGCCGCGCCGCATCGGCCTGGCATCATCGTCTCCCTTCCCCATGTCGCGCGCCGTGCCGGTTCAACAGTGTTTACCTGGTCGCCGAGCAGGAAGTGTACAAGTATCGAGTGGCTCAGGAAACGTTCACGCCACGCGTGGCCGGCGATCGATGTCACACGAACTCTCAACGTTTATGTACACCTCGGTTTAGATTACACACTCTCTCTCAAAGGGGCACTCTTATTCGGGGGTCTTCATGCAAGACAGGGTAATAATGAAAAAGAAATCTCTCCCTCCCGTCGACACCGTTGTCGACTCTTGCTGCGCGGCGGCGTGAGCTCGTCTGCGAGAGCTCGTCTCGCGACTCCGTCTTTAAAACGCCTCCTCGCAATCGTCCGGATCGCACTCGCCGCCGGCGTACGCCACAGCCTTGCCGGGGTTGAAGATCTGCTGGAAGAATTTCCCCAGGCCGGACACGATGTTGGACGTGAGCTTTCGGGGCATGGCGGCGATGACGTGACCCTGCCCGACGTCCATGTAACGGACGTAAGATTTGTTGGTGAGGTACTTGAAGATGTCGAGCTCGGGGGGCGCAATCTCCATGTGGCCCTTCACGCCGTCGGGAGACACGTAAGACTCCTCAACCGCGTACATGACGTTGCCGGTCTTTGCGGAGAGCGGGTCCATCGGGTCGACGTGCTCGTACGCCTTGGTGACGGTGTACTGGGTGATCCTGGGGCGGGTCAGGTCGTCGTACTTGCCGTGGACGCCCTCGCCGAAGTCGTGCTGCGAGACGGATCATCATTGGGAAGAGTTGGTGAGTTTTTTTTGGATTTTTGGATTTGGACTCGGCGCGGGTCGGGTTAGCCTGGGATTCACGCGACACGTACCGTCTTGCGCATCCACCTCTCGTGCTGCCTCCAAGCGGCGTCGACGTCCCGCTCGAGCCTGCCGGGAACGACGAGGCCGAGAGAGACGGTCGTGTCGCCCTTCCTCGCGGTGCACGGCTCGGAGCAGTCGTTGTAGTTGGCGACAATCTTCCCGTGGCCGGCGATCATGAAGTGGCCGTTGGTCTTGACGAGCTTGAGGAGCTTGGGGAACTGGTCCCACTTCGCGTCGCCGATCTTCATGTGCTCGTCGACGTCCGCGGCGGAGACGTACTTCTCGTTCCACGCGTAGAGGAGGTGGCCGGTGGGAGTGGACACTGCGTTTCAGTCGCGGCGGGGTTGGGTCAGTCCTCGGGGTTCGTGAACCGTCGCTTGCAACCCAAAAATCGGCAATCGTCAATTCGGGAAAAATAATCCGCGGAGCCAATTTCGTTCCCCACTGCGACGCAGTCACGATTTTTTGGGCTCGAGCCGGCCGACGTGGATTGGAAAGCCGAAAAAGCCCCATTTTTCCCGCTTTTTGGGTTGCAATTCGATGGACCGGGTAATCGGGGCGGGGACGTACCCTTGGTGTCGAGGGGATCTTCCACCTCGTTGATCTTCGTGACGTAGTACTCGAGGAACCTGGGGCGTCCCTCTTCAGCCTCTTGACCGTTATAGACCACGTGCGTGTCGTGCATGTGCGCCTCGTGGCTCACGACGAGCGCATCCATCTCGTGCTCGAAGTGCTTGGGGACCTTGATGACCCCGACGAGCGAGGGCTTTCCTTTGGACTTCTTGTCGTAAGCGACGGCGCGCATGGCGACGCGGTCGCGGGGCTTGGCGGCGGTGCGCACGCGGAGAGGCGCGGTGCGCGTGAAGGAGGCGGAAAGTGAGGCTTGCATTTTGGTATTCGTGTGCGGCGTCGACGGAGAGCGGCGCGTGTTTTGTGGGGCGATTCCGCCCCGGGCGAAAAAGTAACAAACCCATGACTCGGATCGAAGATTTTCAGCCGAAAGAACCCAAAAGCGGGGGATTCCTTGAGATCCGAAAATGCGAATTGCGCGGCTCGATCGTCGTTGTGACTTGGCATTCAGTCTGAACAAGTGGACAATCGTGACACGATGGCACCGTTTCGGCAATTTCCGCGGCTGGGAGCTCGAAACGTCGGCAACCCTGATCGGCAAACGAATCGACGTGAATTCCCGGTTCGCGAACCGTGCGCCGGCGCGACCCGGCAAACGAAGCGACGACGGTTCAGGACATTGGATAATGTTCCATTACGCATCGCGATTACTTTTGGAGTCTAAAAACGCCGAGCCGAAGGTGAAGGCGGAGCGTCGCTCTCGTCGTCCTCGTCCTCATCCTTCATCGTCGGCATCGTCGTCGTCGGCGTCGCGCCGGTGGTGACCTCCCCGTCCGCCGCCGACGACGACGGCTTCGCCGCCGCCGCGTCGCCATCCTCCGCCTCCTCGTCGTCATCCTCCGCGACGATCGCCGCCGCCTTCGCCGCTTTCGGATCCTCGTCATCGTCCTCCTTCTCGTCGTCCTCGGCGGCCTTCTCGGGCGTGGCCGTCTTCTTCGAGGACGCCATCGCCGCGTCGACATTTCCCCCGCCGCCCGCGTCCTCCTCCTCGTCGTCCTCGCCCACGACCGAGACGCGCGTCTTCGAAGGCGGACCCGCACCTCGCACCGCGGACGCCTTCGCGAGTTTCGTCTTCATCTTCGGAGGATTCGTCGGGGGAGGACCCGGACCCTTCTCGCGAGGACCCTCATCGTCCTTCATCGCCGCGTCCGCGAGCACCTCCTTCGCCGCCGCGTCGGCGAAGTCTTCGTCGTCCGCGGTCGACGGGGGCGCCGACGCGTTCGCGACGGGCGCGGGGGCGATCGATCGGGTCGCGTTCTCGCCGTCGTCGACCTCGCCGTCTTCTTCTTCGAGGGAAGGGGCCACGAGGGCCACGTCTTCGAGCCGCGCGCTCTTCGTCGCGTTCTTCTTCTCGGTCTTTCGCGGGGGGTTCGCGTCGATCGGCGTGACGTCGGCGGGCGGTGCGTCGACGAGGACGCCGTCGTCGTCGTCCTCCTCCTCCTCCTCCTCGGCGTTGGACTTTTTGGAATGAATTTTGGCGGATGGCGGCACGTTGGCGTGATCGCCGTCCTCCACCGCGACGATGAGCGGTTCCTTCTCGTCCCTCTCCGGTGAAGTGGGCGGCGCCTTTCCGTCGTTCCGGGGTGGGGAGAGCGCGGAGAGCGCGGCGGTCGCCTCCTCCTCGGCGTCGTCGGTTCCCTCCTCCTCGTTCTTTTCATTCTCCTCGTTCTCGTCCTCGTCCTCGGCGGCTTTCTCGCCGTCGCGCGCCGACCTCGCGTCCGTCTCCGTCGCTTCTTCGGCTTCTTCGATCGGTTCGAATATGTCCCGATCGTCGGTGCTCTTGGCGGGAGGCGGGGATGCCTTCTCGGCGGCGGCGGAGCTCTTGGCGGGAGGCTGGGATTTGGCCGGTCGCTTGGCCGGCTTCGGAGCCTCCTTCGACACAGCTGTGTCGTCGTCGTCGACAGCTGTGTCGTCGTCGTCGTCGACAGCTGTGTGCGCGCCGATGCCGCCGCCGCCGACGATGGGCGCGGGCGCGGCGGATCCGCGCAGGCCCTTCACCCCGTCGAGAACGTCGACGGCGGAGTCCGAGTCGGGGGAGTCGTCAACGCGACGGCTCGACTTTTTTGCCCCTCCGGCGATCTTCGGGGCGTGGGCTCGCGCGGGGTGGAGGCTGTCGAACGCGTCGTCGTCGTCGTCGTCGTCGTCGTCGTCGTCGCGCTCTTCCTCGACGACGCGTACGACGGACCCGTCGAGCGCGGCGTCGCGCTCCGCGGGTGATCGATACGTGCCCGCGAGAGCCGAGTTCGGATGCGCCAAGCGCGACAGCGACGACCCACCCGCGATGCGGTCGGGCGAGCCCCCGAACGACGCCGATCTCGGCCGATCGAGCGCGTCGTCGTCGTCGAGCTCGAACTCGACGTCCAGGCGCTTGGAATGCAGGCCGTCGCCTCCGTCGGCGATGTACCGGTACGCCGTAGCGCCCAACGCGACGATCGCGAGCACGCCGCCGCAGATGATCGAACGGCGGAGCACGCGCGACGTGCGCAGCCACGACGCGGAGCCTCCTCCGCGCGAAGATCCCTTGCTCGCGCCGAGGCTCTCGGACGCGCGGGTTCGTCCGGCGGCGGCGCGAGGGACCGGCGGGTTAGGGGTGGACGGTCCGGGCTGCCAGCTGTCGCCCTCGTCCCAACCCGCGTCGTCGTCGTCGTCGTCGCCGTCGCTCCATCCCCCCGACGACTTCGTCGTCGCGGGTGCTGGATGCGATCCGTGCGTCGATCCCGCGGACGACGACCCTCCCGCGGACGACGAGCGCCCCGCGAACGAGCGCCCCTCGCCCGATGAGTTGGTCGACGTCCTCGGGGCGATGGCCTTGGCCTCGCGCCAGGCGTCCTCGCCCTCCTCGGCATCCGATGCGTCCCAGCCGTCCGTCGCGGCCATCGTGCCAGGCGCAGTGCGTGGTGCGGCCAGCCAGGGCGCGGCCCATCCGAAGCTCGTGATCACAGATGAAGACGTTTGGCACCGGCAGGGTACATACGTCATCGTCGCGCTCGCGCGACCGCGACCTCGGGAGGCGAGAATCGATGAAGCTCGCGACGATGGCGACGCGCGCGGCGACGGCGACGGCGTGGTCGGCCCGACCGGCGGCGGCGGCGGCGACGGCGACGGGAACGGCGCGCCACCGCGCCGCGGTCCCGCGCGCGGGCGAGGGCCGGAAGACGACGAGCCCGGCGAAGATCTCGTCGGCGAGGGGGGCGAGGCGGAGGAGACGCTCGCGCCCGCTCGCGCGCGCGACCGCCTCCGAGGACGGGGACGACGAGTCCGGCTCCTCGGCGAGCGACACCATCTCCGCGCTCGACGCTCTCCTCGGGTCCGCGGACGAGCCCGAGCCCGAGCCCGAGCCCGAGCCCGAGCCCGCGCGAGGCGATGACGAGACGACGACGAAGGGCGTCTCCCCCGACGGGGCGGAGGCGTCGGGGTGGCCGTCGCTGTCGCTTCCGGATCTCCCCTGGGGCGCGTCATCAGGAGGCGGCGCGCGCGGTGAGGACGACGAGGAGCGCGCGATCGTGCGGCGCGCCATGGAGAACGCTCGCGCGGAGAGGTCCAAATCGTCGTCCAAATCGTCGTCTTCCAGCGGATCGAGGGTCAACTACGCCGTCGACGAGCCGTACGACCCCGACTTCGACCCGCTCGGCTTGGGTCCGCGGTGGGAGGTTCCGTGGGGCGCCCCCACGCTCATCGCCACCCTGGTCGCCGTGGAGGCTTCCTTCTACGTCGCCGGCGCTCTCGCGCCCGCCGTCGTGTACAGCGGAGCTCGGTCGCCGGATGAGATACCGTTCGACGATCAAGAGGCGTTCGCGAAGGACCTCGCCGCGCTCTTCGACGAACCCGGCGCGTTCGCGGACATCGTGATCACCGCGGAGGTAATCCAGACGGTGCTGGCGCTCGGGGTTGTCGCGGCGGTCGCGTCGGCCGCTTCGCCGCTGCCGCCCGGGTGGTTCCAGTTTTCAATCACGGGCGACGACGTGTCGATGTCCGACGGTCCGAGGGTCAAAGCGAGGAAAAACGCTCGGAAAAGCGGTGACTCACCGGACGGTGACTCGCCGGTGGCGCGGAGCCTTGGCGCACGCGCGGGAGCCTCGGAGGGGACGACGACTTCGGACGACGATGACGACTTCGCGGAGAAGAGACGAACGCAACGGATCCGCGCGGCGAGGCGCGCGAGATCGGAGGATTGGCTCGGCGAGGCGGCGAGGGCGAGCGCGTGGGTGTGGGGCGCCGTCATCGTCGTCACCGCGCTCTCCTACGCGACGGGCCTTCGGGGCGACGACGCCGGGACGGCTTCCAACTCGACGATCGAGAAGGCTTTCGACGCCGGACCGGGCGGAGCGCTCTCGCTGTTTCTCACCACCGTGGTATTGGCGCCGTTGCTCGAGGAGACTGTGTTTCGCGGGTTCATGCTGCCGACGCTGACGCGATGGTTGGACACGAGGTGGGCGCTGGCGGTGACGACGATCGCGTTCGCGCTGGTGCACGAGCACAACACCGGCGACACCGTGCAGCTGCTGGCGGTGGGCGCGGTGGCGGGGGTGGCGTACTGCAGGACGAGGAACCTCTTCGCGTCGATGGCGGTGCACGCCAGTTTCAACCTCGGCGTACTCGTTTTATTCGCGTTGTGGACTCACTCGTGAGACCCTCGCCAAGTTACGATGACGTCGTCTCAACAGTGTAATCACGATGCCTTATTTACGGTTGATGTTATTTACCTTCTCGTGTTGGTACACTACCGCGCCTGTTCCGGGTATCGCGGCTTGGGCTGCTGCTTGGGCTGCTGCTGCGCCGCCATGGCCGTCAGCGGCTTGTCCACGTCGGCGACGTCTCTCTTGGGATGCGTGCCCGCGGAGAGGCCCGCGACGGTTCCCGTCGCCCCCGCCGACGTCTGCCCGTAGTTTGCGTTTGACGGTTTGGGTCCCAACGCGAGATCGGCGAGGCGTTTCTCCTCCTTTAACCGCGCCGCCTCCTCCGCCTCGTGCTTCAAACGCAGCGCCTCCTCCGCGGCGGCGGCGGCGGCGATCGCCTTGGGCGGCGGCCGGCGGTTTCGCGCGGAGCCGCCGCTCCCGCCCCCCGACCTCGCCCCCGCCTCCTCCTCGATCCAACCGTACGCCTTACCGCCGTCGATCGGACCCCAGGTTCGTTTGGGCTCCGGGGCGGGCGCGTACTCCGGGAGCTTCTCGTCGCGACGAATCCCTCGGGTGGTAAACTGCAGCACCGCGCGGTCGTGCCCCCCCGCGGTGAACACCCGCCTGTCGTCGCACGAGAACCGGACGCACATGGCGTGCGACGCGTGGCCCTTGTACTCCCTGTACGGAGCGTCGTTGAACACGCACGGGTAGTTGAACAGCTTCACCTTGCCGAAATCGTCGGCGGTGACGACGTAGCCGGCGCGGTCCAAATCCCCCGCAAACCCTGCACTTTGATCCGCCCGCACCACCGCGCCGGTCGTTTCGTCGAAGGTGTCCTGCCCGCTCTTTGCGCGGTCCACGGCGTTGACGTCCGTGCGGTCGCTGCCATCCTCCCAGATGCCCATGACGGGAAATCCCTGCGCCAACGTCCAAGACTCCCACCGCGCGTCCCTCTGATTCTCGAGCACCTGCTCGCCCGTGACGGGCTCCCAGTACAGCAGCTCGCACGCCGCGCACGTCGCCTGCAGAACGCGCCGCGATGGAAGGTGCGGGAACATCGGGAGGGACCAGTCGAGGTGGGTCACGGCGGCCATGTGACCGCGGCAACGGCTCAGGTGCGTGTACCCCCTGTCGACGTCGTACACGTCGACGACGATGTCGTGCGAAGCCGCCGCGAGCATCGCGCGCGGTCCGCCGCAGTACTTGAGGTCGTCCACCGCCGACCCGACATCCTTGAGCGTGACCAGCGGTTGCAGCGTCACGCCGTCGAGGATGGCGATCTTGCCAAACTTGCCGCCGACGGCGAGGTGGTGGCCCGATTTCGCCTCGGTCCCGTCCTTGCGGTTGACGGGCCGCCAGTCGGGGAAATGCGTCGAGCTCCGCGGCACCGGCGTCGCGCTGAAGCAGATGCTCCGCCCGACGAGCCCGACGGGCGCGGTCCTCGCCAGCGTTCGCTCGTTCGCGTTCCACAGGAACACCCTGTCGGCCTCGGCGCACGAGGCGAACACGTCGGGATCTGTCGGGTGCGTCGCGACGGCGTAGAGGTCCGCCGTGTGGCCGTACACCTGCACGCCGATCGTCGGCGGGTGGTCTATCCCGCGCTTGTACTCAACCTCCCACACGTCGCACTTGTTCGTCCCCATGACGAACTCGTACGGCACCTCCCGGGCGCGTCGCTGCGACGAATCCTGCGGTCTGCAGTCGATGGCCCTGAACGCCGGCGGCGGTTCGTTGGCGTAGGGGGACGAAATCTTAAACGAGTTCGGCCCCGCGGTTTCCCGTCTTTCCCGCGACCCGAGCTTCCTGAGCAGCACCGCGCGTCGCCTCTCCACCGGCGGCTTCCCCGGTCCGTCCGTCTTTGGCCTGCCCACGACGGCGATCGTCCCGTCCGCGAGCTCCCACGTGTGCACCCACCCGTCGGCGCCGCCCGTGAGCATCGTCGCGCCGTCGGCCCTCATCGTCATCGCGCGAACGCCGCCGTACGTCGTCGTGCCGTCGTTCAAATTCACCCGCGGGCCGGGTTCGTGCGCGTCCACGATTCGTTGCGCCATGGACACGGTCCACCTGGTGACGACGTCGTGCGCGGGGTGGCATCGCGCGCCCGTCGCGTCGCGGTGCGACACGGTCCACACGCCGAGCGCGCCGGACGGAAACCCGGTGACGATGACGTCGCGTCTGACGTACACCGCCGAGACGATGTTCTCGCCGCCGACGGTGACCTGCGACCCCTTCGTCCCGCTCTCGCCGACGCCGGGGGATTTGGGTTTGGCGGCGGGTTTGGCGGCGGCGAGCGACCTTCTCGCCGCGGAGGACGGCGTCGACGGGGGTTTAGGGTTAGGGTTTAGGCCGCTCGTCGGTCCGAGCTTGGACAGCGGGGTCATGGACTTGGAGAGCGCGGCGGCGGATCCGGGCCGGGAGGACGCCTTGGAGGACGCCTTGGAGGACGCCTTGGACGCGGACGCGAGCGCGGCGGCGGCGGAGATTTTACCCTCGCCCGTGTTCGGATCGCCGGGGTTTCTCTGCGAGCAATCCGCGACGCGTAAACCGTCGTTGCGAAGGCCCATCTCGCCGACCCATCGAACCTCGGCGCCTACGGAAACCTTGCGCCACACCTTGATGTGCTTGGCTCCGTACGTCACGAACTCCTCCATCCCCGGGAACGGGTTCCACACGGCGCCGTAGACCATCGGGGGTAGTCCGTTTATTCCCTGACCCTCGCCCACGAGCTCGTACGTGCCGTCGCCGTGTCTCCACGCCTCGGCGGCGGCGCTGCCGGCGGCGGCGGCCTCGGCCGCCGCGACGGCACCCTCGGCACCCCCGGCGCCCGCGCCGTCGTTCGCCGCGGCGGAGGCGAGCATGGCCTGCGAGGGGGCGGAGGTGGCGGACTTTTTCTTCCCGCCCTCGGCGCTCTCCTCGTAAAACTCGAGTCGGTCGAGCCGTTTCTCGGGCCCGAACCGCCAACCCGCGACCGTTTTCGCGCGCGCGATCGCCGCGTCGTCGCCCCCCTTGCTCCACCGCCACACCATCACGGTGTGCGCGTTGTCGGAGTTGACGGCGACGAGGTGATCGCCGCCGTCCGACTGCGAAAACGTCAGGGCGACGACGCCCCTCATACCGGCGGGGTGAACTATCCTCTGCAGCTGCTGGCACGTGACGGCGTCCCACACGCAGACGAGCGGCCTTCGACCGAGCTGCCCGGTGGCGACCCACTCGCGGTTCGGGTGCATCGCGAGGCACTTGATGTCGTCGTCGTGGCCGTGGAAGAATCGCTGGCACGGCTTTTTCTTCTCGAGTTTGTCCTTGTCGAGAACGACGCCGAGCGCGGCTGTGTAGTAAACCACCTCGCCGGTGGTCAGGTAGAACAGGTTCGGAGCCGTGTTGTCCAACCCGGCGTAGCCGTAGCAGTGCTCCAGCCGCAGCTCCGCGCTCGGAGCTTTGGAGGACCGGGTCACGTTTCGCGGGTCAAACTCCGAGGGCGGGAAAACCGTCGATCGGCACTTGGGGTAGATGATCTTGCCGTCGTGCGCGAAATCGTCCCCGGCGTCGAAACCGTGCTTACCAGCCTCCGCCGCGTCGAAGATGGGCTCCATCCCGAGCAGTCTGGACGGCGCGGAGAGCAGCGCGTTGATGAAAACCTCGTACGGCATGTACCCGTCCCTGTCGTAGCCGTACTTGACGAATATCGCCGCCGCCGCCGCCTGCGTCACAACCGGATTGGACGCCGGATCGGAGGCGTCGGGGCGCAGGGCGATGGACGCGAACACCGAGACGGACTCCCGTCCGCGCTCCAGTCGCTGCGACAGGGAGAGACCCGCGTGGGATTCGGAGATTTTACCCAGCCTCGAGTCCGAGCCGACGGGTCTCTCGCCGTTTTTCGCAATCTTCGAACCCGCTCCGACGGCGCCAATCTTTTTGCCAATCTTCCTCCTCGGGGACACCGACACCTCCGGCGCGGCGCCCGTGCCGGAGTCCTCGACGTGCTCGATCACGGCGTCGTCGTCGTCGTCGTCGTCCGCCACGTGGATTCTCGTCGAGTTGCCACGTGGATCAGCCGGCGGCGCGGCGCCCCACGCGCGCATGAACATCGACAAGTCGCAGTCGCCGGTGAGCTTCCCGTGCCGTTCCTTGTCGACGCGCTGGAACACCGCGTTGAGCAGGTCGCGCTCGCGCCACGCGGGCGACAGGGATTTGCGGTTCGCATCCTCCACCGCGTTTTTAACCGTGGCGCGCATGCGATCCTCGAGCGCCGCGACGAACCGTCTGACGCACCGCTCGGGATCTGCGCGCCACGCGCTCGCCGAATCCCCGGTCCACGGCGCCGATACGTCGGGATCGCGGTCCAGGCCCCGGACGAGCGCGACGATGTGCTCGTGCGGCGGGAGCCGCGCGATGGCCCTGAGGCGTTCCGCGTCTTTGAGCGAGGACCCGAGCTCGAGGGATTGGCGAATGGCGGCGAGCCTCTCCTGCGCGGGTCCCACGGCGGGTCGGTTCCTGGCGCGGGAGGCGGAGCCGGACGAGGCGTACGTGGAGGGCATGGAGCCCGCGCCGCCCTTGGGCCTCTTGCCGGTCATGGACTTGCTCGTCGGCTTGGCGGCGGAGGCTGTGCGGTTCGAGGGGGACGCGGGGCGCGGGGTCACGATTAGCGGACGATTCGGGCG
>Ga0181573_10000474_pt1 | contig 41802 bp, 26 predicted proteins | sample 101ome_25_FD_148643 | JGI IMG/M metagenome (GOLD analysis project Ga0181573, IMG submission 148643) | Coastal salt marsh microbial communities from the Groves Creek Marsh, Skidaway Island, Georgia - 101409BT metaG (spades assembly) | ecosystem: Environmental > Aquatic > Marine > Intertidal zone...
CGATCTCACACCCACGGATGCGAAATCGCTCCTCCGACGCGCGGCGTGCTACGCCAAGATCAACGAGTGGGTAGAAGCGGAGCGGGATATCAAGTGCGCGCTCATCCTTTGCGAAGAGAAGTGGGCCGTAAGGAGCGCGGCGGCGACCAGGAAGGAGATCAGGGAGCTGAGGCTGAAGCAGGACATGGCGGATCACGCCGTAATCGGCGGCAAGATCGCGGACATGAAGCTGTACGACGCGGCTGACGTGGCACCCACCGGCGAAGCGTTTCCCCACAGCGGCAGGCGCAAACCCTCCGTGACCACCGTGGAGGACGTGAAGAAGGAGCTCGACGAGATGGAGGACGAGGACAGGGAGGAAACGCGCCGGAGAAAGGAGGACTTTTGTGAGTTGAACTCTTATTTTTTCTCGGATGGGCAATTAGAATGACGTCATGTTTTGTTCACAGACAACGGCATGATCCGGAGCGGAAAGTGGAGGCTCGTCAACGCATCCGGCGAGGAGATCAAGCAACAGACGAGACCCGCATGAGAACGCGGACGACGTTCGCGCATACGCTTTGACCTTTGAATTACGTCTCGATTCGAAATTCGTCGATCGCCTCACGAGGATAAAGCTGACGCAGGCAAGGAGATAGCTAGTGCGGAAGCCGCGAATGTCCACGATAATCAAGTAATCAAGTCAAATCAAATCTCGATTCGCGACTACTTGGATTGCGCTCTACCCTTGATGCGCTTGGACTTGCCCACTACCTGGATCGCGTTCTACCCTTGATGCGCTTGGACTTGCCCGGCCTGGCGCTCGGTGACTTCTTCCCTTTCCCGCCGTCGAGCCCCTTACCCCCCTTACGCGCGATCTTCGCATCCTTCTCCTTCTCCTTCTTCTTATCCCGCTTGCGCTTCCGCGCCCCGAGCGCCGCCATCTCCTCCTCGATCTTTTCCTTCTCCGCCTTCTCCTTGGCCTTCTTGGCCACGTTACGTTCCTGCTCCTCCCTTCGCCTCTTGCGAAGCGCCTCTTTATCCACCGCGCGAGTCTCCAGTTCCTTCACCTCGTCCTCGGTCTTGTCGACGTACGCGTGGTACAGCACCCGACCCTCGCACATCCCCTCCTCCACCTTGACCAACTCCATCTCCATCCTCGGGCCGATCTCCTGCAGCTTGACCCGCGACGTGGTGTTGGCGCGGGAGAGGCGGTTGTAATCCTGCGCGAGCTCCACCCGCGCGTTGACCGCATCCTCCCCCTCCGAGTCGGAAAACTCCGACATGGCGCCGCTGTTGGCTCCAACCTCGAAGAACTCGCCGATGTCGGTCAGTCGGCCGAGGTCGGGAACTTTGTTCTTGGTGAGGAGCTTCTTGAGGTGCCTGTTGGTGCCGGTGGGCAACGCGTTGATGGAGTAGTGGCGAAACTGAAACTTGTTGCTCTCCTTGTCGTAGTCGACCAGCACCGCGCGCTGGCAGGTCGAGAGCTTGACCTTGCGGACGTTGATGGCCGGGAAGAGGTTCTGGAACGTTATCGTGGCGAGCTTTTGATGCGGGGCGTCGCCGAAGTTGTTGAGCACGACGAGCGGCGGCGAGAGGAACGCGTTGGGGGGCGCGCGCGGATTGCGCTGCGCCGCCGCCACCTCGCGCGCCAGCGTGTACTTGTTCACCTTGAACGTGAGCGTGGGCCCGCGCGGGGTCTTGGCGATCTTGACGTACTTCGAGTTCTCCGTGGCGCTCAGGATGATGAAGTGCGACACGCCCAACGGACCGGCCACCTGCACGAAGTCCTTGAGCTTGTTCGTCTTGGACTCCTTGAGGTTCTTGGCGGTGTGCGGCTCCATGACGTGCCGGACATCCTCGGTGAGCTCCTTCACCAGCTCGCTCATCTTGCCGCGCTTCATGACGAAGGACCGCGGTATGTCGCCCTTGCCGCCCGGTGCCTCCCGCCCAGCGTTCTGGTCGAGGTGCGTGCGTCGCTTCTTGCGGCGCGTCTTCGCCATGGCTGTCGGGTCGGGGTCCTCAAGGCGCGCGCGCGCTTCTGAGAAAAATCCGTCGGCGGCGCTTTCCCGAACCTTTTCCGCTTTTCTGCCGAGGTTTCGTGAGTTACCGTTGCGGGTACGCACGTGTTTTTGACAGCAGCACAGCTCAGTTAGTCGCCAACTTTTGGAAATTGCACGTGTTTTTCAGTGTCGGCGGCCAACAAAACCTGTTCTTTTTTATCCCTCTCTCCCGGACACCTCGTCCCAGGCACATCGCCGGAGCGCACGACGGGCTCGAGCAGGCCAAACTAGGCGGATCCACGTCTTCGGGAGCGCATCGATCGCGCAGCCCGCCCGCGCACCGAGAAGCGCAGCGTGTCATCTGAAAGGGAAAGTCCCGAAAGATGTTCGGAAGGCAAAGGAGGGAAACATCCGGGGGTATGATCGTGAGGGGCCGAAGGCTGGCGTCGCCCCGCGGCATGGGCGAGGGCGCCACGCTCCGCGCGACCGCCAAACCCGGCTCGAGTGTCGCGTTCCTCCACAACCCCAAGTTCGCGTCCCTGACCGGTGCGATGATGGCCAATCCCATCGCGTGCGTTGCCGCGAAGCCGGCGGCTGCGACCGCCGATTCCGACGACGCACCCAAGCTCACGGTGGCGCGGCTCATGCAGCGAAGGCCCGTCGCGGTCATCGCGCACGTCATGGGCACGGGCTTCGCGCTCTTCCTCGCGGGAGGCACCGCCGGCGCGCTCGCCAAGACGTGCACCGCGCCGCTGGACCGCCTGAAGATCATCATGCAAATCTCCAGCGCCAACCAGCAAACCGCCGCGGCCAAGGCGGCGGCGTCCGGCGGCCTCATTCCCGCGTTCATCGCCATCGGCAAGAGCGAGGGCATCAAGGGGTACTGGAAGGGCAACGTCCCGCAGGTCATACGCATCCTGCCTTACTCCACAGCCATGCTCAACTCGTATGAGTTTTACAAGCAGCAGTTTGGCGGCGACCAGTACAGGGAGACGGGCAAGCTGCCCGTGCCTACGCGCCTGATGTCCGGCGCCCTCGCCGCGTGCACCGCCACGTTGGTCACCTACCCGCTCGACATCATCCGCCTGCGCCTGTCCGTCGATCCCAACATGACCACCATGACGCAGGTGTGCAAGGCGATCGTCAAGGAGGAGGGCGCCAAGGCGTTCTTCAAGGGCCTCCCGGCGACGTGCCTCTCCATCTCCCCGTACAGCGCCTTGAACTTCTGCATGTTCGACCTGATCAAGAAGGCGATCCCGGGCGAGGAGACGGCGCAGACGGTGGCGACCGCGTCCTTCATCGCCACCATGCTCGCGTCCGGCACGTGCTACCCGCTCGACACGATCCGACGCCAGATGCAGCTGAAGAGCTCGTCCTACGCGAGCGTGTTCGACGCGGGCAAGGCCATCTTGGCTCGCGACGGGATTGGCGGGATGTTCCGCGGCTTCGTTCCCAACGTCATCAAGAACGCCCCGAACAAGTCGGTGCAGCTCACCACCTTTGACGTGTTCAAGCGGAAGATCAAGGAGTCGGAGAAGGCGCTGGCGGAGGAGAAGGCCATCTGGGCCGCGGAGTGCAAGGCAAGCAAGGGGAAGAAGAGGAGGTGATCGCCGTCGGTTCGCGCGTTTGAAGCCGACGCTCCATCGCCCGTACTATACAATAGAAGGGAGGGGAAACCGCGAAGGTGTGTACGTATTAATAAGAGGTCAGAGGAGGAGGGTCAATTGTTGGTGATTGATTGATGTGTGTTACAAAAATTGCTACAACGTTGACGAAAGCACTCCCGAGGGACGATCAGTTCTCCTGGCACTTCCCGTACTCGAAGAGCCCGCAGTCGCCGCCCCATGGGAGCTGCTTGAGCCTCCTGCGCATGTAGGAGTACGCCTGACGGATGGAGAGGAAAGGAAAATGGGGTCAGTCGGAGGTATGCGCGAAAACGCACAATTTTGAGAGACGTTGTGCGGGGACCCTCGGCGGGTCACGGAGCGAGTGGGGGCGGTGACGCACCGGCTGCTCGTGCGCGTGGTGCTCGTGGTGGTTAGAGAACAGGTAGACGCCGAGGCCGATGCACCCGGGCACGGCGAGGAAGGTGACGCCCCTCCACTTCTCCATGTGAGCTGCGCGGGTGGGGGGGGGGAAGGGGAGGACGGGTCCGGTCAGTCGTCGGGCGTGCGGTGTACCCCTCTGTATGGGCGTCAGTCAGCGTGGGCCAAAGAAACATCGACGGGGCGTCCTGGGGTTCCCGCGCGCGACGGGCGACGGCTACGGTATCGTCCAATCGGCCACCGCGGCTTCACGCCTTGCGGCATCCACGCCGCGAACGAAGAGTCGAGGGACGCGCGCGTCCACCCCGGGACCGTCCGCGCGTGACTGAACCCGCGCGGGAACCCTAAAATATCCGGGACGGGAATAATCACAGGGCGCCCCGCGGTGAGTGCCGGGCCGCGCGTCGCGCACGCACCTCTCTCCTCCTCGATGGTGCCGCCGCCGGACATGTTGCGGCGGGTCACCCGCACGGGAGCCTTGGCGGCCCGTTTGGCAAAGTTCAGCAGGGTGGCGCGAGCGGACATCGTCACACGACGCCTCTTGATAGTGACCCGAATCTTAGCCGGGAGCACGGGAAAAATGATACACTTGCTCGAGTTTTGGCTGCGATTCGTCATCAACAAGCGGCTGCCTATCGATCCCGACCCCCGTCTCGTCAGTCCACCTCCACCGGACCCTTCTTCTCCTGCAGCTTGGCCATCAGTTGCCTCTTCTTCTCCGCCAGCAACTTCTCCAGGTCCGTCATGGAATCCGCGGGACCGTCATCCGTCGTCCTGGCTCGCTTTGCGGATGGTTCGCCGGCGTCGGCGCCAGCCGCCTTCATCGCCGCCGCCTCCCGCTCGGGCGTCGTCTCCCTCTTCACCTCCACCACCACGACGTGGTCCCCGAGCTCGTCCCCTCCGCTACTTCCGACGCCGCCTCGGGGCAGACCCTTACCCTCGAGCCTGCGTTCGTCCCCGGTTTTGGCTCCGGCTTCGATAAACAACGTCTCCGCGCCTCTCAGCGTCTGAACCTCGTGGAACCCGCCTTCGTTCGCCTCCGTGGACGTGATTCGCAGCGTGAAGTACACGTCCGCGCCCCGGCGGGTGAATATCCTGGACGCCATGACGTTGATCTTGGCGTGCTCCCTCCTGTCCTTTATCTTCACCCTCGCGCCGTTGTCCACCCCCGGGGGCACGATGACCCTCGCCTGGTGAAACTCATCCGTCGCCCCCGCGGCTCCGCAGTGAGCGCAGACCACGGGCTTACCGAAGCCGTTGCCGCCGCACGTGAGGCACGACTCGTCCTTCCTGCCGTGCGTGTGCTCGGTGCACGGCGGGCACGACATGCCCACCCCGGCGCACCAGGCGCACCGCTTCCGGTACGGGATCATGGCGAGCTTGGTCGCGCCGGTGAGCGCCTCGGCGAGGGTGATGTTCACGAGCACGTCGTCGGACGCGGCGCCGTTCAATCGCATGCGCTTGTCGTACTCCGCGCGCTTGACGGTGTCACTGAGGACCTCGTACGCGGTCACGATGGCCTGGAAACGCTTCTCCGCCTCGGTCTTGGCGGCCTCGTCGCGCACCTTGTCGGGATGGCACTTGAGCACGAGCTTCCTGTACACCTTCCTGACCTCCTCGGCCGTGACCGTGCTGGACACGCCGAGGGTGGCGTAAAGGGTCTCGGATCCATCGCCGCCGGACGCCATCGCTCGATGTATCGCCCGTTACCCTCCCCTGTCCCGGTGGACTCCCCCGGGGCGCGGCGCGCGGAATGGTCAAAACGTTCAAGACACTCGGGAGGCGAGCGATCGAAACCAAAAGATCTGAAAAAAAGCGAAAAGCGACGGGGCGGGGCACACCCGCAGCGAGCATGGGGCTCCACGATCTGCCGCCTTTCCCCATCCCGGTCGATAAATTCATCGAGGAAGTGGAAAGCGATAATGCGTCAACCGCGGCGCAGTGCTGCGCCGCGTTTGCGACCCTCGCCACCAAGGTGCCGGTGCCTAGGGACTTCCGAGGGGCGTGCCGGAGCGTGATGGAGCTCGTGGAGCGCTCGGGGAACGGGTTCGGACGCTCGACGAAGGAGAGCGCGACCGCCGCGATGGCCGCGCTGCTAGCGTGCGTCCCGGGCGCGGATAAGCACATGGTCCAGAGGGGATTGGTGGGCAAGCTCGTCGCCATCGCCGTCGCCGACGAGGAGGTTGGCGAGGGAGACGAAACGCCCGCCGCCGCCGACGGCATGGGCTCGCTGACCTTGAACGCGCTCGAGTGCGTTCGCATCCTCGCCGCATCCGAGCACGGCGTGTCGGAGCTCATGAAGAACGACGAGGCGATGCGTTTCGCCACCGCGCGGTGCGACGCCGGCGACGCCAAGATCGCGGAGTGCGCCTGCGACGTCCTCTGCGCGTTTGCGTCGCACGGAGTCGAGCATCGAACGCGGGTGAAGAACGTGGGCGGAGTGCGCGCGCTGGCGAGGGCGCTCGCGCGTCACGGCTCTAACCGCGGCGGCGAGGTCGACGGCTCGGAGGTGGCGCTGAGGGCGCTGCTCGGGCTGGCGATGACGTGCGCGCAGGATGCGGAGGCGCAGGCGGAGCTCGTGGCGGTGGACGGCGCGGCGCCCGCGCTGCTCGCGGCGCAGAGGAGCGGCGGAGACGTCGCGGGTGGGATATCGAAGGACCTCTGGGGGTCGATAGGGAAGAACCCGGCGCTGAAGAAGGCGGCGATGGAGGCGCTGCGGGCGGACGTGGAGCGGGCGAGGCTGGTGGAGTCGGCGTAGACGGACCGGACCGGCGGGGAGTGTTCCAGATTCTGATCATTCATCATTCCCGTCGCGTGAAAACAAAAATGGGGCGTTCCGAGTTCAATTTTGAAGTTCTGAAAACGTTCTGAAAACCCGAATCATGATGACTCATCGCGAGATATTTCGGACGGGGATAGATTCTCCGTGGATCCTGTCTATTTGCTCTAACTGTACGACATAGCGCACTTTTGCACAAATGGTGCAGGTCTATCCGAGCGGCAAAATTGTCAACGATCCCCTTTCAAGGTTTTCCAGAAGCCCGCCAGACCGTCTTGAACCCTGATTCTTGGTCTAAAAGTCCACGGTATCGCCTAAAGATGTTATCTCTCCCCGAAAACAGTTAGAAGAATCAACCGGCGGCGCCACTGTTCTACGCGCACCGACGCCACCATGGTGGGGTTACCGTGCCCGACATGCGTCAATCAGGACAAGAACCCGTTATGTAACGCAAAGAATATGCCTTGCGGCATCGTCGGCTGCGCGCCCATGCTCTGCTACACCGACATGGAGACACCTGGGACAGGAGACATCTGGGTTGGAAAGCTGGGCGAGCCCGTCCCCTACGACTACGGAGGCTCCTGCGGCTACGCCGCGTCGTGCCTCGGCTGCATCCCCAACATCAGCGTCTGGGCAAAGAAGGACCCGGCGAGCTGCCTCGCCGGGTGTCTGACGTGCCCCGTCAAGTGCCTCGGATCCGCGAGCGTGTGCGGCACCTCCTGCTGCCGCCCATGGTGCGTCACATTCCAGCCCCCAAAAAGAGACCGTGGCGCTCCCTCTGCACTCTGAAAAAAAATCAAAACCGTCAGGGAAAAATCCGCATGCCTGACCCGACCCGTTCCCCTTCACTCGTCGCAGCCAAATCTGCTGCGCGCTGACCTGCGGCGAATGTTGCTGCAAACATCTCAAGTGCTGCAAGTGCAACTGCAACCCGTGCTGCAAGTGCTGCCACTACGGCTATGGCTGTAAGGGACCGCAATGCAAATGCTGCAGCAACGAGGGCGGCAGTTGCAGGTGCTGTCGATGCTGGTGCAAACCGAACTGTTGCGATTACGGTTACACTCCGCCCAGTATCACCAAGGGCAAGATGCACCGCCCAAAGGGCACCTGCCCGAGGTGCTGGGCCTGGTGGTGGTGCGACTGCTGCCCCAAGTGCCCCAAGTGCCCGACGTGCCCGACGTGCCCCTGCCCCAAGTGCTGCACCTGCTGCCCGATGTTGCCTCCGTGCTGCAAGGGGAACGTCCGATCCGTGGGCTACCAGCATCAGTGCGACTGGGACTGCGGGTTCGCCGGATGCAAGGCGGACATCACCTTCCTCTGGTCCTGCTGCTTCCTCTGCGGCGAGATCGCCGACCTCAACTCCGAAGGCAAGTTCGTGCCCAGGCGAATCCACGACAAAGACTTCGCCGCGAAAATCTCCGTCTGCACAGTCGCGGCCTCGGAGGCTCCCTCCAGGTCCCAAAATACAACCGACGCGCCCAAGGCGGAGACCATGGCGACGCGGAGGTAAGCGACGCGGACGTAACTCGCCGCCCAAGGTACATATTACATCGAGGCGAACCTCGCCACCGTGTTGACCAACTGACGGCCCAGAGGGAAATAATAACCTCGGAGACTCCGCGCCTCTCGCGCGTTGAAGCCCGAGCCCCGCTTTCCTTCCCCCGCACGGCCCCTGTGTTGTTACTTATCACGTGTTATACCATCGTATCATCACGCTTCACCACGATCGGCCTACTCGCAGCCGTCAATGGGACGTAAACTCTCGAATTCGCCGTTCGGTCCGTAGATGCCGTAGATGCTCTGCCGAACGCGTCGAGGGCGTCAGCCGCGTTCCACGGCGCGGGCTCGTACCTCGCGCGCGTCGCGTCGACGTCCGCCATGTGTGACGCGACGTCGCACATGGCGCGATAGGCCTCGCGCGTCTCCCCCGCCGGAGTCGCAAACTCGCGGGCGACGTGACGCTCGTACAAACGGACGGAGCGCTCGCTCGCGACGTACGCCTCTTCCGGAGCTCCTCCTTTCCGATCTCCTCCTTGCCGATCCTCTGGAAGGGAATCCCCCGTCGTCGTCGCCACCGCCGCCGTCCGTCTCGTCCCCGTCTCGTCCCCGACTCCGCCGGTGACGCACGACCCTCGCCACGCCGCGGCGTCGTCGAACGACGTTAAATTCGAGTCATACCCGCCCGTCGCGTCGTATCCGCCGTCGCCTTCCAGCGCCGACCATTGCAGCGACGCGATCGCCTCCCCCTGCCCCGAGGGGACGAGAACGTCACGGACGCGGACGCGCGCGCGGGTGGGCGCGCTCGGATCGTCCTCGTCCCCTCGCCGCGTCGCCGCGTGGTGACCCAGGAACAGGTCGATACCCTCCTGCTTGTCCGCGTCGGTGTACGCGTTGGAGTAGAATCTCCTGGCGGACGTGAGCAGCTTGGCGCCGCCGCTGGCGACCCGGTTCAGGACGCGCGCCACCGCGCCGGATGGACCCACGCCGCCGTCTCGCGCCACCTCTGCCTTGTGGTGCGCCTGACTGCCGCCGTACTGCATGGCGAGGACGTCTCCCATCGACCTGTAAACGGACATCAACGCGGCGGCGACGGGGGAGTCCGGGCCGACGGCGTCGCCGTCGATGACCCCGAGGCGTTCGAGCTGGCATCCGAGCGCGGCGAGACCCCACGCGAACTGCGCCACGTTGGTCCTGTCCAGGCAGTCCACGCAGTGCGACCGGAGGACGCCGCTCTGGCACGTGACGGCGAGTCTCTTCGAGTCGTCGAGGGGGGCGACGCGAGACGGCGCCGGTAGATGGCGCCAGTTGACGTCGGACCCCGCGCCCGCTCCGGGCGAGGGCGCGCACGGATCTCCCCCGCCCACGGCCGTCCCGATAGATACGGGTTCGACGCCGGTGACCAGCTCGCAAGCGGCGTCCCTGAACGAGGCGGCGGCACAGCTGGCGGCGCGAGTGTCGACGCCCCCGCGCCACCTCATCCGCTGCCGCTCGAGAGCGGGCACGATCCTCGACGAGGGACCAACCGCGAACACCCCGGTGAGAACGAGGGCGCCGCCGGCCACCTTCCGCAGCCGGCGAAGTCCCGCCGCCGTCGCGGATGCTCTTCCACCGGTCGACGAAGAACCCCCCACTTGTGCGGTTTCTTCCGAATCGTCCCCGTCCGGTGGGTCCCAATCCCCGCCCCCGTCCGCGAAATTGACGGATCCCTTCATCTGACGCTCAAAGTCCCAGTGCACGCACGCGATCCTCTCCCGGTCCGCGGGCAAAGCGCCGTTGACGTAGTGCAGCGCCGCCGCCAGCTCGCCTCTGAGCGCCGATTCCCTCGGCCGCCGTTCCTGCGAACGGATCAGACTCAGGCACACCGTCGGGTCGTCGTACCGGGCCCGCACGAGGGAAAAGTGCGCCGCCGTCGCTACATGCGTCACGTCGTTTCTGTTGCAAACGATCGTCGGCCTGGCGTTCAGGGTCGTGGACGCGTCCTGGGACCAGAACAGCGGAACGCTCCCCCGCAGCTGCGTCGCGGAGGACACGCGGGGTTCGTACCTCGGCCGGCGATTCGCGGGTACCCGGTCATTCCCGACCCCGGTCGTTCCCGACCCCGCGCTGCCGAAGAAACCGAGCTGCGCGTCGCCGGCGTCGACGATCTGCTCCGTCTCCACCTCGTTCGCCACCCTGCCTCGCGCGTTGACCCCCCTGCGATTAAACCGCGTCCCCGCGTGGTGCCTCGACCTGCGCGACACGACCGTCATCGTCACCTCGCGGCCCGACAGCGACGCGCGGGTCTGCGCAAAGTACCCGTGGCACAGCGGCGCGATCCACCGCGACGCGGCGACGTCACCCAGCGATAAACGCAGGGCCCTGGACAGGTGCGCGTTCCACGCGAAGGCAGACTCGAAGTCTCCGGGGCGGTACACCGGACACGCGCCCGGACACATGCATTCGCCGCAGCTGTTCTGGTCCCCGTCCCCGAGCGCATTTGTCTGCAGCGTCTCCGTGAGGTTGTACGTGTCGCTCCAGAAGAAGCCCCTCGCGAGGTCGACCCATTGCAGCAGCCTCCTGAGCCTCTGCTCGTCCGCCTCCGTGCCCCGTCGGTCGACCGTGTCCGCCAGCCTGACCAGCTTGGTGTCCGCCACGCCCCACACGACGTGACCGCACACCAGACCCAACGCCCTCCTCGCGGTGACGAGCAAGAGGTGATGGCCGGTGAGCAGCCGCATGGTGCCGACCACGGCGACACCCTCCGCGACGAGCGTGACGAACCCCGGGCTGTCACGCTGCAGCAGCCGTTCGAACGCATCGTCGTCGTACGTGAGCGGGTCCTCGACCGCGTCCAACCCTCCCGATGCGGTCTCCATCCGGCCTATTCGAACCACCCGCCACCGCACACCCCCATCCGCCGAAGTTCTGCGGCCCCCCGCCAGGTGGAACCCGCGTCGCGTCTCGTACAGGCGCACTTCCGACAGGCCGGAAGTCGACACCGACTCGGGCGACGCGTCGCCACTCCCTTCACCGGGCCGCGGGCGGGAAAGCTCCCCCATGCCGGGGGAGAGCCCAGCCGGCAAGAGAAATGACATCCGAAGCTTCACGAACGAGCTCTCAAAGGTCTCCTCAAATTAGGTCACGCAGATCCAACGCGCGACGGCATGGGTTCCGACGCCGAGATGGAGGATGGCGAGGCCCCGGCGGCTTCCATGGACGACTTCCCCGAGGGCATGAATGTCAACACGTCTAACGCGGGCGGGGAGGTCTCCATGTCCCTGGAGGAGACCAACCGAGTCCGCGAGAAGCTGGGATTGAAGCCCCTCCGCACCGGCGAGAGTGATCGGGCCAAGGCGCGTCGCGAGGCCGAGGAGACGGAACGCGCGGCGCTGGAGGCGGACGCCAAGGAAGCGGAAACCGCCGCGCTCGCCGCCAAGATCGCCGCGGCCAAGGAGAAGCGGACCATGGAGCAGCGCAACCGCGCCACTAAGCAACTCGGCGAGGCGGCGGACGCCGACGACGACGACATGATGGCTTGGGTGAGCAAGAGCCGCAAGATCGAGGAGAAGCGGCGCAGGGAGGAACGCAAAAAGGCGGAGGAGCTCGCGCGGAAGCTCGCGGAGCAGGACGACGAGGCGGAGGAGTCGGAGGGCGACGAGATCTACGGCGGCAAGGACCTTGCGGGCATGAGGGTTCGTCACAGCCTGGAACAGGTCGCCGAGGGCGAGACCATGATCTTAACCCTGAAGGACTCGTCCATCCTCGACGATAAGCTCCAGGGGATCAACGAGGAGGAGGACGAGCTCGAGAACGTCAACGTGGCGCAGGAGCGCAAGCGGCAGAAGGCGAAAAAGGCTGCGACGAAGCGAAGCGACAACCCCTTTGGCGCCGACGATGAGGACGCCGGCAAGAAGATACTCTCAAAGTACGACGAGGAGGACGAGGACGAGGGTGTCACTCTGGACGCGGCGGGCGCGATCGACGCCGCGGAGGAAAAGAGGAAAGCCGACATCAAGCGCAGGCTCGCCGCCTCGCTCGGCGGCGTTTCCGTCAACGCCGTGGCTGAGACGGCCGACGTGCAGAAGAGGGAGATGTCAGAGTTCATGTCCGCGGCGGAGGTTGCCGAGGAGGCGGCGGCCAAGTTCAACAAACCAAAGAAGAAGCGACGGAAGAAACTGCGGGAGAAGCAGTTTGACATCTCCGAGATTGAGAACGACCACCTCGCGCAGGCGGCGCAGGAGAAGCAGGAGGCGAACGCCGAGCCCGAAAGGGCCCGAGGCCGTTTCCGGAATGACGCTCTCCGGGAGGAGGAGAGGAAACTGATGGGTTTTCAGAACGCGCTCAACAAGGCCAAGATCAAGACGGACGAGCGCATCCTCGCCGAGATGGCCGGCGACGTCGAGGACGGGGACACGGAGCTCGCGTTGGCGCTCGAGCGGACCAAGCGGCTCGCGGAGAGGGGCTCGGGTCGAAGCGAAGTCGACATCGCTAGGGAGGCGGCGGCTCGGCGGGCGACGGATGCGCCGGAGACGGAGGAGCGAGATGCGAGCGGCGAGGGCATGGTGTTCAACGACGTGCAGGAGTTCGTTCACGGGATCAACGTAGATGACAAGAGGGCGACGAGGAGCGAGGCAGCCACGACGAGGAGCGACATGCCCCCGGTTCCGCCACCGCCACCTGGCTCGGGCGACATGCCGCCCGTTCCTCCCCCTCCGCCCGGCTCGGACGTCGACGGCATGCCGCCCGTTCCTCCCCCGCCGCCCTCGGGGCTGGGCGCCGAGGAGGAACGGGAGGATGACGATGTGAACCCCTTGGACGGCGTGCAGGCCAACCCGATAGGAAGCGGTTTGGCGGCGGCTCTGGGCCTGCTGAAGGAGACCGGTAAGCTGCACGAGAACGACATGTGGGACGGGCGCACCAATGACAAGAAACCCCTGGCGCTCATGCGCGTGAGGGAGGCGGCGGAAATCACCGGCGCAGAGTTTGACGGCCACGAGTTCGACTTCAAGCTGGACAAGTACGACGAGTTTGGGCGCAAGATGACCCCGAAGGAGGCGTTCCGCGAGCTGTGCCACAGGTTCCACGGCATCGAACCCGGCCGAGCCAAGAAGGAGAAACGGCTGAGGGCGTATCAGGAGGAGGTCAAGGCGAAGAAGATGCGGGGGGGCGAGTCGGTGACCGGGTCCGTGGATAAGATGAAGATGGCGCAGAAGGCAACCGCGGCGCCGTACGTGGTTTTATCGGGCAAGATCCACGCCGGTCAGATCTCGGACGCGGTGAGCAAGTACGCCACAGCCGGGCTGGAGGATGACGCCGGCAAGGAGACGGGTAAGGCATCGCCCGCACCCGTCGGCGCCAAACGGGGCGGCGGCGGTGGTGCCGGCGGCGGCGGGAGCGCGATGGACCCGAGCACGCTGCCGATGCTGACCGGTGCGGAGAAGGTCAAGTTCATGATGTCGAAGAAGTAATATTCGTCGTTATGTGGCGTTTTGAAATATACAATCTATCCTCCATCACACATCATCGACGAGCGCGGCAAGCATCAAGTCCACCGCGGTCGTCACTGGCCAGGCGCCTGATGGCCGAACGGATCGCGCTTTTCGTCACGGGCTCCACACCTCGGACCACAAATTGCAACGACCCGGGAACCACCGAGATGTCGGTTCCGTTGTTGCTCCCGATGGAGATCAAAACGAGCGCTATAATCATGAGAGCGATGAGCGCAGGCATGAACCAAATGGCGTGTCCCCACCAGTACGAAGTGCGGGCGACTCTGTCGGCGATCTCGTGCGCGGTGCTGTTCGTCTCGGGCACCGGCACCTCGACGGAGCTGACGCTCATTGTTGAGTTTGAGCGGACGAGGCCGGCGCCTTGCATCGGTGGCGCGCTCGCTCCTTCGTTTGCCCGAAGATCCTCCTCCACCAGGTCGAAGAACCTGCCGTAACTCTTTCGAACTTTGTCCCTCGTTCCGCGCTCGATGAGGCTCTTGACGATGCTGGAGACTGGCTTTAGCCACTCCACGTGGCACGACACCTGGACCTCCTGGGTCAAACTGTAGGACACGTCGTACAGCACCAATGTCTCAACTTGGTAACAGTCCGCGTAGGGTGTTCCCTGACTGTGAGCGCGCGACGACATCCACACGCCTCGGTCGTACATCTGGGCGTCCTTCATGTGGCACACCTTGGGCACGGACGGGAGGTGAACACCCGTGGGCGTGTCGTACGAGAGATAACACTTGCCGTCCCTCATCGGGCTCCTCACGACGTTCTTAGCCTTACAGTTGCGCGTGAGATGACTTGTCAAAAGGGTCAGCTCCGAGTCGAACATGCGATCGTAGAGCTCGCATCGATCGTTGCAGTCGGGGAAGCGCCTGGTGAGCACGATCTCCCTCGCGTCGGGAGCGGGCCTGCGGCTCGCATAGGAGAAGGTGTCTTGGGAGCCGTGAACCTTCTCGGTGGCCTGCGAGGACGCCACCGAGTAGGTTCGTTCTACGGAGCGGATTCCCGTCGCGTCGTCGTCGTTCTCGTCGCCGCACGCCGTGTGCGCGACGCCGCCGTCGCGTGTCGTCGCGGTCGCGTTCGTGCTGTGCTCCAGCCTCCACGCGTCGTGAATGCACTTGAAGGCGTTGTCCCTGTATAAAAAGCTGCACAACACATAGCTCTTGCCGTCTGAGGCGCGAAGGAGCTCGATGGCAGACACGACGCCAACCTTATTCACCTTGCGCACCGCGGATACGTCCGCGAGGTGGATGAGCCGAGTGGTGACGATACCGAAGATATCCGAATGGAACCACACGCGCGCGCCCCGTCGGCCGTTAATAACAAAAACTCGCCCCGACACAAGCAGACGAGAGGCACGGTACGAGCCGACGAAGGAACCCAGCAGCACGTCGGTCGAGTCGGTGGGGAAGTGCTCCTCGAGCCACGGCGGCGCGGCGTTTGCGTTGGCGGACGACCTTTTCAAGCACTCGGTCATGGCGTTCGGTCGAGTTGTGGCTCGGCGAGAAGGGCGACGGCACCCTCTACTCAAAAGCCACGACCTTCGAGCCTCGTTCAGTCGTTGTTCACTCCTCAACTTGCCGTTGCGTGTTGAGGTTCAAACGGCTCACAGTGGACGCAATGGCTCCCAAGCGCGAGATCGTCGACCCCGCGTACGACACCCTCGCGCTCTCCGAGTCGGATGACGACCTCGACTCCGAGGAGATCGAGGACGCGCCCGTCTGCGACGACCCACACGCCGCGCTGAGGCGCGTGAGTCGCGCCTTCGACGCGAAGGTGGCGCACCTCCTGTCTCCCGGCCTTGCTCCTCCCGACGCGACCGCGTTGACTCTCGACGCCGAGGTTACCTCCAGGTTGAACGCCGCGCGCGCGATGCTCTCCAAGGTGAAGCGCGCGCTCCTCGGCCCGTTCAAGCAGATGATAGAGAGCAAGAGCGACGAGGCCGCGCAGTTGGAGGAGGCGAGGGCCGCGGAGCAGCGAGTCCTCCTGGAGCGGCTCACCGCGCAATCCAAGGGCGTGGACGAGGAGTTGTCCATGCTCGCCGACGCCGCCGGCCTGAGATCCGTGTGCGACCTTTACGCCGCCGCGGAGGACGAGGAGATCGAGGCGCGGGCGAGGCGCGACAAGTCGAGGGCCTGAGGGGGAGGAACGCTTCGAGTGTTCAAGTGCGACGGGGAAAGAGAACAATGGAGGGACTGCACCGCTCACGACGGAAGACAGAGTATACGACGCCGCACGCTTGTGATGACATCGAATTAACGCGCTAATCTTACGTGCCGCTCGCGTCATCAGTCCATGGGCACCGGCTGCTCCATGGGCTCTGGCGGCGGCGGAGTGTAGTACCGCACGGGGCTCGGGTCCGAAAGTGGCCTGGGCTCCTCCAGGCTCTTGAGGTCCCTCGAGATCTTGTCAATCTGCTCCAACGTGTCGATATCCTCGCCAAACACCTCCCTCGAGGACTTGGTCAGCGCCACGTCGATCGCCGCCGCGAACTGCTTGGGCGTGGCGTCGATGGGACCGTCCAGGTGGCCCGGGATGATCCGCTCAAAGTCCCACGCCGCGACGCTCTCCGCCCACCGCTTCACCTCGTCCCTGCGCCGCGGGAACGCCAGGGTGTGAAGGATCGGCGGCACGAACATGTCCTTGTCCGTCAGGTTCTTGAACGCGTCCTTCCACTTGGGCTCCCAGTAGAACCCGTCCAGGAAGGACTTGTTCACGCTCAGCGGGTTGATCCTGACGTCAACCGCGGTGGGGTTGAACAGAAGGCCGAACAGCACCGTCTTGCCCCAGCCCATCGACCTCGCCTCCCTCGTGTTGGGCAGCATCTGGTCCGGTCCGTTCATGCCGCGCACCAGCAGGGGTTCGGGCTCGATGACGGCCACCGGCACCGGGTCCTGCGAGACGTGCAGCACCACGTCGGTGACCAGCATCGTCTTGGATCTCTTGTGGTAAAACGCGGTGTCGACGAACCACGGGTCCTTAAAGTTTCTCAGCGAGCTCCCTCCAACCTCCAGGGTGTAGTGCTCGATCTCGTCCGCCCACGGCACCGCGCCGATGCCCGACGTGGAATCCAGCGGGAGGTACTTGGGCGATCCCCTGGGGTAGTACGGAACGTACGTGTCGATGGGGACGTCCACCGGGAAGGTCCAGTTCTTCTGCGGGACCCAGACGTCGGCGGCTGGGAACTTCTTGCTGAACGGTCCGGAGTAGATCTTGTGCTCGATCGCGGCGCTGCCCACCACGATGTGCTTGACCGGACCGTGCTTGGCGACGATGGGCGCGAGCATGTCCATGAGCTCCTGCGTCGGCGCCACCGGGTTGTGCACCCACAGGCCCCCGTTCGCGAGCGCCACCACGGTCATCCTCACGTTCACGAGCACGTCCAGCAGACCCTGCAGCTGGTCGAACGTCCACACCTGCCCGGGCACGACCTCGTTCATCGCGGTGGCCTTGCTCCCGTACGGCGCGAGGGGAAGCGCCCACCAGTACGGGTACCACCGCTCGGGATGCGCCTCTCGCGTCGCCTTGGCCCAGAAGTTCTCCTGAAGGGTGACGACATCGGGAGCGGGGTAGTCGAACGCGACGCCGGCGAGCGGGGAGAGCGCGGTGGTGGCGATGGACGCCGCCGCGGCGAGGAAACCGCGGCGCGACGAGTTCATCGACCTGTCGGTGGTGGCGACGGACTCGAGCGCGTCGTCGTCGTACGCGGCGCATCGCGCAATCGTCGAGGGGTGGGACACGGAGGCGCGGCGATCGGCGCGGTTTGCGGCCGGTCGGAACCCGGTCTTGGTCGCGGGGGCGACGCCCGCGATGTGCGCGACGGCGGCCATGTCGGCGACGTGCACGGGACGATGCGAGTGCGCCGCGGAGGGACCGGGCGCTGGTCGTTATGGACGCCGACGCTTGGTGGACGTTCAGTTCTTGCTCCGCTTTATCTCTTCTGTGGGCCACGAAGAAGCGACATGCATGCCATGTCAGCGGTGCGGCAACCGACCATAAATGTTGGGAAATCGTGGTTCGTAAACGGCTCGATTCCCCGAATCGTTGGTCGGACACCTCGCACACGGCAAGAACTGGGGCTTCTTCTGCTGTTCTCCCGCATTGGCTGGCGAGTGGACGCGATGTGGGACCGTATCGTGGTGTTTCTCGCGTTCCTCGCGCATCGCATCGATGCCGCGAGGCTGACACCGCGCGCAAACACCGTCGGACCCTCGCAACACGCGCTACGAGCGGACAACGCCGACTGGATGGCCGAGGATGCGTCGGTTCTCCGTGACATGACGCTCGGCGAGGTGGTCCTCCCCGGCACGCACGACGCGGGCGCCTACGCGCTGACGTCAAAGCTGATGCCGGGTTCAAGGTTCCCGACACCTTGGGAGGCTGCGGCTATCGCGATAGCCGAGGACCTGGGCATCGGCGTGGACAGGGTGATAACCCCGTGGGCGCTAACGCAATCTCTCGACGTCCTCGCGCAGCTCGAGTTCGGGTACAGGTACATCGACCTGAGGGCGGGATGGAACGGCACCGCGTGGTGCGCGCATCACGCCGAGATCGGCGTTCCCATCGCCGACGTCCTGAACGACATCGCGACGTTCATGCTGGAACATCCGGGGGAGGTGGTGGTCATGCAGACGAGCCACCTGGACGGCTTCCCCGACGCGACCCGCGTGGACGAACTGTTGGCGATGGTGACGAAGACACTCGGCGAGTTCATGGCGGGTCCGGAGTGGGCGAGAGATAAGGCGTTCGGGGATGTCGGCATAGGGGAGATGGTGGACTCCGGGCGCAGACTCGCGGTGGTGTTTGGCGACGGCGACTACGAATCGGTCGGTGGCGGCGGCGGCGCATCCAAGACCACGTGGCCGCCCGAGGTGCTGCACAACGCGTACGCCGACGCCGACGACCCGACCGCGGTGATGAAATACGTGCGCGGTAAGATTGTGGAGTACAACAACTCCAGCGGGGAGCTTCCCGGGACAATGTCCAAGATATCGTGGACTCTCACTGCACAAACCAAGACTGTCATCGGCATGTTCGAGCCCGGCACGCGGCCGAGGAGCCTGAGGGAGCTGACCGAGCGAAGCAGGCCCGCGTTCGGGGCACTCGCCGAGGAGATGGTTCAGTCGGGATGTAGGGCGGGTAACATCATGAGCGTCGACTTCGGCGGCGGCGCGGGGGACTACGCGGTGTGGGCGGCTCGGGCCATGAACCACATGCCAAGAGACGCGAGCTGTTCGCTGAAGAACCAAGAGCTCATCGCGGTGACATGATGCTTGTTTTACATAAGATTAGGCGGCTAATTTTGTTTCATCAGTAGACCTCCGTCTCTCCAAAGTGCAACGACTGCACCGAGGTCCTCGCGGCGCCGACGCCCGCCCGGTCCCTGTTGTTCTTGTACGTCACACCCGGCGTGGCCTGCACCTCCTGCTCGAGCAATTTTCGCCGCCTAGCCTCCTCCTGCTGGTCAAGCACCCTCTGCTCCCTGTTGAGCCGCGCGGTCTCCTTCCACCACTTGTCGTCCCCGCCCACCGCACGCATCGCCTCCTGATGAAGCCTCCTCGCCGTCTTCTCGGACACGCCCGGCGGATTTGGGAAGCCCTCCGGGTCGGCGTCGTCCGGGAGCTCGGCGAGCGAACCGTGTCGCACCGATCGGTTCTGCGAGAAGGTGATCTCCGCCTCCCTCAGCAGCTCGGCCCGGTGCTGCGCAGCCTCGGCGTGCGTTGCGTGTCGCTGCGTGTGTTCCATCACCAACCGCCGCGTCTGTTCCCGTCCGTTCATCCAGTCCTCGATGGTGACGCCGCCCACCAGCTTGCGCGCCTCCGCCTTTCGCGCCTGCAGCATGGAGTTCAGCAGCTGCGGGGATATCCTGCTGGGCTGGGGCGCTTTGCGCGGGGGCGAGTCCAGGTCGGAGACGCGCGATGCTTCGAGGGACGCCGTGAGCACGTCCGCGGCGTCGGGGTCGGGGTATTCGCGGTCCAGAGCGTCGTTGGGTCGGGGGAACTTCGCGTCCTCGATCCCCTTGCGCACGGTCCCCGCGCCCTTCTGATGCCCCTTCGGTCTGGTCGCGGCCTCAGCCTTGAGCTTGGCTACCTCCTTCTTGGCCTTGATGCGCCTGAACGACGACTGCACCGTCGTCGCCGCGGTGTGCTCCTGCTGCCGCTGCCAGTCCTCCACCTCGCCCGCGGGCAGCTCCAAGAGCATCGCCTTCTGCTCCTCCCTCTGGCGCATGCGAAACTCGCGTTCGCGCGTCGCCTTCTCGTACGCGAGGATGTCCGCATCCCTCTGTCTCTGTTCGGTGAGCTTCTTGCGCGCCTGAAAGCCGCGGAAGCGCGCCTGGAGCTTGGTCGCCGCCTCGTCCTCCATGTTGTTGGAGTCGAGCGATGTCAACACACTGGGACGTCCTAAGAGGCGTGTTTGAACGTTGAAGCAACGGTCGACAAATACGGAACGAAATACGAAACAGGAAAATACCGCCAGGGCAACCGTAAACTTTTGCCCTTTGCCGTATGGGTATTTCAACCTCAGAGTTTGATTATTGCCATTTTTCCCGGCTTTTTTGAGGCGATGTGAGAGATGTTTTCTCGGCAGGTTTTCCACGTCGAGCCACGCAGCTCGGATAAAAGTTTTACGTCATCGTTCCCGTGCCCGCGAGCCATTCTTTGGTACGCGAGAGTGAGAGATGGCTTTCGCTATGTCCGCCACCGCCAGCGCCAGCTCCCTGAGCTTCGGCCGCAACGTCGTCGACCAGCGCCTCAAGGTCGCGGTGCGTGTCACGTCCCCCTCGCCGGCCGGCAAGGCTCGGAAATTTTACCCATGGCGTTAAAGTGAACAGTAGTGGATAAAATGGCTCGGAACTTGGCGCTGACATACCCCGCCCCAATCTCACGCAGGCTCCCTCCGCTCGCGTTGTCGCTCCCCGCCCCGCGCTTCAGGTTGAGAACATGGTGAAGGTGCGCATCCCCGTCGCCTGCTCGGCACGCGCTCGTTTCCGGACCCGCGGAAGGAGAAAAAACCCTAAAACCTGTGCGCCACGCACGAGTCAGTGATTTCTCCAGCCTGGGAAGTCTCGGCCGTCGTGCTCGCCCCATCGACGACCCCATCGCTCACCTGCGCCCCGCCCCTCCGAATGATCGCAGATCCGTTTCACCCGCCTCGGTCGCAAGAGGACCCCTTTCTACCGCATCATCGCGATCGACTCCCGCAAGCGTCGCGACGGCGCCCCCCTCGAGTACCTCGGCTGGTACGACCCGGTGAGGAAGCAGTCCAACCTCGACGCTCCCGCTATCAAGGCGTGGCTGGGCAAGGGTGCCCAGCCTTCCGACACCGTCAGGAACCTCCTGAAGAAGTCTCTCATCATGGATTAAAATAGTCGCCGGCGCGCGCTTTCCGTGATTGGTTTACCGTGGGTGTATAGCAGCTAACTTGCAAATAAAATAGGCATCAGCTTTTGACTGACGAACAGAAAGTTTCAAGCCCGTGTCGCCGTCACTCGTGGCGACGCGGCGCTTGTTCGCGCGACGTGGGTCGAACAGATGACGACGCCGGACGAGCCTTTTACCCGTCTCACGCCCGCGCCCGATGACGTCGTCATCGACCGGGAAAAGTTCACCAAGACAGTCCGGCTCATCGCGCTGCGCGTGCCCAAGGTGAGCACGCGCGGTTAGCCATCGCCGCCGCTCCCCGCCCCCAGTTCCCGCGCCCGAAGACGTCATTTGCTGATGTACTGACCCAACACTGGTTCCGACGATATGTTCATAGGCCAAGTGTCAGTTTTACATGAAGGCTCTGCGCGGGCTCGTCCTGGACATCCCCCGGCAGCAGTCGGTGGTGAGGGATCCCAGCGACGATTCCACGCGACTGCTGCTGCTGAAGGAGGAGGTTAAGGACGGCTCGTTGCCGACGATGAGCGAGGAGAGGCGGGCGGAGATCGGCGTGGACGCGCTGGAGCGAACGACGCATGATCTAGTCCTGTCTTACGATTACTTCAACGCCGAGCAGGTGCTACGGCGGCTCCTGCCCGAGGGTTGCGACGTGCCGGGATCGTTCGAGACGGTGGGACACATCGCGCACCTCAACCTGAGGGACGAGGTGTTGGAGTACAAGCACGTCATCGGTCGCGTGTTGCTTGATAAGAACCCGCGGCTGAAGACGGTGGTGAACAAGGTTGGGAGCATCGAAAGCGAGTTCAGGGTGCCCACGTGGGAGCTGCTTGCGGGGGATACGTCACTCGAGACGGAGGTGCGGCAGCACGGTATTCCGTTCAAGCTCGACTTTGGGGAGGTGTACTGGAACAGCAGGCTGGAGGCGGAGCACAAGCGGTTGATCGAGCAGATACGACCGGGGGAGATACTGTGTGACGCCATGTGCGGGATAGGACCGTTCGCGGTGCCCGCCGCCAAGGCTGGACGGAGAGTGTACGCCAACGACCTGAACCCATCCTGCGCCAGGTACACGAGAGTGAACTGCGTCGGGAACAAGGTCAAGAACCTGGTCAAGTGCTACAACATGTGCGCCCGGGAGTTCATTCGGAAGCTGCTGCGACCGGGTAAGGTTGAGGACACGGGTGAGACGACGGTCGGGACGGACGGGAAGAGACGAGCGGTGCAGTGGGCGGCGACGGGTGAAGACGTGGACGGCGAGCCACCCTCCGGGGCTGTGTTTGATCACGTCACCATGAACCTACCCGCCACGGCTATTGAGTTTCTCGACGTCTTCAAGGGTGCGTTCGACCGGGAGACGTGGGCGGGGCATCACTTGCCCGTAATACATGTCTACACGTTCAAGCGCGGGACGGAGACCGTAGAAGATGTGGTGCGGCGCGGGGAGGGCCACCTTGGGGCGGCGATAGCAAACCCAACCGTGCACGAGGTGAGGGACGTGGCTCCCAACAAAATCATGCTCTGTCTCTCGTTTAGGATCACATCCGACGCGGCGTTTCCACCGGAGGATGGAACGAAAGGGAACGAGGCGAAGCGCGCCAAAATTGGTGATTAGATTTGCAGGACGAACGTTCCGTTGTGTTTTGCTACCGTTGCTAAAATTATTCCGTGGCTCTTCGGCTCATCAAAATACGTTGTCCGTTGACACACCGTTGATGAGTTGACACTCATCCTTCTTCACCCGCAGCCGGTACATCGTGGACTGGAGGTGTTGGCGAATGTGCGGCTCGATCTGCTGCGCGAGCAAGACGGTCTCCGAGTCCCCGATGGACTTGCAGATTTGTTCGTGGTGCTGCAGCGCGTGCAGGGCACACGCTCGAATCAAGTCATCCGCGTTGCACCGCCCCGCGAGCGAGATGGACTCCCGCAGAAACACGCACTTCGGATCGCACTTTTGATCCTCCATATCCGTAAGGATCTGCTCCATGCAAAACTCGCAGTGGCGCTTGAGGCCGTTCATTTCGTACCTGTGCGCGAATTGCAGCAGCCTCTGTGCGAGAGGTGCACCTCCATTTTCGTCATTTTCCTCGGTCAGTTCCTCCTCAACCAAGATGTTGCCTTGGTACACGAACCGCATCAAACCGTGGAACTCATCCTTCTGCATCACGTCGCTCATGTCCACCCGCACCGGTATGCGGGAATCGCCCTGCTGCGTGTCCGCGACCTTGTGTTGGTCGATGAGCTGGTGGAACTCATCGCTGACGTGCGTGAATGCAATCTTGTGCGCATGAAACTCCCACCCGCCGTCGCGGTCTGAGAAGAAGACAATGTCGCTCAGCTCGGGGTTGTTGAAGTGCTCGTCAGCGAGATGCGTCTCTGGGGTGGCGGGCAGTGGCACCGCGTCGCTTGGGTACCTCGCCGAGAGCAGCGTCTTCATGTTCTGCGAAACCTTGAACAACGCCCCCGCCGCGTCTTTCATCGCGGAGGGGAAAAGAGCGCCCGCGCTCGCCGAGTACATCTCGAGCAAAATGTCCAAGCCGCCCTGCTCGTCGAAGATGACCCGCTGTTGGTCGTCGCTGCACAGATGTGCCAACGCGACGGCGATGCGCTGCTGCTCGTCCTTGTTCGAGGATCGCATCAGGTAGACGAGGTACTTGAGCACCCGCCCGTCAACCTTCTCCTCCAACCTCTTCAGGGTCTTGTTCACGCAATCCTTGCTGGGCTGAGCTTTGAGCTCGCCGCCCATCAGCCGCTGCACCGTGCCCTCGCGGATGATGTCGGGGACGTTATCCTCGTTGTCCGCCAGTCCGTACAGCGCGAACGCGGCGTTGTGCTGCAGGTTGGTCTCGTCCGAGTCCAGGAGGTCGAGAAGGGGTCGCAGTCCGTCGGCGTGGCAGATGCCCACCTGGTTGTCCTTGTTCTGCGCAAGTCGACCGAGCGCAAACGCCGCCATCTCCCTCAGCTGACTCTCGGTGTGGTTCAGCATCTGGATCAAAGGTTGCACCGCGCCCCTCTGCACGATCTTGATCTTATACTCGATGTTGGTGTCGTCGGTGGTCGTGGCGAACTGTCCGAGGAGGAGCGCCGCCTCCCTCCTGCTCTCGTTGCACTCCGAGGAGAGGAGGCCAATGACCGGCTGCAGCGCACCCTCGTCGAGCACCCTCCGCTTGATGTGGTTGGACGAGTGCACCAGGTTGCCAATCACCCCCACGGCCTCGTAGTGGATGTGTGGATCGCCGGATCGCACCATGAAGATGAGCATCGGAAGGGCGCCCTCCTCGACGATCTGTTCCTTGTTCTCGTTGTTCTTAAACGCGAGCGTCCTCAGTGCCGAGGCAGCCGCCCTCTGAACCTTGGCGTCCCTCGTCTCCAACAACGCGACAAGCGGCGGGATGCCACCCTCGGTCCGTACCCTGTTCTTGATCGGGTTGTTCTCGTGCGCAAGGTTGGTCACCGCATCCGCCGCCCTGCGAGCCACGGACGGAGCCACGTTACCGCTCATCTGGGGTGGGTACCTCTTGAGAAGCGCGACAAGGCCGGGGAGGGCCCCCGCGTCGGCGATTCTGTTCTGGTGATTCTCCTTGGACGCGAGCAGACCGATGGCGTAGCACGCCTCCTTCTCAATGTCCCCGATGCCCGGCCCTCGGTCCTCGCCGATATCCTTCGCGAGGGTGAGCAGGGGCACGATAGCCTCCACCGCATCCGCGCTCACGACCTGGTCAACCATCTTGTTCTCCTGCTCCTCGGGCTGGGGCTGGGTAGAGGGGGTATCCTTGGCTAGCTCCGCGAGGGTCCTGACGCTCTGCTTCAGCTGGGCGAATAAGTTCTTGTCCTCCGGGTTCAGGTGCACGATCTTCGCGCGCGTCTCGTTGATCATCGCCACCAGTCGCCTGTGCTCGTCCAGTGCAATGAGCGCGCCCGCCGCTGCCCGCTGCACCTTGTTATCGCGACGCTCGAGGAGAATCTTCAGCGCGCTCACGCCGTTCGGCTCACCCTTGCCGACGGGCTTTAGGATGAGTTCCTTCACCGTCTCGTTGTCGGTGGCCATCTTGCACACCGCGTCCGCCGCCCTGCGCGTCACCTCGTGTACCAGCGCCAGGTTTCCCTGGGGTCGCTTCATGTTCAAATTCAGCGCGTCGCGCACATCCGGCTGCGGCAGATCCAGCATCCTCACCAGCGCGTCGTGTGCACCCGCTCTGGCCATCTTCGCGCGCCTCGCCTTCTTCTCGTCGTCCGTGCCCCCGGATCCGAGCAGCACGCAGATCGACGAGCAAACATCCTTGTCCAGCTCGACCAGCGACCTCGGCCTGCACTGCTCCCAAACCTCATGCACAGTCCCGGGGTTGAAATGCCCAATCTTCTGACTCTCGTTCGGGTACTCGCCATCCTCGCGGTCGCCCAGGCGCTCGTACGCGAAATACCTCGTCGACACCGCCAACGCCGTCTGCAGCGCCTGCGTGGCACCCGCTTCCACGAGAATGTCGGAGTGTTCCCCGTAGTGCCGACCGAGCTCGCCGATGTGCCGCGCCCACCGCCTCATCTTCTCCACCGTGCGATCGTCCGGAAAACTGACGTCCACGACGCCGTGCGTGAGCAGCTTCTTATCGGATTTGGTGTCGTTCTGCCGGAAATCCAGTGTATCCGCGTTGGCGATGTACGCTGAAGACTTTTTGGTCAACTCGCCGATGATGAACTCGTGCTCATCCAGGGCGATGAGCGCGTTGGCCACCGCCCTTTGCACCTTGTTCTCCCTCGGGTTGAAGTGGCGGTCCAGGACCGCCCACATCTTATCCACCATGCCACCGTTAGTCGCACTGGGTACCATGGGGGGCTTCTTGGCGTCGTTCGTCTCGTTCGTGGGAGTCGCGACGGCGGTTCGAACCACCCGCTTGGAGCCCTCCGGGTCTGCCACGGCGATCTTCTGGATGGCGTCTGCGGCTCGCCTGCACGTCTCCTGGCCCAGGGCTTGAGCGGAGTCGACGAACTTCTTGTACTTGTTATCCGGGGAGCAGAAAAATCTGGGGCACTCCAACGCGTCCACGAGCTGGGGCATGGCGGCGAGGTTATCCTTGGCACTCTTGCCGATCTTGTGCTTGCTCGTCTTTGAGAGAAGCTCCTTTGCCTTGGTCGCCTGGCGCTCCAGGCTCTCGGCGCTCAAAAGCCCGCTGGCCTCGACCGTGACCGCGCCGTCGTCGAGACCCTTGACAAGCGGCGTCATGGCCTGCAACGCAGCGTGCGCAGCTTTCACGCACTCCACCAGGTTGGGCCTCGAGGCTTCGCATCTCAGCCTAAGTTCAGCCACCGCGCCCTCGAGTTCCGTGAGCTTGCTTTGGACGGTGAGGCGGGAGAGCGGGGAGTACGCCTCGCCAGCCTTCAACGCCGCACGCTGCGATAAGGGGTGGAGATGAGGGCAGGTGAGGGTCGTCAGATCAGTGCGAGAAAGAGAACCGCGGACATCGCGTCGTTGTCGCAACCGCGTGAGGCTCTTTCAAAATAAAAGAGTGGACGGCACTCGAGATTTCTCCGGAGCCGGAGGGGCTTCTTCTCACCTCCGCCGAGCCCGGCGCGGGGCTGTCCGCCTTGGAGGATTCGATGCCCGCATCCTGGGCCTTCCTCTTCTGGCTCCTCGACGCCCTCGTCGAGGATTTCATCTCCCCGGAGGCACCGCACCGCGAGGAGACCCAGATCTCTGAGCGGTCTTGTCCGTTTGGCCAGGGCTCGACGAGTAAAATCGACCAGCTTTCGAAAAATAATAAATCTCGCGGGAAGCGCGAAGCAAAGGCGAGCGAGCAATCAGGGTTCGTGAACCATCAAGACGGCTCGTCGCGTGACGTGGACCGAACGTGGAAAAGCATCGGTCACAGCCGCCCTTTTTCCCGAGCGAACGAAGAAGGGAGGCTGCGGGGCGGACTTGACGGGCACTTCGCGAAGCACAGCCCGCCGACGTTCGTGGGTTCGCCCCCGAGTCGCACCAGCCTTCGTGAGTCACCCGAGCGTCACCAAACCCGCGACTCGTGGGAGCGATGGCGACCTCCCTCCTCGCGCCAAGGGCGACGACGGTTGTGGCGAGACGCGATGTCGGGCGCCAGCACGTGGGGCGAAAATGCGCGCCGGCGCGCGCGGTGTCTCGCGTCGCGCTGCGACCGTGGGCGGCGCCGGTGCTGAGGCGCGAGGCCGTCCTCGCGCGTGCGCTCTCCAGGGATGATGATGAAAACTCCTTCGACGAGGACGATGACACGGACATCCGCTGCGAGCTCGACAGGTGAGAGCCGCGCCGCCCGAACGTTGAAACTGTGAACCGCCGTCAATTTCTCTCAAACGCCGCACGCGTGCTGACCTCCTCGCCTCTCTTCTGAACGCAGGGTCCCGGGCGACGGCAACAAGTACACCAGGGTTATGCTCAAGGTGAGCGGCGAGGCCCTCTCCGGCTCCAGCGGGTTCGGCATCGACCCCGAGGTTGTCCAGACCATCGCCAGGGAGGTTGCCGAGGCTAGCCTTGCTGGAGTGCAAGTCGCGGTGGTGGTCGGCGGCGGCAACTTCTTCCGGGGCGCGCAGCACGAGGGCAAGGGCCTGGACCGCGCTTCCGCCGATTACATGGGCATGCTCGCCACGGTCATGAACGCCATCAACCTGCAGGCTGCGGTGGAATCCAACGGCGTGCCCACGCGGGTCATGACGGCGTTTTCCATCCAGGAGGTTGCCGAGCCGTACATCCGCCGCCGAGCCATCAGGCACCTGGAGAAGGGCCGCGTCGTCATCTTCGGCGCGGGAACCGGCAATCCCTTCTTCACCACGGACACCGGCGCCGCGCTGAGGGCTGCTGAGATTGGCGCGCAGTGCGTGTTCAAGGCGACCATGGTTGACGGCGTGTACGACTCGGACCCGCGGCGCAACCCGGATGCGCAGCTGTACGAGAACCTCACCTACGAGACCGTGCAGCGGCTGGGTTTGGGCGTGATGGATCAGACGGCCATCACGCTCTGCCAGGAGAACGACATCCCGGTCGTGGTGTTCAACCTGAACACGCGGGGGAACATCGTGCACGCGCTCAGGGGCGGAACCGTCGGAACCCGCGTGAGCTCCGAGGTGGACGTGCCCCAGAAGAACGGCGCCAAGAACGGAGCCAAGCGCGGGGCTGAGCAGAAGGGGGACGCGGCGAAGAAGTGAGCGCGAGATTATTGTTAGGGATTTGAAATGCACGACTTTAGTTCAACGTCGCGAGCTGCGCGTGAAGAAGCAGAGGGGCGGTTTAGCTGACTGAGACGCAGTCCGAGCGTTGACAAGACGTGCTCTTTGCGACGGACTGAGATGGACCATTACAAAAAAGTATTTTTTATATCGAGGAACGACGACCGCGAGGGCCGTTGCTCTTCCTTCAAGTGGACGCGGCAGTTAACACAGACATCCGACCGTGGTTCGAGATTTAGTCGAAGAGGTCGAAGTCCATGGCCTCCTCCTCCTCCTCCTCCTCGGGCTCGGGCTCGGGCGCAGCCGCGGCATCGCCGCCACCGCCGCCGGCAGCGGCACCGCCGCCGCCGCCGCCGCCACCGCCGCCGCCGGCACCGACGTTGGCGATGAGCTCCTCAACGGGCTTGCTGGAGAGGAACTTGGAGAAGAGCATGGTCCAGTAGGGCTCGATGGTGACACCAGCGGCCTTGATGATGGTGTCCATCTTGTCACCGGTCACCTCCTGACCATCGTCGGAGAGGATGAGCGCGGCGTAGGTGCAAGCGAGGTCACCAGACATTGTTCTGCGCGTTCGGAGGATGGAGAAGTTGGAGGTCAGCGTCGTGTTCGAGGTCGCGGTCTGAGGTAAAACCCTAAAAACACGATCGGTCGGGAGGTCCAAGGAGGACGCAACCGAGCCGTTGACCAGGGTCAAATCGCGCGTGTGGTCGATGGACGACGTAGATCGCGCCACATTGGACCATCGCGCGGGTCGCGACCGTCCTCGCGACGGCTCAGGCCGCGTCCACCGGCCCGCCGGAGACGGAGAAAAACCTATGTTCTCCCGCGGGCTTGGCATCGACGGATAGGCGCGGGCGGGACGTGCACGCGCGGGGTGCGCGCGACGCGTCGTCGCGGACGTATCACTCACCGTGTATATAAATCGCAGGCTGCACGCGAGGTGCTTTAACCGTAAGGGGCTTGCGAGTGCGTCCCGAAGAAGGGCGAGCGTAGCGGCTTCGAACCGCTTTTCTCCAAACACTCGCCTTCGTCTGTCGCGGAAAATCACTCTCGCGCACTCTCACCCCCTTCTTCCTGACTAAAATACATGTGTGCATGTACTTATTTGCAGTTTTAATATATAAAAATTAAATTTACATGTCCTCGTTGCCTGTGTCGTGAATCATGCGACCTGGAATGAATTGCCCACGCGTCGGTGTTGGCTCACTCTTCGCGCCGACCACTATCGACCGAGCAAAGCAAGATGGCCAAGCGTCTCATCCCCCTCCTCGACCGCGTCCTGGTCGAGAAGATTATTGCTCCCACGAAGAGCGTGGGCGGCATCATCCTCCCGGAGTCGGCCGTGTCGAAGGTGCGTCGGGCGCCCCGACCAGAACATCGATCAATCGTCGCGCCACCAATCGTCGGCCCACCTCTCCCTTTCTGTCCATCACCGACTGACCCTCTTTTCGCTTACATCGATCGCTTCCGCAGATTAACGAGGCTAAAGTCCTCGCGGTGGGCCCGGGCAGGCGCGCGGCGCAGAATGGCGATCTCATTCCCATGGGTGCGTCCCGATCTCGTGCCAGCGCGACACGGTTTCCGAACCCTTCGATTGCCTGAACCCTGTACGCGTAGAGCGACCAAAGCCCTTACGTTGCCGAATCCCATCTCCCCGTCGTGTGCTCACAGGTGTGAAGGTTGGTGACAGCGTGCTGCTACCGGACTACGGCGGTCAGAAGGTCGACCTCGGGGACAAGGACAAGGAGCTCTTCCTCTACAGCGACCAGGAGATCCTCGGTGTGGTCGAGTCCAACTGAGAGATTTTTGTTGTAGACTCGCCATGTGCGATGGTCCGTGGGCTGGGTGCAAGTTTCGTGGGGGCACGATGCGATCTAAGGTTTGTTGAAGTGAAACAATTGACTTCACATTAATCATAAAAGCGTGCTTACTCAAACAATTACCTTTTCGGTCTTTCAAAAATGTGTCGCCCAGCACTCTGTGCTGCGACTCGCTTTTTCGCCGTCCTCCTCCAAATCTCCCGCCTCCACCCTCTCTCTATTTCCACCCAACCTCGCGTCTATACGGTTTAGTAGGGCTTGCGCGCGGCGTGATAGATCTCGATGTACTCGAGCGCCGGCCTGTTCCAGCTCCAGTCCTGGGACATGCAGTTCGCCTGCAGCGCGCGGAAATCCTTGGGCTTGTCGTATGCGAGGTTGATTGCGCGGTCGAGGGCAAAGTCGATCGCGCCGTCATCCATCCCGTCGAACGAGAACCCGTTGGGCTTCATGCCCTCCCACTCTGCCTTCTTGTGGTCGACGTCGTAGTCGAACACGGTGTCGTTCAAGCCACCGGTGCGCCTCACCACGGGCACGGTACCGTACCTCATGGCGATGAGCTGCGACAAGCCGCAGGGCTCAAACATGGACGGCACGAGCAGCAGGTCAGAGCCGGCGTAGATGAGATGCGAGAGCGGTTCGTTATAGTACAGGTGGAAGGCCATGAAGTCGTGGTGGTTCTGCTTCAGCTGGTGGAACATCATGTCGAAGTCCTGCTGAATGGTGGGATCCGGCGCGGTGCCGAGGAGGATCACCTGGCATCCGCGCTCCAGAGCCCTCATGACGCCACGCTTGATGAGGTGCACACCCTTCTGCGGCGTGAGTCGGGTGACGATACCCACCATGGGAACGCCGGGCTTGTTGGGGATGTTGCTGTACGCGCAGAGCGCCGCGCGGCACGCAGCCTTACCCTCAATGACCTCCGTCTCGTCGTAATACCTGGGGAGGAAGTCGTCGTTGGCGGGATCCCAGATATCGGGGTCAATGCCGTTGACGACGCCGTGGAACTTGCCAATATTCTCGTGGATGGACTCGTGGCCGGAGACCTCGTCTCTGTACGTGCGGGATACGGTGGTGGCCGCCTGGGAGTAGGTCATGGCCTCCTGAATGAGCTCAGCGCCGTAGTTAAGGTTGTGAATGGTGAACACGACCCTCGGGTTGTTGAGACCGTAGGGGGCGTAGTCCTCCCAGTACGCCTTAGCGCAGGGCGCCGTCTGCCAGTCGTGGCAGTGGATGATGTCCGGCTGCCTCTTGCTCTGCAGCATGAACTCAAGCGCCGCCTTGGAGAAGAATCCGAACCTCTCCGCGTCAGTCATTGGGATCTCGAGGTAGTCCGTGCCGTAAATCATGCCGACGCGGAACATGCCGTTCTCAGGATCGATGAAGTAGGTGTCGATGTCCTCAACCTTGCCGTGGAACACGCGGTTGTAGGTGGCGCCCCAGCTGAAACCGGTGATCTCCTTGAAGTCCTGAATGGCCGTGTAGTCCAGGGTGTCGTACTTGGGGATGATGACCTCAACCTTGTGACCTTCCTCCTGGCACGCGCGGCCGAGGGAGGTGACGACGTCGCCGAGACCGCCAACCTTGGCGATGGGCGCCATCTCGACCGAGATGGAAACGATGTGGAGCGGCGGCTCCTTCAGCTTCTCGCCCGTGGCCTTGTCGATGCCACCCAAGATGTCGACGTGGTAGTCGAGGCGGTTGTTGTTGTCGAAGACGCCCTTGCCGTCGGGCTTGGACGCGAAGACAAAGTCCATCTTGAACACGTCGTCGGGGACAGTGAACTCGGCGGAGACGTGCGACTGACCCTCCTGGCCAACCATCTTGATGGGACCGATGTTATCGGGGTGCGTCCACCTGTTCCAGCCGCCGATGATGTACACCTCGTTGGACGAGGCCAGGTTGGTGTTCCTGGGGTTGTAGTGGACGCGCACCGTCTGGCCCGCGCGGGGCTGCGGGGGGTCGACGTAGAGCACGTGCTCGCGCTGCCTGCGGGTCACCTCAGCAGCCTTATCCTTGGCGATACCGCGGAGAATGTCACGGCGCTCCTTGCGCTCCTTCTCGCGCTTCTCGCGGACAATGCGCTCCTCGACGAGCTGGTAGTACAGCTCGGCGGACTTCTCGTAGCGCTCAACCTCGAGGATCTCCTCAGCGCCTTCGCAGGCGATGTGGTAGTCCGCGCGGTTGTTGTTGTCGTACTGGTGGCCGCCGTCGCTGAAGACGAAGTCCATGACGAAGGCCTCATCAGGGACGTCAACCTCGCACTTCTGCCACCACGAACCCTTCACGGCCTTGACCGCCTTGCCGTTCACCTTGAAGCGGCCCTTCACCGGGGTCATCAGGGTCTTCTCCGGAGACTCCCAGTTGTTGCAGCCGCTCTGGCAGGTGATCGAGCCGTACTGCTTCACGCCCGCCAGGCAGGTGGCGGCGGCGTTGTAATAGATTGTCAGCGTCTCGCCGGGGACGGGCTCCGAGGGCTCGACGTGCCAAACATCGCCAATCTTGGGCTGGGTGCCCGCCCTGACGACGTGGAGGAGGTGGCCGATGGTATCCTCAGCCTGCCTCCTCGCCTCGGCCCAGTCCTCGGCGTTGCCCTCGCCTGATTCAACGAGTGCATCGATCTCCTGGCAGGCGCCGAGGGGATCCTCCTCGGCCCTCTCCCTCATCGCCTGGAGCCTGGCGGCGACAGCGGCGGCCTCGGCAGCCGCGGCCTCCTCCTCGGCCCTCTTCTCGGCGGCAATTCTCTCTGCCTCGGCCTTGGCAGCGGCGGCCTCCTCGGCGGCAGCCTTTGCCGCGGCAGCCTCCTCGGCGGCAGCCTCCTTGGCGGCAGCGTCGTCGGCGATCGCCTTGGCAGCCTTTGTCTCGGCGTCCTTCTTGTCGAACTGGGCCTTCTCGACGGCGGCCTTCGCGGAGGTGGCGCGGTCGGTGGCAGCCTTCTCGGCAACCTGCTTGTCGGAGGCAGCCTTCTCCGCGGCGGCGAGGTCAGCCTCGTACTTCTCGTGCGCAGCCTGGGCGGCGTGAGCACGGAAAGCGTCGGGGTCCGCGGAGGAGAGAACGTCGAGGTTGACCTTGGCCTCGGTGGCATCGTTCTCGGTTTGGCGCTTGATCACGGCCATCTCCTCCGCAGTCTCGATTGCCTTGATCACCGCGACGGCCGCCTCGAGGGCGGCGCGCTCAGCAACGGCTGAGATCTCAGAGGCGGCGGCCATTTCGGTGGCAGACTGGGCCTCCGCGATGGAGTCGGCGGCCATCTTGGCCTTGGCCTCGGCGCCCAGAGCGAGCGTCTGGTTGGTGAGGGCGTTCCTGGCGCGGAGCTTGGTCGCGGTCTCAGCCTTGTTCACCACCTGGAGGCGGGCAAGCTCAGCCTTGGCGGCGGCGAGAGCCTTGGCCTTAGCCTCGGCGATCGCCTTGGCCCTGGCGTCAGCCGCTGCGGCAGCCTCGGCCTCGGCGGACTTGTAGATGTCGGACTTCTCCTTGTAGACGGCGGTGGCGGACTTGATGGCCTCCGCGTTCTCCATGGCGGCCCTGGCGGCCCTGGCGGCGGCAGCGGCAGCCTCCTTGGCCTCAGCCTTGGCGCGCTCCTCAGCCTCCTTCTTGCGGATGTGCTCCATGGAGCCGACATCGCCGGTGACGAGGGCAGCCGCCTCAAAGTCCTCGACGCCGGCCTCGGCCTCCTGTGCGCCGACCTTGGCAGTGACGAGCTCCTTCTCCTGTGTGGCGCCAAACGCCGCCGCAAGCATGGCCGCCTCGTCGTCCTCGGCGGAGACGGCGTTGGCCTTGCGCTGCTCAGCCTCCAAGGCCTTGCGCTCAGCCTCCATGAGGTAAGCGGCCTCGGCCTCGGCGGCTGCCTGTGCAGCCTTGGCGTCGATCTCGGCGGCACGCTGCGCCTGAGTCTGTGCCTCCGCCTCTGCCTGCGCGGCAGCTGCCTCAGCCGTGGCTAGGGATTCAGCCTCGGTCTTTTGCTCCATCTGGGCGGCGAGCGCCTGAGCCTCGGCGGATTCCTCGGCAGCGGTTGCGGCGGCGAGCGCCTCGGCCTCAAGCTGTGCGGCGGTGGCCTCGGCGGCCTGCTGGGCAGCCTCCTGGGCCTCCTTGCGCTGCATGGCCTCGAGCTCCTGCTTGGCCACCTGGTCAGCCTTCTCCTGCGCAGCCTTCTGGTCCTTTTGGGCGAGGGCCTTGGCGCGGACATTCTCCTCGAGCTCCATGACGTGCGCGAGCTCCTGCTTCTTCTGGAGGAGCGTGTTCATCTCCTGTTGCTTTTTGTCGAGATCGGCCTGGGGCGCGTTCTTGAGCCTGAGGTTCTCCATCTCGAGCTCCTTGAGCTGAAGAAGAGCCTCATTCTCACGCTTGAGCCTCTCGAGCTCCTTGCGAGGATCGCGCATCTCCTGGCCGTTGGCGGCGCCATTGGAGGTTGGAGGAGGAGTGGGCATGGACACGCCGGTGGCGGAGGGCACCTTGCCCGCCTTGAGATCAGCGATCTTCCTGCGCATGGCACGAACTTCGGAAGAGCTGGGCGCGGGGGTATCCGGGGAGAGCATCGCGCGAAGCTGGTTTTCAGCACGGGCGAGCTCCTGCTCCACGTTCACGCCGGCGGCGGTGATGATGGAGGTACGGTTGGTTTCGGATGAGACGGAAAGTCCATCCTCGACGCGACGGTGGGAGAGGGCGCGACGGCCGCCTGCGGATCGAAGGGTAGGTCGGGAGCGACGCGGTGAGTTTTTTTATCCAATTTGCGTGTGGTAAATTATCGAGTGGCTGCCGGGTATTGACCCACTGGCTTTCTTTCGCCGCGAACGCCGGGGCAATCGCGTCGGGGGCGGGTAGAGGGCGTCGAACTCACCTCCGGGGGCCACTTTAGGGGCGGATGACCGCTGGGAAGCCTGCGTGATTGAGGGTGGGGCGCGACGCGTCAGTCTCGCCGCCGCGGTTTTGTGGTTTTACTAATCCTTCTTTTCGTTTCGTGCGGGAGGGATCTGCCGCGTTTCGGGACGGCGCGCACCTTGGAAACTCTTCCGGGACGGCGCTCGCCGCCAGGGGCGGCGGCGTAGATGCCAGGATTCACCGCGACGGTGGAAATGGCTGGCGCCATTTTAAGTGTATCGCGTGTGGCGGTGGACCCAAGAATGACCGCGCAGAAGCCAGAAACTACCAACCTTGTTCTCCGCTCACATCCCTCATCCACGATTTCTGTGGTGATATTGCAGCCATGAACTTTAAGCGGCTCACAATTGACAACGAGGACAGTCTGATCAAATCAAACCGCGCCGTTGCCGACGATTCGAGGCGCGTGTTCGAGAAATATCCTAATTTTACAATTTCCGTCGTTTGTGCACGAGTGCTACCTCTAACTAATTGCACATACGGGGTGTCAAAAGCAAACTGACGATTCGGAAGCTCCCGCCATTTCAACCACGAACCGCCAGTAAAAAATCATCCCGGTGCCAGCGGTGCCGCAAACCCAATCCATTAAGACTGAAAAAGCTGTGGGCGGGAATGCGACGTTCTGGCTGGGGAGACCGGGATCTATGGTCTGTGCGAACCGCGAAGAGGCACCGTTTGCGGTCTCGGCAGGAGCTCGGAGAAAAAAACCCTCTTCGACCCCGAAGCGAAGTGTGCTCGCGAGGTTTCGCGGCGTGGTGCCCGAAACGCGATTTTCCCAGGTGTCCGGGACGGCGCACAACGAGGGGCGCTCACCGAGGAGATCGGCCTCAGCGGAGCGGCGGAGATAACGTGTAGCACAGCATGAGCGCAGCATACACGCTCACCTCAGCGATGCCGTGCATCGCGCGCGTCAGCGTCAACGCAAGGCGAGCCCCGCGCGCCACTCGCACGTCGTCATCATCGTCCTGGAACGTCTCCGCGCGGGGCGGTCGCGCGGTGTTCGCGTTCGCCGACGACCGCGCGTGCAGGGCGCAGCGGCTCGTCATGCGCACTGCGCTGACCAGAGTCGAGGGCGTTGGGGATGAAGAGGAGCCGACCGGTTCGGCGGCGGCGGCGGCGGCGAATGCTGAAGGTGAGCTGAAGGACAACCAGGTGCAGCTCCCAATGCCGCGGCGACGCGCAGAGTTGACGTTCACCTGCAACAAGTGCGAACAGCGGGGGACGAGGATGGTCAACCCTGAGGTGTACAAAAGGGGCACCCTCTTCGTCCAGTGCCCCAACCCCGACTGCGCGGTGTGGCACAAGATCGTCGATAACCTCGGACTCATCTACGAGTTCAAGGACGTAGAGGACGATGCGTGAGCTCCTTCCGCAGTCTTCTTCCACGCGTGTGCGGAAGGGTGAAGCCTTAGTCGCGTCGATAGCTCAGGTAGCAGCTAGTTCACCGTAGATAGCTTTTACGACACACGAGAAATCGTAGACTGCCGGTTGTCTCGTCGTGCCCCGTTTGCGCACACAAGCACCAAGGCACGGAACCAAAAAAGCGAAAACAAAACGTGGCCAAAAACCAATGCCAAAATCCACACAACGTCCACACGTACAGCCTCGGCGCACGATACCATGAGCCACACGTGTGCGAACGCGGTGAAGCTAGGCAATAGTCACATCGTGGCGCATAGAGGTGCTTACCGCCGCGCCGGTCGTCACGTTCGATGGGTCAGGGCGAGCGCCGAGGCGGGCCCAGGTTGGTCCGCCGAAAAACTTGGCGTAGTTATTGTCGACCACGGCTCGAGAAGGAAAGCATCAAACGACCTGCTGGTGAGTCCGCGGTTCCCGGCCCGTGATAGTTGGCTCGTGATATAGCCCTGACGCGTCCGATTCGTCTCGCAGGAAGAATTCGTGAGGATGTACAGGGAGGAGACCGGTCGTCCCATCGTGGAGTTAGCACACATGGAGCTGTGCGAGCCCGGCATAGACGTCGCGTTCTCGCGGTGCGTCGAGAAGGGAGCGACGCTAGTAGCGGTGAGCCCATTCTTTCTATCCCCAGGGAGACACTGGCAGGAGGATATCCCCGCGCTCACCGCCGAGGCGGCGTCGAAACACCCGGGAGTTGGGTATTTTGTCGCGGCGCCACTCGGGCTGCATCCACTCATGGCAACCATCGTGGAGAGCCGGCTGGAGACGTGCATGGCGCACCTCACGACCGGTGGCGGTAAGTGTGACGTGTGCGACGGGACGAAGTTCGGGTGTAAGCTAGTCAAGGGTGCCGCGAGCGGGTAACCCGAAGGTAGCGCAGCAGTTTGTAATTAGCTAGACACCATCTTGCCTATTAAAGACTACATCCAGCTACTAGCCGTAAGCCCAACCCAAAAGCGACTTAAGCCTGGCCGACGCCGGCCTTCTTCTTCTGCCAGAGAAGGTCGGTGGCGGAGTCGCCATCACCCTGAGATAGGAAAAGAAAGGGTCGAGCGGGTCAGAGAACGTTCTGTGGGAGCTGCAAAGCGTCGAGCAACAGGAGATACAGCAGGGCGAGCAAGGGGGGCGATTTTCGAGCCTTGAGAGGCTAGCAGGCGCGGCGAGGCGCCGCGCTGAAGGGTGGTAAACACGCTCTCGGATCGCCTGCGTAGCGAACAGACGCGAGCGTGACCGTGCCAGCCTCCCTCGACGAAATCACCGCCGCGCGGCGCTCAAACCAACCCGCGTGAACCCTAGGAGAAGATTTGGAACCGAGAAAACCCTAGCCGTACGACCCCGTAAGGCTACTCGCGCTTCCCCGTGAGAGCGCGAGCGTACCCGCGACCTCCAGCGTCGGCGGGCAGTCGATTGAGGCTATGCGTCGTCATTCGGGCTCAGGTCGCGTCTAGATTACTTACCATGCACCTCACGAAGCCGGAGAGGGCGACGGTGGTGTACTTGCCATTGTAGACACCGGACTGGTCGAGGTGGCCGATGTTGATCTGCACGGAAGCGTGGTCCTTGGCCTCGATGAGGCGGTTGGTCCAGCTGCACTTGCGGGGGATGTAAAGGTCGACGTTCTCACCCTCGGCGTTGATCATCTTGAAATGTGTTGACTGCTCGCGCTGGTCAAAGAGGGCAGCGTCGGCCGCGCGCTCTTCGGCAAAAAGTCTTGAGCTCTCAACGAAAAACCCGAGAAATTAGTGGGAATCTGTAAAGGCATTCCTTCACCAGTTTCGCACATACAATCAGTCATATCGATCACGTGTTACCAAATAACGAACTGATATTTCCGTTTCTGCCTAATAAAACTGCTGGAGGGAACGAACCAAATCTTTTGGCCCGCTCCACCATATTTCACCCCCCGTTTCCTCAGCACGCCATCATGACTCGCTCGTCCTCCTTGACCTGCCTCAGCGTCTCGTTCACCATGAACGCCGAGTACACCCTGCACGTCACCCACACCGACAGGAACTTCCCGCTGCTTCCGCGCTCCTTGACCTCCACCTGCGTCTCCCTCGATATCTCGCAACCGCACACGTGGCCGATGACGCCGCAGAGGTCGTCCAACGCAGAGTCCTGGCCGAGATCCTCCTTCCTCCCGCTCACCTGGAAGGTGTAATCCGTGGGAAATTGCGTGATGGTGTCCATGATCTGACCCTCCTCGTGCTCGGTGCTGGCGCCGATGGGATCGTATTCGCCGCGCATGGCCCTCACAGCGACGTCGAAGCGGGTCGCGCCAAACTCGTTCAGAACCTTGCCGGTCTTCGTGTCCACGAGGTCGCCGTCCTCGTTGAGCACCAGACCCTTGAGCGCATCTGGTATGAGCTCCTCGGGAATCTCATCGGGAATATCGTCTATGCTGGATCGCACCGCCACGGAGCCTCTGCCGCGAGCGAAGACACGCTGAGATGGAGTCGGCTTGCTCAGTCGCGCCCGGTCTTGACGCACCAGCGTCGACCCACGGTCCCGGGCACCCGCGAGCGCCGATGCCGGCCCAGGGTACGGGAGGTCGAAGGCACGATGAGGCATTGCGGAGATCGCCGCCATGACCTCTTCCAGGGCCGCCCCTGCCTGCCTGCCTTGGGTGTGACGTGTACTGTGTGATTCCAGTTTTCCGCCTGGCAAGATCGGGCGTGGATCTTGCCGCGCGGAGAACGGTATTTCACTTCCCAGTCCTGATTGATGAGGGTAAAAAGCCAGTGTGCTGCGCAGAAAATGCGCGGAAATCAAAAACGCTCTGTTCCCGCTCTCGAAAAAGCCGGTATGATTAGCCGTTGTTAATCGCGATTTTGGCCACGGCGGAGCCGAGACGGTCGCGAGTGAGCACTTTAAAGGGCGACAAGGCGGTACTTAGACCGTGGATCGTCGACTTATCGAGATATCGGCACGAGGAGGCGTGTTGTGCATCGGAACCATGCGTGACATATGAGACAGCGCGGCACACGGACAGCGACAAAGGAAGAAACAATCGCCCCTCGCCAAACAGCCGGCGTCGGGCGCCCCGTCATAAGGCCTCGCGTTGGGATGTCGCTTAGTCGGACGTTAGCGTTGATCGCGCTGTTCTGCGTGCTCAGTGCCGGTCCGGTCCAGCCGCGCTCGTTCAGCAACTGCAAGAGCCTGTGCAACATCAACAAGGGGCGCGGTCTCTGCCTGGTAAGCTATAAACGGCACCCATAAAGCACTTTCCACCACCTTCCCTCGTCGCGCGCTGCCCCACCCGTTCCCGCGGACCCCACGACCGACATCGCCCCGCTGACTCTGAACATTCCGTGCATCGATAATTAATATTCCGCAGGAGGACGGAACGTGCGCGTGCAAAGACGGTTGGACCGGGGAGGGATGCGAGCGCGCGACTCCGGGCATTTCCAAGGAACGTCGACGCGACGGTACGTACGGCTATTCCTTCACCACCGAGGCGGAGAGGGGCGTGGGCGCGGCGATTTTTGACCCGCAGAAGAAGGTTTTGTACGTATCCGTGTACGATGCCGCGGCGGGAGCAGATGCAGTGTTCGAGGTGGACCCCTTGAACCCCTCAACCTTCACGGCGAGCAGCCTGACGTCGCGTGGCTGGGGTGTGGCTGGTCCCCACCGCGCAGATGGCGCGACGAAGCAGCCCGTCGCGCTCGCCCCTGATGCGGGCTACTGCGGCACGGCGACGGGTATTCAGACCGCAGCGGGATGTTCAGATGGGACACATCCCAGGGCTCACGGTCACCACAACGCAACGCTTTCCGGCGGATGGTACTCGGTCTTCAGGGGCCTGGCTCTCGACCTCAGTGGTCCCTTGACTGGTGTATTCGGCTCGCTCAACATGCACGGGGCCGCCCAGACGCCGCCATACAAGTTTAAGATCGTCAAGTACGTCGGCAAAGATTGCACTGGTTCCTCGTGGGACGATTGCGTCATCGGGTCCGCGGATTCGCGAAATCCGAGCGGCGTGTACAGTGGGAATGGCATCCTTGATGCGATGGCCTCTAACGAGGTAACCGGCCAGGTGGTTTACAAGTTTTCACCAGACGATGGTGTGTCCCCGGGGAAGGTCGGGATGCTTGCAGCTGATCTGTCTATGATTATAGAGTTTCCCATCGATCCCACGCTAATGAACACGACGGTTGGCGGTACGTGCCCGGCGTGCGAGACGCACCACGAGGCTCTGAGGTTCGAGACTGCGATGTACGCGCAGACTGCTTTGGACGGCAAAAACTGGGTCATCTTTGCGGGCGCAGCGAGGATGGAGTCGGACGGAACCTCGTACCCAGCGCTGTTCAAGATCTCCGCGGACTCCTCGGATTTTACCACGGGCAAGGGCACTGGTCAGGAAATGTACCTCGACGGATCGAGCGAAGCGCTTAAGCTTCCCAGCGCGTGCGAGGGTGTGACGGATGCGAAGCAGGGTCGCCACACCTCGTTCACGGCGCTGACGAAGCACGGGTCATACGGGTACGCAGGCACTTCGGGTCGAGACGCGAATTGCGATGGTTGCGAGCATCGCTCGGCGTGTGTGGTCATGTTTTCGCTTGATTACAACAGTTTAGACTCCCCGACGAAGGTCATCGTGTTCGAGGGTGGGGACGGGGGCCTGGACGAGAAGGACGTCTGGGCCGCGGCGGTAGAGCCAATCACTGAAATGGGTGCCGACGGTGGGTTCATCTACTTCGCAGTCGGTGACCGCTCGAACTCTGGTTTTGGGAGGATCGTCAAGGTGATGATCGGTGGGACAGATACGACCTCGACGTGCACATCGGGGTGCTTCAAACGCGTGGGTACGTTCGAGGAGAGCGCTTCGTTTGGAGGTATTGTCCACGTTGCCGATCTCAACGGGATTGTGTCCCTCAGTCGGTCGTTCACAAACACGACATACACGAAGTTTTCGACAGCGTCGGTGACCTCCATATCTCCTCAGTTTGTGAGCTCTAATACGTCTGGGACGCTTGTTACGATCCGAGGGACCGGGTTCTACTCTCCCTCGAACGACGAGTCGACCTACAACGTGAGCTGCAGGTTTGGCCACACCTCCACTTTGGACTCGGACTTCCAGGAGGAGGCGTGGAGCGGCGCGATTTTCGTGTCTTCCACGGAGATTCGCTGCACGGTGCCCTCGGCATTGGATTCGATGACTTCTACGAAAACGAACAACCGGCAAACGTACACGGAACTTGAGGTTTCCTTTGACGGGTTCCCCGTCGATGGTGTTCCAACGTCTGGGTCGCTCAACCCTTACTGGGGGAAGAGCATGTGGACTCGTCACGACGCCGTTGTCTTTTACTACGATGAACCAATCATCGCCTCTTTCGAC
>Ga0181573_10000475_pt1 | contig 41793 bp, 26 predicted proteins | sample 101ome_25_FD_148643 | JGI IMG/M metagenome (GOLD analysis project Ga0181573, IMG submission 148643) | Coastal salt marsh microbial communities from the Groves Creek Marsh, Skidaway Island, Georgia - 101409BT metaG (spades assembly) | ecosystem: Environmental > Aquatic > Marine > Intertidal zone...
TCGGAATCGGAATCCGATCATCCGCGCGGGTCGGGTGGTGCCTCGAATCGATCGTGTCCCGCTCGCTCGCGCAACAACGGCGGCAGAGGGCGACGCGCGCTCGGAAATAATAATAAATGCGAAACGCGCGGGTCGAACGCGCGCGCGCGCGATGCGAAGACGCCGACGGTACTCGCGGACGGTACACGACGACCAAGGTACTCGCGGGGACGTTCGATGTCGAGCGGGGAAGCTTCATCGCCGTCGTCGCGTCGTCGTCGTCGGGAGATGTTCATCGGGACGACGACGACGATGCCGGCGGCGGTGCGATGATGATGCGAACGAGTTTTCGATCGTACGACGCGATGACGGGGACGGAGACGTCGTCGGAAACGCTGTGGACGAACGATGTGGACGCGGATGAGGTGTTGGTGGACGAACCGAGGGAAATCGTGGGGTTGGCGTGCGCGTTGGAGCTGTCGAGCGCGACGTGCGCGACGTCGTCGGGCGAGTACGCGACGTGCGAGGTGGACCGCGCGGGAAGGCTGTCGGCGTGCGAGTGCGTCGGGGAGGTTCCCGGTGGGGTCGTGGCGTTCGCGTGGTGCCCCGATGGGGAGGTGTGCGCGACGCTGACGAGGAAAGGGACGGTGATCGTGATGACGAAGGATTTGTACCCGGTCAAGGAGGAGGAGGCGTCGCCCGCGGAGGATGGCGAGTTGTCGGGCGGAACCATCTCTTGGCGGGGGGACGGGCGGTATTTCGCGTGCAGTTCGACGAATGCGAAGAGTGGGGAGACGACGATGCGGGTGTGGCAACGCGAGGATGTGAGCGTGGAGAGCGTGGGGGAGAAGGGCTCGGCGACGAGCGGGGCGACGGCGACGCTCGTCGGCGCCGGTAGGGAAGACGTTCCGTTGGCGTGGCAGCCTCGCGGGGCGTTGATCGCCGCGGCGGCGCGCGCTGATAACGGCGAAGATGTCAACGATAGGATTGTCTTTTACGAGCGCAATGGTTTGAGACGCGGGGATTTCACCCTTCCTGGAAACGACGAGGCGCACGTGACGAGTTTGGCGTGGAGCGCCGATTCCGCCTGTCTCGGCGTCGCCGTGCGTTACGCCAAGACGGGCGAGCGCGCGGTGCAAATTTGGACGAGGTCAAACATGCATTGGTATTTGAAACACGAGACGCGGTACGACGCGAGCGAGGGTAAGGTTCGCATGGAGTGGGATCTCGAGAGCGGGTCGACGCTTCGCGCGTTCACCGAGCGCGGTTTGCTCGAACGATTCAATCTGTTTTGGGAAACCACGGTGAGCGATTGCGGAACCTGCGCCGTGGTGGATGGCGACGCGCTCTTAATCACACCCATGTTTCGGACGCCCGTGCCTCCACCGCTGTGTGCGGCAAAAATTGTCTTTGACGCTCCCGTCGTCGCGGCGGCGTTCAGGCCGCATCGACGCTCCGGCGCCGCCGAGACAATCGCCGCGCTTCTCTCGACGGGAGAGATCGCCACGGCGACGAGCGCGGCGGGCACGGACTGGGAACGCACTGCGGATGCGTTCGCAGATTCAGAAGCCGCGGCGACGTGGTCGCGGTGGAACGACAACGAGGTTCCTTGCGACGACGCGCGCGTCGCCCTCGCGTCTCAACACGGCTCGGACGCGCTCGCCGAACATCTCACCTGGGTTGACGATTCACATCTCGTCCACGTCGTCCGACGCGCGGAAGACGACGTGAGTGAAATCGTGCTCACGTCGATCGACGGACGCGGCGAAACGAGTCGGCGTATCGTTCCCGAAGCCATCGGGGCGTTGACGAGCTCAAACGGGGTGGCGTTTGCGTTGGCGCGCGATTCCTCAAACGCGTACGCCGTGGACGCGAGCGACACCGTCGCTGGTGGTGGCGAAGCCTTTAGCGACGCGCGGATCGTTCGATCCAGTGGCGTTCCATCGGCGGCGTCGGCTGCGAAGATTGTCTCGGCTCGAGGCTTGGATGTGGGCGCTAGATACGTCGCGGAATTGGGCGTCGCTGCGGACGAGCCGGCGGGCGCGCTCGTGACTCTGGACGCCAAGGGAGACCTGCGCATCGGTAACATTGACGTCGCGTCTAGGGTGACGTCTTTCGCCATTCACGTCGCAGCGGGCGATGGATGCGCCGTGACGACGCCGGATGCGAGCGCGGACGTGGCTGCCATCGCGAGAGACCCGTCGCGATGGGGCGCCGACGCGCCATCAGCTCGCGTCGCCTACGTGACGCGGGAGCATCAGCTCTTGGTGGCGGAGGTTGGCGACATCATCGCGAACGGTGCGAAAACGCGCGCCATCGCGCACGTCGCCGAGGATGACGCGCACATCGGTCACTGGTTGGCGGAACGATCGGCGGCGGACGGCGCGCGCATGGGAGACATTACGTTTAGCGATTTGCACCAGCGCATGCGTCGCGCGATGCGACCCGAAGCCGCCAAGACGGCAGCCGACGCGACGACTCGACAAGTCGAAGACGGCGCGCGCATCGTAGCCTGCGCACCGGGTACGACGTCGGTGGTGTTACAAATGCCGAGAGGCAACTTGGAAACCGTGGCGCCCAAGGCGTTGGTGCTTCCAGCCGTGGCGTGCGCATTGCGCGCGGGCAGATACAAGGATGCGTACAAGCTCGCGGCGAAGCAGCGCGTCGATCTCAATTTGATTGTCGACTACGGCTGGCCAAACTTTATCGATGCCGCCGAAGCTTTTGTCAAGGATGTCGACTCTGCCGAGGCTATCATGGAACTTCTCGAGTCGCTGGAGGACAAGGACATTACGGCGCCGGGGAACATTTACGAAGAGCTCGTGCGATTGTACCCACCGGCCGTTGTCGTCAAAACGGACGACACCGGGGGCGCCGCGGTTGCCAAGGTGAAGGTTACGAAGATTGATTCAACGTGTGCGGCGATTAGAAGCGCGATTGAAGCGCACGGTGCGGGTGGTAAATGGGAACTCGCCGTGCTCACGTCGTACGCGTCGGGTGACAATCCAGACTTGGGATCGGCGCTGCGCAGAGTGGCTACTCTGCGCGAGCGCGAGCTCGCCGAGTCCGCCGCGAACGCGCTCAACGTTTCGGCGAGCGCGCGAAAGTTGTCTGACGTCGACGCGGCGGCGGCGCTCAAGCACTTGCTCTATCTCGTGGGAAGCAAGACGCTCTACTCGGGCGCGTTGGGCACGTACGATTTGTCGCTCGCCTACTTGGTGGCGCAGCACGCACAGATGGATCCGGGCGAGTACGTCGCCGAACTCCAAGAGTTGCAAGACATGCGCGAGCACCAGAGGCGCGCAGAGATTGCGAAGCGTCTCGGAAAGTACGAAGCGGCGATTACCGAGCACTTATTGGACGAAGACGTTCAAAGCGCGGGAGCCGTCGCGCTCGATCGCAAGCTCTTCCCGCACGCCCTCGCCGAGGCGGCGAGGTTGGAGCACGCTGACGCGCGAAACGCCCTTTTGCTTAAAAACGCCGAGGCGCTCTCTGGAAATCTTCGGTACGAAGACGCCGCCGTCGCGCGTCTCGCCGCGGGCGACGCCGCCGGCGCGCTCGAGGAGTACAAAGCCGGATTGTCCTGGCAACAAGCGCTCGCGCTCGCCGGAAGACTTGGTCTATCGCCGAACGCGATTCGCGATATCGCCGAAGAGTTGTGCGGCGCGTTATCGCTTACCGACCCGCTCAGTGCCGCGAGAGTCGCCGAGAGGTATCTGCGAGACGTCGACCGCTCTGTCGAGCTGCTCTCGTCCGCCAAGGCGTGGCGTGAAGCGAGCGAGGTCGCGTACCGCAACGAACGTGGTGATTTGATGGAAACCACCATCGCACCCGCGTGCGCGGGCGCCGCCGAAGAACACGTCGAGACGTTTAAAGAAAACAAGGCGCGCGCCGAAAAGTACTCGGCGCGATTACGCGATTTGCAAAAGCATCGCGAGCGCGCGGCGCAGGCGCTCACGTTGGGCGGCGCTGATTGGAACGAGCTCGGCGGTCGTCCAAAGGCTGGTTTTGGCGTCCAAGGTGGCGACGAAGACGACGCCATGAGTGACGTACTCAGTTTAGCTAGCGGTATGAGCGCGTACACCGACCGCACAGGGTTGACGTCCGTCGTGAGCGGCACTAGCGCTGCGTCCACCGTCGGCGGCCGCAAAGCCAAAAAGAGAAAGGATAAAGGCAAGAATAAGAGAAGCAGCCTTCGCGCCGGCTCACCGACCGAGGAGCGCGATTTATCTTTGCACGTCCTCGCCCTCGCGCCTTTGCCGAAGACGCTCGAGGAGATTGGTGAGCTTTTAGAGCTCTTGGTTCTCCTCGGTCACGAATCGGACGCGCGCACGCTTCAACGCGTCGTCGGCGAGTGCGTCGAAACGTACGCCGCCGCGCACGTCGACGCGGAAAAAAGCCTCAAGGAACTCAAGGCTATCGCCAAGGCGCAAGGCGAACCCCTCGAACCATTCGAGCCAAAGGATGCGAATGCGGCGGCGACTGAGTGGAAGTGGTCGCTGTTGCGCGCATCGTAGAAACGTAGAGAATTGATTTTTTTAGTGCAAGAGAACGAAACGAAAAGCGTTGAAAATGTGTGAGATGTAGGTATTTCATAAATCGTTCCCGTCGTCGTCTTCTTCGTCGCGCGAGAGAAAAGCAGGCTCGTGTTGACTCATCGTCGGTTTAGCGAACGGCGTCGACGACGAGTTTACGAGACTTCAACGGAGACCAAGCCCATCGCTTATAGTACACGGCTTGAACAGCCACGAGCGAGAGGGCAAAGATCCACTTCGCCCCCATGAGCTTGCGATCATCCATCTCCGGTTCGGCAGCCCAGGTGAGGAAAGTTGTGACATCCTTGGCCATTTGGGTCTCCGTGGCGGGCGTTCCGTCGTCGTACTCGACGCCGCCATCCACGAGCATCTTCGGCATGGCGATGAACCCTCCCGGGAAGTAGGGGTTATAGTACATCCCATCCGGCACGTCCACCCCCGCCGGCGGCTCCCGGTACCCCAAAAGCAACGAAAACACATAGTTGATCCCATCGTGTCTCGCCTTGGTCATCAAACTCAAGTCTGGCGGGTACGCCCCGTTATTCGCAAACCTCGCCCCTTCCTCGTTCGCATACGGCGGCGGGATCCTATCGCTCAACTTACCCGGTCGCTCAAACATCTCTCCAGTATCGTCCGGTCCGTCCGTCACCTCCACTTCCTCCGCGAGTTCCTTCGCCTCAGCCTCCGTGTACGCGCTCCCGACCAAGTTGCGATAGCATATCTGATTCAACGAGTGACACGCCGCGCACACCTGCGTGTACACCTGATGCCCGCGTCGAATGCTCGCGTGATCGTACGACGCGAACAACCCATCGTGCGGCCACGCGTACTGCGGAAGCGCCAAACCGTGTTCCGCTTCGTCCGCGACCGCGATCGAGGTCGCAGCCGCGAGGCCTAGCGCGCTCGCGCCCGCCCCGGCGAGTTTCCCGCTCGACGCCGCGGACGCCGCGCGGTGCGCCGCACGTCGAAGCGCCGACGCGAACATGATCGACGCGGATTTACCGGGGTCGGATCTCCGCCCTTCGTCGTCACCGACGCGATCTGGCGCCCCGATCGCTCGCTCGATCGTTCGATCGTTCGATCGTTCGATCGTTCGCGTCGTCGCCGTCGTTGGGGTTCTAGTGTATTAAATTTACAGTGTCATTCATTTACCCGCGTCTGACCCTCTAGATAATGAGTCATGAACCGTGATCGTAAGTATTGGTGGCGTCCCATGGTTTTCGGGACGACCCCCCCCGAAAATGGACATTTTAAGGGTCATGACTCGTCGTCGTGGATCATTCACTCGACGCGAATGCGTCCTCTGCATTGCATTCGCGTTCCCGCCCCGATCTCGGTCTCGCGCGCGGCACACCGCGACGGCGACGGCGACGGCGACGATGGACCCGGTCGCGTCGACTGCGGCGGCGGCGAACGACGGCGGCGGCGGCGACGCCGGGATGGACGACCGGCCGACGCACACGCAAGCGATAATCATCGGCACGATCGCGTACTACCTCGGGAAAAAAGCGGACGAGTACCACTCGCACAGGTGGACGGTGTACGTCCGAGGACCGGACGGGGAGGACTTGACGCACGTGCTGGAGAGCGTGACGTTTAAGCTGCACCCGAGCTTCGAGGAGAGCGAGCGAACGCTGGGGGAACCGCCGTTTGAGGTGACGGAGACGGGATGGGGGGAGTTTGACGTCGGGGTGACGCTGACGTTTAAAGAGGACGCTCGAGCGGGTGGCGGTGGGAAGCCGATGACGATCGAGACGACGACGCCGTTGAAATTGTTCCCGAGCGCGGAGGAGATCGCGCGGTACGGTCCGCAGACGACGAAGAAACCGTTGATTAAGGAGCGGTACGAGGAGTTGGTTTTCGTCGGGTGCGAGGATGGGTTTTATAAGAGAATGGCCAAGGCGAGCTCGAGGAAAAAGGCGCCGGCGAGCGAACACGACGGGGCGTGGGCGTCGTTCAAGGATAAGGATGAATTGAAGGCGATTTACGCGGCGAGAAAGGTGACGGAGGAGAGGATTGAGGTGTTGAAACAGCAATTAGAAGTTTTGGAGAGCATCGACGCCAACGCCTAGACGAAGAATTTGTAACAAGAGAGGAAACGAAAACTTTACCGCGTCTTGGAAATTGCGATCGAAGACCGATGCCGCGGTACGACTCGCCCGTTTACCGAACAGCGCCGCGCGCGCGCCGCCGCCCGTTCGCGTTTGCGCATCGATCGCAGCGATTAAAAACTCTCTTCTCCCGACGACGCCGCGCGCGCGACAATGTAAACAACACTCAGTCACGTCACTCTTTGACGACGCACGCGCGGACGACGCGCGCGAGACCGAGCCGCGGTGGACGTCGATAATCATGCGCGCTATCGACGGCGACGTTCGACCACCACCGCGAACGCGTCGAGAGTACCTCGACGCCGTCGTCGACGCCATCGCGCGAAACGCACAAAGCGTGGGAGACGAACCGGCGTCTCGAGCCAACGCGCGCGTGCGACGCCCCGTCGACGTCTACGCCGTCTCTGACGTTCACACGGACGTTCACGCGAACGATGAGTGGATGCGGTCGTACGTCGAGCGCGCGAAGCGACGAAACGCGCGAGACCGGCGGTCGGTGATCGTCGTCGCTGGAGACGTGGCGACAAAGTTGGAAACGGTGAAGAGCACGTTGCGCGCGTTGCGGGGCGCGTTCGACGAAGTGCACTACCTCCCGGCGGGGAATCACGAGTTGTGGTGCGCGGAGAACGAGGCGTGGGCGATGGGAACGAAATACCCGAACGATTCAATCGGCAAACTGTGGAGGTTGATCGACGCGTGCACAGAGTGCGGGGCGTGTTGTTCGCCTCGCAGATTGAGCGAGACTCTGGTAACGACGCCGATTTACGGATGGTACGACGACGACTTTTGTGAAGACGCGCGGAGACGCGGGTCGTACAGCGCGCTGGAAGCAAACTTCGATGCGGCGTGTAAGTGGCCGGTGTGGATCCGGCGTGACCCGGATGCCTCGGCGCGGGATTCGCACTCGGACGGAATCGAAACGTTTATGCGCGACGTCAATCGAATCGCTCGAGACCGGTTCCTCGCGACAGACGCCACCGCCGAAACCACCACCGCACCGCGCGTCGTCATCACCTACTCTCACTTCATCCCGCTCCCACAGCTCTACGACCGAGGAAACCCCGCGCTGAGGCACGTCATGGGCAGCAAACGCGTCGACGCCGACGTTCGCGCGTGGTCCGCATCCGCTTCGTCCGCGAGCGCCGACGCGTCCATCCACGTCTTCGGGCACTCCCACTTAAACGTCGACCGCGTCATACGCGGCGTTCGTTACGTCCAGTGCGCGTTGGGTTACCCCTACGAGCGGTGGTTCGGGGCGAACGAGCCGAAATTAATACATTCCGCGTGACGCGTCCGCTCGCCCGAGTGGCTCTCGCGAACGTTTTCATCCCAAAATCGTAATGTAATCTAATCCTCACACACCGACGGTAGTCAGCCACTCGGTCGATCGCGACGAGCCGAACGATGTCGCCGCGAGAAACCGCGACGCGCGCGCGGTGGCGCCGGCGCTCAAACCGCGGAACCACCGGCGCCGGGGGCGTCGCGGCGCGCGCGCGAATCAGGTTGAAGACGTACATTGGATTCGTGCTCGGCGGCATCCTCATCTTGACGACGCGCGCGACGCTCGCGGACGCAAAGATCGCATCCGGGACGGTGACGCTCGACAGTGAAAACACCGAAGCGATGCTGTCCAAGTTTAGCGTGTCGAAGAACGGGGGGAACGTGAATTTGAAACTGAGCACGGCGAAAACGGGGTGGGAACGCGGTTCGCACGAGTTGGAACTGTTGGTCATGAACGAAGACGAGTACTTTAAATGGAAAGCCATGCTGAAGAAAGGGTCGCTGTGTCGAGACCGAAACGAGTTGTGCTCGAGAAAGAGTAGGATTGATTTGCCGCATCCGTCGGCGACGCACAAGGCGCGTGGATACGAGTTTTTCATCGATCCGGCGAGCGGGGATAGTTATCGGTTGGATTTGGCGACGGGCAACACGACGTGGATGCACCCGCACCAACATCGAGGGGCGACGTCGAAGATTTCGCACCGGGAGACGCGGTTGAACGTCGCGGTGAAAGAGACGAAGACGAGCAAATCGCGGACCAAGGAGTTTGAGTACGGGGTGACGAGTAACTGGTTTGTGGTTTTGAGCGACTGCGCGTTGGAGTTTTATCCAACCAAACCGCCGGCGTTGCACTACGACCTCGAGATGAAGAACGATAGGAAACACCTGCCGCAGGAAATGGTTGGCCTTGGGTTCATCTATGGGCTGGCTTGGACAGGCATGGCGATCGCGTTGGCGGTGTTCGGGGTGTTGGCGTATCAACAATACGAAGTCTCGCGGACGATTCACGCCTTGGTGCTCGTCGTCATCTTCGCGCACTTGTGTCAGCTATCAGCCCTCGGATTTGAGTGGATGCACATCACGGTGTTTTCCATCAACGGTAAAGGCTTGCGATGGCGATACACGTGGTTCGCCGCGGATTTCGCCTCGGACATGCTGCAAGGTTTCAGCGAGTTTCTCGTCGAGTTTGTCCTCCTTTTCCTCGTGTGCGGTTGGACGACGCTCTCGATGACTCTCGGAGGACTCGGGGGTAGCCTTTTCGCGTCGTTAGAATCCGGTGGCGGTGGAGCCGGTCATCAACCTGTGCCGCCGGGCGTGTCGGAACGCCAATCGACGCGATCGATGTTGGCGAGCGTGTTGAAGACGTTCTTCAAGGTGAACGCCGACGATCCCGCCGTAAAGTACAGAATCGACCTCATGGCTGCCGCGTTGCGTTCGCCGGTGAACATGCTGCGACGCGGTGCCGACACCTCGATCGGTGTCTTCCTACTCGTCTTCTTTGCCGGCGTGCATCTCTTGTTGGAGCTCGCGTCGCGACAATACAACGAAGACTTTGAAGTCTTCCATGACCACGATCACTGGCCAGGATTCGCGCTGGTGTTCATGCGCATCGCGTTCGCCATCCTCTTCATCGTCGCGGGTAGCGCGACGTACGCAACAGCCAAACAGCGCGATCCGGCGCTCGCATCTTTCATCCAAAACCTGCTCGTCATCGGCGCCGTGTGGTTGTTGGCGTTTCCCTTTGTCATTTTCACCGCGCAGAGCGTTTCTCTCATTTGGCGACAACGATACGTCGCCGGAGCGTGCGCGTGCCTCCAGTGCGCCGCGCTCTCGGCTCTGGGTGTCTTGGTGCTCGTCGACGGAAGTTTCAAAAAGCTTTCATCCGTGTCCGCCGCCGAAGCGTCCGTCAGCGGCGCGCAGGTGTCGCGACAAAAGCTCGGGCATCGCGGATTTAGAGCCAAAGTTGCCATCGATTAGAGAACGCGAGCGTTCGGGTTGTATTACACTTGAATTAAAACAAAGAATTTTAGCGTTCCATCTCTCGGTAAAAGAAATCTAAACGTGTTTGTCATGATTGTCGTCTCATTGCTCGCCGTGAATCGCGCGCTCGGTGCGATACTTTTCGTCGGCGGCCCATCGCTCGTAATCCGAAGCCAAGCCGCTAATGAAGACGCGTTGCAACACACTGAGCGTCGTACCAAGCACGGCATCCCCGACGCGCTGCGTCAAACTCCGAGGTAACTTTGCAAATGCCCCCGGCGGGTCCACACCGACGCCGATATCCGTCCATCCCATGATGCACGCGCCCTCGCTCTCTTGCTCCGTCGCCCGATCCTCGTCCTCGGCGTACCCCGTCCGCGTCAACGCCGGGCCATCCAAACTCCCATCCCCTTTCGACCTCCACCTAAACGCCGTCGTCCCGTGATTGACAAACATATCGTTGATCCCCAACTCTTCCACGAGCTTCCCTTCCACCCGAGCGCTTACGATTTCAATCAACACGCACGGTCCTCGCAACGCCGCTCGCCACGTCTCGGGTCTCGCCCCTGGCCGCTTCCTATCCTGCGTCTCGTCCCACTCCCTCCCGTGCCAAGTCAACACGCTCTCACCATCCCCGAGACACCGTACCCGGACGTTAATCACCGGCTGCACCTCGAGCGACAAGAACTTCAACCCGGGTATCGTCAGCGTAAACTCTTCGTCTCTCGCTTCGTCCCCCGTCGTTGAACCAACTTTTTCCATCGTCGCTCCGAGCGGGAGCGGCACATCCACGTACTGGCTCACCGGCAACCGCATGTATGCCGATAAGCTCAAATCTTCCTCGTCCGATTCCTTGACCGCCGACCGAACGCGCGTGTGCGCGCGAAGGTTTACGTCAAACGGCTCGCGCGCCTTTGCCAGCCGTCGCGTCTCTTCCTCGTACAACGTCTCATCCGGCGTCGTCGTCGAGGGTGACGACGACGCGTCGCATTCCCCCGCCGTCATCGCCGTCGACGATCGCTCATCCACCGCGACGTCGTCCGACGCCGACGAGCGCGCGCGTCGGCACCGGCGAGCGTCTTCAAACCTTATCAACCCACGATGCGTCTGCGCCCTTCGCACCGCCGCCGCCGGTACCGCGCGTCGGCGCGCGTCGCGCCTCGCGCGCACCGACGCGACGTTTACATTCGTACCGCGTACCCTCAACATGTCGCGCGAGTTTTTAACGCGCGCGGGGCGTCGCGCGTCGGACTGTGACGCAAACAACGTTTCGTTTCTCAGCGCGAATGCGTCACTCAACGACGCCCGACGCGGATGATGCCGGCCGGCGCGCCGGACGGACGGCAGGACCGCGTGCCGACCGACGCGGATGATGCCGACGATACCGGCGGCGGCGACGCGTCCGTCGCGGCGGTGACGTGCGCGATATGTTACGAGGATACGACACCGAACGGTGAGAGCCGAGTGTTCAGAGCGCCTTGTTGTGGAACGCAGTCGACGGCGTCGACGACGCAGTTTTGCGTTCGGTGCATCTCCACGGTGGTCACCATGCGGGGTTCGGGCGTCGGGCCGTGTCCGCGGTGTCGGACGCCGCTGAAAATGGGTGACGATAGCGGGACGTTCGTCGTCGCGCGCGCGGAGCGCGCGTGTCGAGTGTGTCGACAACCGCGCGCGACGATGGATGTCTGCGACGCGTGCGAATACGGCGCGAGACACCGGTTGAGGTACGAGTGCGTGGAGTGCGGACACGTGCAGGTGATCGCGCACCCGATGTGGAGGTATTGCGAACGGCCGGGGAGTGAGACGACGGCGACGTGGGCGTGTCACGGCCGGTGCGGTACGTTTCGGCGTTGGCGAATCGTAGAGGCTGACGTGAGGAGAGTCCCGCCGGAGGACGCGCCGAGGACGTGGGGCGCCGAGGAGGAGTGGTTCGCGAGCGTGCGAGAGGAAATTGCGAGACGACGCGAGGCGGCGAGGCGTCAAGGTGGGAATGGAGGTGGGAGAAGACGCGCGACGCCGAATAGCGAGTGGGTCGCGCGAATCGCGTTCGCGTTGTTTTGGGTCGTCGTCGCGATTCTCGTCGTTATTCTACCCGAAGGAAGTGGTTCACGTTCTTCTTCGTCTTCATCTTCGCTTCGAAGTAGATCTTCGTCTTCTACGTCGTCGTCGTCGTCGTCGTCTTTGTCTTCGAGATCGAGACCGTCGCGTAGCGCTCGCGCGAGCGTCGCGCCGAGGTATGATGATTTCGGCGGCGCGAACGTTTCGCGAACGTAAAAGTGCGCGCGTGTACGCCGTGACGATCGTCTAGAAACGCTTAGTAGTGAATTGTGCCTTTGTGTGATTGTACAACAACAAGAATAGCGAGTCAAATCGGGGCGTTACGAAATGTATTTGCGAACCATTTCTCTCGCTCGCGCGAGATCGACTACGGTGAAATTCTTCGCGCGCGTCGACGCGTCTCGAACCACCCCTTTCGGAATGAGCACGTCGAGCGTCGAGCGCCAACCGGGTTTGACGTCGCGACCTTGGATTTTCGTGCAGACCCAGGGACAGTAATCGTGATGCTCGGCCGAGGGATTGAAACGCGCGGCGCCGGCGGGGACTTCAAACGCGGCGTTTTCATCCGTGGAGACGCGGACGCGCTTCTTTGCGGCGCGCGCCTTTGTCACCGCGGCGACGACGACGGATGCGAATTTGCTCCCATCGAGAGATGATTTCGTCGGTGTTGTTGTCATCGTCTGTTCGTCCGCGGATGAGGGCGTGGTAACCGGTCTCGGGCTTCCAAAGAGGGCCGTGGACGCCGCGGTGGCGCCAAACGGGGACGCGTTCGCGACGGGTGACATCGCGTCCGCTCTTCCACCAGCGATACTCATCGTCAGCTTGGACGCGATGTTTGCCGTCGCGGCGATCCATCGAATCGCCGTCTTCTTAGACTTTGGCGTCTGTTCGTCGTCCTTCTCCTCTGTAGTAGTCTTCTTTTCGTGCGTCACAGGTGAAAACGGCGTCCGCGGTTCCGCAGGCGAAGCCCGATTTTCCGGACTTCCCAACCCGTACGACCCACCGGCGGCGCCGCGAAGCGTGGCAACCGTCGTTTTGGCTCTTTTAGCGCTAGACTTTTGCGCCGAAGTCGGGGCGTGTCTCTTTCTCGTCGCCGCGATGGATGTGAAGCTCCACTCTGGAGCGCGCACGCCGCAGAGCGCGCACGCATACGCCATCTGCGATTTCTTCATCCCCGTGCAATCGTCGATGACGACGGGTTCAGGAGACCAACCGAAGAGCGCCATCTCTGTGGCGTACTCGACGACGGCACGACGCTCGAGCGGGGTGAGATCGTCGTCGTCTGCGTCGTCGTTTGATTCCGCGGCGTGCTCTCTCGCCTCTCTCAATAACGCCTTCACCCGCTCTGAATCTTCCGCACACAAACCTAAACTCGTCAAACTCGGCGAAGGTACCGTAGCATCTAATTCCACGCACACCGGCACGCGCCCACCGCTCTTCGCGATGCCATCCACGCGATTCGCAAAATCAATCCGAGTCGTCGGTTCGTCCTCGCTCGGAAACATCCTCGCCCCGAGCCCACACGTCGTCTCCCTCCACGCGCATCCACGCTCGTGCGTCGACACCAACGCCTCACACATCGCTGTCTCCACCTCCTGCATCGCCGTTTCGTCGTCGCGCAGGCTTTCACATCCTGGGTACGCTAACAAGGCCTCGCACGTCTCGCACCGAAGTAAATCTCTCGCTTCGAGCATCCACCCTCTCGCTGCGCACGTCGGCGCATCGAGCGACGAGGGTTTGTCGAACCACGCCGAGGCGTCGCGAAATGTTTTCAAACGCGCGAAATAGTCGACGCGCGAGAGCGGACGCGCGGGTCTCGCGCCGCCGTCGGCGTCGATTGCGACCGCTGTGGTGAGACTACTCGTGATTGTTGAACGCTTTGACGCGTCGACGCCCGCGGGTTCGTCGGGTTTCGGCGCGTGTTTACCCTCAATCATCGCGTCGGTGAGCGCCTTGACGCGCTCAGGCGTCGCGATGGACATGCCGGAAGCACGCGCGTCGACTTTTGGCGGGGTTACTTTTTGTTTGTTTTTCTTCGTTACACGCGCGTAGACGCATTAAAATGTCATTCAAGCGGACAAATGACGTCGCTATCTCTTAGCCTGCGCCTTGCGCTCGGCGATCCAGGCTTCAATCTTGACGCGAAGATCATCGTTGGTGACGAGCTGGTCGACGGCGAGGGGTTGGCGGGAGAATGGATCCGTCTTGTCACTGAGCAAGTGACGCGTGATGATGCTTCTGTCGCAGGAATGTCCGCTGGGTAAGAGCACGGGATCTCGCATGAGGGTGCTGAGAATGGGATCAAGGAATTCATCCGGAATGTCGCCGAGGTCGGCTTCCTCCTCTTCGTCTTCGGATGCGCGATCGCGGGCATCCTTGGCGAGGGATTCAAACTTTTCGATGACGCGCTCGGATCGAAGACTGAGACTTCTGGCGATGGACGCCGCCTCTACCATGACTTCGTTACGGTACGAACGCCCGTCAGCGGCGATGGAGGCGACGAACACCTTGTCCTTGTCCGCGGTATAAATCTGTACGTACACGTCGGTGATCATGCCGAGGAGCTCCTTTGGTTCCCATCCGTACTTTTCCGGGTTTCTGATTTTGAGTTTGCGGCGCTCTGGACCGGCGAGGAAGAGCAAAAAGTAATTGAGCATCGCCGCGACGCGCTCAACCATTTCTGGTCGAAGGAACGGGTGCGCTATTTCCCGTGACGTGTAAGACATCATGCGGACGTGCACCATGGCGAGGGTGAGGTTGGATCGCAGGTGTCGTCGCGTTTGACGAAACGCCGACTCGCGTTCCTGTCGCTCTTGTTGCGGCCTCGCCGCCCACCCCGCTTGATCCTGCATGTCGTTCTCCGTCTCCCTGACTTCGGGTAACTTTTTCATCGCTTCGTCCAAGAGGTAAATCGCATCGTTGATGAGCATGTTGAGGAACCGAGTGTAGAACTCTGGGTCCTCCTTGGCGAGCGTAATCCATGCGTTTTTATGCGCCTGCACCGACCAGAGGTACTCGCAAAGCTCTCCGATTTGGTAACGAACGTTGAACTTTTCGTAAAACTGGTTCGCCCCACCGGAAAACTCAATGTCAACGTAAAGATAAAGCAAGCTCGGAACGAGGTTTTTCAAACTCACAGGGTTCACCTCAAACAGGCTGAGCAGCTTTTGCGATTGGTAGCCGTCCTCAAACGGAATCCAGTGTCGAAGCACCTCTACGAATTTGCACCTCAGGTATGGGTTCTTGACGAACGACGTGTTCCCCATGAATGTGATGAAAAAGTTCATGATTTCATCGAGCGGCTCTTGCTCGAGGGCGTCGGGCGCGTAGCGCGAGACGTACAACATGAACTCGACTAAATCCTCAACGATGTACTCAGGGAGCGTGGCAAACGCCGCCGGACAAGATTCTGGAAATTGATCCGCCGCAATCTGAGAGAACATGAACCCATTGCCTTTTTCGTACTCACCATTCGTGGCGACGATGCGCATCAGCCACACGGCGACGAGGCGGTAGTATCGGAGAGCTTCGCTAATCAAACGAGGTTCGCGAAGGGCGCAATCAAACAACACGTGACGCACTTGCGATTCCTCCAAGTCGCCCTTCATCTGTTCCAGTCTTCTCTCGAATCGTGCCTGCTCGGGCGATCCTGTAAACTGGTCCCGCATCGCTTCAAAGTCTCGAAGGTTGCTCTGCTGGTCTTGCATATCCCGAGCCCAGTTTGAGAGTTCGACAATGCACTTGACGTATCCTAAATGAAGTGCTCTACCCGTGATGTAAAAGCACTCGCAAATGAAACCCCAATCCTCCTTATCCTCCGTCGTGGGTAGTTTTGCAGCCGCCGCTTCGTCGGCGGTGAACGCGATGCGCGTCTCATCGGCGAGCGCGAGCCTACACGCTCGGCTTCGAACGTACGCGGGACTGATTTTGTCGTACTTGCCAGTCTGCGGATCGATAAACGGAAGCGCCAATCGAAGCGCCACGGCGCTCAGATTGTGCGCGCTGCCGTGCGATGCCAACGACTGCAAGTGCAACTGAAGCTTACCCCGTCCAGCGTTGACGCGAAGAATGGCCTCGAGCCAAGCTAGAACGCCTTCTCGCACCTCGCCACCATGCTTCAACATGACAAACAATATCTGGTACAAACCTTCCGTGAGTCGGTTGGTGCACCCTCGCAACATGGCGTACGATGCCTCGACGTCGCGTTTCGTGCGAGTCTTAAGGTTGCTAAAGTAGCTGTTGATAAACTCAGGCTCACCACTTCCCCAGATATCCGGCAAAACGCTCGGTCTGAAGAACCACCCGAGCGCGCTCTCCGACTCAAACTGCCGTCCGTTAATCGCGTTCAGGTGACTCTTCATCGGAATCCAACGCTTGTGTTTCACGAGCTCCACCGCGAACGCCTTGACGGCAACTAGCTGATACATGATTTTCAAGTGCGAATCAAACTCGCCGAGCGGGCTCATCCCGCGCGTCGCGTTTCGTAATTCGTCAAACACTTTTTCCGATATCGCATCCAATCCTTCGTCTGCGAACCTCTCTGCAAACTTCTCCAGATACCCGTGCGGGATCCCTACACCGCGTCGCATGGCATCCAACAATTTACACGCCCCTCTAGTAGCCGCCGCTTCGCTCTGCGGGAACGTCTCCGCGAGCTCTGGGTGTAACAACATGCCCCCGTACGAGATGCAAAACTCCAAACACTTGCCCAACTCCTCCTTTGTCGCACGCGATAGCGCATCCTCCTTCGCCGCGATCCGTCTGTACTCCTCGTTCGCCCGTCGATACGTCTCCACCGTCCACACGTACGCATCCGTCGCCTCTACGTCCGCGCTCGACGCCGCAGAAGATGAAGACGCCTCGAAGCCTCCGGTCAACCGCGCGAAAAAGACGCGTTCGAGACTCTCGCCCGTCATCCTCGGCGGGAAAACCTCTGGGTTTTCGCTCATAATTTCCGCCGCGAGTTGCGAGAGGTAGAATTTATCTCTCGCATCGTTCGCGTCGAGCGTGCACCTGCGCGCGTCGTCGTCATCGTCGTCATCGTCGTCAGTCGGATTAATCGAAGCAATCCGTCACACGTAAATCGATCCATCCAGCTCTCTTACTTCGCGCACACGCGCCGCGCGCATTCGCATCATTCGCACCTCGTCACGCGAGACACCGTCTCGGACACTCGCGCGTCGTCATCCATCGCGCGACGCGGCGACGACGATAAAGGTTCGTCCGCGTCGAACAATGTCGTTCGCGATGAGTGTTCGTTGCGCAGACTCTTGGATGGACTCTCGCGTCACTCATCCGCTCGAATCGACTCGACGCATCGATGTCGCACCACCGAGCGCCCGCGGGAGTGTCGTCGTTAGCGTTTTCGCGTCGCGGCCTCGCTTCGACGCGTCGCGACAAGATGCGCCGTCGTCGGCATCAAAAAGCGAACCTTCAGAGAACGTTCGCATCCACGCCCGACGACGACGACGACACCGAGCGCCAGACGTCGAGACGCACGATTGTGTTCGCGACCACGAACGCGGGGAAAGCGGCGCGATTGCGCGAACACCTGGACGCCGTCGGGGCGGTCGGGGTCGAGATTGAGACGCTTTCAGAGGACGCGGCTGAGACGCAGAGAGACACAGTGCGAGAGGTGGCGTTGGATAAAGCCCGCGCGGCGGTGGCGACGGCGAGCGTCGCGGGACGCAAACGTCGCGGGGATTTTTGCGTCGTCGCGCACGATTGCGGGTTAGTCGTCCGGGCGTTGAATGGGTTTCCGGGGCCTTACACGAAGGATTTTAATTTTAAAGTCGGCGGCGTCGGTTTGCTTCGGTTGCTCACGGATGAAGCGTCGGATCGAGCGGCGAGCTGGGACGAGACGTTGGTGTGCGTAGACGGGACGACGGGCGAGGAGGTTGTGTTTTCGAGAGAGTTTGTGTACGACGGTGAGGTGGCGAGGGAGATGCCGAAGAAGTGGACGCGCTGGGGCGACGCTCCGGAGAGGTCCGTCGGTTCGGTTTACGTTCCGAGGGAGTTTGGTTTTCGCGAGCCGCTCGCGGATGTTTCAGAAGAGGACTATCAGAGGTTTAGGCGCGAGTCCCCGAGCGTGTGGAACGAGTTTGCAGATTTCGTCGCGAAAGAGGGGTGGTGAATGCGTCGTGCGGTTTTCATTATTTCATTTATGGATTGTGTGTTCTTCTATACGAGGCGGGCGCAGGAAGTGACTGTTCGGCTCCCGGTTGTTAAAACTGGTTCTGTTGCGCGCATCGAATCCACACAACGCGACGCGTGGGCGGCATGAAGCCGCCGGTGAGGGTGGGTGTGAACATTTCACATGATCGAAGCGTGACGTCTTCGCCGCGCGGGCCGCTGTCCCGAAACCGTTCGGCGTCGATATCGAGCGATAGCGCCGAGTCTGACGTTTCGGACCCCGAAGAGTCTCGGTCGCTTCGAAGGTGTGTTTTCCGACTACGAACGAGCGAAAACGAGACGAAAGAAATTGTTAAATACCTGCCGAGACTGGATGTGGTGTTAAAGCGCAAGAATGGGCAGGAAACGTTCGTCGTCGCTCGCGCGTCGACGCGAGAGGAGAAGCATTTCTGCGCCGCAGCGCAAAAATATCAAATGTATCTTCTTCACTCGCGCAACGCATCCGTGGATACCGGTGATTTCGACGCACAGGGAGGAAGCTCGTCTAAATTGAACAACGACGTGGAAAGTGTCGCTGACGACGACGTCGACGGCGAGGCAGTTTACCACTTTGTCGCGCGCGACGAGCCGATCCTTACGAAGTTTTTCGGAGTCATGAGATGGTCGCCCGTTGAAACCAGTGCGCTGGCGCGACGATTCGGTGTCGACTCGCGAGACTCCGCGGGCGACTTTATCGTTGACCGCTTTTTCGCGACGGGAGCTGCGAACGAAATAGCGGCAGAACCGAACGGACCGGAGTTTGTTCGACGTTTGATGGCGGACAGCCTTCGCGAGGTGTGTTTGAAAGGGGAGACGAAGAGACACTCCGGAGATATTCCGATTCTAAGCGCCGTCCCAGTGCACGGTCGACGAGGTGACTGTCGACGCTGTGAATTCGACGACGCGTGTGAAGAGATGTCGATCGATTCGCGCGAGCGTCGAGTGAGCGAAAAATATTTTCGTCTGAGCTGGTTGCCGCTGTGCGATCCCGCCGCGCCCTCGGCGAAATCGTGGAGACGTTTCAAACGCGTCGACGGTCACGCTTCGATGCACTCCACCAATGATGGCGTCGGTAGTAACGAAGATGACGACGATGAACTCGTCGTGGACTTTACACCGTTCGCTCGTCAAACGAGCGTAGACGCCTCGGATCAATCTCAGAGGTTAAAGGCGGCTTTCGGCATCGCTCGGGCATGCGGCGTCACGCTTGGTGAAGACGACATCGACGTCGCCGTATCCTTGCTCGATGCGGTGACGTGCGCGCTTCGGAACGATAGCGGTTATCCGTCGGATCGGCTGTTGTACGACCGTAGTCAGGATTGGTGCACGGACGAATTCATTGACGGCATGAACTTCGTGAGAGGCACCGCCACGGCGAGACATTTGGCGACGACGCTCGCGTCTTCGAATCTAGAAGACATTCTCTCGCGTGTGCACCGATCCATGGACGTGCAAAGCGTCAACGTCTGCGTCGTCATCGCTCGATTCGACACGATGTCAGAGCTGTCGAACCTGATTGCCATGGCCGGATCTCAGGGACTCTTTCCGGATGGTGGCTTGTTCAAGACGCTCGCGCAAAATCAAACGCTCTTCGCCGCACGGTTCGTCCGTCGTGAGTTCCGCGTGCGACCGTCAAAACCAGCAGACATCCAAGCGCTCGTCGACATGGAAACCGATTCGTGGCGAGAGACGCCCGAGATGCGAACGCCTGCGACTGTGGTGAGAGAGCGCGTCGAGAATAACGCAGCGATGAATTTTGTCGTCGAGGACATTGCCACAAACGCAGTGCGCGGCGTCATGTACACGCAGTACATCGAAGACGTCGAGGCGCCCTTGAACACGATTTGGGAATTTAAGGAATCCATCCGCAAACCCGTCGGCGCGACGAACGTCGTGCAGTTGCTCGACGTCTTTGCCGATCAGGAGTACAGCGCCAAGTCGACGAGCGCGTCGATTTCCGTCGGCCAAGAGCTGCGAAATTTCGTCTTGACATACGCCGAGCATTCGAACGTTTCGTACGCGTGCGCCGTGACGCGCACGCGTGGATATCGCAAGACACAGTCAGAACAACCGTCGCTTTCATACGACGATTACGTTTACGGACCGACGCTCGACCGAGGTGTATACTTTCACACTTCAGCCGGAGCCGAAATCATGCAAATTGTGCGCCCGTGGCGCGCGCGTGATCACGAAAATGCGGGCAACGGCGTTTTGATTCGGTACGACGTGCGAGAGTACGCATTTGCACGAGCGGCGCGCAAAGGACGCCATCGACGGATGGAGAGTCGGCGACCGAGCGATCCCACTCGACTTCGCGAGAATGGCGAATATGTTTCCCCGCTCGAGGCATGTGCATGGGAGGCTCGCGCGCAAGCCTTCCCCGTCGACTGAGGAATTCAGAGGAAATGTACACCTAAAGCATGTCCCAATGTAGTATTAACCGTCTTTGAATCGAACGCGCGAGCACGTCAAACGAAAGGGAACAACTTCTACAGTATCAAACATTACATTTTTATATTCGTCGCGCTCCAACATCTGAAAACCACAGTTCTCTTCCAAAGCGAGCGCCCGACACCGAAACACCTCTACATCTCCCCGCACTCCTCAATCACACACGGGAGTTTCGGCTTATTCCCACCCCCTGTGGCTACGTTTTCAATCTTCCGAATGACCAACATTCCGTCGCCGAGCACCCGTCCAAACACGACGTGTTTATCGTCCAACCACTCCGTCTTGGCGCACGTCACGAAAAACTGACACCCATTCGTGTTCGCCCCACTATTGGCGCTGCTCAGCAACCCCGGCCCGGTGTGTCGCCCCACGAACGCCTCGTCGTCAAACTTACTCCCGTAAATCGACACGCACCCGGTACCGTCTCCGTTCACGAAGTCCCCACCCTGAATCATAAAATCCTTTATCACCCGGTGAAACCCACACCCTTTATACCCGCGCGGCGCCCCTTCCCGCGTCCGAAACTCCCCCGTACACATTTGCCGAAAATTCTCCGCCGTTCTCGGCGCGACGTCGGCGAAGAGTTCAAACTTCACCCGTCCAACCTGCGCGCCACCGATGGAGACGTCAAAGAAAACAATCGGATTCGTCGGCGTCGGCGCGCGGTCATGCCACGTCGTCGGCATCGGAAACCTCTGCGCACGGATGGGAAAAAATGTCGCGCGCGTGAATCCGCGAGCGCTTCGTCGATGCGCGCGTCGCGCGGCGACGTGTGCGGGCGGATCGCGTCCGTGTGGACGTCTCGTGTGAAAAGACCTCGATTTTCACGAACGATCCGCACACTTCCACTCGCGTTCACTTCGACGCCTCGGACCGGACCCTCTTCACGTTCTCACGGAGAGACCCCCCACCGCCTCGAACGCGCGAACACACGAAACCCCTTTTCGCTTGCTGAGATATATGGCCGACGATCTCGTCTTTGGTGCGTCGCGAGGCGAACGAGTTGGCGCCGACAGATCCTCGAATGAGTGGATTCGAAACGAAACGATTCGATCCCGTTCGACGGATGTTACGCCGGGTTTACGCGTCGCAGACGACGCGCGGGCGGAGAAATGAACGACGCGTATCGTTTTGTATTTACGCGTACAGGCGACTGACGATGGGTTTGTGCGTACGCGACGACGACGACGACGACTACAGCGAACGATCCTTTTGCAAACGAAGCTCTTGACTTTGGCGACGACGACAAAGCCGAGAAAAAGAAGAAGAAGGAAACCGCCGATTCGGTTCAAGACAACTACATTCACATTCGCGTGCAGCAGCGTAACGGGCGGAAGAATTGGACCACCGTGCAGGTGCGTTGATTGCCGCGTTTCGTTTCGTTTTGTTTTGATTTCCCGAGACGTGTACGAGGTGACTGACGAAACGTTTACTCGCGTCGCTTGTTTTTTGAACGGTTTTAGGGTATCAATCCGAAGATCAACAAGAAGATCATTCTTAAGGAATGCAAAAAGAAGTTTAACTGCAACGGCTGCATCATCGAAGATCCGGAGCACGGCGATATTGTTCAGCTTCAAGGAGACCAGCGCAAGCTTATGGCACAGTTTCTCGCCGAAGAAAAAATTGCGAAAAAGGCGCTCATCAAGGTTCACGGTGCCATTTGAGTCTGTGACTCGCGAAGGAAACGAATCGCGTCGTTGTTAACACGCGCGATAGATTACACTTACACATACGGGCGATTCGCTCGGTTTTTTCACTGTTTACGCCGCTAGCGCGCGACTCACATACACGTTCACGCTGAGAGGTTTTGTTAAGTTTGGTTTCGACGGCGAAAGCGTCGACGACGTTCGTCGCCTCGCGCGACGCAACGTCGGAAAATTAATCTTAGCTTTCTCTTAGATTTGAATTGAAATGATTAGCGGCTAGTAGTTCAACTTGAAACGAAATGTTTTCACTGAAGACAAAAGACGAGACAAAGGAAACGCCCAAAACATCCTCTGCGTTTACGGTTTTTCCTCCGCCTCTTGATCACTCTCGACATCCTCTTCGTTCTCGGCGCTGTCCTCGTTCTCACTCTCACTCTCACTCTCACTCTCACCGTCAACCTCCGCCGCGGTAGCTTTTCCTTTGCCACTGCGCGGCTTCCACGCCCTCGCCCTCACCTCCTTCGCGCTCGCCACCCGTCTTCGCTCTCCCGAGTTCCCACCGATCGGTCCGGTCACAACCACGTTCCTATACGTCTCCCCACTCGCCGTCATTTTCAAAATCTTAAACGTCAACAAATCCCCGACGATTGGCGCCCCGACATCGCTTCCGCTTCCTCCTCCGTTTTCCAACGCGTCTCTCAACGCCTTCTCCGCCGTCCTCGGTTCGCCCTTCCCCCGATACGCCCTCGCCGGCAAAAACGCGATCAACCCCGCGATGCCGACCGCGTACCCCCCATTCACCGCGTTTAAAATCCTCCCCCGCACCGCTTTCCCCGCGTCTCGCGCTTCGAGGAGCTCCCTCCACGCCCGCTCTTTCCTCTTTGAAGCCGCGAGCCCTTTAACCTCGAGGTCGAGTTCGCGCAGCGGGTTGTTCATCCACGTCACCCTCGCCTCGACCACGTCCCCGACCGCGACGTTTTCGTGGAGTTCATCCAATCGGTACGTCGTCGGCGCGCGCAGTCCCGTCGTGGCGTGCGCGACGCCGTTTCGGCGGTCCACGGCGACGATTCGCGTGCTGATGACTTTGCCCTGAATGTCAGTCGCGAGCGCGTTCATCGGAATCTCACGCCGCCCGTCGCCGTCGCGACCGCCCGGCGAGGACGTCGACGCGGTCGAGGACGTCGACGCGAACGCGCGCGCGGTGACGCCAACGGTGGTCCCACCGCGGCGGCGCGCGATGGACGCCACCGCGGTGCGTAACATGTTTCGGTCGGTTCGTTCGTTCTCGCGCGCGTTTGTGAAGTGACTGAATCAATCGCGAATGGATTACGTCGTTCGTCACACGACGACGCGCGTCCTCGCCCGCCTCTCGCCCGGGTCGGGGCGATAAGAGCGACGTTCGAATCGCCAGGGTTTTTTCTCCGTCTCTCCGTCTCTCGCGAAACGCGCGCGATGTCGACGGGTTGGATTGTTGAACGAGGCTCCATCGTGGTCGCGTCGACCTCGACGTCTTCGTGTCGCCCTCGTCGACGTTCGTCCGCGCGCTTTAACGGCAGAGGAAGGAACGACGCATCGCGTTCGGTGGTGCTGGCGCGCGCCGAGGGTAAACCCGCGGTGGACGACGGGTCGTCGTCGCGTTCGATGGATGAGATTTGGGCGGCGGCGCATCCAAAATATTTACAAAAGAACGCGGCGGAGGAGGCGTTTTGCGAGGACATCGATCGCGCGGATGACGAGGCGAGGCGAAGGGAGGCTTTGCAGATTGGTGTGGACGGGGGCGAGGCGTCGGAGTCGTCTTCCTCGTCGTCTTTGGCGTCGAGCGGTGGGGATTCCGTGTGGGAGGCGATTCGCGAGGAGGCTCGGAGAGACGCCGCGGAAGAGCCGATGCTTTCGAGTTACCTGTACGCCACCATTCTCAGTCACGCGTCGTTGGAGCAGAGCTTGATTTTTGTCTTGGCCAACAAGTTGGCGGATAGCACGCTTTTGCCGACGCAACTGATGGAGATTTTTAGCGACGTGCTCGTGGAGGATAAGAGCGAAGCCGGAACGACGTTTCGGGAGGCTTTGCGCGAGGATATCGCTGCGTTTAAGGAACGTGATCCGGCGTGCGTGGGATACTCGCACGCGTTGTTGCTGTTTAAAGGGTTTCACGCGCTCGAGGCGCATCGAATTCAGCACGCGCTTTGGAACCGAGGGCAAGATTTGATGGCGCTCGCGCTGCAGAGCAGAATTTCTGCAGTGTTTTCGTTGGACATTCATCCGGCGGCGCGTTTGGGCAAGGGTATTCTCATCGATCACGGCACGGGCGTCGTCATCGGAGAGACTTGCGTCATCGGTGACCACGTGAGCATTTTACAAGGCGTCACGCTCGGGGGTACGGGTAAGGTGAACGGCGATCGTCATCCAAAGATTGGTTCGCACGTCTTAATCGGAGCGCACAGCACCGTGCTCGGCAACATTCAGGTTGGCGCCGGATCGATGATTTCCGCCGGCTCGCTCGTGCTTAAGCCTGTGGAACCGCACACCATGGTTGCGGGGTCTCCGGCCAAGGTGATCGGAAAGGTGCGCGATACAAAGCCGGCGCTTCTCATGGATCATCACATCACGCCGGTGGCGCCGACGTTCTGCGATGACTTGGAGGAAGCTGTGCGTCGCCAGGTGGATGCCGAAAACGAAAAATGGCGCAATCTCAGCGCGGAAAAAATTAAAACGCACGTCATTTCCGCGGATGAGAAGCGTAGACGCAGACGCGATGGGAACTGATGTTCCTCAGAGAGGCGGGAGGGGACACGGCAAATGTAAAAGTAGAAAGAAAAAGAATCGTCTCACGATTGCAAGCTGCACTATTTTAATTGTACCGTAAGTAATCACTGAATTTATCTCCTTGCGCCGTCATCCGTTCGCGAACGCACACACTTCGCGTGACCCGCGTGTTGACTAATCGAACGGATCGATGCGAGGATCGTGCTCCGTAGCGAGCGCCATTCCCGTGCAAAGGCACGACGTACACATCACCTTGGCCGTGCCGCTGCAAGTCGGGCAAATGCATCGAGACTTGGTCGTCGGATCAATCAACCGACCCGGACGCTCACTCACCGAGCACTCGGCGCACTGCAAATAACCCGTCCCCTTGCAATACATGCAAATCTTCTTGCGTTGCTCCTTGACGTTTTGAATCTCGATTACGAAAAACGCGGAAATGGCTCCCACCGCTCCACCCGTGAAGGATGCGACAATCGGATCAACCTGGGCCAACTGCGCCGGAAGGTGCACGCTATCTATGAACTCTGCGTACGACGTACCCCCGAGCCCGAGTTTCACCTCAGCTATCGGCGCAATCAACCCGCCGAAGAGCAACAACAAACCGACGGCGGCGCCCCAATAGATGCGATAATCCTTCACGCTATCCTCCGTGAGCACCGGAAACCCTGGAATCACAGACTCAAACTCCCGCGGCGGCTGTACGTCCTCATCATCGAGTCCAATCGTCTTCACCCGCTGCTGCACCCGCAACCTCCGCAATTCTTCCATGAGAAGAAACACTCGCTGCCGACGGCTTTCGATATTCTGCGCGATCTCCCCAGCTTGCATATCCGCGAAATCAATCACCGAATTCCGCCCTTCGATGATGCAAAAGTTTTCCGGAAGCGCCGTAGATTCTGTCACCGGCGCCGACGCCACCGCATTCTCCGCTGTCGACGATTCCCCCGCATCGCCCTCCGTCGCCGCGACGCGAGCCGCTCTCTTCGCCGGCGTCGCGCCGCGGTTGATTCTCACCCGTCGCACCGTCGTCACCGCCGTCCGTTCACACGCGCGAACCCGCGTGGACGAAGAAGCACGCATCGTCAACATTTTCAGCCGTCGTCCGACGCGCGCACCACACCGTTCGTTCGTCCGTTATCACCCGGTCGTTCGAGCAAAGCGCTTTTTACCCTTATCCAAATCCTAAATTCTTTGTCGATTCTCACCCGTCGACACGAATCGAACGCCACGAAATGAAGCGCGTGCGGTGCGCGATCGTCCACGCGTACCTCTCGCGCTCGACTGCGGTTCGCGTCGTCGACCGTCGACCGCGCGCGCGCGTGTGTCGCGACGGACGCGCACGAAGTTTGAGGTGTGTGTTTTAAATTTACATTGGTGGTGGTATGATTACAACGTCCGAAGGTTGGACGCGTCGGACGACGCTTCGTGGGCGACGAGGGCGGCGCTCTTCCTGCGCCTCGGATTTCTCGGCGCCGCGGCCTCGGCTTCGAGCTGGTTGTCGATCATCGCGTCGAAGGCGTCGGCGACGAGCCACGCTCGAGAGCTTTCGCCCTCGAGGGCGACGAGCGCTTCGGCGACGCACTCGGCGGTGCTCAGACATCCCGGGGCGGGTTGTTTGCGAATGCGGTAGTTGCTCTCGCCGCGTTTGGGTGAAATTTTGTACTTTTTGAGCTCGGCGAGCCAAGGGATTCGGTAGTACATCCCTTTCGCGCGGTGCCAGGTGGAATCTAATACGATCAACGCGTCCAACTGCGTCGTCGGCGTCGGCGGCGCGTCGTCGGCGGCGTCGGCGGCGTAACTCCCCTCATCCCGCGCCACCGCAATCTCGGCGAGATCCACCGCGTCATCGTCCGGCCATAACAGTCCCATTCTCGCCATCTCCTCCTCCCCAGGTCGCCTCGGCCCGGGTCCAAACTTGACGTCGTACCACTCCACGTCGCAGTTTTCCAACGCCAAGTCGCACACCGCCGCGCTTCCCAACGCCCTAAAAAACTCGTGTCGGTCCTGTAAAATCCACACCCGCGTTTTGTTCTGAATCTTCCCGCTCGCCCCGAGCGTTTTCTTCACCGCGTCGCACACGCACGTCGCGACGGCGCGTCGGCAGTGCGCGCACGTGCGTCGCTGCGGGCGAATCGTCGCGGCATCTTGTGCCCTTTTTCGCGCCTCGTACGCCTGAACCGCCGCCGATTTACCGCCACGGGGCGCCACCGAGGCCGATGAAGACGCCGATGAAGACGCCGCCGACGGTCGCATCGCGCGCGCCGCGGTCGTCGTCGGCTCGGCGTCGTCTGTCGTCGCGAGGGAGAGGCCCTCGTCTCCAAAAAGCGCACCGTGGGAGTACTATGTCACTCTTAGAGCTATATAGACCAAATAACGCATTACATTCCAAGTACCAGACCCTCTTTAGATGGCTTACGAGACCACAATATACGTGTTGAGTGACGCGACAGCGACGGATCGAGCGAAACCGGATCGCGCGGACGCCGGCCCGCGCGCGCACACCGGCGCGCGACGCCCGTTCGTCGCCCGAAAACGACGCGCGCGCATCGCATCGCATCCGATCTCGCTTCGCGTCGTCCTCGCTCGTTCGCCCGCAAACGACGCGCGCGGTGAGAGGAAGAGACGACGTCAGTCACGATGGCGGCGCGCGCGACGCCTGACGTCGGCGTCGCTTTAAACGGCGGATACCGCGCGCGATGGGCGTCGAGACGACGAGGAGACGACGCGGGAGGACGGCTGGGGATGCGCGCGCGACGACGAACGCACCGCGCGGTGGCGGGGACGGAGGAAGACGCCGGACGAACGACGATGATGACGACGGAGGACGCGGCGAGCGGAGGACGCGCGCGCGCGAACGAAGCGGCGAAAACGATCGAAGCGAGCGGGGAAACGACGGCGGATAGACTCAAGGCTTTGATTGTTATCGCTAAAAAGGCGTCGTCGTCGTCAATGTTGGAGGAATCGAAGCGGACGCCGAAGACTCGGGTGATGGGGTGCGCTTCGGCGAGTTGGATCGAGGCGCGCGTCGACGCGACGAGCGGACGCGTGTACGCGGCGTGCGCGAGCGAGAGCGACGTTACCCGTGGGTTCGGGGAGGTGTTGTGCGGGGTATTGTCCGAGTGCACGGCGGAGGAGGCTTTGGGGATCGGGAGCGAGTTTGTCGATGCCATGGAGATTGGCGCGGGGAGTAAGACTGAAAAGTCGCGCGCTAACGGGTTTAAGAATATGTTGGAGACGGCGAAGAAACAGATTCGAGCGGCGATGAACGGAGACGCCGCAGGCGGGAACGACGACCCGTTCCCGAGCCTCATCGTGAGCGCGAACGAAGTTCGGGCGAGAGGATCTTTCGCGGCGTCGCAGGCGACGTATTTGGAACCGGATGAGGCCAAGGTGAGCGCGCTGGTGCGAATGCTCGAGGAGAAGAAGATTGGCATCGTGGCGCACTTCTACATGGATCCAGAGGTGCAAGGGATTCTCATGGCGGCCAAGGCATCGTACCCGCACATCGCCATCAGCGATTCGCTCGTCATGGCGGATCTCGCGGTTAAGATGGTTGAGGACGGGTGCGAGACGATAGGCGTTCTCGGCGTGGATTTCATGTCTGAAAACGTCCGCGCCATTGTCGACGAAGCGGGACACACAGAGGCCAAGGTGTACCGCATGGCGGCGGAGGACATCGGATGTTCCCTTGCCGAGGCTGCGCAAAGCGTGAGCTACGACAAGTACCTCGAAGAGGCGAGCAAGACGAAGAATGCCGTGCACGTCATTTACATCAACACCGGACTCGACACCAAGGCGGCGGCGAACGCGAAGATCCCCACCATTACGTGCACGTCTTCCAACGTTGTCGCCACCGTGTTGCAAGCCGCGGCGCAAATCCCAGACGTGTGCGTGTACTACGGACCGGATACGTACATGGGTGGCAACCTCGCCGAGTTGTTGCAACGCATGACGACTTGGGACGAGGAGGAAATCAAGGCGCTTCATCCGGCGCACGATAGAGAAACGATCAAGTCTCTCTTGCCGCGATTAAAGTACTTTGACAACGGCACGTGCATGGTGCACGACATGTTCGGCAAGGATGTGTGCGACACCGTTCGAGCGTACTACGGCGACGCGTACCAGACGGCGCACTTTGAAGTGCCAGGTGAAATGTTCAAGCTCGCCATGGAGGCGAAGGATCGAGGCTTGGGCGTCGTCGGCTCGACGCAAAACATTTTGGACTACACGTGCGCGCGCGTGGACGAGGCTGTTGAACGCGCGTTGCCGCAAGGAGAGAGGTTACGTTTCGTCCTCGGCACCGAGACGGGCATGGTGACGAGCATTGTGCGCGCTGTGCAGAGCCGGCTTCGAGCGGCGCGCGACGCGGGCGTACACGACGTCGTGGCCGAAATCGTGTTTCCAGTCTCATCCGACGCCATCACGGCAACGGGCGAGACGGACATGCCCGTGGTCCCGGGTGTCGTCGCCGGCGAGGGTTGCTCTCTCGAGGGTGGATGCGCTTCGTGCCCGTACATGAAGATGAACTCGTACGACGCCCTCATCAAAATGTGCGAGCGCGTCGGCACGCAAGCCGGGGAAGCCATGCTCGCCGCGCAAGAGCCGCGCAAGTACGAGAGCGAGACGGGCGAGGGGCCGTCTATCGCTGCGCAAGGGTGCGTTCCAATCTTGCACATGCGCCACTTCCAAAAGAACAAGGTGTTCTCGGACACCCTGGTTGAGGACATCAAAACGCGTTGAACCAACCACCACTAGTAGACAACACAACACGCACGCCCGCGCGAACGCGACAAATATTCATCAATTTACGTTTGAAAGAGAGAAAGGGGTTTTTAAATACAAAAAACGTGCTTTAACTCATCAATCCACCCCGGCGACGCCTCGCGTAATGGGATCCTTGGCGACGCTCAACAATTCCATGTCGAGCGTAACCGTCGCGTTGGCCGGAATCTCCATGACTTCATTCGGACCGTACGCGTACTCGGGCGGGACGATCATTCTGCGCACCGTGCCAACACCCATACCTTTGATGCCTTCGTTGAACGCCTTGATAAAAGGTCCGCCTGGCTTACCCGCGGGTTGTCCGACGGTGAACCCGATCGGGTTTCCGCCCGTCACGCCGGCGCCCTGACGCGAAGTTCCGACGGTGATCGATCTAAACTTCAAATCGTAATGCACCGCGACTCTCGCCCCGTTTGGCACCCCACCGGTCGCGCCGCTCGCGCCCTTCAAATCGTAATACAAAATCGGCGGGTTCGTTCCCGGAATCTGTTTCGCAAAGCGAAGCGCCGCGCCAGCGATTTTTATTCGTCAGTCACAGTCTGTTCAGAGCGTGCGCGCAGTGCCGTCGTTCTTCTTCAACGCCGTCGAACGTCCTGACACCGCAAACGAACGGTGATGACGACACCATCTCAAATAAAATGCCAACATTTCACTAAATCCCTAGACGTAAACACACAGACGCGAAAGAAAACGCAGACGCTTGTTTTGGATATCCATCCACTCACCGGCACAAAGTTTTCGATCGGAATCCCACCCGTCGGTCCACCACTCAACCGCGCCTCGGCGCCTCGCGGTGTCACCATCGATACCGCCGCGATCGTCATCGCCGCGCGTCGACCGAACGACGACGACTCGCGCGTCGGGACGACGTCAACGGCGTCGTTGTTATCCAGCGTCGTTGCTGAGTCACCATCGCTCAACGCCTTTGTCGTCGTCGTCGCGTGTCGTCGAACACGCGCGAGCTTCGAGGACGGGCGACGAAACGCGACGCGCGTCGTCGGTGTCGTCGTCGGTGTCGTCGTGAGCGCGGCGTGCATCGCGGTGATTCGTTGGTTCGTTTGATCGTGCGAGGCACGGTGTGTGGAAGGAAGTTGGTTTCCAAATTAAGAATTTCGTCAGTCGCACGCGCGCGCGCGCGGTTCGTTCGAGAAGAGACGGAACATTCGCGCGAGGCGGCGTCGACTCGGGAGAGACGAGACGCATCGATCGCACGCGGGGCGCGGGGAAGGAAGAAAGGCTCGGCGACTCTTGTGACCAAATTTAGAAACCAAGTTTAGAAACGAACCGACGAATGGGTTTGGACGGCGGAACCATCGCATCGCGGACAGATATCCTCCGCGGATCGTCGTGGGACGTCGCGAACGCATCGCAAGGACGCGGGGCCAAGGCGTCGAGCCGGGGCGGGGCGATCGGGGCATCGTACGTACACAAAGGGGAGCGCTTGGAGAGCGGCGACGCGCGCGCGTCTCGAAGCGCGGCGTGCGCGTTGACGGGTGAGACTTTGTCGGATGACGTCGTCGCGTGCGAGCTCGGTGCGTTGTATAACAAGACGGCGATGTTGGAGTTTGTTCTCGCGCGACAAGGGCGGTTCACGTCGGCGGAGGCGACGTATCGGTATGCGAATTTGAAGTCTGGACATGACGAGGCGACGAGGCACTTGAAGTCGTCGCGCGACTTTATGGATGTGAAGCTGACGCGCGCGAGCGAAGGCGATGGGAGGTTTGAGTGTCCAATCAGAGGTATCAAAGCGGGTGGGAAGTCGAGGGTGGATTTCGTGGCGATGCGTCCGTGTGGGTGCGTGTTGAGCGCCGCGGCAGCGAAACTGGGGGGCGAGACGTGCGCTGTTTGCAACGCAGAGACGACTGGGAAACCGCAACCGATTTTACCAGAGGACGAGGAAACGATTAGAGAGTTGAGAGAAAATTTGGAACAGCGACAAGAGGCAGATGCGAGCAAGGAAGAGGCGAAGAGATTGCGAAAGAAGAATCGCCGGAAACTCGATCGATGGGCGGCGGATGAAGAATCGCGGCGGGTGAAGAAAATCGTAACGGCGGAGGTCGCGGGCGAAGACGTGGGCGAGACGAGCGGTTGAGAGGTGATGCGTGTACTACCAGAATTAGGAGAGTCATGTTGTAATACTACCGTACTAGAGTACTAACACGACAACGAATGATGTAACAACTACTGATAGCAGATCTCAAAGGGCTCAGGTTCATCGCCGCCGTCGTCCCGAATGCGCTTGTTCGGATTCAATGGTCTCTCCGAACCGAGTTCTTCTATGGAGAGCGAGCTGCTCGCCTTGTTGATTTGCCCGCGCTCTCTGCGAAGCTTTCGACGCAGTTCATCGTAGCGTGCGTGATCAGACTTGCTGACGGAAGGCTGGACCTTTGTAAAGGCTTCCTCGAAATGCGACATGGTAACCATTGGCGTCGAGTCAATTGACATCGATTTGAGCGCCGCAACGCACGCCTCGCGCACAAGCGACGCCAAGTCAGCACCGCTGAATCCTTCGCACGCGCCACTGAGCGCAATTTGATCGACGCGAACGTCCGAGGCGATCGGGGTCTTTCGTGTGAGCGTCCTGAGAATCGCGGCGCGTCCGTCTGGCGGAGGCAGAGGCACGTACAACAGCTTGTCGAGACGCCCTGGACGAAGCATAGCTGGGTCAATCATGTCCGGTCTGTTCGTTGCGGCGATCAAAAACGTGGCGTTTCTCGCCTCCAAGCCATCCATCTCTGTGAGAAGCTGGTTGACAACGCGTTCAGCCGACGTATTGTCGCCGCCGCTGCCTCTGCGAGGCGCTAAAGAGTCCATCTCGTCAAAGAAGAGCACGCACGGACTCGCTGCACGAGCGCGTTGGAACAGCGTCCGCACAGCGCGCTCGCTCTCACCGACGTATTTGTTCAGCAACTCGGGTCCCTTGATTGAGATGAAGTTGGCCATCGCCTCGTTCGCCGTAGCCTTGGCCACGAGCGTCTTACCGCAACCGGGCGGACCGTACAGGAGAACGCCAGTGGAAATGTTGAGACCCATGGCTTGGAATCGTTCGGGGTGCGCGATCGGCTCGGCGATAGAAAACTTGAGTTCCTCACGGACGTCGTTGAGAGACCCGACGTCGTCCCACGTCACGTTCGGGGTGGTCGTGAAGCCCTCGCGCTGGGCGGACGGTTGCACCTTGGTGAGCGCAATGTTGAAATCGTCCATGCTAATGGCGAGGTCAACCAACTCATCCTCCGTGAGCGGACGAGGATCAGCGAGACGACCCGTCGCGAGAGCTCCGTTCGTCTCTTTCTTCTCGTCGTCTTGAGACATGGGGGCGTCGGCACCGCCGGCTTCTTCGCTCTCAAGCTTTTTGAAGATTCGCGTCACTGCCGAAGCCGCCGCTTCCTTTGCCAGCGCGGAGAGATCAGCCCCGACGTAACCTGGCGTCTTCTTAGCAATCTCGCGCAGATCCAAGTTTTCGCTAAGTCGAAGTTTGGTCGCCTGGACACGCAGGATGCGCTCGCGCGCAGCCTCGTCTGGGATTCCGAGCATGATTTCTCTGTCGAATCGTCCCGCTCGGCGCAGCGCCGCGTCCATGCCGTCGGGTCTATTCGTCGCGCCAATCACCGTTACGTGACGGCGACATCTCGCCAGTCGGTCTACGGGATCGGACCCAACAACAGTGGACTGTAGCTCATCCATGGAGGCCAATAATTGCGCCACGATTCTTCTCTCCATCTCCCGTTGCGCGCTCTCGCGCTTCGGCACGATGGCGTCAATCTCATCGATAAAGATGAGCGACGGCGCGTGTGCCGCAGCAGTGAGAAATAACTCGCGAATCTTCGCCTCGGACTCACCGCTCATGCCGCTCACAATCTCCGTCGCCGCAATGGAGAAGAAGGGCACCTTTGCCTCTTGCGCGATGGCGTGCGCGAGCGTCGTCTTGCCGCAACCCGGCGGCCCATGAAGTAACACACCTCGCGGCGGGTCCACGCCGAGCCACGCATAGAGCTCGGGATGCATCAACGGCGACAAAATGAGTTCCTTGATCGCGTGCAGCGAATCCTCGATCCCACCCAAGTCTGAAAGCTTGACGGCTCGCGGCGACGTCATCTGCGCAAACGCTTTGGCCGACGTCTGCCTTCCGAATTCATCCTCATCCAAGCTCTCGCTCTCGCTCCCACCATCCCCGCCGCGCTTCCTCCTGTGACCTTTACCTTTTTTACCCTTCTTCTTCTTCTTTTTCTTCTCGTCCTCTGCGCGCTCGATGCGCATTCCTCTCTCTTGCAAACGCACCGAGTCGCCCCTCGATCTCGCCTCCGCCACCACTCTCAGCGCCTTTTCGTGCGCAGACTCCGTCTCTCGCCCGCTCTTCGACGCAACCGCCGCTTTTTCTTCCTCTTCCATCTTCAACGCGCGTTGTGCCGCCGCAGCGACGGCTTCCGGCGCTGCGAACGCCGGCTTGGCCGTCGCCGGTTCCGCGTGGCCCGTCGCTTTCGCTTCAGCGGCGTCCATAGCCGCGTCTTCCGAATCCGTTTCGTACGAAGACGAAGACCCCGCCGCATCTTCCGAATCATCGTCGTCATCATCGTCATCGTCATCCGACGAACCCTCGTGATCGCTCGACCCTTCATCCTCCATCCTCCCGAACGCGTCGTCGTCCTCCTCTTCGCTCTTCGTCGGCGTCGGCGTCGTCCTCGCCCACTTCCCCCGTTTCCGCGCCTCTTCGATCGCCTTATCCACGCTCTTCCGAAACGGATTCATCGGTTTCCTCCCGTACTGCGCGTACGTCGTTCGCAGGTGTTCGACGACCGCGTCGACGTCGCGAAACGGATCGGCCGCCGCATCGGTCGCGCGCAATCCGCCGCCAACATTCGTCGTTTTCACGCGCGCGCGTCCGTACGCCTCGATCCGCGGGAGCAACAGCGGGTCGCACGTCGCGGTTTGCGTCGCGCCGCCGCCGCGGAGCGCGGCTCGCGCCGCCGCCGCGCGGTTCGAGGCGGGTTTCGCGTTCGGCATGAACGAATTTGGGCGGGCGGGCGGTGTGTGAGGATGGCGCCAGCATTTGACCGAGGAGGCTCTCGAGTCGGTTGTCCAAATGTTTAATGTGAATTGATTTTTGGTTTACATGACTGACGACCGAAACGAACGAACGGCTCGATGCGATTCTATTGTCTCCCCGCTCGTCGTCGGCGAAGATGTCTGGATTGGACGGACAAACGTCGTGACGACGACGACGACGACGATTATCCGCCTTCGGAAACGTTGCCGAGGAGCGACATGCCGGAACGATCCTCAATCTCTTCCCAACCGGCGCCGCGGGGCGGGTTGGGGGGGATTTCGCCGAGTAGATCGCGACGGTCGAGGATGACGTCGAGGTCGGCGTCGGAAATGTTGGCGCTTTGCGGCAAATCTTCGTCGTTGGCGCCGGTTTCGCCGCGAAGGAGCTGAATGAGCTCGTCGGCGCTCATGCTCGACTCCTTGGCACCCTTTTCTTGCCTAAACTGGCCATTGGTGACGACGAGCTTTTCGAGGGCGAGCTTGGAGGCGGCGCGCTTGAGCATTTTCCCTTCGACCGACTTGGCGGTGGCGAGACGGTAGACGTGCACGGGTTTGGTTTGACCAATTCTGTGCACGCGGTCCATCGCTTGCAAATCTTGGTGCGGGTTCCAATCTGAATCGTAAATAATAACCGTGTCGCCGCCCGTGAGGTTGATACCCAAGCCCCCGGCGCGAGTGGACAAGAGGAAAATGCCGTACGACGGATCGGTGTTGAATCTGTGAATGAATTCACGACGGTCGTCTTGTTTGACCGAGCCGTCGATGCGGCACACAATCTCGCCGCGCTGTTGAAAGTACGACTCGAGCAAGTCCAACATGCGCGTCATCTGGGAGAAAATCAAAACCTTGTGACCGCGAGACCGCAGCTTTTTCATCAGACGATCAAGGATTTGCATCTTGCCGCACTGTTCGACGAGCTCATCGGCGGACGGGAACATGATTGAGCCATCCAAGCCGCCGGTGATCAAATCGGGATGATTACAATTCTTGCGCAACTGCATAAGCATGTTGTTCACCGCCGTGTGGCCGACCGGGATCGCGCTGTTGCCCGCAAACTTTTTCAACATTTCTGTAATCGTCTTGTTGACCAAGGCATCGTTAAACTTGCGCTGCTCTGGAACCATTTGCGCGTAGAGAAGAATCTCCTTCTTTCTCGGCAACGACAATTCGACGTCACCCTTGAGACGTCGGAGCAAAAACGGTCTGAGGATACCGTGCAGCTTGGTCACGACCCGGGCGCGGTGCTCTTGCTCCGATCTATCGACGCTCTCCTGTTCCTCGGTCTCCTCCCCGATGTTCTCAGCAAAGTCAAACCAAGACTGAAACTGGGACAACGAGCTAAAGACGTCGGGAAGCAAAAAGTGCAAGAGCGACCACAACTCTGGAAGGTTGTTTTGCAACGGGGTGCCCGTGAGCAACAACTTGTTCGCCGCCGGGATAAACTTGAGCTCTCGGATGAGTTTGCAGTCAAAGTTTTTCAATCTGTGCCCTTCATCCACCACCATGTACTTGAAGTTGTACTTTTGTAAAAACTTTCGATCCGCCATGACGACTTCGTACGACGTGACGATTACGGGAAATTCTGGCTTGATTGGCGTCGTCGTCGGCAAGTGCATCATGCGCTTCTCCGCGCGCTCTTGCTTGGTACCGTGATACAAGAGCACCGGAATCGACGGCGTCCATCGCTCAAACTCGCTCACCCAGTTGCTAAGCGTACTGAGCGGTCCGATGACGAGGTACGGGCCGAGAATCCCCTTGGAGCGAAGGTGACTCAGAAAACCAATCGTCTGCACCGTCTTACCCAAACCCATCTGATCCGCCAAGATTCCATTCAAACCGTTTTGATAGAGCGAAATCATCCATTTCACGCCTTTGAGCTGGTAATCCCGCATCGACCCACCCTCCATGAGCGGCAACAACGCCTTGGTCGCCTCGAGCTCTTGCGCCTCGGTCATTCGTTTCCTCTTCTTCGCCCCGCCTTTATTACTCCCCTTCCCACCTTTACCTTCCGGCGACTTACCGCTCCCATCACCACCCTCCTCTTCATCCAACGTATCCATCTGCTCGCTCAAAAACTGCGAGTAAATCGTCGTTTGATCCAACAACGCGTCGAGTTGTTTAAACTTTTTATCATCCAACTTTTCCTCTCGTCCTTTTTCCTCAACCTCCTCGCCCTCCTCTTTTTTCTGTTGTCCCGTCCGTTCCTTCACCAGCTCCGCCTCGGCTTCGATCGCGTGCGCGTCCAATCCCGTCATCGCCGCCCCGGTGAGATCATCGTACGACGTTTCCGCCGACGCGTTCGCGTTTCCCAGTCCCGTGACGGATGACGCTTTTGAATCTTCAGCCACACACTCCGCGCCATCGCCTTCCGTGTTCGTCTTTTTCCCATTCTTCACCGCGCCGTCCGACGCGACGCCGGAACTCTTTTCCGTCGTCGTCGTCGTCGTCGTCGTCTCGCCGTTTTTCGCCCGTTTCGCGTTCGGCGTCGCCATCGTCCCGCGTCGCGATCTCGCGCGTCATCCATCCATCCATTCATCCATCTTGTCTGCGGGTAGGGGGTAAACCACGAGTCACGACTCGTCGAATGGGTTACGTTTGAATACTCGATCGATCCACTTTGAGGACGGACGACGTTTTTAAAAAACAACAGTGGACGACACATTTACGTATGCGTAAACAGTATCTACGGTTTTGTTTTCAAACGCGACTCGGGCTGACGCGCTCGACGACGACGACGGTCGCGGATCGACGCGAAAGGGTCGACGCGTCGCGCCCGGCAGAACGCGACGGGTGCCGATGGCGATGCCGATGACGATGACGATGTCGGCGAGCGCGGTGAAAACGACGGGCGTCGGTGGACGACGCGCGGTGAAGACGGCGGTGAGAAGGATGCCGATGACGTCCAGCTCTGGAAGATGCTATAACAGAGCGCCGATGACGACGATCGCGCGGGCGACGACGACGACGAACGGAACGACGGTGGACCTGAACGAGGCGCCGGAAACGTTTTGGGGAAAGATGAAGGCGGCGTATCGGATCTTTTTCCCGCCGTCCGCGGAGGAGACGGCGAGACAAGAGGCGAAGAAACGATTGAGGATGATTCTCGTCGCGGATCGGTGCGCGATGAGCGAGACTTCGATGGACGAGATGAAGCGGAAGATTGTCGAGACGGTGGGCGAGTTCGTCGATCTGGACGAAACGCAAGACGTGGATGTTTCTATGAATACGGATGTTGAATTGGGGACGATGTATGCGGTGAGTATTCCGGTGAGGAGGGTCAAGGCGGAGTACGACGCGGAGAACGACGCGTACATGGTCGGGGCGCAGTTCGTGGGCGACGGCGACGAGGATTTCAACTACGACGACAGCGTTTGGGAGAATTAAGCAGAGCGCCGTCGGTGGGTCGACACCGCTTGAATCTTCTTCCGTTTGTTTTTTGTCTCGGGACGTCACGGCGAAGTATTCGGTGGGAACGACCGAGGCGAACAATCAATCAACTCGAATCAAATCAGTGTAAAAATTTCTTCAATCAACTCATCAAACGCAATCATCGACGAAACGCCCTCACTCTCTGTCGTCGTCGCGCTCGTCATGTCCGATCTCGGCGTTCGGGCCAACATGGACCCGACGCAGTGGCACGGGGCGTACGATTGTAAAGACTGCGGCCGCAAACGCTTACCCGCGGTGGAGTTTTCAAACAAGATGACGCAACGCGCGCGCGCGGGTGAAAAGGTGTCTTGTAAAAAGTGCGCCGCGGAACGGCTCGAGCGCGAACGCTTGGACGCCGAGGCGAAACGAAGCGATGCGTCGGAGGGTACGTCGTCGTCGACGACGCACGTCTGCGCGGCGTGCGGGGCGACGAAACCGGCGTCGGCGTTCTCGAGAGCGCAGTTGAACAACAAGGGCGCCGACGCGCGTTGCTCGGCGTGCGTGCGAGACGCCGAAGCTTTGGACGCGAAGGATGCGAAAGAGAGCTTGGCGAAGCGTTTAAATGAGGCTCGCACGGCGAGCGCGGTTGCGGAGGCGACGAACGCGATGGGTAAGCTCGGGGTTTTTGCTCGAGAGGCGGCGTTGGAGGCTGAGTTGGTGACGGGGCTGAAACCGCAGCGCGTCGGCGGGCGAGGAAGAGGCGGGCGAGGACGGGGGCGGTCTAACCCGAATAGCATGCTCGGTCGGGGTGGTAAAAAGTAAGCGAGTACTAGCACTAAGTAGTTGGGTAGAGTGAGAAAATCGAACGTCTCGTTTGTAATCTAGATGCTAAGTTTTCTATCACAATGGTTGAACGCGTTCGCCGATGCATCAACGTCTATACTCTTCGTCTCTCGCCCAAACGTCGGCGTAATACCCCGTGTTCCCGCTCGAAGGCGGGTTGGCGCGCCGACGAATGTGTGGACCCGTGAGTCGGTACCGCCCTGTCCCGTCGTCCGGGAGCGCGAGGGCGATGTCGCCGATGAGAGGCGATTCCGAGGAAGTCGCCGCCAATCGACGACGCAAACCCATCGGACCGTCTTCATCGCCGTCCAAACTGTACTCGTACCGTTTGATTGGTTTATCTAGCGAGTGCCCGTACTCATCCAGCGTCGTCATGTACAACTGCTCGCCTTCAAACGCGTCGTCGTCTTCGTACCCGAAATCGTCGATGCTCTCCTCGCGATTGTACGCGCCTCGAAGCGCGAAAAAGCTCACGACGACGAAGGCGCACAGCGTGACGACGGAAAAGATGAGAAAGCGATACACATCCTGCGTCATCACCGCCGACGCGCGCTTGTACACGCGCACGTAATCCACAAAGTGAAACATGTCCTCCGCACAGTCCTCTCCGAGGGCGGCGGGCATACCGAATGGCGACACCGCCGTGTTCAGGATGAGGTAAAACGGCCAACGCGGAATGATGGGCACGTTGAAGCGCGAGAGTTGGTGCACCGGTCGTCCGTCTACGAAGAATGTCAGCGATTCCTTGGACCACTCGACGGCGTAGGTGTGGAACGCGACGCTAAAATCAATCTGGCGCTCGAGCATGGGTGGGTACGCACTTCGAGAATAGCCCTCGGCGCCGCATTCACCCTTGGGCGCAAAGTGGTACCCAGTTTCGACGGTGCCCGGACGCGTGCCCGGACCGCCAAGCCCTCGGCCGTAAGACTGCATGATGTCAATCTGTCCACCCAAAGGCCAGCACGCATGCTTCGGGACGCTCTTATCGGGATGTGGAAGCATCCAGTGCTGGGGCCAGATGCCCGGACACGTGGGTTTCGGAAGCTTGGCTCTTATTTCCACGCGGCCGTACGTCTGATCAAACTTGTCCTTTGAGTCGACCCAGCACGAGAGGAAAGGGTACTGTTCCCCAGATCCTCGACGAACGCCTCCACCGTGCGGCGTCGCCGGAGTGTCCACACCCTGTTGTCTACGCGTCGCTATGACGAGCGCGCCGTCCACCACCTTGCACATGTCGGCGCTGTAAAATTGTTGCTGTCCGCCGTTGCGCTCCAATCCCGGCGCGCTCGCGTTTGATTTCGGCGTCCATTTCGTCAAGTCTAGCGAGTCCCCGTTGAACTCGTCGCTAAATGTGAGCTCCCACCCCGGTCTATCCGTCGATTTGGCGTTCACATCGCTCGCCTTGGATGAACCGGGGACGAAGAGCGGGAAACCGCCCGCCGGCAGGATGGACGCGCTTCGCTTGCGCACGACATCCGCCAGCGGCTTTGGAACCCTCGGTACGATGCGCCGCGTCGCCGCGGGCGCATCATGCACCCTCGGCGTCGCGATTCCACTCACCGCAGACGGCGTGCGCGACGTTGGCGTCGCGCCGAGCGACGGCTCAGACGCGCTCGACTCTTCGTTCGCGCTCGACCAGTCGTCCTCGAGGTCCAACGCCTCGCGCACCCGACGCAACGCCTCGTCCGGATCGAGCGCCTGCGCTCCCGTTGCCTCCCTCGCCCCGAGTTTCGCCCGTCGCGATGGCGCCGCGCTCCCTAGCGCCGCGAACGCCTTCGTCTGCGTCTCACTCTCGTCCGTGTTAACCTCTTGCTCCTCGCCCTCCTCTTCCTCTTCGTACGCGAGCTCACGCGCCTCGTCCACATCGTCCGGATCATCATCTGCCGTATCCTCTAATATCCGCCTCAGCACATCCTCCGGCACGGTCCCGAATCTCAACCCCGCTTCTTCGTCGACGAATTCGTACGCGTCGCCCCCGAGCGCCGCCAAACCGTTCGCGTTGCGACGCGCGCTCGTCGAAACGGCGTCGTTGGGTGTTGACGCCGACGCGTCCGCCCCGCGTCCGCCCCACCCGAACGCCGCCTCCGCCCCACGCATCGCTAAAATCGCGCTCACCGCGAGTGAACACGCGTGTGCCGCCGTCCACCTTCGTTTCCGTCGTCGTCGACCGCGACGAGCCGTCCCGAGTCGTCGTCCTCGGTCGCCCTCCAGCGTAACGACGCGAACACCATGCTGCTCGCGCGCGTGATGTTGGCGCGACACTCGACCGACGCGCGTCCCATCGACCGCCCCCGACGACGACGACGGACCTGGATCGTCGTCCGCCGCGTCGTCGCGGTGGTGTTCCCCACCCGCGGGACGCATCGTCGACGTCGCGTCGCGTCGCGCGTCCGAGTTGTGACGATCAAATCGTCCACTCGTCGCAGCTTTTCGCGTTCGACACGACTAAAAAACGGGAATTGTCATACTTTCTCGTCTAAAACATCTAATACATGTACACATGTGACCCTCAATTGTGTACGACACGTGTGTTGGTTTAGTTTGAACTCACTACTTATTATGTTTACTTAGACCATACTGTATACATCAGAAAATCCAATACCCGTGCTAGGGTTTGGCGGCGCGGCGCCGACGACCTCGCGGACGCGTCGTCACATCGGCCTCATTGATTCGCGGCGCTTGCGCTTAAGAAGGCGAGTTAAACGACACCTAAACGAAACCAAACATGGCTCCGAAGCAAGGTTCCAAGAAGGCGCAAGAGGGTATCAACTCTCGCCTCAC